>OEIU01001882.1_pt1 | contig 12195 bp, 8 predicted proteins | sample 1539221 | NCBI WGS metagenome assembly OEIU01 (sample SAMN03792071, study PRJEB22550) | activated sludge metagenome | feature: wastewater treatment plant; material: activated sludge; isolation source: Wastewater treatment plant of a petroleum refinery complex | place: Argentina: Zarate | collected... | reverse complement strand
AGTGCTCGGAGTTCGCCTGCGCGAACATCATCAGCTCGACGTCGGTCGGGTCGCGTCCGGCGCGCACGAACGCCTCGAGCAGGTAGTCGATCTCGTCGGCGGACAGGGCGAGTCCCAGTTCGCGATTGGCCGCCTCGAGCGCGGCGCGCCCCTCGCGTCCGATCGCGACGTGCTGCATCGGCTTGCCCGGCAGCGACGCGAAGATGGCGGCCGGGTCGGGAGCGTCGAGCAGCGCCGTCTCGGTCATCCGGTCGTGAAGGGGCGCAGCGAGCGCAGCGAGCTCCGTCGGTTCGAACTGCTTGCCGCCGACCAGGCCAGCCAGCAGGCCGCTGCGGGCTTCGACGCGAAATTCGATGCCGCGCTCGATGCGCCGCACGCCGGTCATCCCGCAGTTGTGCGCGATGTCGGTGGCCTTGCTGGCCCACGGCGACACGGTGCCCAGCCGCGGCACGACCCAGATCGGCTGGCCCGCCGGGGTCGCCGCGTCGACTGCGACCTCGAGCAGCGCCGCGAGCCGCGCCTGCCCGTCGACGGTGAGCGGCTGGTCGCTCCAGACCGCGTAGACGAAGCGCGCGTCGAGTCCGACCGCGCGCACGTCGATGCGGCGCAGCTGCTCGAGCAGGCGTCCAAGGCGGAACTCGGACAGCGCGGGCTGTCCAGCAAGCATCAGGTACGCGGGCATGGGGCGGTCGCGGTGTGAGTGATGCGCGCACGGCGCGATGGGCGGCCGCACGCGCTGGGTGAACCCGTCATTATAAAGGGGGTGCCCCGGCTGCGCCCCCCGACAAGGCCGAGCCCCGGCGGCGCCGCCCGCCTGCGGCGCGAGGGCCGGGTCAGGGTGCGCCGAAGCCCCCGCCGCCCGGGGTTTCCACGACGAAGACGTCGCCGGCCTCGAGTTCCGCGCGATCGGCGTGGCGAAGGCGGTCGACGCGGCCGTCGGCGCGCACGACGTAGTCGGCGCCGGGCGCGCCCGCAGCGCCCCCGGCAGCGCCGAACGCCGGATGCACGCGTCCGTTGGCGAGGATCGACGCGGTCATCGGCTCGAGGAAGCGGATGCGCCGCGTGCCCCCGTCGCCGCCGCGCCAGCGCCCCGCCCCGCCCGATCCCGGACGGATCTCGTAGCTGTCGAGCCGCACCGGGAAGCGCAGCTCGAGGATCTCGGGGTCGGTCAGCCGCGAATTGGTCATGTGCGTCTGGACCAGCGCAGTGCCGTCGAACCCGCCGACGAGGCGGCCGGACTCGTCGAACTGCCCGCCCGCGCCGGAACCGCCCGAGATGGTCTCGTAGTACTGGTAGCGATCGTTGCCGAAAGTGAAGTTGCTCATCGTCGGGGCGCCCGATGCCATCACGCCCAGCGCGCCGTACAGGCAGTTGGTGATGCACTGCGAGGTCTCGACGTTGCCCGCCACCACGGCCGCCGGGTAGCGCGGATTGAGCATCGAACCCTCCGGGACGACGACGTCGATCGGCTTCAGGCACCCGGCATTCATCGGGATCTCGTCGTCGACCAGCGTGCGGAACACGTAGAGCACCGCAGCCATCGTCACCGCGTGCGGCGCGTTGAAGTTGTTGGGCTGCTGCGCCGAGGTGCCGCCGAAGTCGATCGTCGCGGACTGCCGCGCGCGGTCGACCGCGATGCGGGCGCGGATCACCGCGCCATTGTCCAGCGGCAACTCGAACGCCCCGTCCTTCAGCGCGCCGATGACCCGGCGCACCGAAGCCTCGGCGTTGTCCTGCACGTGCGCCATGTACGCGCGCACGACGTCGAGCCCGAAGTGCTGCACCATCTTCAGCAGCTCCTCGCGCCCCTTTTCGTTGGCCGCCACCTGCGCACGCAGGTCGGCCAGGTTCTGTTCGGGGTTGCGCGCCGGGTAGCGAGCCGAGGCCAGCGCCTCGCGCAGCTCGGCCTCCCGCAGCCGGCCCGCTCGCACGAGCGGGAAGTCGGTCAGCAAGACGCCTTCTTCCTCGATGTGCGCGCTGCCCGGGGGCATCGAACCCGGCGTCGTCCCGCCGATGTCGGCGTGGTGGCCGCGCGAGCCGACGTAGAACAGGATCTCGTGGCCCGCGGCGTCGAAGACCGGCGTGATGACGGTGACGTCGGGCAGGTGGGTGCCGCCTGCATACGGGTCGTTCAGCACGTAGACGTCGCCCGGCTCGAGCGGCGCCGCGCCGCGCGAGCGCGCCTGCGGGCCCGCATGCGCGTCGATGATCGCGCGCACGCTCGCGCCCATCGAGCCCAGGTGCACCGGCATGTGCGGGGCGTTCGCCACCAGGCTGCCGTCCCGATCGAACACCGCGCACGAGAAGTCGAGCCGCTCCTTGATGTTCACCGAGTGCGCGGTGTTCTGCAGCCGGTAGCCCATCTGCTCGGCGATCGACATGAACAGGTTGTTGAAGATCTCGAGCATGACCGGGTCGGCGTCGGTGCCCACCGCCACCCGCCGTGGCCGCGGCTGGTGGCGCTCGAGGACGAGATCGCCGCGCGCGTTCATCGCGGCGCGCCAGCCCGGCTCGACCACCGTTGTGGCGGTCGCCTCGGCGATCACCGCGGGTCCGTCGACCGTGTCGCCGGCGATCATCCGCTCGCGGCGATAGAGCGGCGTGTCGTGCCACGCGCCGGCTGCGAACACCCGCACCCGGGCCTGCGGCTCGAGCGGACCCGCGCGGTGCCCGGGCGGCGCGAGCGACGCGCCCTGCCCCGACTCGCCGAGCGCCTCGACGACCGCCGACTCGATCACCAGCGCGCGATCGGGCATCAGGAACGCGAAACGCTGCCGATAGGCCACCTCGAAGCGCTCGCGCATCGCCGCCTCGTCGCCCGCATCCACGGGAAGCGAGGTGTCGGTGCCCTCGTAGCGCAGGTGCAGCCGATGGCGCACCCGGATGGACTGCTCGGGCTCGGCCTGTGCGAGCAACTCGGCGCGCGCCTGCGCGTCGAGTTGCGCCAGCGCGCCGAGCGCCTCGGCGATGCCGGCCGCGTCGAGCCGGCGCTCGATCGAGCGCTCGCGCATCGCCACCTGCTCGGCCAGCCCCATGCCATAGGCCGACAGCACGCCGGCCAGCGGGTGCGCCAGCACGCGCGGCATCGCCAGCGCGTCGGCCACCCCGCACGCGTGCTGGCCCCCGGCGCCGCCGAAGGTCGTCAGCGTGTAGCGGGTGACGTCGTAGCCTCGCTGCACCGAGATCTTCTTGATCGCATTGGCCATGTTGGCGACCGCGATGTCGACGAAGCCCTGCGCGACCTCCTCGGGGCTCATCGCGCGGCCGGTCGCGGCGCTGATGCGTGCTGCGAGCTCGGCGAAGCGCTCGCGCACCACGTCGGCGTCGAGCGGCTGGTCGCCTCCGTGCCCGAACACCGCCGGGAAGAACGCCGGCTGCAGCTTGCCGAGCATGACGTTGGCGTCGGTCACCGTCAGCGGGCCGCCGCGCCGGTAGCAGGCCGGGCCCGGGTCGGCCCCGGCCGAGTCCGGGCCGACGCGCATGCGCGCACCGTCGAAATGCAGGATCGAGCCGCCGCCGGCGGCCACCGTGTGAATGCTCATCATCGGTGCGCGCATCCGCACGCCGGCGACCAGCGTCTCGAACTCGCGCTCGAACTCGCCGGCGAAGTGCGAGACGTCGGTCGAGGTGCCGCCCATGTCGAACCCGATCACGCGCTCGAAGCCGGCGGCGGCGCTCACCCGCGCCATGCCGACGATGCCGCCCGCCGGGCCCGACAGGATCGAGTCCTTGCCCTGGAACGCGTGCGCGTCGGTCAGTCCCCCGTTGGACTGCATGAACTGCAGCCGCACGCCCTGCATCGCCGCGGCGACCCGCTCGACGTAGCGGCGAAGCACCGGCGACAGGTAGGCGTCGACGACCGTGGTGTCGCCGCGAGCGACGAAGCGCACCAGCGGCGAGACCCGATGCGACACCGAGACCTGCGTGAAGCCGATCTCGCGCGCGATCGCCGCGACGCGCTCCTCGTGCGCCGAATGGCGGTAGCCGTGCATCAGCACCACCGCGACGGCGCGCAGTCCGGCGTCCCAGGCGCGCTGCAGCGCAGCGCGCGCCGACGCCTCGTCGAGCGCGCGCACGACGCTGCCGTCGGCGCCGAGCCGCTCGTCGATCTCGATCACGTCGCGGTACAGCAGCTCGGGCAGCACGATCCTTCGCTCGAACAGTTTCGGCCGGTTCTGGTAGGCGATGCGCAGCGCGTCGCGAAAGCCTCGGGTCACCGCCAGCACCAGCGGTTCGCCCTTGCGCTCGAGCAGCGCATTGGTGGCCACCGTGGTGCCCATCTTCACGACCTCGACGCGAGCGGCGTCGATCGGTTCGCCGGGCGCGAGCCCGAGCAGCCGGCGGATGCCCTCGACTGCCGCGTCGTCGTAGCGCCCCGGGTTCTCGGACAGCAGCTTCGCCGTCGCCAGCGTGCCGTCGGGGCGGCGAGCGACGATGTCCGTGAACGTACCGCCGCGATCGATCCAGAACTGCCAGGCGCTCATCGAAATGCCTCCCCGATCGCGGCGATCACAGCGAAGCCGCCGCGCGCGCGGCCTGGTCGTACAGGCCGGAGAGCGTGCGCAGCATCCTGGCGAGGTGCGCGAGCTCCGAGCGGCCATCGCCGGCGGAAGCCGCCTCGCGGCTCGCGCCACCGGCCAGGCTGCCCAGCCGGTCGGGCACGCTCGCGACGAGGCAGCGGTCGCGCACGGCACGATAGCGCGCCACCAGCGCGGCGCCTGCCGGCGTGCTCGAATGAAGCACTTCCTTTCCGGCCTTCTCCCCGCGCACCAGCCCCAGGTTTGTAAGCTTGCGCAGCGCGTAGGCCACGACGTGCGCATCCTCGTAGTTCAGCGTGAAGCAGATGTCGGCAAGCTTCTTGCTTTTTCCGCGATGATGGACATGGTGAAGCACCAGCACGTCGGTGATCGTCAGGTCGGGCATGCCGGCGGCCGCCATGCAGCGCACGGCCCAGCGGTCGAACGCGTGCGTCGCGACGATCAGGCCGAACTCGAACTCGGACAGCTCGCCCCATTCGCCTTCGCCCAGGTGCGCCGAGGACAGGATGCGCAGCGGCGTCTCCGCGGGCGGCACGCTCGCGGCCTGGGCTCGATCGCTGCGGCGTCGGGTGGCCATGCATATCTCCGAAACGTTCATAAAACGTTGACAATTTATCTTCATCGCTCCTAAGCTTCAAGCCCGGTTATGCTCGGCGTGCGTGATCGCCGGGCCGCACCGTCCCCGCAACGCACAGTCACCGGAGACCCGATGAAGCCCAGCCGATTCCTGCCCCTGCTGTTCGCTGCCGTGGCCGGCAGCGCGCTCGCCCAGGTCAAGTGGGACCTGCCCGCCGCCTACCCCGCCAGCAACTTCCACACCGAGAACCTCGTGCAGTTCGCCGCCGACGTCGACCGCGCCACCGGCGGCAAGCTCAAGATCACCGTCCACGCGAACGCGTCGCTGTTCAAGGCGCCCGAGATCAAGCGCGCGGTGCAGGGGAACCAGGCGCAGATCGGCGAGATCCTGCTGTCCAATTTCGCCAACGAGCACCCGCTGTACGGCGTCGACGTGCTGCCCTTCGTCGCCACCAGCTACGTGGCCGCGCACAAGCTCGACAAGGCGTCTCGCCCGGCGCTCGACAAGCTGCTCGCTTCGCAGGGCATGAAGCTGCTGTACACGGTCGCCTGGCCGCCGCAGGGGCTGTACTCGAAGAAGCCGCTGAACGCCGCATCCGACCTCAAGGGCGTGAAGTTCCGCTCGTACAACCCGGCCACGGCCAAGATCGCCGAGATGTTCGGCGCGCAGCCGGTGACGATCCAGGCCGCTGATCTCTCGCAGGCGATGGCCACCGGCGCCGTCGAGTCGTTCATCACTTCGGGTTCGACCGGCTACGACACCAAGGCCTACGAGCACATCAGGTACTTCTACGACACGCAGGCCTGGTTGCCGAAGAACGCGGTGATCGTCAACCAGAAGGCCTTCGACGCGCTGGACAAGGCTACGCAGGACGCCGTGCTCAAGGCGGCCGCCGACGCCGAGGCGCGCGGGTGGAAGAGCTCCGAAGACAAGACCGCCTGGTACCTCGACCAGCTGAAGAAGAACGGCATGCAGGTGCTGCCGCCGTCGGCGCAGATGAGCGCCGAGTTCAAGAAGGTCGGCGACGTGCTGGTCGACGACTGGCTGAAGAAGGCCGGCCCCGAGGGCAAGGCCATCCTGGACGCCTACGGCAAGATGTGATGCGAGCGGCGCTCGACCGGCTGTACGACGCCGCCGCGTGGATCGCGGCGGCGTTCATGGTCGGGCTGCTCGCGATGGTCCTGATCGGCGTCGCCGGCCGCCAGTTCGGCTTCTACGTGCCGGGCACCGACGCCTATGCCGGCTACCTGATGGCGGGGGCAGGCTTCCTGTCGCTGGCCCACACGCTCAAGCGCAACGAGCACATCCGCGTGACGCTGCTGCTGAGCCTGTCGGGCCCGCGCACGCGGCGCGCGCTCGAGCGCTGGTCGCTGACGGTGGCGCTGCTGCTGGCCGCGCTGCTCGCGTTCTACAGCGCGAGGCTGGCCTGGCAGTCCTGGAAGTTCAACGACATCTCCACCGGCACCGACGCCGCGCCGCTGTGGATCCCGCAGCTGTCGATGGCCATCGGCTCGCTGATCCTGCTGGTGGCGTTCGTCGACGAGGCGGTGCTCGAGTTGCGCGGCCGTCGCGCCGGCGCAGCGTCCGGCGAAATGCAGCGCGTCGAATGAACGAGGTCACGGTCACCGCGCTGCTGATCGTGGCGCTGTTCGCGCTGCTGGGCAGCGGTGTGTGGATCGGGCTCGCGCTGTCCGGCGTCGCGTGGATCGCGATGGAGCTGTTCTCGTCACGGCCGGCCGGCGACGCGATGGCGGTCACGATCTGGGGATCGGCGTCGAGCTGGACGCTGACCGCACTGCCGCTGTTCGTCTGGATGGGCGAGATCCTGTTCCGCACACGGCTCTCGGCCGACATGTTCCAGGGGCTCGCGCCGTGGATGAACCGGCTGCCCGGGCGCCTGCTGCACACCAACATCATCGGGTGTGCGATCTTCGCGGCCGTGTCGGGCTCCTCGGCGGCCACCTGCGCCACGATCGGCAAGATGACGCTGCCGGAACTGGCCCGCCGCGGCTATCCCGACGGCATCGTCGTCGGCACGCTGGCCGGCGCGGGAACCCTCGGGCTGCTGATCCCGCCGTCCATCATCATGATCGTCTACGGCGTGAGCGCCGACGTGTCGATCGCGCAACTGTTCGTCGCCGGCGTGGTGCCCGGAATGCTGCTCGCGCTGCTGTTCATGGGCTACGTGGCCGGCTGGGCGCTGCTGAACCCCGCGAGCGTGCCGCCGGCCGAGGGTTCGATGAGCCTGCGCGAGAAGCTGTGGGCGTCGCGCAGCCTGATCCCGGTCGTGCTCCTGATCACCGCGGTGCTCGGCGCGATCTACGCCGGCATCGCCACCGCCACCGAGGCGGCGGCGATCGGCGTGGTCGGCGCGCTGCTGCTCTCGGCGTTCCAGGGGTCGCTCGACCGGCGCACCTTCGTCGAGTCGCTGCTAGGCGCCACGCGCCTGTACTGCATGATCGCGCTGATCCTGGCCGGCGCAGCGTTCCTCACGCTGGCGATGGGCTACATCGGCTTGCCGCGCCACCTCGCCGAATGGATCGCGTCGCTGGGCCTGTCGCGCTTCCAGCTGATCGTCGCGCTGGCGCTGTTCTACATCCTGCTCGGGTGCTTCCTCGACGGGATCTCGATGGTCGTGCTGACGATGGGCGTGATCCTTCCCACCGTACAGGCCGCCGGCATCGACCTGCTGTGGTTCGGCATCTTCGTGGTGCTGGTCGTCGAGATGGCGCAGATCACGCCGCCGGTGGGCTTCAACCTGTTCGTGCTGCAGGGCATGACGGGCCGCCAGCTGCCCTGGATCGCGCGGCAGGCACTGCCGATGTTCGCGTTGATGGTGATCGCCGTCCTGCTCATCTACGCTGTGCCCGACCTGGTCACCTGGCTGCCCAGGCAGATGCGGCTGGGGGCCTGATGGCGGAGATCTTCACCGCCACCGCGCTGCGTCGCCTCGAGGCGGCGGCGATCGCTGCGCTGCCGGCCGGCACGCTGATGCAACGTGCCGCGTCCGAGGTGGCCGATGCGACGGGCCGGCTCGCGCGAACGCTGCCGCCGGCGCGCCCGGTGCTGGCACTCGTCGGCCCCGGCAACAACGGCGGCGATGCGCTGCTCGCGGCACTGCTGCTGCGCGAGCGCGGCCATGCATGCAGCGCGATCGCGCTGCGCCCCGACGGGCCGGGCGCCGGCGAATCGGTCGATGCCTGGCGCGCCGCGCGCGCAACGGGCCTGCACATCGACCTCCCCGGCGACCTGCCGGCGCTGCTCGCGGCGGCGCCGATCGTGATCGACGGCCTGTTCGGCATCGGGCTCGATCGCCCGCTGGACGGCGACGCGCGCCGGATGTGCGAAGCCGTCACGCAGGCCGCGCTGCCGGTCGTTGCGGTGGACGTCCCGAGCGGCATCGACGCCGACACCGGCGCGATCATCGGAGGCGAGCGCGGCTGCGCGATGCGCGCCACCGTCACGGTGACGATGATCGCCGACAAGCCCGGGCTGCACACCGGCGCTGCGCTCGACCACGTCGGCCGGTTGCGCGTGGCCGCGCTCGGGCTCGGGGCGCAGCGCGCCGAGTTCGCGCGCACGGCCGGCGCCGAGGTCGGTCGCCTGTTCGATGCGGCGTGCGCGACGCGGGGCTCGGCGCCACGTGCGCGCGACAGCCACAAGGGCAGCTTCGGCACGGTGCTCGCCTACGGAGGCGCGCCCGGCATGCGCGGCGCGGCGCTGCTCGCGGCGCGCGGCGCGCAGGCGCTCGGCGCGGGCAAGGTGCACGTCGGCACGCCGACGGACGAACTGTTCGACCCGGGCCAGCCGCAGCTGATGACGGCCCCTGCGGAGCCCGACTTCGGCGCGTTCGACGCGGTCGCGATCGGCTGTGGACTGGGCCGCTCCGACGCCTCCCGGCAGCGGGTCGCGGCGGCGCTGGCCGGCGCGCGGGCGCTGGTGCTCGACGCCGATGCGCTGAACCTGCTCGCCGGTGAGCCGGAGCTGGCCGGCGCGCGCCAGACGCGTTCGGGCGCCGCCGTTCGCCGCGTGATGACGCCGCATCCACTCGAGGCGGCGCGGCTGCTGCGCTGCGAGGCGGCCCAGGTCCAGGCCGACCGTCGCGGCGCGGCGATCCAGCTCGCGCAGCGCTACCGGATGGTGGCGTTGCTCAAGGGCGCGGGAAGCGTCGTTGCCACGCCGGACGGCGCCTGGTCGATCATCGACGCGGGCAGCCCGGCGCTGGCCAGCGCCGGCACCGGCGACGTGCTCGCCGGAATGATCGCCGCGCTGCTCGCCCGCGGTCATGAGCCCGAGACGGCCGCGTGCCTCGCGGCGTGGCTGCACGGCCGCGCCGGCATGCTGTTCGAGGCGGTGCACGGCCATGCGGAGGGACTTTCGGCAGCCGAGCTGCCCGGGCTGGTGCGCCAGGTGCTCGGCCAACTCGATCGCTGAACGAGGAGCGCCCGATGGGCAACGAAAGACTGTCCGAGGCGTGGCGCGACGTCGCGCGACGTGCGCGCACGGCGGGCGAGGTCGAGATCGAAGCGCTGCTTCGCGGCGAGCCCGATCGCAGGCAGCGGCTGAGCCTGGACGCGGCGGGGCTGCACCTGGACCTGACGCGGCACCGCCTGCCGGCAGACGCGCTCGACGCGCTGCTGGCGCTGGCCGGGGCCACATCGGTCGCCGTGCGTCGCGACGCGATGTACGCGGGCGAACCCGTCAATTTCACCGAACGCCGGCCCGCGCTGCACGTGGCGCTGCGCGACCCGGCGCGCCCGGGCGCCGACGGCTCGCGCGCCGACGACCCGCGTGCCGGCATCGCCGCCGAGGTGGCCGACACGCTCGATCGCATGGCACGCTTTTGCGACGCGGTTCGCAGCGGGGCGTGGCGCGGCGCGACCGGGCGACCGATCGGCGACATCGTGCACGTGGGCATCGGCGGCTCGCACCTCGGCCCGCAACTAGCCTGCGAAGCGCTTGCCCGATACGCGCATCCGCGGCTGCACTGCCACTTCCTGTCCAACGTCGATCCGCAGGCCTTCGATCGCGCGGTGAGCGGCCTGGAGCCCGCGACGACGCTGGCGATCGTCGCCTCGAAATCCTGGCACACGCTGGAGACCGCGCGCAACGCGCAGGCGCTTCGACGCTGGTTCGCCGACGGCGGCATCGGCCACGACGCGCTGCGCCACCACCTGGTCGGCGTCACCGCCAACGTCGACGCCGCGACGGCGTTCGGGCTGGCGCCCGAATCGATCTTCCCGTTCCGCGACTGGGTGGGCGGGCGCTATTCGCTGTGGTCGGCAATCGGCCTGCCCGCCATGCTGTCGATCGGGCCGGAACACTTCCGCGCGATGCTCGCCGGCGCGCACGCGATGGACCGCCATTTCGCCGAGGCCCCGCTGGCGGCCAACGCGCCGGTGCTGATGGCGCTCGTGTCGCTGTGGAACTCGCTGGCGCTGCCGGGTTCCACCGAAGTGGTCGTGCCCTACAGCGATGCGCTGCGCAGCCTCACCGCGTGGCTGCAACAGCTGCAGATGGAGAGCAACGGCAAGCGCATCGGACGCGACGGCGCGCCGGTGGCCTGGCCGACCGCGCCGGTCGTCTGGGGCGGCCCGGGGACCGACGTCCAGCACTCGTTCTTCCAGGCGCTGCACCAGGGCACCGGCGTGCATCCGGTCGAGTTCGTCGTCGTCGTGCCTTCCGGGCACGATCCCGAAGGCCGCGGCAATGCGCTGCTCGCCAACGCGCTCGCGCAGCGCGAGGCGCTGCTGCACGGCCGCAGCGGCAGCGAGGGCGGCCCGAAGGATGGCGACGGGATGGACTGGCTCGCCGCGCACCGCGCCTGTCCCGGCAACCGGCCGTCCAGTCTCGTGCTGCTCGATCGCCTCGACCCGGCGCGCTTCGGCGCGCTGCTCGCGCTCTACGAGCACAAGACCGCGGCGCTCGGCTGGCTCTGGGACATCGATTCGTTCGACCAGTGGGGCGTGGAGCTCGGCAAGCTGCTGGCGACCGACATCGAGCCGCTGCTCGACCCGGCGCGCGCCTTGCCGGCCGACCTTTCGCCGGACCTGCGCACGCTCATCGAGCGGATCCGCGCAGTGAGAGGGACCGCAGGCTGACTTCCCCGCGCTGGCGACCCACGATGCCCTCAGGCCCCGACCGGCGCCTCCAGGCGTCCCGCGTGCAGCGCCAGCCGCTGTCCGCAGCGAACGGCGAGATCCGGGTCGTGCGTCACCAGCACCAGCGTGGCGCCCGCCTCCCGATTCAGCTCGAACAGCAGGTCGATCACGCGCGCGCCGGTGGCGACGTCGAGACTTCCGGTGGGTTCATCGGCGAACAGCAGCTTCGGCGCCGGCGCGAATGCGCGCGCGAGCGCGACGCGCTGCTGCTCGCCGCCCGACAGCGTCTTCGGGTAGTGGCCGAGGCGGCCGCCCAGCCCCACGCGCTCGAGCAGGCGCCGCGCGCGCTCGGCGGGCTTGCGCTCGCCGGCCAGCTCCAGCGGCAGCATCACGTTCTCGAGGGCGGTCATCTGCGGCAGCAGCTGGAACGACTGGAACACGAAACCGAGGTTGCGCGCGCGCCAGGCCGCGCGCCCGTCCTCGTCGAGCGCGAACAGCGACTCGCCGAACATCGTCACCGTGCCCTCGCTCGGCAGGTCCAGGCCGGCCAGCAGCCCCAGCAGCGTCGACTTGCCGGAACCCGACGCGCCGACGATCGCCACCGTCTGCCCGGCCGGAACGCGAAACGACAGATCGTCGAGAATGGTGAGCCAGCCGTCCGCGTCCCTGACGCGCTTGCTCAGATGCTCGACGATAATCGCGTCCATGCCTGATCGATCCTTTCCGTTGGGGCCCTCGCGGCCCGGCTTGTCGTTCATCACCGCAGCGACCGATCACCGGCGCCAATCCGGTCGTCGCGCGCTGCTGCGCTTCCTTGCGGCATGCGCGACCGGGGCGAGTCTACCGGGACTCGGCCGCGCGGGCCCCGCAGGAGCCGCAGCGGGCCGCACCCTGCTCGTCCTGGGCGACAGCCTGTCGGCGGAGTACGGGCTGCGCCGCGGCTCGGGCTGGGTCGAGCTGCTGTCGCGCCGGCTCTCCG
>OEIU01001881.1_pt1 | contig 12200 bp, 12 predicted proteins | sample 1539221 | NCBI WGS metagenome assembly OEIU01 (sample SAMN03792071, study PRJEB22550) | activated sludge metagenome | feature: wastewater treatment plant; material: activated sludge; isolation source: Wastewater treatment plant of a petroleum refinery complex | place: Argentina: Zarate | collected... | reverse complement strand
CCTAACGGCGTGAACAGCCGCCCTTCGATGCCTGAGAGCGCGAACAACGGCAGGAACACCAGGACGATGATGGCGGTCGCGTAAAGAATGCCGACCCGGCCTTCGATGGATGCAGCCGCCACAACCTCCTCGATGCTGCGCCGGTCGCGACCGGCAGCGAGGCGATGCTGACCCAAGCGGCGGTAAATGTTTTCGACGTCGACCACGGCGTCATCGACGAGGGCGCCGATGGCAATGGCGAGGCCGCCCAGAGTCATGGTGTTGATGGACAGCCCCATGAGCTGGAAGACGATTACGGTCGTCAAAACCGACAGCGGTATGGCGATGAGCGATATCGCCGTGGTTTGCCAGTTGAGAAGGAAGACAAACAGCACAAGCGCGACCACGATCAAGGCCTCGACGAGGACGCGCTTCACGTTTGCGATGGAGGTCTCGATGAACGTCGCCTGCCGGAATTGGATGTCCGTGACCTTGACGCCCCCGGGCATGACACGCTGCAACTCGGGAAGGATTTCCTCGACTTTGCGCGTGATCTGGACGGTGTCCGCATTGGGTTGCTTCTGGACGGCGAGAATGACTGCCGGCTTGCCACGGAAACCAGCATCGCCCCGCTTGGTTCGGGCTGCAAAATCGACGTCGGCAACTTGGCTGAGAGCGATGACTTGGCCATCGCGGTAGCTGACCACCAAATTCTTCAGGTCTTCGAGCTTTGTCGTGCGCGCAATGTTGCGGATCAGGTATTCGCGCGCCTTGAGATCGACGAACCCACCGCCCGTGTTGGCACCGAATTTCTCGATCGCGCGTTCCAACGCCTCAAAGCTGATGTTCAAGGCGGCCATTTTGCGGGGATCGGGAATGACCCTGTACTGGCGCACCTCTCCACCGATGGGGATAACTTGGGAAACATCCGGAACCGTCAGCAGCTGCGGCCGCACCGTGAAGTCGGCAAGCTCGCGCAGCGTCATTGGCTCAGCGGTCTCGCTCGACATGGCGATCAGCATGATTTCGCCCATGATCGAAGAGATCGGCCCCATCTGTGCGGAGACGTTGCTGGGGAGCTGTTCGCGCACGAGCTGCAATCGCTCGGACACCTGCTGGCGCGCCCGGTATATTTCTGTCGACCAGTCGAACTCGATGTAGACGATCGACAAACCGACCCCGGAGACGGAGCGCACGCGGGTGACGCCCGGCATTCCGTTCATCGCGGTTTCCACCGGGAACGTCACGAGCAACTCGACCTCTTCCGGGGCAAGTCCTTCCGCTTCCGTGATGAGCGTCACGGTTGGCCGATTGAGGTCGGGGAAGACGTCAACAGGAAGGCTGCGCAGCGTCATCAGCCCGTAAAGCATGACAGCTACGGCGGCGATCAGGACGAACAACCTGTTGGCGAGACTACCGCGGACGATGGCGTTGAACATGTTCGGCCTCGCCCTAGCGGATCTGATTGATGAGTTCGGCAGCTCCGATGACGATGCGGTCACCCTTGTCCACGCCGTCCAGAATCAGCGTGCGGGCCCGGTCGAGCTGAACCGTGCGAACGGGGTGCGCGCGAAAGCGCTCTGGCGAGGTTTTGACCCACACCTGCGCAAGCCCGTTGGTCGCTCTCACCACGGCGGCATCGGGCACGATAATGCCCTTGGCGTTGTCTTTTGTTTGCACGATCACCTTGACCGGTGCGCCGATGGCAAGCCCGGAATGGTTGTCGCTGACGCGAAAAAGAAAAGGTCGCGCCTGCTGGCGCAGCGTCGGCGAGCGGCCGCCGTATTCGAGTTTGATCCGGTGACCTTCGGCATCCAGCGCTTCTGCCGAGACGATGTCTCCCTCGCCATGGACATCCGAACCAATGCCTTCGACCCACAGTTTCTCAGGATCGACGATTTCAAACAGCGTATCACGGGCAGTCACGACCTGGCCGGCGCGCACGTTCGCAATCGAAATGATGCCGCTCACCGGAGCCTTCAAGGGCACCTTCTCGACGTCCTTGGGTGCGAGCACACGCTTCTGCTCGCGCAAAGCATTGACCTCAGCTTTGGTGTCTTCGATGTCGCGCTGCGCCACGACGTTGGCGATCTTGATCAAGCGGGCGAGCTTCTGCTCGGCAATGATGAGCTTGCCTTCAACCTCGGCGCGAAGCTGCTGCATGGTGCCGAGATCGGCGAGTGGAATCGTCGGCGACAAGAGCGCGAGCACTTCGCCGGACTGAACTTTTTGACCGGGATATGAAATACCCCGCTCACTCACCTCGATCCTGCCGTCCATGGGAGCTTGGATTTGGCCGAACGAGGCAGGATCGGGCACGACCGTGCCGATGAGTTCGCGCGTGCGTGCCGCACTCTCCTCAGCAGCAGGCGCGGTGCGAACCTCTAACAAGCGCTGCGTGGGCTTAGGAACGAACACTGTGCCATCAGGCATCTTGCGTGGGGTGTTGCCACCGGCCTGCGCCGCCGGGCCGTCATGACCGCCATCGCCGTGGTCGTGCCCCGGTCCTGCCATGGCGGAAGATGCAACGAGCGAACCGGCCAGCAGCATCACGAGAACGATCTCAGCGGCATCACGAAGTGCGAGCGGCTTGACATGCGAAATTCCGGCTGAGCTGCTGTCGTCGAGCCTTTCAAGCCTTCTGCGTCGCGGCCTGAATGCGAACGCGAGCACAAAGCCGAGCGCAAGCGTACCGATCAGGGCGCCGAGGACATCGTGGCGGCTGATCAAGTCTGCGAGTGGCAGGGGCTTCGTTTCTTCCTTCGCCGCCGGGCCGTGAACGTCGAGCGTTCCATTCAATAGATCGACCGCATCGCTTGCCGTGACAGTGAATACAAGGGCCTTGGTGCCGGGAACGTCGAGCCAGTCAGCTTCGATCTCAAAAACGCCCGGCGCGGTGCGCTTGGCGCTCAGCGGTGCGATACCCTCGCCAGAGACTTCAATCTTGGCATTCTCGACAGGCTCATTGGTCGAGGACAGATCAAGGTAGATCGTGAGCTTGTGTCCCTCGGCGGTGGCAACGAGTTCAAGTTCCGAGCCGACACTTTCCAGGCGTGGACTCTCCTGGACCGCAGTCACGGCCTCCGAGCCGTGGTCCCCATGGTCATGGCCCGGACCTGCGCCAGCGGGTGCAGCCAACAATAAGAGTGTGAGTAGCAAAGAAATTGCGCGAAGCATGGGCGTGAGCCTATCCGTGAATGGAACGGGTGCTCAGCGCGGAGGACCGGCATTGAAGCGCACCACAGCGGGCACGCATGCTTGAATTGAGAGAGTTCCGGTTCCGTGCTGACCAGCGGCACGGGAGGCGCAACGAGGCTCGCTCCCGCGATTACCCGGCGGCGCGCGGAGGCCTCAACAGCGGATTGACAATCGCGCCATCCGGCAATGCGTTCGCGATCAAGGACTGCTCAATCTGGCGCATCGCGGGGCCGGAAACAGACAGATCCGATGGCAAGAACCCACCCGAAACACAGCAATGCGCGTGAACATGACAACACGGTTGCCCAGGATGCTCGCCTGTGTCGCAACCTGCGCCCTGACAGGTGCCGGAGGATTGGCTCAAGTCGCCGAGATGAGCGGTATCGTGATTATGACCGTGGGAATGGATGAGGACTTGCGAAGCGCCCATCATATGCAGCCCCACCGGATGCTCGGTAGCCTCGGCCACGCTATTCAGGGCATTGCCGCAAGCTAAGACGGCAACCGCCAAACAAGCCAGCACTGCGCGCAGTCTTTTGAGCATCCGCCCTTAAAACGCTGTTTGCAGGCCCGGTCAAGACTCAGCCTAGGATACGGTTGTTATATTGTTCGAAATGAGGAACGCGGGGACTGCCTTGCCCCCTTATTCGTCCTTTTTACCGGCAGGCGTCGATTGCCCATCTTGCTGCCTCTGGACTATAGCTCACCAGTTTCTTGCAGCGCCCGGGGTTTCGATGAGTGGCACACACGATCATGGAACCAGCGGTGCATCCGCCCGATCCCTGTTTCAGGTGCTTGCGCTCACGGCGGGCTTTTTGCTGGTCGAGGTCATTGGCGGGCTTTTAACGGGCAGTCTCGCCCTACTGTCTGACGCAGCGCACATGATGACGGATACCGCCGGGCTCGCCATCGCCCTCGCAGGCGTCAAAATCAGCCAGCAACCCGCCGACGACAAGCGGACCTTCGGCTACAAGTTGTGCATCTTGCCAACGCGATGCAGTCAGGGCTGACGCTCACGATTGTTAGAGGTAGTCGTCAGACTGCGATCATCAATCAGCTTCAATGTCTCGCCCGGCCTGACAACGCTCGATACGGACTACTCTCTGCGGAGCAAAAATCAGTGGTTGTGGGTATGATGCATGTCGGAGACATGCGGGTGGCTACGGCGAAGTCGCTCGTGTCGGTGTCGATGCGTATGCGGCTTTCCCGGCGGATCGCCGGGGCCATGCTCGTGCCGGTGATGCTCGTCGTGGACGTGAACATGCTCGTGCTCAATTGGCTCGTGAACATGCTCGTGCTCGTGATGCTCCGTGAGGTGCAGCCAGACGCCGATGCCCATTAGTGCACCCGCCGCCAACAATTACAGCGTGAGAGGCTCTCCGAGAAACAGAATGGCCGCAAGCGCGCCCTGGAAAGGAGCGGTCGAAAAATAGGCGCCGGTCCGCGCCGAGCCGAGATGCCGGAGCGCCAGCACGAACATGGCGAGGCTGATTCCGTAGCCAAGAAAGCCGACCAATCCCGCCATCATCATAGTTGACCAGTCCGGAAGCGCACCTCCCGCCCACATCCCGATTCCGAGATTGACCGGACCGGCAATGAGCCCTTTGAGCTCCACGATCTCGAGCGGATCGGCCAGCGACACCTTGCGGGTGAGGTTGTTGTCGAGCCCCCAGGCCAGGCACGCGCCAGCGATGGCGAGAGGTCCGACGATCGTCGCGATGCTCGGCGTGCCGGACCAGGCCAGCACAAATGCTCCGGCGACCAGGGCCGCCATTCCGAGTGCGATTCGCCTGTCGAAGTTTTCGCGAAACACAAACCAAGCCAAGAGAGCCGTTGCGACACCTTCGAGCATCAGCAAGAGCGAGGCGGTTGTCGCATCCGTCCTGGCCAAGCCGAACATGAGCAGCAAAGGACCAGTAATTCCGCCCGCAACAATCGCTCCCGCAAGCCAGGGCACATCCTTCGCAGTGAGGGGCGCCTCGGAACCAATCGTGCCGGAGAGCCATCCCCTTCCAGCGCGTCGCAGAATGGCGATGCCGAGACCCGCCCCGCAATAGAGGAGGCCCGCCAGCACCGCTGGATCCAGCACTCCGAGCAGTGCCTTTGCCGCCGGCGTGGAAACGCCAAACAGAGCAGCCGACAGAAGTGCGAGGAGGACGGGATGGAGGTTCATGAAGTGCATCTTCGGTCAGTACTACCTTGGAACCATCCGGGCAGTAAATTTGCCTCAACCATAGCATGGACCAAGTATCTGTGCTTCGCGTGCCCGGCATTCCGCAACCGACGTCAGACACTCGCAGCTCGGCGCTTTGACAGCGCGACGGCACCTCTCTGTCACGCACCGCATGGATAGCGCATCAGCACATCGCGCAGATGAACAAGCCGGAGCGCGTACCCGCGCTGTGGCCGTAGAGATTGCGGCGCCGATCCCTACGTTCCGCCGTGCGCCAGCACCAGCACCCGAGCAGACTCTTGCTCCGAAGCCCAAGCCACCGGCACCTGCTGTTGCGCCGGCATTCGTAAAGGCCGCCGCCCCGCCACCGGCTCCGAGCGTACAGGCTGCGTTCGACAAGGCAGTCGCGCCGCCGCATTCACGCGCAGAGCAGATCAAGCGCGAGATGGAGGCGTGGCGGAAGCGGAACGAAGGGAGGGATTTTGGGAGGGAGCTGTGAGCTCTGCGCCGTGTGGATCAACTGCGACATGGCCGCGTGGAAGAAGGAACGAAGGCAAGGATTTCGGACACGAGACGTAGGGAAGGCTCAGGCTACGACCTGATCTTTGTGTCAATAAAATAAGGTTGCATCCTGATTATAAATTTTGTATTGTAATGCTGTGGCCTTATATGGTCACATGAACGACAGGCTACAACCTTATGAAAACCGAACTGCGCCAACGCGCAAGGCAACGACTGGACGAGCGCCTTGCTCTGCTGAAGCCGGAAAACCGCCTAACGCCGCCGCCCAAAGGGTGGATACGGGCGATCCGTGACGCCCTCGGCATGACGGGGCCGCAGTTCGCTGCCCGGCTCAAGATCACCCCGCAGAGTGTCGGTGACATCGAAAAGTCCGAGGCCACCGGCACCATTCAATTGAAGACCCTGCACCGCGCCGCCGAAGCACTCGACTGCACCCTCGTTTACGCACTCGTGCCGAAGACCTCGCTCGAAGGCGCGGTGAAATCGCGGGCGCGGAAGATTGCGATGAAGGATCTGCATCGCGTGGCGCACACCATGAAGCTGGAGAACCAGGCTGTCAGCGACGCCGACTTCGAAGCGCGCATCGAGGCCTATATACGCGACGAGATCAAAGACCGCGACCTGTGGGCTGCCCGTGACTGATCTCTTCCAGGAACCCGACGATGCAACACCCCTGGAACCTGAAGAGAAGCTCGGGCTCAAGCAATCCTGGATTACGCATCGCAGCGACCTCAACGAGGCCGAGCAGGCTAACATTATCAAAGGCGCTGTATGGGCCCGTGCGCGCGGGCAACGAAACAAGGATCTGCTGACGGAGGATTTTGCGACAACGCTTCACAAGCGTATGTTCGGCGACGTGTGGGATTGGGCGGGCACTTACCGCCTGACAGAGCGGAATATCGGGATTGAAGCCCATCGCATCGCCAACGACATCGGCATGATGTTCGATGACATTCGCTACTGGGTCGACAACAAGACATTCCCGCCTGACGAGATTGCCGTGCGCCTCCACCATCGCCTCGTAGCTATCCACCCCTTCCCCAACGGCAATGGGCGCCATGCTCGTATGATGGCCGATCTCCTGATCGAGCGGCTCGGCGGGCAATCCTTCACATGGGGCGGTGGTACGCTGCATGATGTTGGGAAGTTGCGCGAACAGTATGTCGGCGCGCTGCGCGCGGCCGACAAGCATGATATCGGGCCGCTTCTACAATTTGCACGATCCTGATGCGAAGGAGCACATGACTGGAATTTTGATTTATACAAACTCGCCGCATCGCCGAGGCGACATCACTCTCAACTTCTTCATGCAGCATGCCGCAGGTGCGCCGTCTGCCCAACTGGCATGTCCCTTCTTTACGACCACAGAGCCGTTGAAGCTCCTCCAGGACGCAGGCTGCACAAGCGTCCGGCTCATCGTACGCTTGTGCGCTGTAACGTGTCCGCGCGCGCTCAAAGCAGCCAAAGCGATGCCTCACGTCAACATCCGCTTCTTCACCTCCGATGCCTTCCACGCGAAGTTCTATATTCTCGGAAGCAATGCCATGCTCGGCTCGGCGAACCTCACCGACTCTGGCCTCAAGGCCAATCGGGAGATCTCGATCACGCTGAACTCAGCGGACGAGACGTTCGACGAGCTTCCTGCATACTTCGACGAGTTATGGGACAGTGCATCCGTGCTGACAGACGCCGCGCTCGAACGCTTCGCATCTTGGCACAAGACCCACGGCAAGACTTCCGAAGCCGAAACGATTGACGGACTAGAACCCTCCTCACCCGTCACGATCAACGTTGCCACCCACACAAAATCCAGGGAACGCACTTATCTCGAAAGCTTCCGGCGAGAGTATTACGAGACCCTTCTGCCAGCCCACGCCGAAGCCAAAAAAGTCTATCTGGCTGCCGATAAGCGTCACCCGGACTTTGCAGAGATTCCGTTCGAATACGAGTTCGACCGCTTCCTGAATTGGGCGAAGCTGACTTTCACGACCGATGAGAATCTTCTGAGCTTCCCCCTGCTCCCCGCCGAGCAGCGTGCCGCCCATCTCAAGACACATATGGACCTATGGCTCAAAGAGCCCATCAAGGTGGATGCGGAACGCACTGGCCGCCTTGAACGCCTCAAATCTATCTTCTCGTCAGTGGAGGGCCTGAGGACGACCGATTTCCCGGATCTGACCGATGCTCTTCTGGGATGTGCGGCCTTCGACGAGCAGCTCAGGTTCACAAAGGGTGGCAAGCCCGCTCTCGCCAAAGCATTCCAGAAAGACAATGATCTGCTGCGCGTGCGCAAGACTCTGGCGCATCTTGCCTTCGGTAAGGACGAGTTTGTCCGGAGGATCTACGATTGCATCTATATGGCCGAGTACAAGCTCGCCCATTTTGGACGAACCAGTGTCTTCGAACTCTACGGTTGGACGAACGCTGACGACGTCCCGCCCATCAATGGCCGCACCATCAAAGCTCTGCGCTTCTTCGGGTTCGACGTGCGCATATGATGGTGCCATGCCTTCTCCGCGCAACACCTGGACAAACGTTCCCGCTGCGTGAACCCAGCGTGAACGGCAAAACAGAGATGGCTGGATGGTCGTCTAAGATCTTGATTTAATTGGTGGAGGAGGCAGTCGCGAGCGAGGCCGTCTCGGGCCGTTTTTGGGCTGGAAGGGCGGAAAAACAGGGAATATTCGGGGTTTCTGGCACATTCCAGTCCCAGCAAGCACGCGTTTCTCGCGGGTTTCAGCAGAATTTCCCTGCATACGAAACAGGGAATTATGCCGAAGAATTCAGGGAACATCTCTAAGCGTTCAGGGAATGCACACTTGAGAACAGGGAGCGGTCCCGGCCTTCTTTGCACGGTGAGGCCTGCAAGGGAGGTGGGGGATGGTCCGGAAAGGGCGCGCGCGACGCCTGAAACTTAGGCATTCTGGCGTGAGCACTTGAAGGCATGGCGCGACAGCAATCTGAACCAGCGTGAATATTGTGAGCTTCACGGGCTGCCGCTGAAGCGCTTCGGAAACTGGCGCGCCGAGTTCAAGTACGAACAGACGATTGTCCCGGAAGGCCTGCCCTAGCGGCGCGGTGGTGGAGATCAGCTTAGGCTTAATCCTAAGCATGTTGTGCGGGGCGCTCCGAACCATCCTTAGACGCAAGGCAAGATCGAGCGTTGGCAGTACGCATTCAAAACCGCATGTTGCTTGAGAACCATGCTTGGGAAGGAGCGAGAGCCGGCCGCGTCATGCATGATCGGGCTTCTAGGCCCGGCTCAATGCATGTCAACAGAGCCGGGGGCCGAAGAGCTAGCGTAGCATCTGCGAAGCCGAATCGCCGATTAGATAGATGAGCCGCCATGATCGCTGTGATGATGGTGATCGTGAGAGTTCCAATTATTGAAATGCGCATCTCGCGTCATATCAGAATCGGTGATGCCATCGGCGCCAATAGACTCCTTGCTACCGCTCCGGGGATCGTTTTGTCCAATTGCTTGCGAAGCCAAAACAATGACTAATCGAAGAACTACTAGGCCAATCACGGTCAAAACTAGGAAGTCATCCAAAGCACACTTCCTTTTGTAGTTGCTCCACTCGCGAGCCGATTAGTTCTCCCAGGCCATATTCAAAGTTCATCGCCGAAGGCACCCTCCCTCGGCTACGGAGCATCTAGCATAGTCCACTCAGTGGGGCTGGTCAGCACAAACTCAAATACGGGCCGAGGATCGTTAACTCCGCATTCTGTCGTGTATATCTCGAGGAAGACCGACTGTTCACCTCTGTGCCGCAAGCCGCGGCGTAGATAGGCCGTTCCGTCGTGTTGCTAACGAAGACGCTATATCGCAGCCCCTTGGTCTGAAGCGTACGAGAGCCGTTCATGGTGTCGAGATTCTTCTTCCTACCGGGATCTGCATCCCGCCAAAGCGCTACCCTCGCGGGCTCCCCGGTGGCTGCATCAATGGCTTGAACACAGATCGTGCTTCCGGGCGGGCCCACATGGTCCACAATGCGGGCATCGTTGCCAGGCTCATCATGTTGAACGAGTTTCGTGGCCCGCTCGAATTACACATCGACCGGCGCCAAGCTTTCCAGGCTCTCGTGGTAGCGCGCGTAATTGTAGTGTTCGACGAAGCAGTGCACGGCGCGTTCAAGATCGCCAAGCGGTTAGTAGTTTTCGAGCAGGATGCGGTTTTTCAAGGTCTGATGCCAACGCTCAATCTTGCCTTCCGTCTGCGGATGGTTTGGCGCGCCGCGAACGTGATCCATGCCATTGCCGTTGAGCCAGTCTGACATTCACTCGAGGATTGATGCCTTCTGCCCAAGAACATTGATCCCTCGACGGCCGCGCGCTCGCCGTTCGGTCCGCTGTTAAGCCTGGCCCGGGCGCAAGGCTACTCCAGTTGCGGCGGGATCGTCATGTAATCTTCGACTTTGCCACCCAGCGTTTCCACTAGAGGCTCAGCTGCATCACAATCTTCAATTACAGCAGAGAAGTCTTCTTTCACTCCAAGGGCAGTAAGTTTATGTTGCAGAAAAGGTAACACGGCATGTCGTATCTCAGAAGCACGCGCAAGGAGGCCATTTTTTTCTGCGTCGTCGGCCTCCAACAACAATCGTGCAAAAGCAATTTTAAACCGGAGCTTCTTCGAATTAGTATTTTCTAATTCAATTTCTTGCTCAAGCGCTGCCACTTCGCGCTCCAGACTCAGAATTTCCGATTCCAATCTCTCGATTTTCTTGGGATCAGCTCGAAACGCACGCGTATCGTCCTGAAGCGACCGAATGTGCAAATGAAGCGATTCCCGACTATCTTGTAGGCAGCCAAGCTTTTTCGTTCCCAATTGTTCAATCACCTTTTGGCGAGCGCCGAGATGATCTAACAGATCAATCGCCTTGTTGATCGCAAGTTCGTCGGCGTAGCGCCCGTACACGCCGTTCGCCAATACTCGAAGGGCAGTGTCGCTAAAGAAGACGCCGTGATACCGTTGAAGTCGCGACTTCTCCCTGCGAAGCGCGTTCAGTATTAATGAGACTGTCGCTTCCATCGGCTGCCTGAGGCTTATTCCAGACGTATCTAACGTATTCGTTGTTGATACCGTGTCTGCCATAGTGGCCGCAATAGGCTGGCTCGTGGAGGCCACTGGCGTGCGATCGACTTTCGCTCTGGCAAGGATACGCTGCCTAGCAGCCAGCAGAGGCCAAGCCAGCAGCCGAGAGCTAACACGAACCACATCGGATATACTCCTATATGCCTCACAAAAGCGTACAGAGTTGAGTGCCGCGAAGCTTGGCTTTCGTGTTTGAAAACTAAGGGTAAAAGTATTGATGGTGTTCGATGTCCGATCAACACGGATATTGATTGAAGGGGCAACTTCAGATCCGAAAAAGGCGCCGTGCGTTATCACCGACTTGCTATGGCGTCAGATTAGAGGGCAGGGAGCGTATTCGAAAACGCGGCACAAGAGACGAGCCTGCTCTGATTGAGGTCGAGTCAAGCGTCCGGAACTCGGGTGCACCAATCGGCGCGACAGTCGGGACGGGAGTAAGAGCAAAGCGACTTTCCCGCAATAAGCTAGCGCATCGAGCCTTTTCTCAATTGATCATCATTCTCTTCTCTTCCGCAAGCAGCCGCGTCCAATGTTACGATTTCCGATTTGTTGTCCTGCAGCAGCTGTTCCTGCTTCGACACGCAAGTCACTGCAGCAGGAATGATACTTTTGCGGGGAGATCGGACGTCGGGCCCGTCTCCTCCGTCATCGACATCCGGCGGGGAGCCACCAGGCGGTGGCGGGATGCGCGAGCCGGCCAACCCGGTCGAAACTTCGCCACTGCGAAGCAACACGAAGATACGGCCGTCGAACAAACGCCGCTTCCCTTCCGGGACAGAGATCGGTTTGGCGGCCCTCTTCACGTGTTCTGCTGTGCACTGCCTAGTTGTCCCTACCAATAAGCACTCGCACGCGGAGAAGGAAGTGAATCCAATAAACGCGCCCTCACTCAATAGACCGATTTTGTCCGCAGGAAGCAAAATCGTGAAGTGGCGTGTGCGTTTTCCGTTCATGACCAATTTGAAGGCAGAGCCATCGGAATTAATCGCGACATAATCTACTTCAGAAGCCCGCGCTTTCGGTGCGACAAACACCAATGCTGCGATCATTAGCGCGATTGCATTGCGGGAGAGCTGGGTCCGAAACATGTCAACCTCTTTCGAATGTGCGAACATCTACTCTGCGGCGTCCTAGACCGTATGTCCTTCCTTGAAGAGGCGACTCACCCCCGATGAGCATTCGAGGGTTGCCCGGATTGGCCGGGTAGAGCCTCACACAAGGAGGGCGAGTCGT
>OEIU01001880.1_pt1 | contig 12200 bp, 3 predicted proteins | sample 1539221 | NCBI WGS metagenome assembly OEIU01 (sample SAMN03792071, study PRJEB22550) | activated sludge metagenome | feature: wastewater treatment plant; material: activated sludge; isolation source: Wastewater treatment plant of a petroleum refinery complex | place: Argentina: Zarate | collected... | reverse complement strand
CCACCGGCATCGCCCACACCTACATGGCCGCCGAGCAACTCGAGAAAACCGCCAGGGCCGCCGGCCACACCATCAAGCTCGAAACCCAGGGCGCCATGGGCATCGAGAACGAACTCACCAGGTCCGACATCGCCGCCGCCGACGTGGCCATCTTCGCCGTCGATATCGAGGTCGAGAAGAAGGAACGCTTCGACGGCAAGAGGATCGTCAAGGTCGGCGTCGCCGAGGCCATCAAGAACCCCAAGGGCGTCCTCGAAAAGGCCGGAGCCTAAGGAAAGCCGCCCCGGCATGACGACCTCGCTCCGATTTGTCTGCCAGCTCCCCACCGGCCTGCACGCGCGGCCCGCGAGCCTCCTCGCCGAGACCGCCCGGCGCTTCCACGCCGCCGTCGCCGTCACCAACGAGGCCACCGGCGAGAGCGTCGAGGGACGCAGCGTCCTCTCCCTCATCGCCCTCGACGTCCAGCGCGGCCACTCGGTCCTCGTCGAGGCCGCCGGCGACGACGCCGCCGAGTTCCTCGCCGCCGTCGAGGCCCTCGTCCACAGCCACTTCGGCGAATCGCTCACGCCCTCCGCCACGCCCGCCGCCTCCGGCGCGATCGTCGCCCGCGTCCCCGCCCCGCTCCGGCGACTCGGGGCCGCCGTCATTGCCGGGCGCTCCGTCTGCGAGGGCGTCGGCCACGGCGTCGCCGTCGTCGTCGGCGGCCTCGACATCCCCGAGTCCATCCGCCACGCCCGCACCGACGCCCCCGACGCGGAGTGGGCCCGCGCCTCCGCCGCGCTCGCCGCCGTGCGCGATGAGATCGACGAGGACCTCCACGCCACCCGCGATGTCCTCCGCTCCGAACTCCTCCGGGCCCACCTGGGCATCGTCGACGACCCCGCGCTGCACAATCTCCTCGAGCAAGCCATCCGCTCCGGCAAGGCCGCCCCCCGCGCCGTGGTCGAGGCCAGCGCCCACTTCATGTCCCGCCTCGGCTCATCCGCCAGCGCCTACATCCGCGAGCGCGCCGCCGACGTCGAGGACATCTGCCGCCGCATCCTCGGCGAGCTCGACCCGAGCCTCCTGGACGAGTGTCAGATCACCTTCACCGGGCCCTCCATCGTCGTCGCCGACTCCCTCGGCGTCAGCCAACTCATGGCCCTGGACGCCAAGCTCCTGCACGGCCTTGTCCTCGGCGACGCCGGCCCCACCTCCCACGTGGTCATCCTCGCCCGCTCCATGCGCATCCCGACGATCATCGGCGTCGAGGGCGCGACGCGATCCATCGCCGCCAGCACGCCCATCATCGTGGATGCCTTCGGCGGCTTCGCCGTCCCCGCCTCCGATCCCATCGCCGAGTACTACCGTCGCGAACAGGCCTTCCGCGACCGCCGCCTCGCCCGCATCCGGCCCCTCCTGCACAAACGCGGCACCACCCGCGACGGCGTCCCCCTCGAAGTCGCCGCCAACGCGGCCATGCCCGCCGAGATCCGCGCCGCCATCACCGCCGGCGCCGACTCCATCGGCCTCCTCCGCACCGAGCTCCTCTTCCTCGATCGCGCCCAGGCCCCGTCCGAGCAGGAGCAGTACGGGGTCTATCGCGCCGCCGTCGAGGCCGCCGTCGTCGCCGGCGACCAGCGCGAGGTCATCATCCGAACCCTCGACATCGGCGGCGACAAGCCCGCGCCCTACATCACCGTCCCCGAGGAGGACAACCCCTTCCTCGGTTGCCGCGGCCTGCGCCTCTACCACAAACACCCCGACCTCCTCCGCGACCAGCTCCGCGCCGTCTGCCGCGCCTCCGCCCACGGCCCCGTCAAGGTCATGGCCCCCATGGTCGCCACGCTCGCCGAGGCCCGCTGGTTCCGCGACCGCATCGCCGCCGTGCAGGCCGAACTCGGCGCCGAGGGCCTCGACCACGACCCCGGCCTCCCCGTGGGCATCATGGTCGAGGTTCCCAGCCTCGCGACCATCATCGACCAACTCGCGAAGATCGTCGATTTCATCAGCATCGGCACCAACGACCTTTGCCAGTACTGGACGGCCGCCGACCGCACGAACAAGGCCGTCGCATCGCTCAACAACGTCCGCGATCCCTCTTTCCTCCGCCTGCTCGAGCAGATCGTCTCCCAGGCCCGCGACCACGCCCTCTGGGCCGGCATGTGCGGCGAGATGGCCGGCGATCCGCTCAACCTTCCCCTGCTCGTCGGCCTCGGCCTGAGCGAGATCAGCGCGGCCGCGCCCTCCATAGGCCCCATCAAGTCCCGCCTCGCGGGATACGACTCCGGGGCCTGTCGCGACCTGCTCACCAAGGCCCTTGGCCGCGAATCGCCCCACGAGGTCACGGCGCTCCTCGAAGGCTTCGCCGCCACCCATCGCGCCGATTCCGGCCACGCCGACCCCATCCACCCCGACCTCGTGCTCATCGACTGCGACGCGACCACCCGCGAGCACGCGATCCTCGACCTCGTCGGCGCCCTCCACGCCGCCGGGCGCACCGACGATCCTCGCGCCCTCGAAGAGGCCGTCTGGGTCCGCGAGGACAAGGGCCCCACCGGCCTCGGCTTCGGCTTCGCGATCCCGCACGGCCAGACCGACGCCGTCTCCTGCCCTTCCATCGCCTTCGCCAAACTTCGCGCCCCGATCGAATGGGCTTCATCGGACGGCCAACCCGTCCGTGCCGTTATCATGCTCGCCGTCCCAGCCAGCGACGCCGACAGAACCCACCTCAGACTCCTCGCCAAGCTGGCCCGCCGCCTGATGCACGAGGGCTTTCGCGAGAGCCTCCTCTCCGCCCCGGATGTGGACACCATCCTCCACATCCTCCGAACCGAACTCGAACTCGGCGCCTGACCGGGCGCCACGCCAGGGTGGCCCGCCGCTCCGCGGCGGCCCCGGAGTACCCCGACACTCCGTGGCGGGCTTCACTCCGGGTACCCCGACACTCCGTGGCGGGCCGCCCTTCAACAAGGGCGACTCCCGGTCACCCTTCGACCATGTGTATTGGCGATCTTTCATGCACTGCGCGGAGGATCACGCCCGCCCATGATTACACTCTCCCACGCCCGCGAGCGCCCAATCCACCCCTCGCCCGTGGAGTCCACATCATGAACCACCGCCCCAACGTTTGTCTCGTTCCCGTGCTCCTCTGCCTCGCCGGTTCGACCGCCAGTCTCACGCTCGCAGACGATCAGTCCAAACCCGCGGCCCCGCCCGAGAAGGCCACGACGCCGCCCGCTCCTCCCGCCCCCCCGGACATCGACATCACCCGCCAGCCCACGCTCTACGTCGTCGGCTACGCCCACCTCGACACCGAGTGGCGCTGGGCCTACCCGCAGACCATCCGCGAGTTCATCCCGAACACCCTCCACGACAACTTCAAGCTCTTCGACAAGTACCCCTCCTACGTCTTCAACTTCTCCGGCTCCCGCCGCTACCAGATGATGGAGGAGTACTACCCCGCCGACTTCGAGCGCCTGAAGAAGTATGTCGCCCAGGGCCGCTGGTTCCCCTGCGGCTCCTCCGTTGATGAGAACGATGCCAACGTCCCCAGCGCCGAGTCCTATGTCCGCCACGTTCTGTACGGCAACAACTACTTCCGGCGCGAGTTCGGCCTCGCCAGCGAGGAGTTCATGCTCCCCGACTGTTTCGGCTTCCCCGCCGCCCTCCCCAGCGTCCTGGCCCATTGCGGCCTCAAGGGCTTCTCCACCCAGAAGCTCACCTGGGGCCTGGCCATCGGCAAGATCCCCTTCAAGGTCGGCATGTGGCAGGGCCCGGACGGCCGAAGCCTCATGGCCGCGCTCGACCCCGGCGCGTACGTCGGCGACGTCAAGGAAAACCTCGCCACCTCCGAGTCCTGGGCCCGCCGCATCGACGACAACGGCTCCAGGTCCGGCGTCTACGCCGACTACCACTACTACGGAACCGGCGACCAGGGCGGCGCCCCCCGCGAATCCTCCGTCGAGATGGTCGAGAAGTCGGTGAACACCAGGAACGCCCACACCGTCGTCGTCTCCGGCCCCGCCGACTGGATGTTCCGGACCATCACCCCCGAGATGCGCGAGCACCTCCCCGCGTACACCGGCGAGCTCGAGCTCACCGAGCACTCCGCCGGCTCCATCACCTCCCAGGCCTACATGAAGCGGTGCAACCGCAAGAACGAGCTCCTCGCCGATTCCGCCGAGCGGGCCGCGGCCCTCGACTGGTGGCTCGGCTCCTCCGCCTACCCCGGCCGGCGCATCGAGGAGGCATGGCTCCTGGTCCTCGGCTCGCAGATGCACGACATCCTCCCCGGCACCAGCCTCCCCCCCGCCTACGAGTACGCCTGGAACGACGAGGTCCTCGCCGCCAACCTCTTCGCCGACATCCTCACCTCCTCCGTCGGCGGCGTCTCGAGCGCCATGGACACCCGCGCCAAGGGCACCCCCGTCCTCCTCTACAACCCCCTCGCCTGCGCCCGCGAGGACGCCGTCGAACTCACGATCCCCTGGACCGTCCAGGACGCCCAGGCCGGCGCGATCGCCATCGCCCCCGACGGCTCGCGCTCGCCCGTGCAGGTCCTCGAGAAACTCGACTCCACCGCCCGCGTCGTCTTCTCCGCGAACATGCCCCCCGCCGGCTTCGCGCTCTACGACATCCAGTACGCCCCCAGGTCCGCCGACCCGGCGGGCACGATCACCGTGACGACGAACTCCCTCGAGAACGAGCGCTACCTCGTGAAGATCGACGCCCAGGGCGACGTGGCCTCCGTCTTCGACAAGTCCCTCAAGAAAGAGCTCCTCACCGCCCCCGCCCGCCTCGGCCTCCACTTCGAGCGCCCCGCCAACTGGCCCGCCTGGAACCAGGACTGGGCCGACCGTCGCAAGCCCGCCCGCTCGTACGTTGGCGGCCCGGCGAAGATCACCGTCGCCGAGTCCGGCCCCGTCCGCGGCGCCGTCCGCGTCGAGCGCGAGCAGGACGGCTCCGTCTTCGTCCAGCACATCCGCCTCGCCTCCGGCCCCGCCGGCGACTCCGTCGTCTTCCACACCGACATCGACTGGAACACCCGCGAGCGAAGCCTGCGCGCCGCCTTCCCCCTCACCGCCTCCAACCCCTCCGCCACCTACGACATCCAGACCGGCGTCATCGAGCGCGGCAACGGCCACGCCAAGCAGTTCGAGTACGCCGCCCACCAGTGGTTCGACCTCACCGACGCCTCCGGCGCCTTCGGCGTGAGCGTCCTCAACGATTCCAAGTACGGCTCCGACAAGCCCGACGACCGCACGCTCCGCCAGACCCTCCTCTACACCCCCGGCGTGCGCGCCAACTACCGCGACCAGGGCACCCAGGACCTCGGCAAGCACGAGATGGTCTACGCCCTCTCCTCCCACGCCGGCGACTGGCGCACCGGAGCATGGAACTCCAGCCCCTGGAAGGCCGCCCGCCTCAACCAGCCCATCGTCGCGTTCATCGTCCCCAAGCACGAGGGGCCGCTGGGCAAGTCCCTCTCCCTGCTCACCTGCGACAACCCCAGCGTCATGGTCACCGCCGTCAAGAAGGCCGAGGGCTCCGACGACCTGATCGTCCGCCTCCGCGAACTCTCCGGCAAGGACGCCCCCGGCGTGCGCATCACCCTCGCCGGCGCGGCCGCCTCCGCCGTCGAGGTGGACGGCCAGGAGCGACCCATCGCCCCCGCCAAGGTCGAGAGCGGCGCGCTCCTCGCCGATGTCCACGGCTACGGCCTGCGCGCCTTCGCCGTGAAGGTCGCACCCCCGGCCCACGCCGCCAAGCCCGTGCAGAGCGCCCCCATCGCCCTCGCCTTCGACACCGATGTCGTTTCCACCAACGCCAAGCGCACCGACGGTGCGATGGAAGCCGGGCGCGCCTACCCCGCGGAGCAGTTCGGCACGGCCCTCACCATCGACGGCGTGAGGTTCACGCTCGGCCCCACGGCCGACGGCGAGAAGAACGCCCTCGCCTGCACCGGCCAGGAGATCCCCCTCCCGGCCGGCGTTGAGCGCATCGAGTTCCTCGCCGCCGCCAGCGATGCCGACACGGTCGCAACATTTTCCGTCGGAACGAACACCGCCGAGTTCACGATCCCCGTCTGGCGCGGCTTCATCGGCCAGTGGGACAACCGCCGCTGGGCCGGCACCCCCGTCGAGACCGACGACCGCTCCTACCACACCATGGTCGGCCTCGACCCCGGCTACATCAAGCAGGCCCCCGTCGCCTGGTACGCCTCCCACCACCACACTGCCACGCAGGACGAGCACTACAAGTATTCCTACCTCTTCCGCTTCGCGATGGGCGTCCCCAAGGGCGGTGGGGGGGCGTCGTCGCTCAAACTCCCCGCCGCCCCCGGCGTCAAACTCTTCGCCCTCACCGGCGTGCGCGCCGCCCACGACCAGGCCCTCGCCGCGTCCACCCTCCGCGACACCCTCGCCGACCACCGGCAGGACGCCCTGCGCGTCACCTCCTCCGGGGCCCCCGCCGACTCCGTGCAGGTCACCATCGCCGCCGGGCTCTACTGGCGCGACGGCGCGGTGCGCTACACCACCGACGGCTCCGACCCAACGCCCTCCTCCCCGGCCTACGACAAGCCCTTCTGGCTCGCCAAGTCCGCCACGATCAAGGCCGCGGCCTTCGACTACGCGGGCCAGCCCGGCCCCATCGCCTCGCGCACCATCGAGGTCAGCGACACCACCGGCCCCACGCTCACCGGCGCATCAACCGTCTTCCAGGCCACCCAGGTCACCTGCCGCTTCAGCGAGCCGGTGGACGCCGCCTCCGGCTCCCGGGCCGCCAACTACACGCTCTCCTCGGGCGCCAAGATCATCGGCGCCCTCGTCGCCCCCAACGGCCTCTCCGCCGTCGTCACCATGGACCAGCCCCTCCCCGCCGGCGCCCCCGTCACCCTGCGCGTTTCCGGCATCACCGACCGCTCCCCCGCCGCCAACGCCATGGCCGCCGGGTCCGCCGACCTCTCCGTGCGCGGCCCGGTCTACCGCCTCGACGTCGCCGACGCCGCCCACCAGGGCTCCATCACCAAGGGCGTCAAGAACCTCCCCACCCGCGCCGACCAGCCCTGGACCATCAACATGTGGGTCAGGACCGACAAGCGCCCCGAGAGCCACACCGTCTTCGCCGGCTTCGGCCGCTGCGAGGACACCGCCAACGGCACCGGCCGCTACCTCTGCCGCTTCGGGAGCGGCATCCACTTCTGGAGCCGCAACGCCGACGTGGACACCCGCGTGCAGCTCGACCTCAACACCTGGCAGATGCTCACGGCCACCTCCGACGGCTCGACCATCCGCATCTACAAGGACGGCGTGAAGATCGCCGAGCAGCCCGCGACCCTCGCCGACGACGAGCCCACCATCGCCATCATGCCCGCCGACCCGTGGGAGAAACGCATCAGGTTCAACGGCGACCTCCGCGACTTCACCATCTGGGACGCCTGCCTCTCCGAGGAGTCCCTCAAGGCCATCGGCCAGTCGTTCAAGCCGTAGCGGCCGCTCGCCCGCTCATGGACCTGTTCGCGCCCAAGGGCCGAGGGCGTAGAGTGAAGCCATGACGCGCCGGCTGCTGATCCTGGTGCTCGCGGTGCTGGCCATGGCCCACGCCGCCGGCGCGCACCCGGTCTTCCCAGCCTCCGCCGTCGCCGTCGTCCGCCCGGACAACACCCTCGAGGTCACCGTCCGCTGCGACGCCCTCGCCCTCGCCCTCAACGACCTCCCCGCACGCATCAACGACGCCGAGATGCACGAGCTCGTCACCGGGACCGACGCCAACCTCGAGCACGCCCTCGCCGCCGGGCGATCCCGGTTCCAGACCCTGCTCCACATCGTCGCCGACGACCAGCCCCTCCCAGTCCGCGTCCTGGCCGCCCCCACCGTCGAGAACGTCCGGGCCTGGATCGCGGCCCACCCGACACTCCCCGTGCCCGTGAAGCTCGATTTCGTCGCCGTCGCCGACCTCCCGCCCGAGGCCGGGACCGTCCGAATCAAGTTTCCCGGCATCCTCGGCGACCTCGTCCTCACCGTGCAGCCCCTCCACGCCGAGGCCCTCGCCACCCTCGTCCCCGTCGGCGAGCTCTCCGAGGCGTTCCCAATCCGCGGAGCCGCCCCGGCCCGCGCCCCGACCTCCCCCCACGCCGAGTCGCCCGTTCCGACGCCGCCGCACGCCGCCCCCGCCGTCTCCTCCCCCCGCTCCGCCGCCCTCTTCGTCTGGCTCGGCGTCACCCACATCCTGCCCAGCCCCACCTGGTTCGCCCAGGTCTGGGCCGCCGCCCGCGCCGGCTCGCTCCGGTCCCGCCCCGGCACCCTCATCCCGGACGGCATCGACCACATCCTCTTCGTCCTGGCCCTCTTCTTCCTCAGCCCGCGCCTCCGCCCGCTGCTCATCCAGGTCACCACCTTCACCCTCGCCCACTCCATCACCCTCGCCCTCTCCGCACGCGGCGTCGTGCACATGCCCGCGTCCATCGTCGAGCCCGTCATCGCCGCCTCCATCTGCCTCGTCGCCGTCGAGAACCTCTGCACCCAGAAAGTCCACGCCTGGCGCCCCATCATCGTCTTTGCCTTCGGCCTCATCCACGGCCTCGGCTTCGCCTCCGCCTTCGCCGAGGCCATCGGCGGCGACTCGCGCGCCCGGACGCCCCTCGGCCCCGTCCTCCTCTTCAATCTCGGCGTCGAACTCGGCCAGCTCACCGTCGTCGGCCTCGCCATGCTCGCCGTCGCCCGCGTCCGCGCCCGCCCCTGGTACCGCGCCCGCGTGGCCATCCCCGCCTCGATCCTCATCGCCGCCGTCGGCCTCTGCTGGACCATCGAGCGCATCTTCATCCACCCCGGATAAGCACAAACCGCGCCTGGTACGGGGCGAACTCCAACACCCCGCGCCCCGCCGCGCCCTCCGCCGGAACCTCCCGCTCCAGCGCATCCACCTCGCGCACGGTCGCTGCCCCGCCGCCGAACCTCCATCCCGTTGCGTCCACCCTCGCCGCGCCCCCCTCCACCTCGCGCAGGTGCAGCACCACGCCCGTCCCATCCCGCGACGGCCGCGCCGCGACGAGCACGACCCCCGGCGCATCGATCGAGAGCATCGACCGCGACCCGAGCGCCCGCGCCGCCCCGCCCCCCGGCACGACCCGCGCCGGCATCGGCACCCGCCGCGATTGCCCGAACCGGGCCGCCGTGCCGCGCAGCGAATCCTCTCGCGAAGCCAGCGCGTAACTGAAACCAAACTCCCCCTCCTGCCCAGCGACGAAGTTCGTCGTCCAGTAGTTGTTCATCACCCACGAATACACGTGCGGCCTCTCGATCCTCACCCGCCGCTGAAACTTCCCAAGGTTGATCGCCCCGAACTGCGCCAGCGGGATCTCGTTGCTGCTCAGGACCACCTGCCGCCCCGGCCCGCCCGCCGCCCCCGGCCATTGCACGGCCGCGAACGACTGCACCGCCTGCCAGTCCGAGGCCGCCCCCGGCAAGATGTCCGTCGCCGGCGCGACGCTCGCCCCGATCGTCTCGTACACGATCTTCCCATCATCGCCCGCGAACGGGAACGCCACGTAGATCCCCTCCGGATCGAACACCCGCCGCTTCTGCAACCGGTAGTGCAGCTCGATCCGCTTCTCCGTGCGATACAGCCGCACCTCGCACCGCACGCCCCCCGGCGGCTGGCACCCCGGCAACTCCCCCTTGACCACCATCGAGTCCCAGATCGGCCCCGCCCTCACGCCCTCGATCGTCGGCGACGCCATCCCCGTGCGAGCAAACGCGTCGAGAAAGAACCCCTCGAGTTGCTCCCGATTCCCCAGCGACTCGTAGATCACCTGCCCCAGCCTCCACTGCGCCCCCTGGTCCACCAGCTCCGTCCCCGCCTCCTTGTCGATGATGCTCGCGATCCCCCCCGTCGGCGCGTCGGCGGTGATGTGGTACCACTCATTCTCCATCTGGCCCGCCGGGCGCGCCGGATGCTCCGGCGTCGCGCCCGTCCGCCCCGCGTCCGGCGCCTCGATCGCAAACTCCCGCCACCCCATCGCCGGAATATCCCGCGCCCAGATCGCCCACACGCTCCCGTCCATCCGCGTCGAGACCTCCTGCACCGCCAGCGGCACGCCCCGCTCATCCACGATCTTCCACCGCCCATCCGACGGCAACAGCTCGTGGTCCACGTTGATCTCGACAAGCCCCGAGCGCGCAAACCCCAGCGTGTTGCACACCACCAGGCGCGCCGTCTCCGCCGGCGGCGTCAGCGCCCGCATCCGCCCCATCGCGCTCTCCCCCAGGCTCGCCTCGCGCTTGGCCGCCGTCCACGCGTACGCCTGCTTGGCCGCCCATTGCACCTGCGATTCCTCCGCGAACGGCCGCCGGACGCTCTCCGCCGCGCCGAGCGTGTGCTCGCCCCAGAAGATCAGGTCCGTCCGCACCGCCGCGATGTCCGCCATCGGCTCCGGGGCCGTCGCCACCCCCGCCAGCGCCTGCATCGCCAGCAGCCCCTCGTCGGCGATCAGCCGCCCCTGCGTCGCCCGCGCCGCCGCCGACTCCCGCGCCGCCGAGCCGAACCCGTCCGTCCACCAGTCGGTCCACGCCAGCGGGAGCGTCGGGATGTCCTTGGCGTGGTTCGCCTCCACCCACTCGGGAAACTCCCGCGCCACCGCGCACCGCAGCCGCGGCCACGCGTATTTCTTGTTCCACTCCCGCACCAGCCCGCTCGACGCGATCGACGGCGGCGAGTTGTCCGTGTGATACCCCGAGTGCTGCACCGCCACGCGATCGAAGGGATACCGGCTCGATTCTAGCCGCGCCAGATACCGCAGCAGCTCATCCTCCACCCGCTCCACCCGCCCCGTGTGCACCTCCCAGAAGTTCCCCGTGTGGTAGTGATCCGCCCGGAACGCCAAGACCCGTTTCCCCGCCGGCGAGGCCCACCAGAAGCACGTGGGCATCCCGAACGGGATCAACGCCCGGTGCCCGTGCTGCCCCATCACCACGTACTTCACGCCGATCCCCGGCAGCATGTCCGCCAGGCACCACGCGATCCCGTTCACATCGTCCTGCATCGCCGTCGTCACCCGCAGCCCATGCTCGCGCAGCGTCGCGATCGGGCCCAGAAACGCCGGGAACGACGCCTCGTCGAGCAGCTCCGACATGTTCAGGAACATCCCCGTGCACTCGATCCGCCCCTCCGCCACACGCTTCCGCAGCCGCTCGATCTGCTCCGGCGTCCGCGACCGCAGATACTCGCCCACCGCCCAGCTCCCCTCGCACGTCCACCGGAACTTCGCGTCCTCCGGCTCCCCGTCCGTCCGGTCGCACGCGTCCAGCGCCGTGTCAATAAACCGCACGTGCTCGGCCAGGATGTCCGTCTGCGGGCGCGAGTACCCGATGTCCGTGTGCGCGTGCTGAACAAGGTCCACCGTCCAGTGCCGCACCGGCTCGAGCCTGGCCTTGAGCGTGAACCGATCGCCCTTCTCGCCCGCCGCCCGGATCCGAATCGCGATCTCCCTCGCCTCCGCCGTCTCCGGGTGCCGCAACTCAAACCGGTTCACCCCGAACTCCAGCCGACGCATCTCCTCCGCGCCGAACGACGGTGCAACGGCAACATCCCGCGCCCCGCCAAGATGCACCACCGTCACCTGCACCGGCCGGTAGTCCCCCTTGCCATCGATCCCCCGCACCACCGCCGGCGGCGCCAGCACGCTCGCCCGCTCGCTCACCGCGCTCTGGAACGTGATGTACCACGCCCGCCTCCCCGCCCTCTCCCCCGCCACACCCAGCCGCACCGGCTTCCCCGCCGCCAGCTCGGTGCGCGGCACGCGCAGCATCGCGTACCCCATCAGGTCCCCGAACCGGTCCACCATCGTCGCCCGAAACCGCAGCGACGACCCGTGCGCCCCCTCGATCGTCCAGTCCCGCGGCTCCGCCGAGGCCCGATTGGCAAACTCCACCCACGTCTCCCCGTTCACCCGCAGCTCAAACCGGTGTTGCTCCGGGTTCACCTGCAACCCGAACATCCACACCAGCGACACAAACCCATCATCGCCCCCTTCCGGCACCGCCGCCGACTCCCACTCGACCCCCCGCCCATCCAGCGAGCGCACCAGCAGCCCCTTGCTCACCTCCACATCCGGCGAGTGATACTCCAGCACCTCCCCCGACACCCGCCCCTGATACCCCCCCACCAGCACGCCCCCCCCCCCCCGCGCGCCCCGAACCAACACCCCCCACCCCACGAAC
>OEIU01001879.1_pt1 | contig 12201 bp, 6 predicted proteins | sample 1539221 | NCBI WGS metagenome assembly OEIU01 (sample SAMN03792071, study PRJEB22550) | activated sludge metagenome | feature: wastewater treatment plant; material: activated sludge; isolation source: Wastewater treatment plant of a petroleum refinery complex | place: Argentina: Zarate | collected... | reverse complement strand
AAGGTCTCGCCGGTGCCCGCCAGCAGCTTGTCGCCGGCGCGCGCCTGGCCGGCGGGCACTCGTTCGGTGCCGCCGTCGGCGCGGCGGCGGGTCACGAAATCGGGCAGCGACGCCACCAGCGCGTCGATCCGCCGGCCGGCCCGCAGGTGGATCCGCTGCTCGAACCAGCGCGCGGTCAGCAGCAGGAACACGAACATCGTCACCGTGTCGAACCAGACCTCGCCGGCGCCCCGCACGGTGGCCGCGACGCTGGCGGCGAAGGCGGCCACCAGGCCGATCGCCACCGGCACGTCCATGCCGGCGCGGCGGTTGCGCAGGTCGCGCCAGGCGCCGGCGAAGAACGGGGTGGCGCTGTAGACCATCACCGGCAGGGTCAGCACCAGGCTGGCCCAGCGCATCAGCGAATCGAACGCCGGATCCAGGTCGCCGGGGGTCGCGGTGTACGCGGGCAGCGCGTACATCATCACCTGCATCATCGCCAGGCCGGCCACGAACAGCCGCCGCATCAGCGCCCGCTGGCCGGCCGCCCGCCGCTGTTCGCTCGCCTGGGCATCGAACGGGGTGGCGCGATAGCCGATCGCGGCCAGCCGCGCAATCAGTGCCGACAGGCGCGTCCGGCCCGGCGTCCAGGTGACCGTCAGCCGGCCGCTGGTCAGGTTCGCGCCGACGTCGACGACGCCGGGCTGTGCGGCCAGCGTCCGTTCGATCAGCCAGACACAGGCGCCGCAGCGCATGTCGTCGACCAGCAGCGTGGTCTGGCTGCCCTCGCCCACGGTGCGCACGCAGCCGCGCTGGAACTCGGGATCGTCGTAGACCGCCAGCGCCTGATCGGGCTCGCCCTGACCGGGTTCCCCGTCGGGCCGGTTGCCCATCGCCTCGCGATGCCGGTAGTAGTCGGCCAGCCCGCCGGCCAGGATCGCCGAGGCCACCGCCTCGCAGCCGGCGCAGCACATCGGCCGCGGCACGCCCTCCACCGTCACCGAGCGGGTCACGCCGCGCGGCACCGGCTGGCCGCAGTGGTAACAGGCCAGCGCCAGCGTGCCGCCGGCGCCGGCCGTTGCTATTCGGCTCGGCTCTACCGCTGCCATGCTACCGCTGCCATGGCGAGATGCAGAGCTGCGCCAGCGCCGACGCCAGCGGATCGATGCGGGCGAAGCCGGCGAGCGCGAAGCCGATGATGACGATCGCCGACAGCGGCCGCAGCCAGCGGGCCGAGCGCGGCGAACGCCGCAGCAGCCAGTCCATGCCCAGCAGGTTCGGCAGCGTGCCGAGCCCGAATGCCGCCATCTGCGCGGCGCCGCGGCCGGCGCTGCCGGACACCAGCGCGGTCAGCAGCACGCTGTAGACCATCGCGCACGGCACCCAGCCCCAGGCGAGGCCTCTGGCGAACGCGCGCGCCGGCCGGTCGCCGAACGGGGTCAGCTCCAGCGCCTGCAGGCGGCGCCAGGGCGCGCCCAGCCACCGGCTGCCGGCGGCGTCGAGCAGGCGCGCCGGCGCGCCGACTCCGGCCAGCGACAGGCCCAGCAGCAGCAGCGCGAGGTTGGTGACGATGAACGCCGCCTGCTGCACCGGCAGCATATGCGCGACGATCCAGCCGAACGAGCCGATGCCGCCGGCCAGCGCCCCGGCCAATGCATAGCTGCCGATGCGGCCGGCGTTGAACAGCAGCATCGCCGGCTGCCCCTCGAGCAGCGCGGCCGCTGCCGACGGCCGCCGCAGCGTCTGCACCGACGAGCCGGCCCGCCCGATGTCGGCCAGCGCGAAGGTGGCCAGCCCCGGCGCCGCGGCAGCATGGGATCGGGCTGCGCCGGGGGCCCGGGCCGCGCCCCGGTGGCGGCCCACGCCCGACATCATCATCACGATGCCGCCGCACATGCCGGCGCAATGCAGGCCGGACGCCAGGCCGGCGATGAACAGCGCGGCGAGTGTGCCGTCCAGGACCACCGCTCAGACCACGCGCGAGTAGGTGGCGGTACGCGGGCCGCTGCGCAGATGGCGGTCGAAGGTGGCGCTGATCAGCCGCACGAACGGCAGGCCCGCCTCGGTGACGGACAGCCGCCGGTCGGCCAGCGACACCAGGCCGGCCTCGCGATAACCGGACAGCTCGGCCAGCTCCTCGGCGAACGCGTTCTCGAAGGTCAGGCCATGGCTGCCCTCGACCTCGTCGAAGCCGATCGTGCCGCCGCACATCAGCGACATGATCACGTCGCGACGGGCCTGATCGTCGGCATCCAGTTCCATGCCGCGCCACACCGGCAGCTCGCCGCGCAGCAGCGCCGCCCGCCAGCCGGCGATGTCGCGGGCATTCTGGCTGTAGGCACCGCCGAGCTGGCTGATCGCCGACACGCCCAGCCCGATCAGATTGCAGGCGGCACGGGTGGTGTAGCCCTGGAAGCTGCGATGCAGATGACCGGTGCGGCGCGCCACCGCCAGCTCGTCATCGGGCAGCGCGAAGTGGTCGATGCCGATGTGCTGGTAGCCGGCCTCGCCGAGCCGCCGCCGGGCCAGCGCCATGATCGCCGCCTTCTGCTCGGCATCGGGCAGGCCCGACGATTCGATCAGCCGCTGGGCGCGGAAGCGCTCGGGCAGGTGGGCATAGTGGTAGAGCGCGATGCGGTCGGGCCGCATCTGCAGCACCTGGTCGATCGTCCGGTCGAACGTTTCCACCGTCTGCCGCGGCAGGCCGAGGATCAGGTCGAAGTTGATCGAGCGGAAGCCTCGTTCGCGCGCCGCATGGACCAGCGTCGCCGTCAGCTCGGCCGGCTGAATCCGGTTCACCGCCCGCTGCACGTCGGGATCGAAGTCCTGGACGCCCAGGCTCATCCGGTTGAAACCCAGCGAAGCCAGCAGCGCGACCTCGTCGGCGCCGATCGTGCGCGGATCGACCTCGATCGAATAGTCGCCGTCGTCGGTGAATTCGAAACGGTCGCGCATCATCCGCGCCAATCGGGTCAGCTCGTCGCCGGCCAGGAACGTCGGCGAGCCGCCGCCCCAGTGCATCTGCTCGACCCGGACGCGGCGGCCCAGGTGCCCGACCACCAGATCCACCTCGCGCTCGAGCTGGTCGAGATAGGGGCCGGAGCGTGCATGATCGCGGGTGATGATGCGATTGCAGGCGCAGTAGTAGCACAGCGATTCGCAGAACGGCACGTGCACGTAGATCGACCAGGCGGTGGCCGGGTCGCGGCCTTCGCGAGCCAGCCAGGCGGCCAGGTCACGCGCGCTGAACGACTCGGTGAACCGGTCGGCCGACGGGTACGAGGTGTAGCGCGGCGCACGCAGCTCGCGTGCGTCGGTCAGATTGGTGACGACCGGCAGGGTCGTCGGGGTGGCCGGCGCGGTGGAGGACGCGGCGGCGCTGCCTTTTTTCCAGGTGGGAAACGGCAGCGGGAGCGGTACAGCGTTCATGCCGGGATTGTCCCGCATCGAACCCGGGGCGAGTTGATTCACGTCAACCGTGCCCCCGGATGTCGGCTGGCGACCTCAGGTTGTGGATTTCCGCCACGAATCCCTCCTCCGCCGACGAGGTTTTTCTGGTGGTATTCTGAAGCATCAGCAATCCGCTCGCGGAGTCCATAGATGGTCAAATTCCTGCCGCCGCTGTTCATCACGCTCGCTCTCGGCGGCGTGGCATCGGCCGAGGCCACCAGCACCTCGTCGGCGGCGTCCGACAGCCTGGGCGCCTCGTCGGTCGGCAGTTCCGGCTCGATCACCAAATCGAGCAACGCATCGTCGGGCACCGACAACCAGGCGAGCGGCGACTACCGGATCACCGATATGGCGCAGTCCGAGGAGCGTCCCGGCATGGTGCGGATGACCCTGCAGGGCACCGCCGGCCAGCAGGGCGGCGAGCCGCTGTTCCTCCATGTGCCGCCCGCGGTGGCCGAGCAGTCGGGCCTGGGCCGCGGCGACATCGTCCATGCGCGGCAGCGCAGCTACGGCGTGGAGTTCTCCGACGGCCGCAACCGCAAGGCGTTCTTCCTGGTGCTGGACGACCCGGTCCATCGCGAGCTGAAGATCCGCGCCGTCGCGCTCTGACCGGCTTTCCTGCCGCTCGTTCGTCCGCTTTCCGCTGTATCGCAGTCAATCCCACCGGAGTACCCATGGCCAAGAAGAACGCCCCATCGGGCGCCGTCGGCATCGACATCGGCATCAGCCAGAAGGATCGTCAGGCGATCTCGGAGGGACTGTCGCACCTGCTGGCCGACACCTACACGCTGTACCTGACGACGCACAACTTCCACTGGAACGTCACCGGGCCGATGTTCAACACGCTGCATCTGATGTTCATGACGCAGTACACCGAGCTGTGGAACGCGATCGACCCGATCGCCGAGCGCATCCGCGCGCTGGGTTACCCTGCGCCCGGCTCGTACAACCAGTTCGGCAAGCTGAGCTCGCTCAGCGATGCGCCCGAGACGCCGCCCAAGGCCACCGAGATGATCCGCATCCTGGTGCGCGGGCACGAGGGGGTCGCCAAGACCGCCCGCGAGCTGTTCCCCAAGGCCGACGAGGCGAACGACCAGCCTACGGCCGACCTGCTGACGCAACGTCTGGACATCCACGAGAAGACCGCCTGGATGCTGCGCAGCCTGCTCGAGGAGTGACGGCGCCGCGGCGCCGCAGCCGCCCGTGATGCACGCCGGCGCCGAGTTCCATCCGGCGGTCGCCGCCTGGTTCCGCGAGACGTTCGCCGAGCCGACGCCCGCGCAGCAGGCCGCCTGGCCGGCGATCGCCGCCGGCCGCCACACGCTGGTGGCGGCGCCCACCGGCTCGGGCAAGACGCTGACCGCGTTCCTGGCGGCGATCGACGACCTGGTGCAGCGGCACCTGGCCGGCACGCTGACCGACGAGCTCGCGGTCATCTACGTGTCGCCGCTGAAGGCGCTGTCCAACGACATCGACCGCAATCTGCAGCAGCCGCTGGCCGGCATCGACCAGGTGCTGCAACGGATGGGGCTGCCGGCCGCCGGCATCCGCACCGCGGTGCGCACCGGCGACACCCTGCAGCGCGAGCGCGAGAAGCTGCGCCGCCGCTCCGCGCATGTGCTGGTGACGACGCCGGAGTCGCTGTACGTGCTGCTCGGGTCGCTCAGCGGCCGCCGGATGCTGTCGACCGCCCGCACGGTGATCGTCGACGAGATCCATGCGGTGGCCGGCGGCAAGCGCGGCAGTCATCTGGCGCTGTCCCTGGAACGGCTCGATGCGCTGTGCGGCACGCCGCCGGTGCGCATCGGCCTGTCGGCGACCCAGAAGCCGATCGAACGGGTGGCAGCGTTCCTCACCGGCAACCGCCCCTGCACGATCGTCGACGTCGGCTTCAGCCGCGCCCGCGACCTGGCGATCGAGGTGCCGCCGATCCCGCTGTCGGCGGTGATGTCCAACGACATGTGGGACCAGGTGTACGCGCGGCTCGCCGAGCTGGTCGCGCAGCACCGCACGACGCTGGTGTTCGTCAACACCCGGCGGATGGCCGAACGGGCCGCGCACCGGCTGAGCGAGCTGCTGGGCCGCGAGCGGGTGGCGGCGCACCACGGCAGCCTGTCACGCGAAGCCCGGCTCGACGCCGAGCAGCGGCTGAAGGCCGGCGAGCTGCAGGTGCTGGTGGCCACCGCGTCGCTCGAGCTGGGCATCGACATCGGCGACGTCGACCTGGTGAGCCAGATCGGCTCGCCGCATTCGATCGCCGCGTTCCTGCAGCGGGTCGGCCGCTCGGGGCATTCGGTCGGCGGCACGCCGAAGGGGCGGCTGTTCCCGCAGTCGCGCGACGAGCTGGTCGAGGCGGCGGCGCTGCTGGACTGCGTGCGGCGCGGCGAGCTCGATGTGCTGCACATCCCGGTCGCGCCGCTGGACGTGCTGGCGCAGCAGATCGTCGCCGAGGTGGCATGCCGCGAGTGGTCGGAGGATGCGCTGTTCGACTGCGTGCACGGCGCCGCGCCCTACGAATCGCTTGCCCGCGCCGACTACGACGCGGTGGTGCGGATGCTGGCCGAAGGCTATACGACGCAGCGCGGGCCGCGGGCCGCCTATCTGCACCGCGACGCGGTGAACCGGGTGCTGCGCGCGCGCCGCGGGGCGGGCATGACCGCGGTGCCCTCCGGCGGCAGGATTCCCGCCCCCGGCGCTTACACGGTGCTGCTCGAGCCGCAGGCGCTGAAGGTCGGCACCGTGCACGAGGACTTCGCGGTCGAGAGCCTGGCCGGCGACGTGTTCCAGCTCGGCAACACCAGCTACCGGATCCTGCGGATCGAGCCGGGGCGGATGCGTGTCGAGGACGCGAAGGGCGCGCCGCCGTCGATCCCGTTCTGGATGGGCGAGGCGCCGGGCCGCAGCGACGAGTTGTCGGCCGGTGTGTCGCGGCTGCGCGAGGAGGTGGTGGCGCGGTTGATGCCGGTCGACGATGACGGCGCGCGGCCGGTGTTGATCGACAGCACGCAACTCCACGCCCACGGCCAGGCAGCGGTCGACGCGAAGCCGCGCATGCACGGTGGCGCCGCGCTGCGCTGGCTGACCGACGAGCTGGGCCTCGCGCCCGCCGCGGCCGAGCAGATCGTCGATTACCTGCTGCGCACGCGGATCGCGCTCGGCGTCGTGCCGACGCAGCGGCAGCTCGTGTTCGAGCGCTTCTTCGACGAATCGGGCGCCACCCAGCTCGTCATCCATTCGCCGTTCGGCAGCCGGCTGAATCGCGCCTGGGGGCTTGCGCTGCGCAAGCGTTTCTGCCGCAAGTTCAACTTCGAGCTGCAGGCGGCGGCGATCGAGGATGCGATCGTGCTGTCGCTGTCGACCACGCACAGCTTCGCGCTCGACGAGGTCGTCCACTATCTGCATTCGTCATCGGCGCGCGACGTGCTGGTGCAGGCGCTGCTCGATGCGCCGATGTTCGGCGTGCGCTGGCGCTGGAACGCGACCACCGCGCTGGCGCTGCCGCGCTTCACCGGCGGCCGCAAGGTGGCCGCGCCGCTGCAGCGGATGCGCAGCGACGACCTGCTCGCGGGCGTGTTCCCCGATCAGGTGGCCTGCGCCGAGAACCTGGTCGGCGAACGCGAGATCCCGCAGCATCCGCTGGTGCAGCAGACGCTGACCGACTGCCTGACCGAGGCGATGGATGCCGACGGCTGGATCGCGCTGCTGCGGCGGATCGAGAGCGGCGAGGTGACGGTGATCGCGCGCGACCTGGTCGCGCCCTCGCCGATGGCGGCCGAGATCCTGACCGCCCGCCCCTATGCGTTCCTCGACGATGCGCCGCTCGAGGAGCGCCGCACCCAGGCGGTGATGAACCGGCGCTACCGCGAACCGGAGGACAGCGACGATCTCGGCCGGCTCGATCCGCAGGCGATCGCCGACGTCCGCGACCAGGCCTGGCCGCTGGTGCGCAACGCCGACGAGCTGCATGCGGCACTGATGGGGGTCGGCTGGCTGACGGCGGCCGAAGTGTCGCGCGGCGCGCCGCCGCGCGGCGGCCGGCCCGGCGGTGGCGATGGCGATGGCGGTGGCGATGGCGGCAGCGGCAGCGGCAGCGGCAGCGGCAGCGGCGACGTATCGTGGCAGCCGCTGGCCGACGAGCTGGTGCGCGCGAATCGCGCGACGCGGCTGACCGGCCCCGGCGTGGACCTGTGGGTCTGCGCCGAGCGGCTGGCGCAGTGGCGGCTGCTGCAGCCGGCGCTGCGGGCCGAGCCGGCGCCGCAGGTGCCGGCCGATGCGATGCGGCAGGCCGACGATGCCGACGACGCGCTGATCGAGCTGCTGCGTGCGCGGCTGACCGCGCTCGGCCCGGTCGATGAATCCGAGCTCGTCGCCGGCACCGGGCTGTCGATCGCCGACACCCGGCGCGCGCTGCTGGCGCTGCAGGCCGAGGGCAGCGTGATGCAGGGCTCGTTCTCGGCGCCGGGCGCACCGCCGCAGTGGTGCGAGCGGCACCTGCTGGCGCGCATCCACCGCTACACCGTCAGCCGCCTGCGCCGCGAGATCGAGCCGGTGGAGCCGCGCGACTTCATGCGCTTCCTGTTCGACTGGCAGCGGGTATCGCGCCAGACCCGCGTCAACGGGCCCGAGGCGCTGGAATCGGTGATCCAGCAGTTCGAAGGCTTCGAGGCGCCGGCCGGCGCCTGGGAGGCCGATCTGCTGCCGGCGCGCGTCGGCGACTATTCGATCGCCTGGCTGGACGACCTGTGCACCGCCGGCCGCATCACCTGGACCCGCATCCGCGACGATGCCGACACCGCCGACCGGGTCGTGCCGGGCATCCGCGGCGCACCGGTGGTGCTGCTGCCGCGGCGCAGCCTGCCGGTGTGGAGCAGCCTGGCGCCGCAACGGGGGGGCGGGGGGGCGTGTGCGGGCGCGAATGTCGGTGGGGGCGCGGGCGCGAGCACGCGCGCCGCCCCCCCCCCCGCCGCGTCCGCCGGAAGTGTGCGCGACGGTGGCGAGTCTGCTGCGTGGGGCGACGCCAGGGAGGACATCGCGGCCCGCGCGGCCGCGGTGCCGTCGCGCGTCGAACGCGTCGAGGCATTCCTCGCATCGCACGGCGCGTCGTTCTTCGACGAGCTGCAGACCGGCACCCGGCTGCTGCGCACCGAGCTGGAGGATGCGCTGATCCAGGGCGTGGCGCGCGGGCACCTGCACTGCGACAGCTTCGCCGGCCTGCGCGCGCTGATGGCCCGCTCGTCGCGTCAGCAGAGCGGGCGGTTCGGTGCGCGCGGCGGCCGCCGCGGCGGCCTGTTCGGCCTGGAGGACGCCGGCCGCTGGGCGCTGATCCGCCGGCCCGCCGGGCGCCATCCGGATGCGCTGGAGCAGGTGGCGCGCACCTTGCTGCGGCGCTATGGCGTCGTCGCCTGGCATCTGCTCGACCGCGAAGCCGCTTGGCTGCCGCCCTGGCGCGAGCTGCTGCGCGTCTACCACCGGCTCGAGGCGCGCGGCGAGATCCGCGGCGGCCGCTTCATCGCCGGCCTGGCCGGCGAGCAGTTCGCGCTGCCCGATGCGGTGGGCCTGCTGCGCGCGGTGCGCAACCGCCCCGCCGATGGCGAGCTGGTGTGCGTGTCGGCGACCGATCCGCTGAACCTGACCGGCAGCGTGCTGGCCGGCGACCGCGTGCCGCGGCTGTCGGGCGCACGGGTGCTCTATCGCGACGGCGTGCCGGTGGCCGCGCTGGTGGCCGGCAAGGTGAGCGTGCACGGCGAGTTCCCGGCGGAGCAGGTGCGGCGGTTCCACGACCGGCTGATGCGCGGCACCCAGACCGAACCGATGACGGCGGATCCGGTAGCCGGCGGCTGAGGGCGGTTCCGACCGCGGCGGACGGGAAGGACCGCGTCTACCGCGGCTCGTCCTCGTCCTCGTCGATCGGCGCCCCGTCGTCCCCCGCCCCGTCGCCCCCCGCCCCGCCGCCGGCCGCCAGCGCCCGCGTGATCGCGCGCGCCAGCTCCTCGCGGCTGCAGGGCTTCTGCAGCAGCTCCCATTGCGGCGGCGAATCGCGGTCGGCCTCGATCAGCTCGGCCGAGTAGCGCGACATCAGCAGCGCCGGCAGGGCCGGATGGGCGGCCTGCACCTGGCGGGCCAGCTCGGTGCCGCGCATGCCGGCGCCCAGCGCGATGTCGCTCAGCAGCAGCCCAAACTGCTGCCCGCCGGCCAATGTGACCAGCGCCTGCTCGCCGCTGGCGACCACCGTCGGCTCGCAGCCCAAGGTGCGCAGGAAGGTGTCGATCACGCGGCGCACCTCGGCGTCGTCCTCGACCAGCAGCACCGGCAGGCCGGCCGGAATCGCATCGACGGTCTCTTCCTCGCCGGCGCAGGCCGCCGGCAGGCCGGTCGGCTGCGGCAGGAACAGCGTGACCAGCGTGCCCTCGCCCGGCGCGCTGTCGATCGCGATCGCTCCGCCCGACTGGCGGACGAAGCCGTAAACCGTCGACAGCCCGAGGCCGGTGCCGCGGCCGGCCTCCTTGGTCGTGAAGAACGGCTCGAACACCCGCTCGCGGACCTCGGGCGTCATGCCGGCGCCGGAATCGGAGATCTCGATCGACACCAGCGGTTCCTCCTCGCTCACCGGCGACGGCTCGAACTCGGCACGCAACGCGTCGGGCAGCGCGGTGCACGGCGCCGCCGCGAACCGCAGCAGCCCGCCATCGGGCATCGCATCGCGGGCATTGATCGCGATGTTCAGCAGCGCCGATTCGAGCTGCCCGGCGTCGGCCAGCACCGGCGGGCAATCGGCGGCGACGTCGACCTCGATGCGGATGCGCTGGTCGAGCGTGCGCCTGAGCATGCCGGCCAGCGACTCGAGCAGGCCGCGCACGTCGATCGCGGTGGGCTGCAGCACCTGACGGCGCGAGAACGCCAGCAGCTTGCTGGTCAGCTCGGCGCCGCGCCGGCTGGCGCGGGTGGCGGCGCCGACCAGATCCTGCGCGAACGCATTGCCGGTGATCGCCGGCTGCTCTTCCAGCACCTGCAGGTTGCCCTGGATCACCGTCAGCAGGTTGTTGAAGTCGTGCGCGAGCCCGCCGGTGAGCTGGCCGACGCTTTCCAGCCGCTGCGAATGACTGAGCGCCTCCTCGGTCTGCGTGCGCTGCAGGCTGGTGGCCAGCAGGCTCGCCATCGATTCGATGAAACGGCCCTCCTCGACGCCGAAGCGCCGCGGCACGCGCGCACGCACCGTCAAGGTGCCGACGATGCGGCCCCGGTCGGTCAGCGGCACCGACAGCGCACTGAGCAGGCCGGCGGCCAGGTACCCGGGCGGCACCGTGAAGCGCTGCTCGAGCCGATAGTCGTCGACGATCACCGTGCCGCCGGTGCTCAGCACGAAGCCGGGCGGCGTATCGGGCCGGTTCGGCAACCGCGCGCCCAGCGGCTCGGCGGCCGGCAGGCCGATGCCGGCGGCGACCCGGAACGCGGTGCGCCCAGGCTCCAACAGATAGACCACCGCGACATCGACCTGCAGCGCCTGCGAGGCCAGCACCGCGACGTGATCGAGCAGCCCCTGCTGCTCGCGCGCATCGACGGCGAGCCGGCCGAACTGCGCGAGATGCTCGCTGTAGCGCGCGCGCTGCAACGCCTCGATGACCCGCGGATAGGCGCTGATGTCGCGGATCGCGGCGACCACGAACGGCAGGCCCTGCTCCTGCAGCGGACTGAGCGCGATCTCGACCAGCACCTCGCTGCCGTCCTTGCGGCGCGCCACCAGGTCCATCTGCGTGCCCATCGGCCGCGGCCGCGGTGCGCGGCCGTACGCCTGCCGCCAGGCTGCATGGCGCGGCCGGATCGCATCGGGCACCAGCGCCTCGACCGACAGCCCCTCGAGCTCCGGCCGCGGATAGCCGAGCAAGGCTGCGGCGGCGGGGTTGGCCAGCACGATGGTGCCGGCGCCATCGACCAGCAGCAGCGCATCCGGATAGCCGACGAACAGCGAACGGAACACCGTCCGTTCGTCGAACGCCTGAACGGCCGGCGGCGGCGCGCCGGACTCGCCGGTATCGCCCGACGTCATGGCCTGATCCCCCCGCTCATCCCGCCTCGACCGCCGGCACCAGGATGTAGCCGGCGCCGCGCACGGACTTGATCAGTTGCGGCGATTCCGGGTCGCTCTCGAGCTTGCGGCGCAGCCGGCCGACCAGCACGTCGATCGTCCGGTCGAACGGCGAAGCCTCGCGGCCACGGGTGTGCTCGAGGATGAAGTCGCGCGACAGCACCCGGCCCGGATGCTGCAGGAACGTGTGCAGCAGATCGAACTCGCCGGCGGTCAGCATCACGTCGTGACCGGCCGGGTGCTTGAGCACCCGCGCGGCGGCATCGAACGAGAAGCCGGCGAAGCGGAACCGGCCGCGCGGCTGCGCGGGATCGGCCGGCGGCGGCGCGGCGGCTTCATCGACCCGGCGCAGCACCGCCTTGACCCGCGCCAGCAGCTCGCGCAGATCGAACGGCTTGGTCACGTAGTCGTCGGCACCCAGCTCGAGGCCCACGACCTTGTCCACCGCATCGCCGCGGCCGGTGACGATCACCAGCCCGCAGCGCCACTGCGCGCGCAGCTTCCGGGCGATCGACAGACCGTCCTCGCCGGGCAATCCCAGATCCAGCAGCACCAGCGCCGGCGGATCGACCGGCATCAGCGCCAGCAGCGAGGCGCCGTCGCGGGACTGGGTGGAGCGGAAAGCCGGGCTCGCCAGATTGGGGGCCCGGAGACGGGGGGGGGTGGGCTTGCGCGCGAGGGAGGGAAAA
>OEIU01001878.1_pt1 | contig 12211 bp, 13 predicted proteins | sample 1539221 | NCBI WGS metagenome assembly OEIU01 (sample SAMN03792071, study PRJEB22550) | activated sludge metagenome | feature: wastewater treatment plant; material: activated sludge; isolation source: Wastewater treatment plant of a petroleum refinery complex | place: Argentina: Zarate | collected... | reverse complement strand
TTCGCTGATCTCCTGCTGCGTGACGGCGATGGTCCGGCCGCCCTGCCCGGATTTGTGCCGTTCGGTCAGCCGCAGCAAGGCACTGGCAAGGCGGCCCGGCAGATCTTGGAGGATGACCTGCTCTACCTGATCGCTGGTCCAGCGCAATCGCGCGCACAACAGCTCGATGAACTTCATCGCCAATTCCGGCTGACTGCGTACGAACGGAATGAAATCCCGGCGGTCGATGATGAAAAGCTCGCAATTGGTATTGGCGATAGCATCGGCCGTGCGGGATTGCCCATCGAGTACCGCAACCTCGCCAAAAATCTCGCCAGGACCGATGAGATTTAAGATCGCATTACGCCCGTCGTGCGAAGAAACGCTGATCTTGACCGTGCCGCTGATGACCGCAAACAGACTGTTGCCCGGATCGCCCTTTGAGGCGATCGAGGCTCCGCGCTTGAGCATAACGTGCTTGGTGTAGCGGCAGAGCTGGTCGAAGGCGTCAGGCTTGAGATCTGCAAAATACGGATGCTTACGCAAGACCGACAATTTGCCGCTCGCGGATGCACGAGTATCGCCTTTGATGTCCTGAGGCACGCCGGGTAGAACTCCACAAGGGACCGCGGGGATACCTCCCTTCCGTAGTCAACGGCGCGGGGCTTTTCAACAAGAAAACGCCTTTTGGGCGCCGTTCGGGGCCTCAGACCGACTATGTTGGTCAGGTCCGAACGACCAAGGTTGCCGGCGCCGGTACAATGCAGTTGGGCTTGAAGATCTTTGCCGCAGCCCGGAAGGGCAAGAACTGGAACAGGCCAGCTAACGCCAAATCGGTCTGAAACAGCTTTATAGGTAGGAAAGTGTCGCTCGAAATCCGCGATGGCTCCCGGTCATTCCGCGACAAGGAACCAGCAGCTATCGCAATCGCGGCGGCGGCTACTGCAACTGGGCGAACCATCGCCGCAACTGACGCGACATGCACCATGACGTAAGTCCTCCGTCCGAATGAGCTGGAAGCTCGTCAGCGAGTTTATGCTGACCGATGTGCAGATAGCCATACTGACCTGCAAACTGAACCGGCCCGGGATTGCCGGAGGCACCAACTTCTGCGAAGGCAGAGCCATGACAAGCACGACAACGAACAAGTTTTACGCGCAGCTTGCTCGTGCGGTTCGGATGATCCTGGACACACCATCCAGCATCCCTCTCGCTGCGCGGCTGTGACCTCGATTCCTGCCAAGACCGGCAGTACTCCGCAGACGATGCATGACTGAGTCAAGAAGGCTAAAGTCAACAGCGGGCAGCGAATGGCGTTCCGACTTAAATGGCCGAGAAGCTGGAGTCCTCGAGCGGGAGCTAGAGGCCGAGCGCCGCATGGACCGCAACTACCTAATGGGACGCCTCGGCACCGCATCACGGTCTCGCCGCAGCCGGCTATAACTCCAGCCTGCTCCTGGGATGACTCGCTGAGCACTCGCGCGCCATCATTCGAGCCCTATCGAGACCGTCCCGGCTCAAAACCGTCACCTGGTTCTTCCCGGATCGGTAACGTCATCGCGCGCCTGCTACCGACAAGGGATATTGCGGTAGCCGCATGGCAAGCATCCCGTACAAGGCATCTTCGCCGCACCGCTCGAAGCAGGCGAGATTGGCCACGGCTTGTTCGGACCCGCCTGCCGGGCGGGGGCCTTGAGAGAATCGTTTCTAAGCACCGAAATCAACTGTAACGGGCAAAGACTTGCCGGCGGGTCAAGGTCAAGAACCGGAGGCACCGGGCATTTCCGCCGGAGATGGATCAGTTTTAGGCTTGGCGACGAGTTCAGGATGAACTCTAATGCGCGACTGATTTGTTGGAAGGTGCCGATAACGCTCGCACCGCGTAAATATAAGTTTCTGACCTTCGTCCGGACGGAGCCGCATGGCCGCGACCGCGGCAAGATCGTGCTAACGTGGTCTCCTCGCAAAAAGCCAATGCCCGTCCGGTGGTTGTTCATGATCAATGTGTCACCGTTGACAGTGTTGAACCGACCATGAAGGTAGAAGCGTTGAGCTAGGCAGTCGAAGCCGGGGCGGCGGCTACCCGATATAAGTCCGCTCTTTGCCCCGCCGCGCCGGATATCGGAGAGATAATACATGAAGAGATTCAAATTAGATCACGAGCCCGGCTGGATCGGGATGTTCACGCGGTGCCAGGCGGATGGAGCGCTGCCGAACGGCACCGAGATCGTCAAGAAGTCTGCCGGGGATGAAACCGCGCCTGTCGGCACGCGCGGCGTCGTACTCGGCTCTCTAGACGGCAGCTGCTTCGAGGCTGCTTTGTGGGAGAGGTACCAAGCTCAGTTCATGTATTTCGTTGAATGGGACGTGCTGCCCGGGCATGCCGTATCTGTCGTCGACTGGAAGATCGCCGCCATCAATTAAGCAGGAGTGCACGGCCTCAAGGCGACAACGCGCCCCACGCGGCGAGCAGCCGATAATTGCAACGCGTCTGCGATGGGCGAAACAGCATCCGCACGTCGTCGATGGCACCTGCAATCGATCGTCTCAACGCGTCATGCGTATTTGTCGCCATTAGTCATTGCGTAGAGCTCACGCTGCTACTCAAGCGGCTGGACGGCCGGTGCGTGCTTGACCGGACGCGACTCGGCGGCGCTTGCAATTGGCGGGGGCGAATTGGCGCTCGCTGCCACCTGGGTCGTCGAGCTGTAACGCGCCGCAGTCCGCCGGGGGCCCGGCGAGGATGATGCAGAGCGCCGTATTCCCCAGGACCGAGCGATCGATGGTCCCGCTGAATATCCGATGAATGCGCCGGCGACGGCGCCAACGGGTCCCAGCACAACGGCACCCGACAAGGCGCCAAGCGCTGCGTCCCCGGCCCGCTCTCCCGCCTCGGCTTGAAATGAGATCAATGACCCTGCCATCAGGGTACCCACCAGCAGTTTCTTCATCGCGATTTCCCCAAACATGTCGCGATGGCTAGAACACCCGAAAAATGCGGCACCAGCGAGGAGTGCTCCACCACATTCCTGCCCGGTTCGGCGGGAATTCAACGAAAAGCCAGCTACGCAAGCCCCTGGCAACCGTGCTGGCGATCTCTGCAATGATGGGGAGATGCCCCGGACTCGCCGAAGTGCCAAACCTTTTCAAACCGTAAACAAACCGGCAAGAATGCCGCGAAATGGCTTTTGCAAGTTGTTAAAGGGCCGTCGGCTAACATCGCAATGAAAAGCCCGCCCCCGGCTTCCCGGGCGCGGGCCACGATTTTCGCGATGATGAAGAAGTGCCAGTGATTTGCCCGACGTGTCAAGCGGGAAGAATTGTCGTTCAATGACACACGTCGGACAGCAGAACAGGATCAGAAGGGTCAGCCGATGTATTTTGCCGCCGCCGTGCTGCTTGTTCTTTCGGGCCTATTCTATGCTGCCGGAAACCATGAACTGGGATCTTACAGTTCGACCGTCTGCCGTTACGGCAGCGTGTTCTGCGACAAGCCCGTGATCGTGCTGGTCGGAGCGGGCCTCGCCGCAATCTGGGGCACGTTCGTCAGCATCAAGTAAGTAGCTTCTCCGGGCCGCGTTGTTGCGCTTGAGCGCCCGTGTCTTGCCCCGCCTCTGCCCGATAGCAAACGCATCAGACCCGGCAGGAACCAAATTCCCGCTCGGGCGTTGCTTGCCACGGAGCCGTCGCCCGCCGTTCACAACGGCGCCTGTCGCGGATAGCCAAAGGTCTTTGACCCGCTGTTCAAACAAGCGCACGCGCGGATAGCCAAAGGCGGGGGCTCCGTTTGACCGCTGGCGAGAGAGACACCGATGCCCATCGAGACTTCAGCACCATCCCTCCAACCCGGTATGGCTGAACGCGCCATCGACACCGCGTCCGACGTATCGCGGACGATCACGGACGTTTCGCAAGGACTGAAAAGCGCCGTCGAGCGGCTGAGCGAGACGATTGCGGCGTCGCGCCGGCCCGGAGGCACGCTGGCGACCGTCAGCGCCGTCACCCGCGAGGCGCCTCTTGCGAGCCTGTTCGTGGCGTTTCTGCTCGGCGTGGCGGTAGCGCGGCGGCGCTAGCCCGCTCTAGAATTTTCCTTTCGACGCGTCATTGGCGGCGGACATCACATTGCCGGTGATGTTGCGCATGTGCTCTCCGGCATTAGTGAATTGGCTGCGCAGGAACTCCGACTGGATGCGCATGGCTTCCTGAAGATCGGTGGCCTGCACCAGCTTGCGCGCGTGCTCGAACGCCGCCTTCATATTCTGCTCGGTAAACGCCAGCGCCTGCTTGGAGATTTCGGTGCCGGGGCCCGGCATTGAAGTCATCGATTTGGCAGCGGCATCGAAGAACATGCCGAACGCCTTTTCCGCCTGGTCGATGGTCTTTCCGGCGAGGTCACGCAGTTCTGCCGGAACTTCCAATTTCGGTTCAATCATGGTCGCCCTCCAGTCTGGAGGGACGTTAGCACATTTCCGTCCCCTGTCTTCGCCGTATTGCACGGTACGGCCGACCTTGAGAGGGAGGCCGCAAAATCCGATCCGCAGACCGGGCCGGAAGCGTCAGCCGCCCGAAATCTGTGTTGCGATATGGAAGGCCAAGAGAACCGCCGGCACGCTGACAAGTCTCAGAAATTGATCAACGGAAAGCATGTGTCTTCCCCAAGGTTCACTTCGAAAACGCCGGCCCCCCGCGGCAGACGTCAATTCACGCGCGCCGTCCGTTGCTCGCTTGTCAGCAACTGGTCCGTATAGGCGGCGCCCGAGATCGTAAGTAGCGCCAAGAGTGAGATAACGGCCAACGTCTTCATGGTTTGATGATCGAATTCGAATGTGGCCAAAAATGTTTTCACTTGGCGCATTTTCAGGACGATCCGGTGGAACTTGTGGGCTCCGGCGGCCGCGCGCCACGCCCGGCGGTCCAAGCAAACAAGCAATTTCCGCTTTCAACTCCAGCGCATGCGGTGCCGCCAAACGATTCCAATGATGTCGAGAATATGGCATGCTCTGATTCGGAAAGCTCGGAAGCTTCCCGAGAGCGTTGCTTTCCTCCGAGGGACACGGGGATACGATGCTGCAAGCGCCACGGCCGACGCCAACCTGCACGCGCCTTCAGGCCAGCACCGAAATGCCTTGCATGAAATGCACCGAGACGATGCGGCTAACGCTGATCGAACCGCGTCGGCAAGGCCTGGACCTGCTGACTTACCATTGTGCGCGCTGTGAGACCGACGAAAGTTTCCTCGCGATACGGTAAGCCGGCCTCAATAGCGATAGGGCTCGATATCGAGCAGCGGAAACGCGCTGAAGACGCTTGGCGGATTGGTGGCCACTGCCGGATGCAAATACGACTTGTCGAGTTCGGCAAAGCTGGTGACGCCGAGCAGACCCAGGCACCGGATCACCTCGTCCTCGAGCAACTCCAGCATCCGCACGATGCCCTCCTCGCCGGCTGCGGCGAGCGCCCAGCACTGCAGGCGGCCGACGCCGACGAGATCGGCGCCCGCCGCGATTGCCTTCACGATGTCGGTGCCGCGGCAGAACGAGCCGTCGACCATGATCTTCGCGCGCCCCCCTACCGCGTCGACGATCTCGGGAAGCACATGCATCGCGCCGCGGCCATGATCGAGCTGACGTCCGCCGTGGTTGGACACGTAGATCCAGTCGACGCCGTGGTCGACCGCGATGGCCGCATCTTCCGCGGTGGCGATACCCTTGATGACCAACGGTACCTTGTACTTGTCCTTGATCAATTTAACGGTGCGCCACTCCAGCCCCTTCTGGAAGTCGCCGCCGGTGGCGCGAATGCGGCTCTCGCGCACGTAGCGCTTGGCGATGTCGCGTTCGCGCCGGCTGTAATGCGCTGTATCGACGGTCAGGCAAAATGCTGAATAGCCGTTGTCGATGCTGCGGCTGACGACGTCTTCCACGAAGGCATCGTCGCCGCGCACATAGAGCTGGTACATGCGCAGCGCATCGGGTGCGGCCTGCGCGGTCTTCTCCAGGCCCGGCTCCGAAACCGAGCTCAGCATGTGACCAGCGCCAAAAGCGCCGGCACCGCGCGCGACCGCGGCACCGGAATTTGGGTCGAAGATCTCGAGAGCGCCGACCGGCGCGATAAAGACGGGCAGCCGCATTTTCCGCCCGAACGCCTCCACCGAAGCATCGACCTGCGCGACGTTGCGCAGCACGCGCGGACGGAATGCGATTTCGTCCAGCGACATCCGGTTGCGCCGCATGGTGGTCTCGGTCTCGGAGGCGCCGACGATATAGTCCCACGCATTCTGGTTGAGGCGGGCGCGCGCCTTGCGCACGAACTCGTGCAGGTTCTGGAATTCTTCGCCGCTGGCGCCGAGCTCGACATTCCTCGTCGGCCGAAACAGTGTCCCGTCATTCATGGTGCTTCGCTCCCTGGCACTTAAGCCTTGTTTGGAGCGCACATTAGCCAGCACGGGACGGCTGTGAAGTCTCGAATTTGGCGAAAGTCGGAAAATGCAGGCGGCTGCGCCTCTGGCGCATGCCGGTGCGAGCGCCGCTCAGCCCGAAAAACGCATTCGATACTCCGAAGGCGAAACGCCAAGATGCCGCAAGAACGCCCGCCGCATCCGCTCGTCATCGCCAAAGCCGGCGCGCTTTGCCACCTCGACGACGCCCCCCACCTGTCCGCTTTCGAGCAGCAGTCGCGCCGTCTCGACGCGCAGCGCCTCGACCCCGCTGGCCGGCGTCATGCCGGTGCGGCTGGCATAGGCGCGAGCAAACGTCCGGGGCGTCATGCCCGCTTTCGCAGCCAATACATCTACCCGCAGGTCGCTGGCGATGTTCTCGACGATCCACGCATGCAGCGCGCTGAAGCGCCCCTCGACATCGGAAGCCTGCGCCGCCAGGACGGTGGAGAACTGGCTTTGGCCACCGGGCCGCTTCAGGAACACGACCAGCCGCCGGGCCACGTCGAGTGCAGTGGTATGTCCGAAATCTTCCTCGACCATCGCCAGCGCAAGGTCGATGCCTGCGCTGACGCCGGCGGACGACCACACCCGCCCGTCCTTGACGAAGATCGCATCGGGCTCGACGCGGACGTTTGGAAAACTGTCCTGCAGCCTCGGACAATAGCGCCAATGTGTCGCCGCGCGCTTGCCGTCGAGCACGCCGGACCAGGCCAGCACGAATGCACCCAGGCACACCGACGCTACCCGGCGCGCCTTTGGCAGCGTCTGCGAAATCCATTTCATCAACGCAGCGTCCTTGCGCATCTCCCAGATGCCCGGCCCGCCCGGAATCACGAGCGTGTCGACCTGATGCGGCCGGATACTTTCGATCGGCACGGTATTGATCATCATGCCGACGTCGGTCGGGACCAATCCGCCGGACGTCGACAGGTAGGACAGCGAATAGCCCGGCGTCGGCAATTCGATTGCCTCGAGTTCTGCAAACACCTGGGCCGGACCCGAGATGTCGAGCAGCGTAACGCCGGGAAAGGCGACAATCGCGATGCGGCGGGTCGATGCCTTCTCGCTCAGGTTGACACGCCGGGGCTTGGCAGATTTCGAGGGCATATTGTCCTTTAAGCTATTCCGCCTGCGCCTGTACAGTTTTGCGACAGTTTGCAGGAAGTTTTTGCCATGTCGCAAAATCCAGGCAGCCGATATCGGACCACCTCTTCTTGGGCCGGCTACGCCGTCCAAAGCCTACCGGACGCCTCGATTATCGTCCCATCGGACCGAAAGCCGCTGATGGACGCGATGAACGGCATCATCGCCGTCAACTGGAAAGCGACTGAGCCGCATTGGACCGCGCAGTCCTCTCCCTTCGATGCCAAATACAGCCTCGTCCTGGTCTACGACGGAGCCGGTTTGGTCGCCTTCTCCGTCTACCGGATCATGCGAATTGCCGGCGAGCTCGCCATCTACCGCAGTGGCACGGAAGTTCTTCCAGCCCATCAGGGTCGCGGCCTCTACGGCTTCTTCACCGCGGAAGTGCTGAAATGCGCAGGCGTAAATGGCAACGGCGATCACGGCGTCCTCTACGGCTGGCGAACGCGAAATCCCATTGTGTGGGCCACCAACGCAAAAATCTGCAAAAAAGTGACGCCCTCCCTGCTCGACGATGCCAGCCATCCGGAGCTGCAGGCGGCATGCGTTGAGATGAGCGCCACACTTTATCCGGACAAACCGCTCGAGGTGCCCGGGATGATCATGCGCGGCGCCTACGGTCACATCAAACATCACCGGCAGCCCTATCGCGGCGCGGCGTCACTGGTCGACGCAGCGATCTCCAGAGTGATCCCGAATTCGGCGGATGCCCTGTTCTCCGTCGGATATGCGAGGCTGTGATGCGCGCTCAACCCGCGGTATTTGCTCCCGCCACCCGATTGACCGACCGCGCCTATCTGGGATGGGCGGCGGTGGCCGCGGCCTATGCCATCGCCTTCCTGCAACGGGTGTCGCCGCAATCGATCGGCCTGAACTTCATGGCCGATTTCCAGACCGATGCGGCCGGCATCGCAATGCTCGCCTCTAGCTACTTTTGGGGCTACACCCTGATGCAGATTCCGGCCGGGCTTCTGGTCGACCGCTACGGCGTCAAGCGCGTGGTTCTGTGCAGCATGGCCGCCTCTTCGCTGGGCAGCGCCGCGTTCGCGCTCTCGCCGAACCTGCTCGACGTCTTCGCCGCCCGCCTCGTGGTAGCTTGTGGCGATGCGCTGGTGTTCACCGCGCTGCTGAAGCTGGTCGCACAGAGCTTTGCCGACGAACGCTTCGGTGTGATGTCGGGCATCTCGCAGGTCTCGGGCTATGTCGGCGGCGTCATCTCGACTACACCGCTGGCCGCCGCGGTCACCGGCTTCGGCTGGCGCGCATGCTTCCTGTTCATCGCCTGCGTTGGCCTCCTGAACCTGTTCTTCGCCAAGCTTGTCCTCCGGCAGGAGCCCGTCCCGCAAGCCGGCAAGACGTTGCGAAGCGTTGTTGTCGCCGCAGGCCAGGCGTTGTCGCATATCGCCAACTGGGGCTGTGCCATGACGTTTGCGTCACACTTCGCTGTCGTGACGACTCTGTCCGGCGTATGGGGCATTCCCATGGTGGCGCATTTCTTCGGCATCTCGCCGTCGGCCGCCGCGACGCCCCTGCTCGCCTTCATGATCGGCAATGCCGCGGGATCCATCTTTCTCGGTCACGTCGCCGACCGCGCTGCCGCGGCGCTAGGTGCCGCATTGATCCGCATCTGCCTGCTGCGAATGGCCTTGATTGCGATGCTGCTGCCGCCCATCGCGCATGCCTTTGGCCTTGTCTACGTCACCGTCGTTTTTGCGGTGCTTGGGCTGGTGGCCGGCGGAACCGTTCCATTGGTGCTCAAGTGCACCAAGCGGCTCTACACGACGGATTTGATAGGCGTCGGCGCGTCGGTGAACACCACGGTGGCCGGACTCTCGGCGAGTCTCGCGCAACCCATCATCGGCTTTGCGATGATCGCCATGGACGGGTACGGCGCAACGGATGGCGGGCGCGGATCGGCGGCAATCGGGGATGCCGGTTACACCGCACTGATCGTGCTTCTGCTCTTGATGTCGCTGCCCGGTATCGTTGGTCCGCTACTGATGAGAAGCAAATTGATTATTCGTGCGTAAGCGTGGAGCGCTGAGGGGGCGTTATGGATCGTTTGTATCTGAGAAAGGACGAAGTCGCGTCGAACTTTCCGGTGAGCAGCTGGCAAACCGTGATGTTCTCCGAATTCGAAGCACAGATGAGCAGTGAATCGCGGCCGTTCCCGTGCATTTTCGGCGTCACCGGCCATCGCCTGGACCAGTTGCGATACCTGTTCCTCGATCCCTACGACATCGAAACCCTCGCCGGTCAGCTCGCGCACTACGTTTCGCAGGCCCGCTCGTTCGGACCCAATACTTCGTTGATCCTCTTCACCCGTCCTGGCCCTGTGCAAACGCTGGAAGCCTATCACCGCAAGATGTGGCACACGCTCGACCAGCTTGCCCGGCTCGACCAGAGTCCCTGGCCGGCGGAAATTCCAGAACAGATCGATCATCCGATGTGGGAGTTTTCCTTTGCGGGCGAACCGATCTTCGTGGTGTGCGCCACGCCCGCGCATGTGATGCGGCAAAGCCGGCGTGCCAGTACGTTCATGCTGACCTTTCAGCCACGCTGGGTCTTCGAAAGGATTCTCGGCACCGAGAAAGCCGCCAATGCGGCCTTTGCCGAAGTACGCAAACGGCTCATCCCGTACGACAGCGCCAGCCCATCGCCGCTGCTCGGGCGCTATGGCGCGCCCGACGGGCGCGAGTACCAGCAGTACTTTCTGCACGACGATAACGAATCCGGCAGCGGCTGTCCGTATGCCCGGCTCGCGCAAAACAAGCCGTTACCAATCGAAGACAAGGAGCAGGCCGCATGACCCGGATAATCCCCGCTACACGAACCAAAATCTCGGTCGACGCCGCCATCCTCGATCTCTTGCCCGCACAAGGCAGCCTCGAACTGCAACGCGACGCCGCGGGCAAGGTTCATCATTTCCACACCCATCCGGTCGACGAGATCCTGATGATCGTCAGCGGCAGGCTGAATTTTACGTGGGACGGCGGTGAGAGGGTCTGCGGCGCGGGCGACACCATCCTGTTGCCGGCCGGAACGCTACACCAGTCCGAGGCGCTGGATGATTCCGTCTATGCGATCGCAACGCTGCCGCCGGCGGGGCAGATCGCGGCGGTGTTCTCGTCAGGACAATGAGGGATCGCCCACCTCGTCCGCCAGCCGCTCGACCAACTCGACGATCTCGATGCGCTGGTCTGGTGCAAGTCTGATGAAAGCCTTCAGCAATCGCAGGCTTTCGACCGTTTCGCTCGATGGAGCTCCAAGTCTCTTCTGCAGCTCTGCAACATACGTGGGATTTTTCATCTCGCACCCTGGATGAGGAACAGAATGACATATCCTAGCAAACGAGAGGGCTTGGCCCGGAAGGTCGATACGGCAGCACAGGAGGCAGAGCGTCTCGGCCTGACGACGGCTACATTGATACTTCGAATGGCACGCATGGAAATCGATCGGGCCGAACCCGAAGAAGTTGAAAGTATGCCAAGAAACAACCCGCGCAGCAAGCCAAACTAGCGCCGGGCCGGCGGCCGATGGCCAGGCCGCTATGGTGACGGCTGGAAGCCGCCTTTGTTTTCGGACAATCGGCTTATTCGTCAGTGCCTTGCGCGAACAGATTGACCTTCCCGAATGCACCCGCCTGAGCGAGGTCGGCGATACGGCTGTCGTCATAGCCGAGCGTTTTGCTCAAAACTTCCTTGGTGTGCTGTCCGAGCAACGGCGCAGCCACCGGATCGATGGGCGGCGTCAGATGCATGGTGAGCGGGGATTCGATGTTGGGGACGAAGCCCGCGGTGGGATGTGGAATCCGGCTGAGCCGGTCGCGATCACGCACTTCGGGCGCGTTGAATCCTTCCTCGACGGTGCGAAGATAGCCGACGGGAATGTTGGCTTTCTTCATCTTGACCATCCAGTTTTCGAGCCGGTCGCTGGCGAATATTCCAGCGATGATGGACCGGAGCTTTTCCTTGTTGGCGGTTCGCGCCTTGCGATGGGCGAAGTCGGGATCGGTGACCAGATCGGGCCGATCGAGCACCTCCGTCACCAGGCGGCGGTACAGCCGGTCATTGGCACAGGCCATGTAGAGCGGGCCGTCCGAGGCCTGATACACCCCGACAGTCGGCGAGCCATTCGGCGAATTACCGAACCGCCCCGGATTGTTGCCGCTGATCAGATAGGCCATCCCGTAAAATCCCGTCATCGATACCGCGGTATCGATCAAGGCGACTTCGACCTGCTGGCCGCGGCCGAGTCGATCCCGCGCCAGCAGCGCCATCAGGATCGCATTGCAGGCCGACATTCCCGTCGCCATGTCGACGATCGGCGGTCCCGTACGGACGGGCTCCCCGTCGGGAAAGCCGTTGAGCGACATGAAGCCGCTCTCGGCCTGCGTGATCGGATCAAAACCCGGACGCAGCGCAGCCGCGCCCCTGCGGCCGTACGCCGAGATCGAGCAATAGATCAGCCGCGGATTGGTCGGCGCGACCGACGCGTAATCGAGCCCGAACTTCTTCATCACACCACCGGAAAAATTCTCCACCACGACGTCGGCCTTGGCGATCAGCGCGCGCACAACCTCGAGCGCCGCCGGGTTGGTGAAGTCGAGCGCGATGCCGCGCTTGTTGCGGTTGAGGCTGAGAAAGGCCG
>OEIU01001876.1_pt1 | contig 12216 bp, 11 predicted proteins | sample 1539221 | NCBI WGS metagenome assembly OEIU01 (sample SAMN03792071, study PRJEB22550) | activated sludge metagenome | feature: wastewater treatment plant; material: activated sludge; isolation source: Wastewater treatment plant of a petroleum refinery complex | place: Argentina: Zarate | collected... | reverse complement strand
CGACATCGCCGAGCGGGCCGAGCGCGGCGAGGTCACGGTCCCGGCCTGACCGGCCTCCGGCGGCGTCAGCCGGTCAGGGCGGCGTGCGCGTCGGCGAGGTGGTCGAGGTCGTGCAGGTCGAGCACCTGGAGGTAGAGGCGCGCCGCCCCGGCCTCGGCGAGCCGCCCGGCCCGGTCGCGGACCTCCTCCGGGGTGCCGGCGAGCCCGTTCGCGCGCAGCTCGGCGGCGTCCCGGCCGATGGCGGCGGCGCGGCGGCGCACGGTGGCGTCGTCGCGACCGACGCAGAGCACCTGGGCGGCGCTGTGCACGAGGCTCAACGGGTCGCGGCCGTGCTCGTCGCACACCCGGTCGACCCGGGCGAAGAGCTCGCGGGTCTCCTCCACCGACGAGAACGGCACGTTGAACTCGGCCGCGTACCGCGCGGCGAGCGACGGCGTGCGGCGCTTCCCCGCCCCGCCGACGATGATCGGCACCCCGCCCGGCTGCACCGGCTTCGCGAGCGCGGGGGAGTCGCTCACCGGGTAGTGCGAGCCGTCGTGCTCGTACGTCGAGCCGGCCGGCGCCGACCACAGCCCGGTGATGACCGCCAGCTGCTCCTCGAGGCGGTCGAACCGCTCACGCAGCGGCGGGAACGGGATGCCGTACGCGTGGTGCTCCTTCTCGAACCATCCGGCGCCGAGGCCGAGCTCCACCCGGCCACCGCTCATCTGGTCGACCCCGGCGACGGCCACGGCGAGCGGGCCGGGCAGGCGGAAGGTCGCCGAGGTCACGAGCGTGCCGAGCCGGATGCGGGTCGTCTCGCGGGCCAGCCCGGCCAGCGTCGTCCACGCGTCGGTCGGGCCGGGTGTGCCGTCGCCGGACATGTGCAGGTAGTGGTCGGACCGGAAGAACGCGTCGTAGCCGAGGTCCTCCGCGGCCCGGGCGACCGCGAGGAGGTCGTCGTAGGTGGCACCCTGCTGCGGCTCGGTGAAGATGCGGAGGTCCATGCCCCCCACGCTACGCAGCGGGGGCGGCGACCTCATCCCGGGCCCGGCGCACCCGCGGTCCGCCGGCGGCGACGACGAGCGCGACCGCCGCGCCGACCACCATGAGGGTGGCGTACCGCGGGCCGTCCATCCCCGGCCCGAACCAGGCGACGACCCCGCCGACGAGCCCGGTCTGGAGGGCCACGCCGGTCGAGACGGCCAGTCCCTGTGCGGCGCTGGCCCGCCCGCGCTCGGCCGCGGGTGCGTGCTCGAGCAGCTCGGTCGAGAGGGTGGGGGAGAGGATGCCCATCCCGGTCGCGGCGGCGGCCCAGCCGACCATCCCGAGGGGCAGGCCGACGAGGTCGAGGGCGAGCAGGACCGGGCCGACCGCCCCGAGGGCGATGAGCAGGCCTCCGGCGCGGATGCGGGCGCCGGGGCCGACCCGTGCCTGCACGGCCCCGGTGCTGTTGAGCCACGAGCCGAAGGCCCAGAGCACCCCGGTCACCGACAGCGAGACGCCGGCGACGCCGGCCGAGACGTGGTGGGTCGTCACGAGCATCAGGGGCAGCACCGCGCCGACCCCGGTGAACGCGGCCGACGTGAGCAGGCGCAGGCCGACCACCGCCGGGAGGCCGGGGACGAGCCGGGCGGTGCCGCGGGGCAGCGCCCGGCTGGCGGCGGCGAGGACGAGCAGCGCGCCGGCCAGCACGACGACGAGCCCGGTGGCCCGCGTCGACGGGGCCTCGAGCAGGGGCGCGGCGAAGGTGGTGACCGCCAGGCCGGCGGCCAGCGCGAGGGACGCGGCGAGCCGGCTGCGGGCCCCCGAGTCCTGCGCGGGTGTCGCGCCCTCGGTCGGCCCGCCCTGCCGGAGCGCCGGGCGCAGCAGCCACAGCGCGGGGGCCACGACGAGGAGCGGCCCGGCGAACACCCACCGCCAGCCGGCGAGCGCCTCGACCGCGCCCGCGAACCCCGGGCCGAGCAGGGACGGGAGGATCCAGGCGGCGGCGAAGGAGGCGAACACCTTCGCGCGCAGCGACTCCGGCAGGGCCTGCGCGACGAGCACCATGAGTGTCGTGTCGATGACCGCCTCGGCCGCGCCGGAGAGGCCCCGGCCGGCCACGAACACGGTCATCGACGGGGCGAGGGCCGAGACGACCTGGGCGACGGCGAAGAGGCCGATGCCCGCGAGCAGGACCCGGCGCGCGCCGTGCCGGTCGGTCCACCCACCGGAGAGCGCCATCGCGACCGTGAAGGTGACGAGCGAGGCACCCGTCGAGGCGCCGAACAGCGCCCAGCCGTCGAGGTCGCGGACGACGACGGGCAGCACGGTCTGGACGGCGCGGTTCTCGAAGGCGGCGAGGGTGACGAGCGCGACGACGCCGACGACGACCGGCAGGTGGCGGCGGTCGAGCAGCCGCTCGTGGGCGGCGGCGGGCACGGTGGAGGTGTCGTCGGTCGCGGTCACGGAGTGATCCTGCTACCTCAAGCGCACCTGAGGTCAAAGGGAATATCCTTGACGGATGGACCGACACGACCTGCTCGCCATCGGCGAGGTCGCCGAACGCTCCGGCGTCAGCGTGCCGACCGTGCGCTTCTACGAGGAGAAGGGACTCATCCGCTCGGTGCGCAACGGCGGCAACCAGCGCCGGTTCGAGCGGCACGTGCTGCGACGCATCGCCGTGGTCCGGGCCGGCCAGCGGTTCGGCCTCAGCCTCGCCGAGATCGGTGACGCGCTCGCCGGCCTGCCCGTCGACCACCCGCCGACCAAGCGCGACTGGGAGCGCCTGTCCCGCACATGGCACGACGCCCTCACCGCGCGCATCGAGGCGATGGAACGGGTGCGCGACGGCTTGTCGTCGTGCATCGGCTGCGGCTGCCTGTCCCTGCGCTCCTGCCCGGTCTACAACCACGACGACGAGCTGGCCGTCGAGGGTCCGGGCGCCCGGCGCTGGCCGGCGGCGGCCCGGGGCGACTGACCCACGCGGGTCCGCGGCGCAGGCCGCCGGTGCGGCTCAGGCGGTCCCGAGCGTCACGGCCTCCGCCTCGTCCTCGGACTCGATCGGCTCGGCCCCGTGTCCCGGCTGGTCGTCGATGGTCCGGACGAACCGGTGTCCGGTCGAGAGGACCGCGACCGCGAGGAGCACCGCTCCGGCGCCGACCCAGAACGGGAGGTGCACCGAGCGCTCACCGAGCCTCCCGGCGAGCCAGGGGGCGACGGCGCCGCCGCTGAACCGGACGAAGCTGTACGCCGCCGACGCGACGCCGCGCTCGATCGGGGCCACCTTCATGACCGTCTCGGTGATGAGCGTGTTGTTGATGCCGAGGAAGCCGCCGGCCAGGACGACGCCCGTGACGAGGACGGCCTTCTGGTCGGTGAACAGGGCCATCACGGCGAGAATGGCGGCGAAGCCCAGGAGCGCGGCCACCATCCCGGTGAAGGTGCCGACGTGCCGCTGGACCCACGGGGCGACGACGACGCTGGCCAGCGCGAGCAGCAGGCCCCAGCCGAAGAACACGAGGCCGGTGCCGTGCGCCGACATGTCGAGCGGGAACGGCGTGAAGGCCAGCAGCGTGAAGAAGCCGAAGTTGTAGAGCAGCGCGGTGAGCCCGACGGTGAGCAGCCCCCGGTGGCGCAGCGCCTTGAGCGGCGCGCTCAGCGGGGTGGGCTGCGGCCGCTGGTCACCGGCCGGGAGGGTGCTCCACGTCGCGACGAGCGCGACGAACATCAGGGCGCTGACGCCGAAGAACGGTCCGCGCCAGGAGATCCCGCCCAGGACGCCTCCCACCAGCGGGCCGGCGGCGATGCCGAGGCCGAGGGCGGCCTCGTAGAGGATGATCGCCTGCGCGACCGAGCCGCGGGCGGCGTTGACGATCGTCGCGAGCGCCGTGGCGATGAAGAGTGCGTTGCCCAGGCCCCAGACGGCCCGGAAGCCGACGATGCCGCCCACGCTGTCCTGCATCCCGGCGAGGCCGGCGCCGACGATGATGATGGCCAGCCCGACGAGCAGGGTGCGCTTGGCGCCGATCCGGCTCGAGACCCATCCGGTGACGAGCATCGCGACGCCCATGACCGCCATGTAGCTCGTGAAGAGCAGGGAGACCTGCGACGGGCTCGCACCGAGCTGGTCGGCGATCGGCTTGAGGATGGGGTCGACGAGGCCGATCCCCATGAAGGCGACGACGCAGGCGAACGCGACGCTCCAGACGGTCTTCGGTTGACGCCACATGGGCTGGTGGTCCTCTCGGGTGGTGGTGGTCAGGAGGTCGTGCGCGCGGGCTCGTGCCCGGCGGCGGAGCGGGTCGCCTCGACGAGCTCGCTGAGCAGGCTCGTAGCGGCCCGCAGCCGCTCGGGGTCGAGGCCTTCGAGCACCGGGCGCAGGGCCGCCGCACGGGCGCGGCGGGCCCCGGCGAGCGCCTCGTGCCCCGCGGCGGTGAGGGACACGAGGCTCGCCCGGCCGTCGACCGGGTCGGTGGTGCGGGTGGCCCAGCCCTCGGCCTCGAGGCGCTGGACCTGGGTGGTCATCGTCGGCTGGCTCGTGTCGTCGGCGGCGGCGAGGGTGGTGACCCGGGCCGGCCCGAGCTCCTCGAGCAGCGACAGCACGCGGGCCTGGGCCCACGGGATCTCGAGGTCGGCGTGCCGGCTGGCCCACCGGGAGAGCCCGGCGGCCGAGCGCAGCAGCGCATTGGCGAGGTCGTCCGTCTGCACCTCCCCAGATTACATAGGCAACCTATTCAAATCAAGTCGGCCGTCACGCCCGGGCGTCTGGCGAGCCGGCCTCCCCCGGGAACGGTGCGCCTCGCCCCGGGACGGTCCTCGGGTGAAGCGCGGCCGTATCGGGTGACCCGATACGCGTGGAGCGCGTGGGGTTCGGGCGGCGGAGGAGGGCGCGGCGCGCTCGGGGGGCTGGAAGGATGGGCCCATGGTCGACGCCTCGACGCCCACGCCCGACGCCGCGCCGGTCCTCGACGGGTACGCCCACGTCTACTCGGGCAAGGTGCGTGACCTCTACGCGCCGCTCGACGACGCCGGCGCCCCCCGCGAGGACCTCCTGCTCCTCGTGGCGTCCGACCGCATCTCGGCCTTCGACTTCGTCCTCGACACCCCGGTGCCCGGCAAGGGCGAGGTGCTGACCCGGATGTCGCTCTGGTGGTTCGAGCAGCTCGCCGGCCTCGTCCCGAACCACGTCGTCTCCACCGACGTGCCGGACGCCGTCCGCGGCCGGGCCGTCCTCGTCCGCCGCCTCGAGATGCTCCCGGTCGAGTGCGTCGCCCGGGCCTACCTCACCGGCGGGGGCCTGCGCGAGTACCGGGCCGACGGCACGGTGAGCGGGCTGACCCTCCCCGAGGGGCTGACCGACGGATCGCGCCTGCCCGAGCCCCTGTTCACCCCCTCGACCAAGGCGCCGTCCGGCCAGCACGACGAGCCGATGTCGTTCGCGGAGGTCGAGGCGGCCGTCGGTCCCGACCTCGCGGCCCGCGCCCGCGACCTGACGACCCGGATCCTGGCCCGCGGCAACGAGATCGCCGGCGAACGCGGCATCCTCATCGCCGACACCAAGGTCGAGTTCGGCGTCGACGACGGCGCGCTGGTCCTCGCCGACGAGGTGCTGACCCCCGACTCCTCCCGCTTCTGGCCGGCCGACCAGTGGGAGCCCGGCCACCCCCAGCCGAGCTTCGACAAGGAGTTCGTCCGCGAGTGGCTCCTCTCGCCGGCGAGCGGGTGGGACAAGGCGTCCGGCGAGGCGCCGCCGCCGCTCCCGCTCGACGTGCTCGAGCGCACCCGCGCGAAGTACGTCGAGGCCTACGAGCGGCTCACCGGCCGCCGGTTCTGACCCAGTCCTCGAAGCGGCGGCCGTCGCGCGGCACGTCCGCGGCCGGCAGCAGGCCGGTGCGCAGCCCGGCCGTCGGCGCGGGCAGCCCGACGACCCGGACCCCGCTTCCCTCGCGGGCGGCGAGGGCGCGGGCCATCGTCGTCGCGTCCGTGCGCTCGGGTCCGGCCAGCTGCCGGACGACCGGCCCGTCGGAGGTGGCCGGTCCCGAGGTCGGACCGGCCTCGACGACGTCGGAGACGAGGTCGGCGACGGCGTCCGGGTGCACCGGCTGCAGGCCCATCCGCGGCACGAGGGCGAACCGGCCCACCCGGATCTGGTGGAGGAAGGTCTCGGCGAGGGTGAACCAGGCGGTGGTCCGCACGACGGTGACGGGAACCCGCGCGGTGGCGTACCCCGCCTCCTGGGCCGCCTTGCCGGCGTAGTACCCCGTCGCCCGGGAGACCGCCGGCTCGGTGACGTTGACGATGGACACCGCCACGACGTGCGGGACGCGCGCGGCGGCGGTCGTCTCCGCGACCGTCCGGGCGGCCCGGCCGAAGAAGGCCACCGCCCGGCGGCGGGAGAGGGTGGTGAGGTTGAGGCAGTCGACGAGGCAGTCGGCGCCCTCACAGGTGCGGAGCAGGCGGTCCGGCACGGTGACGTCGACCCCCGTCGCCCGGGACGCGCGCACGACGTCGTGCCCGCGCGCCTCGAGCCGGTCGGCCACCCGGGCCCCCATCGCGCCGCTGCCCCCCAGCACCACGACCCTCATCGCCCCTCCTCGAGCTCGCGCCGGACCATCGTGGTCCAGCCTGCCATCGCCCGGTCCGCCGCGGCACGGTCGCCGGTGACGGCCACCTCGAAGAGCAGGCCGCGGGCCATCGCGAGGGACTGCAGGGCGAGCGTCTCGGCGGCGCCGTCGCCGACACCGAGGTCCCGGTAGGCCCGCGCCAGCACCGGCAGCCATCCCTCGCCGAACCAGCGACGCAGCGGTTCGGCGTGCGGCTCGCCGCGCATCGCGTGGGTGGACAGCTCGAAGAAGAGCGGAGCGAAGACGGCAGCCCGGTCGGCGACGCGGGCCCAGAACAGGGCGCCGGCCTCGAAGGGGTCCTCGGTCGTCGCCGACAGTCCGAGGAGCGCCTCCTGCTCGGAGCGCTCCACCGCCTCGACGACCGCTCCGAGCAGGCCGCTGCGAGAGCCGAAGTGGTAGTTGAGCATCCGGTGGCTCGTGCCGATGCCGGCGGCGAGCGTGCGCAGGCTGGTGTCGCCGACGCCGTGCTCGGCGAACCAGGCCACGGCTCGCGCCAGCAGCTCGTCCCGGCCGCCGGGCCGCGGCGGCGTCACGCGCCGGTGGTGCGGGCGGCGGCGGTCGCCTCCAGGGCCGCCGCCTCGCGGGTGACGTAGTCGAGGCTCTTGCGCCCGACGAACGCCCGGACGATCCCGGCGAGCGGACCCTCCCAGCGGATCCCCAGCCGGATCGTCGTCCCGTCGGGACCCTCCTGGAGCTCGTGCGTCCCGGTGGTGCGGATCCCGACTGCGCGCGACTCCCAGGTGAACGAGCGCCCGGGGACCCACTCGGTGATGGTCCACGTCGCGCGCGGCAGTCCGGGCTGCTCGACGGCGTACGCGGCGCCGACCTCGTCCGGCCGCTCCGGCTCGAGGGGGGTGACGGACTCGACGGTGGGCAGCCACGAGGCCCAGTCGCGGACTCCGGACATCACCGGCCAGAGGGCCGGCGCAGGAAGGGTGGTGGGGCGCGAGACGTCGATCATGTACCAGATGGTACACCGCGCTCGCCCGGTCCTGGTCCGGCGGCCGGGCGGTGCGCCGCCGCCGGTAGCCTGAGCACCGGCAGATCGCCACCCGCGCCGCACCCCCCTCGGGAGACACCCGCCATGGCCTCGTCGCACGACCTCGTGCTGACCACCGTCCCCGGGGGCGCCGCCCTCTCGAGCTTCCGCGCGACCGGCGTGCTCGCCCGGCTGCGCGTCGTCGCGCCGCAGGTGTCGTCGGTTGCCGCCCGGTACGTCCACTGGGTCGCGAGCGACGAGGCCCTCGACCCGGTCACGACGTCGACGGTCGAGCGGCTGCTCACCTACGGCGAGCCGTTCGGGGGTGTCCCGGAGGCACCCCACGCCGCCCTCGTCGTCGTCGCTCCGCGCCTCGGCACCCTCTCGCCGTGGGCCTCGAAGGCCACCGACATCGCGCACAGCTGCGGAGTCGCGGTCCGGCGGGTCGAGCGGGTGACGGAGTACCACCTCGGGTGCGACGCCCCGCTCACCGAGGAGCAGTGGGCCCGGTGCGCCGACGTCCTCCACGACCGGATGACCGAGTCCGCCCTCCCGTCGCGCGACGCGGCGGCCGGTCTGTTCGACATCGCGGACGCCGACCCGATGGTGCACGTCGACGTGCTCGGCCGGGGTCGCGCGGCGATCGAGGAGGCCGACCGCGACTTCGGGCTCGCCCTCTCCGACGACGAGGTCGACTACCTCGTCGACGCGTTCACGGCCCTGCGCCGGAACCCGACCGACGTCGAGCTCATGATGTTCGCCCAGGCGAACTCGGAGCACTGCCGGCACAAGATCTTCAACGCCGACTTCGTCATCGACGGTGAGCCGCAGGCTCGTTCGCTGTTCGGCATGATCCGCCACACCGAGGAGGTCGCGGGCGCCGGCACGGTCGTCGCGTACAAGGACAACGCCTCCGTCATGGAGGGCGGGCCGCGCACCCGCTGGCTGCCCGAGGCCACCGACGGTCCGAGCCCGTACCGCGGTCGCGAGGGCGAGGTGCACGTCCTCATGAAGGTCGAGACGCACAACCACCCGACCGCCATCAGTCCCTTTCCCGGAGCGGCCACCGGCGCGGGCGGTGAGATCCGCGACGAGGGCGCGACCGGCCGCGGCTCCCAGCCGAAGGCCGGGCTCACCGGCTTCGCGGTCTCCAACCTGCATCTGCCCGGCACCGACGAGCCCTGGGAGGGAACGGAGTACGGCGCCCCCAGCCACATCGCCAGCCCCCTCGACATCATGGTCGAGGGCCCGATCGGCGCGGCGGCGTTCAACAACGAGTTCGGGCGGCCGGGCGTCGGCGGCTTCTTCCGGGTCTACGAGCAGACCGTCGACGGCGTCCGCCGCGGCTACCACAAGCCGATCATGTCCGCTGGTGGCCTGGGCACCATCAGCGCAGACCTGACCGAGAAGGTCACCTTCCCCGCGGGCACGCTGCTCGTGCAGCTCGGCGGTCCCGGCATGCGCATCGGGATGGGCGGGGGCGCCGCCTCGTCGATGGCCGCGGGGGCCAACGCGGCAGACCTCGACTTCGACTCCGTCCAGCGCGGCAACCCCGAGATGGAGCGGCGGGCCCAGGAGGTCATCAACCACTGCTGGAGCCTCGGCCCCGAGGGGAACCCGATCCTCGCGATCCACGACGTGGGCGCCGGTGGGCTCTCCAACGCCTTCCCCGAGCTCGTCGACGGCGCCTTCCTCGGTGCGCGCTTCGACCTCTCCGCGGTCCCGCTCGAGGAGTCCGGTCTCGCGCCGAAGGAGGTGTGGTGCAACGAGTCCCAGGAGCGGTACGTCGTCGCCGTCGCACCGGAGTCGCTCGCCCGGTTCGCCGCGCTCTGCGACCGCGAGCGGTGCCCCCACGCCGTCGTCGGGGTGGCCCGAGACGACGGGCAGCTCGCCCGGGCGGACGGTCCCGAGGACGTCCCCGGCGAGGCCCGGCCGATCGACATGCCGATGGAGACCCTCCTCGGCAAGCCGCCGCGGATGACGCGCGACGTCACCCGGGTCGAGCGACACGGAGACGACCTCGACCTGGCCGGCCTCGACGTCCGCGAGGCGGCCTACGCGGTCCTCCGGCACCCGACCGTCGCGTCCAAGCGCTTCCTCGTGACGATCGCGGACCGCACCGTCGGCGGGCTGACCCACCGCGACCAGATGGTCGGGCCGTGGCAGGTGCCGGTGGCCGACGTCGCGGTGACCCTTGCCGACCACGTCGGCTTCGCGGGAGAGGCCATGGCGAGCGGGGAGCGGATGCCGCTGGCGGCGGTCGACGCGCCCGCCTCCGGCCGGATGGCGGTGGGCGAGGCGCTGACCAACCTGCTCGCGGCGCCGGTGGCCGCTCTCGGGCGGGTCAAGCTCTCCTGCAACTGGATGGCCGCCTGCGGCGAACCGGGTGAGGACGCCGCGCTCTACGACACCGTCCGCGCCGTCGGGATGGAGCTGTGCCCGGCGCTCGGCATCTCCGTGCCGGTCGGCAAGGACTCGCTCTCGATGCGCACTCGGTGGACCGACCCGATGGGGGACGCGAAGCAGGTCACCTCGCCGGTGTCGCTCGTCGTCACCGCCTTCGCCTCGCTCCCGGACGTCCGCGGCACGTGGACCCCGCAGCTGCGCGACGGCTCGGCCCTCGTCCTGGTCGACCTCGGCGCCGGCCGCGACCGGCTCGGCGGCTCGATGCTCGCCCAGGTGTCCGGCGCCTTCGGCCGCGAGGTCCCCGACCTCGACGACCCCCAGCGGGTCGTCGCGCTCGCGACGGCTCTGTGTGAGCTGCGCGAGCAGGGCCTCGTCACGGCCTACCACGACCGCTCCGACGGTGGCCTCTGGGCCGCGGCCTGCGAGATGGCGTTCGCGGGCGGGATGGGCCTGGACCTCGAGGTCCGTTCCGTTGCAGCCCTGTTCGCCGAGGAGCTGGGCGTCGTCCTGGGGGTGGCCCAGGGCGACGCCGACACGGTCGTCGACGTCCTCACCGGCCACGGCCTCGGGGACCTCACCTCGGTCGTCGGGCGCACCGTCAGCGAGCGACGGGTGCGGGTGCGGGCGGCCGGCGGGGTGTTGGTCGACGAGTCGGTGCGCGACCTCGCGCAGGCCTGGGACGAGGTCTCGTGGCGCATCTCGGTGCTGCGCGACAACCCCGGCGCCGCCGACGAGGAGCACGCCGCGGTCGGCGCCGACGACGACGGTGGGCTCGTCGTCGCGCCCACCTTCGACCCCACCGACGACGTGGCCGCGCCGTACGTCGCGACCGGCGTGCGGCCGAAGGTCGCCGTCCTGCGCGAGCAGGGTGTCAACAGCCACGTCGAGACGGCGTTCATGCTCGACCGGGCCGGCTTCGACGCCTACGACGTGCACATGACCGACCTCCAGGCGGGCCGGGCGCACCTCTCCGACTTCCACGGGCTGGTGGCCGCCGGCGGCTTCTCGTACGGCGACACCCTCGGCGCCGGGGAGGGATGGGCCCGCTCGGTCCTGTTCTCCGAGGACCTCACCGAGCAGTTCCACGACTTCTTCCACCGCGACGGCACGTTCGGGCTCGGCATCTGCAACGGGTGCCAGATGTTCGCGGCCCTCGCCGACCTCGTCCCCGGCGCCGAGGCGTGGCCGCGGTTCACCCGTAACCGCTCCGAGCAGTACGAGGCACGACTCACCCAGGTCGAGGTGCTCGACTCCCCGTCGGTGCTCATGGCCGGGATGGCCGGCAGCCGCATCCCCATCGTGGTGGCGCACGGAGAGGGCTTCGCGAACTTCTCGGCTCGGGGCGACCTCGGCACGGTGCACCAGGTCGCGCGCTTCGTCGACCACCGCGGCGGGCCGGCGACCACCCACCCGCACAACCCGAACGGGTCGCCCGGAGGGCTGACCGCGGTGACGACGGCCGACGGCCGGTTCACCGCGATGATGCCCCACCCGGAGCGGGTCTCCCGCAACGTCCAGATGTCGTGGACCAGTGGGCCGGTCGAGGCCGACAGCCCCTGGCTGCGGATGTTCCGCAACGCCCGCGTCTTCGTGGGGTGAGCAGGCGGGGGCCAGGCCCTGCACCACGGGGTGCAGGGCCTGGCCGGTCGCGACGGGTCAGGAGACCAGTGCGGTCATCGCGCTCCAGCCGGTTCCGACGCGCACCCGTGGCAGCCATCCGCCGCGGCCGTTGCCGGGGTAGAGCCAGAGCTGGCCGAGGGTGTCGCGGGCCAGGAGGTCGGCCTTGCCGTCGCCGGTGAGGTCGCCCGGTCCGGCGAGCGCGGTCATGGCGTTCCAGCCGGTTCCGACGCGCACTCGTGGCAGCCATCCGCCGCGGCCGTTGCCGGGGTCGCTCGTGATCCAGGCCCCCTGCAGCGGGATCGGCCAGACGGTGCGTCCGTCGACCGGGTTGGTCGTCGCCGCGACGCCGGTGACCGCTGTGTACGACACCGGTTGCACGCAGTACTCGGTGCTCTCGGCGGTCTCGGTGGTGGCCGGAACGACGTACTTCTCGAGGATCGGCGCTCCATCGGTGTCGCGCAGGGCGATCACCAGGTCGGAGTAGAGCGATCCCGTCGTCGACCCGCCTCCGCCGCCCCCCCCCCCCGCCCCCGCCCCCCCCCCCCCCGGGGCCCCCCCCCCCCCCCCGGGCGCGCCCCCGGCCCCTTGGTTTCTTTGTGTCCATCCTCAAAGCCCCGGATCCGG
>OEIU01001875.1_pt1 | contig 12229 bp, 13 predicted proteins | sample 1539221 | NCBI WGS metagenome assembly OEIU01 (sample SAMN03792071, study PRJEB22550) | activated sludge metagenome | feature: wastewater treatment plant; material: activated sludge; isolation source: Wastewater treatment plant of a petroleum refinery complex | place: Argentina: Zarate | collected... | reverse complement strand
CGCCTGTGCCGGCAGGTCGTTCCAGCTCCGCGCCCCGCCGGTCGTGCCCTTCCAGCCTTCCAGCGTTTCGTAAACCGGCTCCACCCTCGCCTGCGCGCCCTGGCTTGCCGGCAGATAGTCGATCAGTTCGCCGTCCAGCCGATAGGCCGTGCAGACCTTGATCTCGTCCAGCCCGTCGAGCACGTCGAGCTTCGTCAGCGCGATGCCCTTGATGCCGTTGACGGCGACGGCCTGGCGCACCAGCACCGCGTCGAACCAGCCGCACCGCCGCTTACGCCCGGTAACTGTGCCGAATTCATGGCCGCGCGTGCCGAGGAACTCGCCGATCTCGTTGTCCTGCTCGGTCGGGAACGGTCCCTCGCCCACCCTCGTCGTATAGGCCTTGGTGATGCCGAGCACATAGTTGATGGCGTTCGGACCCAGCCCGGAACCGGAAGCCGCCTGCCCCGCCACCGTGTTCGACGACGTCACGAAAGGATAGGTGCCGTGGTCGATGTCGAGCAGCGTGCCCTGCGCGCCCTCGAACAGGATGCGATCGCCGGCGCGGCGCGCGTCGTCCAGGATTTTCCAGACGCGGTCCATATAGGGGAGGATGTTGCCCGCCACCGAAGTGAGCTCGTCCATCAACGCGGCATGCGCGACTTCCGGATGGCCGAGCCCCTTGCGCAAGGCATTGTGATGGGTGAGCAGCCTGTCTACCTTGAGGGGGAGCGTTTCCAAATCCGCCAAATCCATGACCCGGACAGCGCGGCGGCCGATCTTGTCTTCATAGGCAGGCCCGATGCCGCGGCGGGTCGTTCCGATCTTCGTTCCCGAGTTCGACGCCGCGTCCTCGCGAAAACCATCGAGTTCCCGATGCACCGACAGGATAAGCGCCGTGTTTTCGGCAATTTTCAGGCGGGCGGGCGAAACATCGACACCCTGCCCCTTGAGTTTCTCGACTTCCGCGACGAAGGCGTGCGGATCGAAGACGACGCCGTTGCCGATGATGGAAAGCTTGCCCTCGCGCACGACGCCGGACGGCAGCAGCGAAAGCTTGTAGACTTTGCCGTCCACCACCAGCGTATGGCCGGCATTGTGCCCTCCCTGGAAGCGCACCACCACGTCGGCGCGCTCCGACAGCCAGTCGACGATCTTGCCCTTGCCCTCGTCGCCCCACTGCGAGCCGACGACCACCACATTAGCCATGAAATCTTCCCGAACAGCGCGTGCCGGATCGGGGCACGCCAAAATCACCGGCCTCTATAGCGTCAAGATCGTGCCGGCGCGACCCTTCATCGCCGCGAAAACGCGGATTTGTCACGGTTTTCCGCCGTGCCATCCCGGCAGTTCGTCGCACTCAGCCGAAGAGGTTGGGCAACAGGCCGCGTGCCCCCGCATCCACGGGGAAGGCCCCGCCCTCCTGGGGATTTGCGGCGAGATTTCCCTCGCTCATCGTGAGGCGCGCCGAAGTGACATAGAGAGTCGTCAGATCGGAACCGCCGAAGGCGCAGCTTGTCGGCCAGGAACAGGGTAGTTCTACCACCCGCTCGAGCGCGCCGGAGGGCGAGAAACGGGCCACGCACGCACCGCCGACGACACGGCAGTTCCAGAGAAAGCCTTCGGCATCCACGCAGGAGCCATCCGGAAGGCCCCGCTCGAACCCTTCGACGAAGACACGGCGATTCGATAGCCCCCCATCTGCGCCGATGTCGAACTGGTAGAGCGTATTGGCGATGGTGTCGGCGGTCACGAACCGTCCGCCCGGCAGCCATCCCATCGTGTTTGTGATGCCGTATTCGTTCGGTGTCAGGCGATGGACCGAAAAATCCGGATCGATCCGATAGTAGGCGCCCGATTTCGCGCTTTGCTCCTTGGGCGAGCCGTCGGCATCGAGATTGTTGTCCATGGTGCCGACCCAGAACGAGCCATCCGGCGCCACGACCCCCTCGTTCAGGCGGTTGCACGGAAATTCCGGCTCGGGTGTTGCGACCGGCTCGAAGATGTCGCCGGGCTCCCAGAGACAGACATCGCGCGTCAGCCCGACGATGAAGCCGCCATCCTTGCGGCAGCCGATCGACGTCGGGAAATCCGGCGTGGGCCAGGTCTCGAAATGGCCGTCGCACGGCCGGAACATCGAGATCGACTTGCCGCCTATGTCGACCCAGAAGAACGCCGCGTGGTCGGCGACCCATATCAGGCTCTCGCCGACGATGTTTTTCGCGTCGAGCACCAGTCTGGCGGTTGCCGCCATTTCCCTCCCCGTCCTGTTTGCCGATGCGTGGTTGACGCGCGAGGCCACGGATACGTACACCTCACTGCGCCGGACGGTCAATTTCGCCGCCGGCCGGGAGGAACGAATGGAACAGACCTGGCGTTGGTTCGGCCCCAAGGATGCGGCCACGCTTGCCCATGCAAGGCAGGCCGGCGCGACGGGCATCGTGACCGCCCTCCACGACATCCCCTACGGCGAGATCTGGCCCATCGAGGCGATCCGGCAGCGCAAGGCCGAGATAGAGGAGGCCGATCCGTCGCTCGGCCTGCGCTGGAGCGTGGTGGAGAGCGTGCCGGTGCACGACCACATCAAGAGCGGCCACGGCGATCTGAAGACGCTCTATGCCAACTTCGCCCAGACGCTGCGCAATCTCGGTGCGTGCGGCCTCCGCACCGTCTGCTACAATTTCATGCTGGTGCTGGACTGGACCCGCACCGATCTCGCCGTGCCCCTTCCCGGCGGCGGACGGGCGCTGAAGTTCAACATCCACGAGGTCGCGGCCTTCGATTGCCACATCCTCAAGCGCCCGGGCGCCGAACGCGACTATGCCCCCGCCGTGCTGCAACGCGCGAGCCGCTGGATGGACGAGACGCCGGAGGCCGCGAAAGCCGGCCTTCTCGCCAACATCATGGCCGGCCTTCCCGGCGCCTTCAAACGCTATGGCGTGGAGGAGTTGCGCGACGTGATCGCCGAGCAATCGCGGATGACGCATGAGCGGCTGCGGGCAAATCTTGTGCAGTTCCTCGAAAACGTCCTGCCGGCCGCCGAGGAAGCCGGCGTCTCCATATGCATCCATCCGGACGACCCGCCGCGCGACATTATGGGGCTAAGCCGCATCGTCAGGAATGCAGAAGACATCGCCTTCATCCTCGACGCGGTACCGTCGCCGAACAGCGGCCTGACCCTGTGTTCCGGGTCGCTCGGCGCCAATCCCGAGAACGACGTGCCGGCGATCGCCGAGCGCTTCGCACCCAAGATATTCTTCGCCCACCTGCGCAACGTCTCGAAGGAAGCCGACGGCTCGTTCATGGAGGCGGAGCATCTTGGCGGCGATGTGGACATGGTGGCGGTGATCGACGTGCTGCTCAACGAGGAAAGGCGGCGCAGGAAGGACGGCTTGCCGCGGTCTCTCATCCCCTTCCGCCCGGATCACGGCCACGAACTCATAGACGACGTGACGCGCGCCACCCATCCCGGCTATCCGGTCATCGGGCGCTTGCGCGGTCTGGCGGAACTGCGCGGCGTCATGACCGCCCTTGAACGGAACAACGTGGCGGGCTGAGCAGATCAAACTGCCGGTCGGGAAGCGGGCCACGAAAAAGGCCGGCGTGTCGCCACGCCAGTCTGTATTCAAGAACCGGGAAATTACCGGATCATCATGCGCTGGGTGTCGCGCTGCTCGGCCCAGGTGCTCTTGTCATAGGCGGGCTGCGCCTCGAGCTGTTCCTTGGTCATGTTCGTATAAAGGTACTTGTTGCCGTCCTTGTCGGTCATGAAGGAGAGGTTGTCCATGCCGACGGCCACTTCCTTCTCGCCCATGCCGAGGAAGCCGCCGACATCGATGATGATCGAGTCGACCTTGCCGTCCTGGCTGACAACGACGTCGCCGATCTCGCCGACATTGGCGTCGTCGGCGCCGTAGACCGTCGTGCCGACCAGATCCTCGGCGCGCACGGCCGCGGTGTCGAACGGCGACAGCGTCGACTTGTCGATAGCGGCAGTCGACATTGTGTCGGTCGTCGCTGCATTGTCGTTCGCGGCAGGTGCCTGTGCCGTCTCATCGGCAGGCATCGCCGGATCGCTGGCTGCGGGGGCCTCGGCTGCCTGATCAGCAGGAGCCGCCGGAGCAGGCGCCGCAGCTGTCTCGTCAGCGGGTACTGCCGGGGCCGGCGCCGTCGCTGTCTGGTCCGCGGGCGCCATGGTGGTATCCGTCGCCGCTGCCGGCGGAGCGGGGTCATACGGACGACGGTCGAAGTCCGGCAGGCCCTCCAGCGCCTCCTTCGAGGTCGGGATCACGATCCAGCGATCACCGTTCTGTTCGGCCCAGCTGATCTCCTTGTATTCGAGCGCGACGTTTTTCTGTCCGATGCCAAGAAAACCGCCCACACCGACGACCACGGCCTGAATCGAGCCGTCCTCGCCGATCACCAGATCGTTGACGGAACCGATATTCTGGGCCTGTTCTCCGGTGCCGTCGTAAACCGTCTCACCGATCATATTGGTCGCCAGATAACCCGACGAAGGCTGCACGGCGGCCGGCACGCCTGTTGCGGGTTCGGTCGCGGCAGGAGCGGCAGGGGCCGGCTGCGTGGCCTCCTGAGCCATGGCGCCGGTGGTGAGCAGGGCGGCGACTGCCGTCGTAGCCAAAAGAGTGCGGATCATGGTAATCGTCTCCTCGTGCGTGATCTCTTCATGTACGCCGCGCCGGTTCCCACCTTCCAAGTCGAGCCGGCGCGGCCTCGCCATCACACAACGCCTTGATACGGTAGTGGTTCCGCAGACAAAGGCTGCCGGGCCGTCCGACATATCGGAACCAATCCGGCGCGTCCGCGTTACACGGCGCAGCCCGCATCCGGGCGGGCGGGAGTTGGATGAGGGTGTGTTGCGTTTCCACACGGTTCTCAACAGCGACGGGGGCACCCTTCGCACCACGGATTTGAAAGCGCTCACGGATCGCATCGCCAGGACGTTGGCGGAACACGACCATTCGGTTTCCTTCGAGGTGGTGTCGGGCGAGGAAGTGGCGACCGCGCTGGAACGCGCCGCCCGTGCCCGCAGGGTCGCCGTGGTCATGGCGGGCGGCGGGGACGGCCCCATTTCAGCCGCCGCCGCAGCGCTGATGGGCAAGAAGAAGGCGCTCGCCGTGCTGCCTGCCGGAACCATGAATCTCTTTGCACGCGGATTGGGAATTCCCCTGTCGCTGGACAAGGCGATCGAAGCTTTCGCGACCGGCGAGGCGAAGGCCGTCGACATGGCAACGGCCAACGGCCGTCCGTTCGTGCACCAGTTTTCGATCGGCATGCATGCGAAAATGGTGCATTTGAGATCGAAGATGGAATTCGGGTCGCGATGGGGAAAGATGGGCGCCTCGGCACGCGCGGCCTATGCAACCCTGATGAACCCGCCTTCCCTGCGGGTCGAACTGAAATTCCGCGACGTGGAGCTGACCACCAGGACGACAGGGATCGGGATAACCAACAATCTCTTCGGCGAGGGCACATTGCCTTACGCGCATGATCCGGCCGGCGGCACGTTGGGTGTCTATATTACCGTGGCGCGACAGCGCGGGGAACTACTGAGATTCATTGCGAAGCTCGCCCGCGGCAAATGGCGCGACAACGAACAGGTGGAAGTTCACGAGGCGGAGGAAGCAGTCCTTACAATCCTTTCCAAGCGTTTCCGCCACAGTTGCGTCATCGACGGAGAATTGATGAAGCTCGACCGGGAAACGACCCTGAAAATCCACCTCTCTTCGCTCAACGTATGGGTGCCCAGGACCGAGGACACCGAAAGACCGGAATCGGGCAGGCGAAAAAATGCCGTTCGCGCCTAATTCGTGGTGGTCGACTGCGTCGCGGCCGGCGCCTGATCCGTATCGGGTGCAAGCGTCTCGGCGGCGTACCAGGCTATCATGGCAAGGAGCAGCCCGCCGACCAGGATTGCGAGGACATGCCAGCCCCACCTGCCCTGTCGCGCCTTTTCGGGTTCGATCGTCTTCTGTACCATCGTCTTCTCGCATTCTGCCGGAATTGAGCAACGTTTGGGAAATGTCTCGGTCCGATGTTTGTTCCGCCAGTGGCAGGCGACTTCTATTCGGGGACGCGGGATGGCTTTGGCCGAGCTAGAGGAACTGTTGGCTATAACCGGACTTCCAGCCGAAATCGCGCAGTTGCTTGCCGACCCCGAACATCGGGCCGCGCTGGGCAAGTTCAGGCTGCCGCGCCGCGATCCCGATATCGACAAGCTTGTCGACCTCGCATCCACCGTGTTCGCGGCGCCCGTCACGCTTGTCAGCCTGGCAGATATGGAAAGCCGATGGGAAACATCCCGCACAGGCGCGGACGATCCCGCCGGCATGTGCATCCACGCCCTGCTGACGGCGCTTGCGATGACTTCCCCGGATGGCGTCTTCGCCAGCGCCGATGCGCGAACGGAACCGGGACTGGCGGCGGTGGCGACGGCCGGAAGCGGCTTTTGCGCCGCCGCGGCCCTGACATTCGACGGTGCGAGGGTGGGCCCACGGTGCGTTGTCGCGCCCGAACCAAGGCCTCCCGATGCGTTTCGGCTCGATCGGCTGACGAACTTCGCCGCACTGGCCTCCAGCCTGCTTGCCCTGAAGGACAGCGAGCAGCGGGGAAGCGTCGCGGCGCTCGCCCTGACCCGCGTGGAAAAACGCCATCAACTCGCACTTGAGGCGGCGACGATCGCAAGCTGGATGTGGGACGTGAAAACCGACATGGTCGAGTGCGATCCGCTTCTGCCCCAGTTGTTCAATCTGCGGCCCGGCACGCGGTTGCGTGCCCGAAAACTCTTTTTCGCGATCGATCGGCGCGATCTGAGGCAGACCACGCGTGAGCTCGATGCCGCTCTGGCGACCGGGGCCGATTATTCCGGCGAATATCGCATACGCGGCGCCAGCCCGCCGCGCTGGGTATCGACGCGCGGCCGGGTCATCGAGCGCGACGGCGAAGGAAAGCCCTCGCTCGTCATCGGCGTGAGCTACGACGTCACGCGCCGCCGCTCCACCGAGGAAAGCCAGCACACGCTGCTCCGCGAGTTGAACCACCGCGTCAAGAACACGCTGGCGACCGTGCAGGCTCTGGCCTCGCAGACGGCCCGGCACACCCGGCAGCCCGAAGAGTTCGTCGAGGCTTTCAGCGCCCGCCTGCAGAGCCTCGGGCGTGCTCACGGCCTGCTGTCCGACCACGAGTGGCGTGGTATTTCGCTCCGGGATCTGGTCCGGCTCCAGACCCTGCCCTTCGACGACGTGCGGTCGTCCCGGTTCAACGTTGTCGGTCCCATGGTGTGGCTGACGCCGGATCAGGCGCTGGCGCTCGGCGTCATGCTGCATGAACTGGCGAGCAACGCGGCCCGCCACGGGGCGCTTTCCGTGCCCGGAGGCGCCGTGGACATCTCCGCTGCCATGGACGGCCACAACGGCATGCAGCGCATCGTGCTCGTCTGGCAGGAGCGCGGAGGCCCTGTTGTCGCCGCGCCCGGCCGCGTGGGCTTCGGCTCCCTCCTTATCAGGCGCAGTCTCGACAAGCTGCTGAAGAGCAGCGTGAAGCATGAATTCCGCCCGGACGGCGTCAGGGTCGAGGTGACGCTGCCGTTCGAGGCGTCTGCATTGTGAGAAGGCGGCAGTGCTCAGATCAGGGGGCGCGTGCGTTCGCCGAGACCTCTCCATCGCGCGACGGCGGCCAGGGCATCGACGTCGAGAACCTGGCACGCGCCATCCCGCCATGCGATCAGATGACGGTCCGCGAGTTTCTTCATCGTGCGATTCGTATGCACGAGGGAAAGGCCGAGCGTATCGGCGACATGCTGCTGCGTGATCGGAATGCGCACCGGTTCATCGGGCCGCGCCCCGAGCAGACGCGCCCGCGCCGACAGGAAAGCGAGGATGTAGGCTGCACGCTCGACCGCGCTGCGGCGGCCAACGCTCAATAGGTTTTCGTCCAGCATCTGCTCCTCGCGCGACGCCAGCCATGTCACGTCGAAGGCAAGGCCGGGAAAGCGCACATAGAGCTCGCGCAGGCGCTCCCGGTCGAAGGTGCAGAGCACCATCGGCGATAGCGCGTCGACGGAATGCTCCATCTCTCCGACAAGGCTCGCCTGCAACCCGATGAGATCTCCGGGCAGGATGTAATTCAGGATCTGCCGCCTGCCGTCCGACATCAGTTTGTAGCGAAAGCCCCATCCTTGCAGCACCGTATGGAGATGGGCGCTGCGGCTGCCCTCGTGCAGGATGGTCGAACCGCGTTCGACCACAAGTTCCCCGCGCTTGAACCCGCTGACGAAGGCGAGTTCGTCAGGCTCGAAATTGCGAAATACCGGACGCGGTCTCAACGGGCAGTTGACGCAAGGCGTTGTCTTGCCGACCGCACGCTTGGCAGTCTCTTCCGCCATTGACGTTCCCCTCAGCGACGCGCATCGTCGCACCGGCAGGGTTGCAGCAGACTTCCCGCCTGCTGGCTATGTCTTTTTTAAATGACTTTTCGCCTCGGCGCATCCAAACGTGCGTCGTTGCCGCTTCGGAGTTTTCATTGACCAATAATCCTTTGGCGGGCCTTCGCCTGCTTGTTCTCGAAGACGAATTCCTCATCGCGATGGATGTCGAGCAACTGTGCCGTGATCACGGCGCCGCGGACGTCGTGGTATGCAAAAACCTCCAGGAGGCCAATGCGGTGCCCGGACCGTACGACGCGGCCATCATCGACCTGATATTGTACAATGAAAGCACGCTGCCTTTCGCGGAAAGGCTGCGCAGCGAAGGCGTGCCTTTCATCTTCGCTTCGGGCTACACGGAACGCGGCGACGTGGCGGAGGCGTTTCCGGGCGTTTCCATCGTCGGAAAACCCTACCAGGGCGACGACCTCATCGGCGCGCTTGCGGACGCGATACGCTCCAGATCAGGCCGCTGACGATCCCATCACCTGGGCCGAAATCGCATCCGGCCCGTATTCCGCCTCGCCCGATACTTTCAGGATGTCCTGAAGCCGCGTGCGTGCACGGCTCACGCGGCTCTTGATCGTGCCGACGGCGCAGCCGCAGATCAGCGCGGCCTCTTCATAAGAGAAGCCGGAAGCGCCGATAAGGATGATCGCCTCGCGCTGATCTTCCGGCAGTTGCTCGAGCGCGGCGCGAAAATCCTGAAGGTCGAGCTTGCCCTGCTGGCTTGGATGAACCGCCAGCCGCGCCGTCATCGCGCCGTCGGTATCCTGCACCTCGCGGCCGCGCTTGCGCATCTGCGAGTAGAATTCATTGCGCAGGATGGTGAACAGCCACGCCTTCAGATTGGTGCCCATCTGGAAGCTCTCGTGCTTGTCCCATGCCTTCACCAGCGTTTCCTGCACGAGATCGTCCGCCTTGTCGGCGTTCTGCGAAAGCGACACCGCAAAGGCGCGCAAGCTCGGTATGGCGGCCAAGAGGTCCGCCTTGAAACCGGGAGAGACCGCCATCTGGTTAGTCCTTGGGCTCGGGTTTCTCTGCCTGCTCAAGCTTGCTGAGAAGGTCCGCAAAACGATCGGGAATGTCTTCACTCACGAGATCGTCGTAATATTGCTTGAGTTTCCGGCCAATCTCGCTGTTGGCCCCAAGCGGGTCCGCGTTTTTGCTTGCGCGCGCGGCCGCATCCTGCGGTTTTTGCATTATATCCATCCGCCCTGTCCGACGCCCTTTCGGCAACCATCCGCTTCAGTCGTGCCGGCCATGTTCTTCTTGACGCCGCCGGCTTCGATCCGCGGCAGAAAACGCCTTCCGATAAATTTAGTTCCATCCGACCGGAACTTTTTTTCGGCCTGCTGGTTTCTGCCCCGGTGGAGTGTGGCCGATATCCGCTCACGCTGCCATATAGATGTCCATTGAGGGAGACACTTTCTATGAGTTTGTCAGCACGAATCGCGCCGCACATTCCGTTCTTGAGACGCTTTTCGCGGGCGGTGTCGGGTTCGCAGACAAGCGGCGATGCGCTGGTCGCCGCGACGCTGGAAGCGATAATCGCAGATATTTCCGTATTTCCCGAGGCATCCAGCGAACGTGTCGCCCTCTACAAGCTCTATGCGAAACTCTTCACGTCTGTGGCGGTTCGTATCCCGCAGGAAACGCCGAGCGCCCTGTGGGAGCAGCGGGCTGCCGCCAATCTCGGATCGCTCGCCCCGCGCCAGCGTCAGGCCTTCCTGCTGATCGCCGTCGAGGGTTTCACTGAAGAAGAGGCCGCCGATATCCTTGATGTGCCGCAGGAGGAATTCGCCAATCTGCTGTCGCAGGCGAGCGCGGAAATCTCGCGTCAGGTGGCCACCGATGTCATGATCATCGAGGATGAGCCGCTGATCGCTATGGACATCGAGGAAATGGTGGAGAGCCTCGGCCACAGGGTCGTGGGCACCGCGCGGACGCATCGCGAGGCGATTTCCCTGTTCGACAAAACCCATCCGAAGCTGATCCTCGCCGATATCCAGCTCGCCGACGGCAGTTCCGGCATAGACGCGGTCAACGAGATCCTGACCTCTACCGCCGTGCCAGTCATCTTCATTACCGCCTTCCCGGAACGCCTGCTGACGGGCGAACGTCCCGAGCCGGCATTCCTCGTCACCAAGCCGTTCAATCCGGAAATGGTGAAAGCGCTGATCAGCCAGGCGCTCTTCTTCGATCGTCAGGCGCGCGCGGCGGCCGCCTAGTCGAATTCGTGAAGAAACTGACGCCGGATGGGAACAAGTCCTGAGAAACGGCGTTATACTTTACGAACGAGGGAGATTTTCGATGCTTTACTGGACACTTGTTTTCCTGGTGATCGCCATCATTGCCGGAGCGCTTGGATTTGGCGGAATTGCCGGAACATCTGCGGGTATCGCGCAGATCCTGTTCTTCATCTTCTTGGCATTTCTGGTGATCTCGCTGCTTGCCGGCATGTTCCGGCGCACGTCCTGAGATAGCTCCGACCGACGTCGGACTTCGAAACCGGGAGCCGCACCCCTCAACCGGCTTTCGGTGGCCGCCGGGCTCCTGCTTCTTCGGAAGCGGAGGCCGGCGGAACCTTTTGAGGGCCTATCGAACGCTTGCGGGAACGGTCGAGAGAGCGGCGAATTCGGCGATCACCTGCTCATAGACCGCGCGCTTGAAGGGAACGATCAGTTCCGGCAGTTCCGCCATCGGCCTCCATGCCCATTCCTCGAATTCCGCCTTGTGTCCGCCCGGCGGGGGATCGATCGCGATCTCGCTTTCCGGCCCCATGAAGCGAAATGCGAACCAGCGCTGGATCTGGCCGCGATACTTCCCCTTGAACGCGACGCCGACCAGATGCGGCGGCAGGTCGTACTTTATCCAGTGGCTCGCCTCGGCGACCAGCTCGATCGAGTGGATTCCCGTTTCCTCGTATAATTCCCGGCGCGCGGCCGCGAAGGGGTCCTCTCCGTCGTCGATGCCTCCCTGCGGCATCTGCCACAGTCTGTCGGTGCCGGTAAACTCGCTGTCAGGCTCGGCGATGCGACGCCCGCACCATACCAGCCCGCGCTGGTTCAGCACCATCATTCCCACGCATGGGCGATAGGGAAGGCTCTCGGGATCGATCGTTCCGGATTCAGGCATAACCTCACCCACGCTCCGGATCGGCCGCGACGGCGGAAACCGGCACGATCTCTATGCCGCGTTTCCGCGCCTCCGCAACCCATGCTGCCACGGCGCCCACCGTCACGTCGAAAGCCGATCCGGTGCCGAGCGCGAAGCCCTTGGCGCGGGCGATGCGCTCCAGCTCGTCGAGCTTCTTCAGGATCGAGCCACGATCGCGGGCGCCGTCGATCGTGGCGTCGGCGGCGGCGAAAGGCACGCGGTTCTTTACCGCGAGTTCGGGCGCAGCCGTGCGGGCGGAGGTCCCGTCGTCCAGATAGAGCAGGCCGCGCTCGCCGAGTTCCGCCATGAGCGTTTCCATGGCGCCGCCATCCGCCGTGAAACGCGCGCCCATATAGTTCATGACGCCCGTGTAGTTGGTGATGCGCGCGAGCGACTTGTGCAGGCGGACGGCATTGTCGCCCGGCGATGCGTCCACTGTCAGCGTGTTGCGTCCCGGATCGACATTAGGATAGTCGAACGGCTCCATCGGCACCTGCAGCACCAGCTCGTGCCCCTTGCGTCGCGCCGCCTGCATCCAGCGGTCGAGGCTGTTGCCCTGCGGCGAAAAGGCGAGCGTCACCTCCGGCGGAAGTTTTGCGATGGCGTCCTGCGTTCCGGTCTGCGACAGGCCGAGGCCGCCGATGACGA
>OEIU01001874.1_pt1 | contig 12239 bp, 13 predicted proteins | sample 1539221 | NCBI WGS metagenome assembly OEIU01 (sample SAMN03792071, study PRJEB22550) | activated sludge metagenome | feature: wastewater treatment plant; material: activated sludge; isolation source: Wastewater treatment plant of a petroleum refinery complex | place: Argentina: Zarate | collected... | reverse complement strand
TCGGTCTGCCGTACATTCCGGTCGACGCGATGATGCCCGAGGGCCCCTTGAAGCGAATCGCGGCACTCTCTGGCGCGACCGTGCTGTTCCGGGCCGAGAGCGGAACGGCCAATGCTCTGCGCGACAACGGCGCGGGATCCTTCCCGCGCGTTCAGGATCTGGCTTACATCATTTTCACTTCGGGCTGCACGGGCGAGCCCAAAGGCGTGCAGATCACGTACCGGAACGCCGCGGACTTGGTGACCTGGCTGGCTTCGGAAGATTTCGGTTTTTCATCCGACGATATCGTACTTAATCAGTGCTCTTTCGGGTTCGACGTTTCGTTCTTCGACACGGCGGCGGCGCTTCATCACGGCGGCACTTTGGTGTTGCAGGGCGCGGACGAGTTAAAGTCGGAAAAGCCGTTTTTGATCGCGGACGCGAATCCCACCGTTTGGTCATCCACCCCGAGCGCGCTTTCATTGGCGCTGACCTGCGCGACCTTCAGCGCCAAAGATTTGCCCGCGCTCAAAGATTTCTACTTGGCCGGAGAGGTCGTGCACGCGGCGCTCGCGCAACGCGTGTGGCGTAAATTTCCCGAAGCGAGAATCTGGAACGCCTATGGCCCGACCGAGGCGACCGTGATTCTCACGCTCGTCCAGGTCAACGCGGGCTTGCTCGACAAATATCAAACCACGCCCATCGGGTTCGTGAAGCCCGGCACGGTCATGAGAACGACCGCCGCGAACGGCAAAGACGAAGGCGAGCTGTTGATCCTGGGCCCGAACGTTTCCGGGCTACTTGAACCGCCCCGATTTGAACGAGACGCGTTTCTTCACCGAAGCCGACGGCACGCGCGGCTACCGCACGGGCGATCTGGGTTTCGTGCAAGACGGAATGGTTTTCTACAAAGCCCGCATGGACAATCAAATCAAACTGCATGGCTACCGCATCGAGCTCGATGAGATCGACACGCAGATCTTGAAAGACGCGCGCGTCGAGGCCGCCGCCACGGTCGCCCTGCGCGCGGGCGGCGACGTGAAGAAACTCGTTTGTTTTTTGAAACCGCAAAAAGGCGTCGAAGGCGAGCGGCTGCTCCGCGAAATCAAAGCGACGCTCGGCCAAGACCTGCCTTACTACATGATCCCGAGCGATTTTCACGTCGTGACGGAGCTGCCCTACAATTCGAATCAGAAAGTGGATCGCGGCGCTCTGATCGAGCGGCTCACCGGCGCCCGAATTTAGATGCCGGCGCCCGAAAGCTGACAGACGTTCCGCACGCACGCGGCGGCGGGCACGATCGGAAATTCGCAGGTACCGGCGATTTGGTTCGAACGGTTGTACTCGAGTTGCTTGCGCTCATATTCGAGCGACAAAACCTCAATCTGCTCCAGCTCCGCGTTCAGATGCGAAACCAATACGGCCGAACTTGAGCCGCCGCACGGACGGGAGCCGATGCCGTGCACCTCGCAATCGGCATCCGACGCGCAACTTAAATCGCTCGCGCTCAACGATTCGATCAACTCGCGCAGGGACGAGAGCTCCTTTTCGGCTTCGACTTTTTCACTCGCGCCGGGCGCCTTCGCCGCATCTATTTGCGTACCCCCGCAGTTTTGAAACGCCAAGATCATGAGCCCGCCCAAAATGCAAATCGTCCCGATTTGATACAGTTTCACTCTGGCCCCCTGACCTCTTCATGAACTGCAAAGGCCGCACCGCCTGCGCGCCCCGCCATTTCGTCATTACCCCATAACGATTTGACACTGCCAAATGCTTTGGTAGGGTCCCTGCCATGTCACTCGAATTCTATCGCTGGATACATATCCTAGGGCTTCTGATGCTGTTCTGCGGGCTCTGCGCCCTGTGGGGCGTGAAACTCCAAGGCCACCCCACCAAGCGCCGCACCGACGTGATCCTGGCGATCATCCACGGCGTGGGGGTCCTGCTTCTGCTCGTGAGCGGATTCGGGATGCTCGCCCGTCTCGGATTGGTGCAAGGGCTTCCGAATTGGACCATCGCCAAATTAGGCATCTGGTTCTTGCTCGGCGTCAGCATGTACCCTGCCAAACGCAAAGCCGGCTTGGGATTTCCGCTCGTGGGAGGGTGGATAGCCCTTGGCACCCTGGCCGCCTACTTGGGAATCTTCAAACCCTTCTAAAGGGTCTCGAAATAGTCGAGATCTTTCCCGTACGTCTCGCGTAAGAAATAGAGCGCGCCGTAAGCGACGGCCATCACCGCGACGCCCACCGTGAGCGCGGCGTTCACCATGCCGAACTCGGGACGCAGCGCCTGAAAACTCAAAGTCACCGGCACGACCGAGCCCCGCACAAAATTCGGGACCGTGGTCGCCACCGTCGCGCGGATATTGGTTCCGAATTGCTCCGCGCCGATCGTGACGAACACGGCCCAGTAACCGACGCCGAAACCGAGCGCAAAACAAAGCGTATAGAATTCCGTCACGCTCCAACCGCTTTGATAAACGTAAGCGAAAATCAGCGCCAGCGTGAACGTCATGAACAAGAACACCGCTTTACGACGGCTGCGAAGCTTCTGACTCAACAAACCCGACGCCAAATCGCCGAGCGACAACCCCGCATAGGCCCACATGATGCTTTTGCTGCCGGTGATCGCGCCCGTGACGCCGAGTTCACGCGCGAGTTCCGGCGCGAACGTGATTAAAATCCCGATCACGAACCAAATCGGCACTCCGATCAGGATGCAGCAAAGGTAACGCGTGAAGGTCACGCGCCTGGTGAACAGCTGATAGAACTTCCCGCGCGCCACCGAACGCGCATGCATCGCATGGAACATGCCCGATTCGAGCAGGCCGGCGCGCAGCACCAACAACGCGAGCCCCATTCCTCCGCCGACCAGGTAAGCGATCTTCCAATCGAAGTGGTCACCGATCGCCGACGCGAGCACCGCGCCCAAAATACCGACGCTGGCGACGGCCGTGGTGCCGTAGCCGCGCATCTCTTTACTCATCACTTCCGAAACCAAAGTGATCGCCGCGCCCAGTTCCCCGGCCAAACCGACGCCCGCGATGAAGCGCAGCCACGCGTACACCTGGGCGTTCGGCACGAAGGCATTGCCGATATTGGCCAGCGAATACATCAAGATCGAGCCGAACAAAACGCTCTTGCGGCCGCGCAAATCGCCGAGCACGCCCCAGATCACTCCACCGAGCAGCATCCCCGCCATTTGAAAATTCAAAAGTCTCAAGCCCACATCGAGCAACTGGTCTTCGGGAACGCCGAGCGCGCGTAGCGACGGCACGCGCACGATCCCGAACAACAGCAAATCGTAGATATCGACGAAGTAACCCAGGGCGGAAATCACGACGGTCAGAAAGACGGCGCGGCGGTCGGCTGTCACTTGTGCATCCTTGGTTTCTGTTCGACCATGTAAACGTGAATCATGTGTTTCGTCTACTCTGTTACGAATGGGAGTGGTCAAACACGGGCGTCGCCAGGGCGTTTATTCGTTTCAAGAAATCGCTCGGGCTGGGACGACAAGTACTTTTACATGGAACCGCGGTCTCCCGCTCGAGCTCGAGCTCGAGCAAGAGTTACGGAATTAGCGCCAGCCACGAACCGGCGGTGAACGCCAGAGCCGAACTCGCCACCATCAATAATGTGAATTTCAACGTCAGTCCCATGCGGCCGCTCTAAGGCAATCCATGGGCCGCCCACGATGATTTAAGCGCGACTTAATAACAAAATTCGTCACCGAACCGGCAAAATTTTCAAATCTGTCGACGAGTTCGACTTGAGTCGTTTGACGACATGCGGCTTAACGTCTAAAGCATGCGGATGCTTCAAAGAATTCTGTTTTTCACGATTCTGACCATCGCCGCGCCCCTAGCCACTTCGGCAGACCACGTCGGCGCTAAAAACTCGCCGTGCGGAAGCCTGCTTGGCGATCCGAGCGGCGAACCCGATGTCGCCGACGGCAGCGAGAACCGCTATCAGAATACCGACGAAAATTCAGACCACGAAGACTGGATTTGGGACGTCGACGGTATCCAAGAAGATTGATCAAACGCTCTCACCCGGCGCGTCCAGCAAAGTCTTGGCCGACTTCGCGCCCAAGGCCTCGAACTTACGCGCCTGAACCAACACTCGCGATTCCAATCTGGAACGACCTTTGTCGTATTCTTCTTTCGCTTTATCGATGTGCTTGCCCACCGTCGCGTAAGAGTCGACGAAATCGCACAAACGCTTATGCAGCTCGGTGCCCACTTCCGAAATCCGCTGCGCGTTTTCGGCCAGCTTCTGCTCGCTCCAACCGAAGCGAATGACTTTGAGCAGACCAATCAATGTCGGCGGGGTCGCGATCAGAACCTTTTTCTGCAATGCGAATTCGACGATATCGGGTTCGACCTCGAGCGCCGCGTACAGGAACGATTCATTGGGCAGGAACATCACCGTGAAGTCGGCGCTGTCCTTTATCACCTCGGTATAGCCGCGGGCCGAAAGTTTTTTGACGTGGTCTTTGACGTGGCGGCCGTGACGGGCCAACTCGGTTCCGCGAATCTCGTCGGTGGGCGCCTCTAAGGAATTCAAGAAGGCGTCGATCGGCGTTTTCGCGTCCACGATCACGCTGCGGCCGCCCGGCATGCGCACGATCATATCGGGAATGTGCCGACCCGATTCGTCGCTGGTCACATTCTGAAAACTCACGTCGGAATGTTCGGACATGCCCGCCAGCTCGATGCAATTGCGCAGCTGCACTTCTCCCCAACGCCCCCGCACGTGCGGTTTTTTCAGCGCGTCTTTGAGCGCCGTCGTCTCTTTCGCCAAACTCACATTGGCTTCCGAAACGCGCTTGAGTTCCATGTCGATCGCCTGAAAGGCGCGCGCGCGCTCTTTCTCGAGCGAGCCGATCTGTTCTTGGTAGCGGCCCAGCGCCTCCGAAACGGGCTTCATCAGCGCGTCCATGGACTTGTGGCGCTGATCGCTGTCCAGCTTGTGGATTTCGTTCGCCTGACGGAACGTGGTCTGCGCGAGACTCAAAAACTGCTGCATCGAGGATTCGAGCGCGGTCGCGGCCAAACCTTTGAACGACTCATTCAATTCCTGTTTCCCCGCCGCCTGCGCGGCGATCTGCTGCTCGAGCAATTTGGCTTTTTCACGAAGGGTCGCGGCTTCAGTTTGTAGAAGCATGTTTTCACGAAAGGCGATGTCCCGCGCCCTCCACAAATAAAAGATCGCGGCGAAGGACAGCACCAGTAAAACGCTCAGAATCGTCATCGTCAGCATCCCGACAACCTATGGAATTTAAGAAAAAATTGCAATGCTGGGGTGACGAATCCGAGCCCTAGGGGCGGGTCCTGGGACCGCGAGACCGACGTAAACTCCCCGTCGCGGATGGCACAATCCATGAACTCTTCTCGAAGAGCTGAAGTTCAATGGAAGAGGTGTCAGCGTGTTTCGACTGCTTATTTTTATCGCTCTGATCGCGCCCCAGGCCTTCGCGCAAGACCCCGCCCTCAGCGCCCTCACCTTCCAGAGCTGGAAAGTACAGCAGATCCTCGAGGCGCAGAACCAAACCCTTCGCATCAGCGCCCGCATCGCCCAAATCAAAAGCGGCAAAGGTCCCGCGACCGGCGAGAAAAACGCGCCGACGACCCTTCCCAGCGGCAAAATCAAGAAAACCGAAGCCGACCCCTTGGCGAGCGCGGAGCGTGAGCTGAAACTCAGTCAGGAATCCCTGCAAGAGGCGCGGGACTTGACGCTTGAAGCCTATGTCACCGTGTATTTACCGACGCTCGCGGACCAGCCGGACGCCGTGGCGACCCTCGCGCCGAAGCTGGCCAAAGAGGAGCTGGTTGAGATTTTCAAGATTCTGGTTTCGCGCGGGCCCGAGCTGAAACGCGTGAACGCCGGTATTATCGAGGGGTTATCCGGCGCATCCCGCCCTAAATAGCGGTGCCCTAGCGGATTTCCCGCGTTTTATTTTTCCCACAAGCTTGACTCCCACAGACAGCCCTCCATATTGGCAGTGGTTTAGGCACATCTAAATTGCCCTTAACTCACTTTTGTCCATCAGGAGGTAATTAATTATGGCAAAGGCAGAGATCGGCGTGCGCCCGTTGCACGACCGCGTTCTTGTCCGTCGTATGCCGGAAGAATTGAAGACGGCCGGCGGTATCATCATTCCCGAAACCGCTAAAGAAAAGCCCCAGCGCGGGGAAATCGTGGCCACCGGTAAAGGCCGCGTCACCGAAGACGGCAAGGTCACTCCCTTGGACGTCAAAGTCGGCGATCGCATTTTGTTCGGCAAATACTCGGGCACCGAGCTCAAGCTGAACGGCGAAGAGTATTTGATGATGCGTGAAGAAGATATCCTCGGAATCATGAACTAAAGGAAAAACAGATGAGCAAAGAATTACGTTTTAGCGAAGACGCCCGTAACGCCATCCTGCGCGGCGTGAACGCGCTGGCCAATGCAGTGAAGGTAACCTTAGGCCCGAAGGGCCGTAACGTCGTGATCGAAAAATCTTTCGGCGCGCCGCTGATCACCAAAGACGGTGTGACGGTCGCTAAAGAGATCGAACTCGAAAACAAATTCGAAAACATGGGCGCGCAGATGGTCAAGGAAGTCGCTTCCAAAACCAACGACGACGCCGGTGACGGCACCACGACCGCGACCGTTTTGGCGCAAGCCATCTTCCGCGAAGGCGCGAAGATCGTGGCCGCCGGTCACAACCCGACCGAAGTGAAACGCGGTATCGACAAAGCCGTGGCCACCGTGGTCGCGGAACTCAAGTCGATCGGCAAACCGATCAAAGGCGATAAAGAAATCGCGCAAGTCGGCACGATCTCGGCCAACAACGACAAAGAAATCGGTGAAATGCTCTCGCAGGCCATGGCGAAAGTCGGCCGCGAAGGCGTGATCACCGTCGAGGAAAGCAAAACCGCCCAGACGGAACTCGAAGTCGTGGAAGGCATGCAGTTCGACCGCGGTTACCTGTCTCCGTACTTCGTGACCAACGCCGAGCGTATGGAAGCCGTCCTGGAGAACGCGTTCGTGTTGATCTACGACAAGAAGATCAGCTCGATGAAAGACATGATCTCGATCTTGGAAGGCGTCGCGAAGTCGGGCCGTCCGCTGTTGATCATCGCCGAGGACGTCGAAGGCGAAGCGCTCGCGACTCTCGTGGTGAACAAACTGCGCGGCACGCTGCACGTCGTGGCCGTTAAAGCTCCGGGCTTTGGCGATCGCCGCAAGTCGATGCTCGAAGACATCGCCGTATTGACCGGCGGAACGCTGATTTCGGAAGAAGTCGGTCAGAAACTGGAGCAATCGACGATCAAAGATCTGGGCACGGCGAAACGCATCGTGGTCGACAAAGACAACACGACCGTCATCGACGGCGCGGGCGACAAAAAGTCGATCCAAGCGCGCGTCGCGCAAATCAAGGCTCAGGTTGAAGAGACCACCAGCGATTACGACAAAGAAAAACTCAAAGAGCGTCTGGCGAAACTCGCCGGCGGCGTCGCGGTGATTCATGTCGGCGCGCCGTCAGAAGTGGAAATGAAAGAAAAGAAAGCTCGCGTGGAAGACGCGTTGAACGCCACTCGCGCGGCCGTTGAAGAAGGCATCGTGGCCGGTGGCGGAACCGCGGTTCTGCGCGCCTCGCGTGCTTTGGAAAGTTTGAAAGTGTCGAGCGACGAGCAACGCGCCGGCGTCAGCATTATCCGTCGCGCTTGCGAAGAGCCGATCCGTCAGATCGCCTTCAACGCCGGTCTGGACGGCGCCATCGTTCTTGATCGCGTGCTCAGCGAGAAAAGCCCGGCTTGGGGCTTCAACGCTTTGACAGAAGAGTACGCGGATCTCTTGAAAGACGGCGTCATCGACCCCGTGAAAGTGGTTCGTTGCGCGCTCGAGAACGCCGCCAGCGTGGCGAGCTTGATGCTCACGACCGAAACCATGATCGCCGAAGCGCCTAAGAAAGAAGAAAAAGGCGGCGGCATGCCTGGTGGCATGGGTGGCGGCATGGGCGGTATGGGCGGAATGGACATGATGTAGCCCCTGGGGCTTACGGTCCGCTCGCTCATCTCACCGTGAAGCGAAAAAGCCCGAGACTGGTTCTCGGGCTTTTTTTTTGCCTGAAATTCGCAAAGGCAAAGGCGGATCAGCGAGTGGCGATGATCTGGGTGGTCGCGACTTTCTTCTGGCTCTTCTCGCGGAAGGCCGTACGGAAATTCTCGTAATTCTCGAGCACGCGGCCCGAGTAGATCTTCGGTTCCACTTTCGATCTCACGAGTTTGCGCACGTTCGCCGAACCCATGTTGTAGGCCGCGACGTAACGCGGGCCGTGACCGTCGAAGCTCTTGCGCAGACGCGCGAAGTACGTGGCGCCGATGCGAATATTGATGACCGGATCTTCCAAATCGATCTTATCGACCGGGATGCCCGCCTTCGGCGCGATCCAAACGGCGGTCTTCGGCAACACTTGCATCAAACCGATCTCACCGTGAAGCCCGCGCGCTTTCGGATTGAAACCGCTTTCAGTGGCGATCACGGCGAGCAAGAAGAGCGGGTCCATCTTATGGTGATTGGCCTCGGTGATGATGATGCGGCTCACGTCGTAAGCCATGTGACGTTGCGATTTCGGCAAAGCTTTGGTGACCGCGTTCAGGATGAACGGACGGGCGTCGGCGCGCACCGAAACCATGGCCGGGCGACGGCCTTTTTTATCGCGGATCACCAGCAGTTCGCGCATTTGTTCGCGCTGCCCTTGCGATTGCACGCGGGGTAAATCCTTGGCCGTCTTCTCAGCGACCTTGGATTTGGTCTTTACGCCGGCTACGGCAACGATGACTAGCATAAGGATAGCCAGCAAATGATAGCGATAGCGTTTAATTGTGCCCACGCCTTAGTTAAGAGCAAGGCCACGGCCAATGTGTAAGACCTTGAAAGCACTGGCTTATCGCATTTAGACGCGGGTAAAATCGCGCTGATCTGTCGAAGAGTTCGACGATTGGTTGTTACTTGATGGACATGTCAATTCGGGAATGTCTCAAGATGAGACATTCCCGAATTTCGTTTATTTTTGGACGGGATGGTAAGTGCAGATGAACTCTTGGTAAACGCGCGGCGATTTCTAGAATAAATAATACAGCCCGCCCGAGAGGGTGGTGTAGCGATGCGAAGAGCTCGTGGCGTCGGGCGTGCGCGAGCCCGCGCCCTCGAACGTGGACGAGTACATTTCGAAATCCAAGTTGGCTTGAATGCGCAGGCGTTCGCCCAGTCGCTTGAAGCCGAACACGCCGAATTGCCCCATTTGGTTTTTTGAGGTCGCGCGGGAAGTCCGGGGCTTTTCTCCCCCCCCGGATTCCCCCCCCTTGGAAAACTAACCGCCGATGCCGTACTCGCTGCGCTCCCCGCCCAGGGGCGCCGAACCCTTCACGCCGAATTTCATGCCGGTGTACTGCGCGCTCGTGAACACAAGATCCGGAGAGTCGGTGAGCATCTTGTAGTTCAGGTAACCGATATGCGGCTCGGCGAACGGCGACCACGCGTAAGGGCCGAAACGCAGACGGTAACCGACCCCGGCTTCGTAGTACGTGAACGATTGATTGAGTTCCGAAGGCCCCGCGCCGCTACGGGGATTGTCGACGCCGGCGATCCCCTGTTTCATGCGCGCGTGGAAGGTCCATTCCGGCGTGACCCAGAGTTCGCCTTCCAGAAGAACGCTCGGCGCGAAGGGATTGCTCGCTTCGAGTCCCCCGACGGGCGCGGCGACCTGCGTGCTCTGCGTGAAGCGGCTAAGGCCCAGGCGCGCGCCGATTTGCCCGAACGAGGGCGCGGATTGCGGCTGCCACGCCTTCGCGTCCTTGCCGAAGGCGATGGCCGAGTCCTCGCGACTGCCGAGAGTTTCTTCCGGCGTGGGCGTCAAACCTAAACCTTGATTGCCCGAGTAGGTCACGAAATCGAGCGGGCCGATCTTGGCGTTCTTTTGAATGGCGCCGCGTTCTTTCTCGGTCACCACGACGCCGAAGCTCAAGGTGTCGTCGACTTTGAGCACTTTGATTTTTCCGAAAATCTCTTTTTCGGTTTTGACCAAGAAATTGAATTTCGGATGACGTTGCGCCTGAATGATCTGAATCACGCTCAGCATTTGATTGGGCTGAAGACCGTCTTTAAGACCCAAGTTCACGGTCACGCGATTGGCTTCGCGGCTGAGCACCCTTCCGGAATAAGGCAGGCGCGAAACGATTTCGGCGAGCAAACGTTGCGTTTGCTCCTTCAAATCGCCGATGTTGAATTGCTTGTAGTCCTTCAGGATGGCCTGCGAGAGCAACTTTTTATCTTTGGTCAGAAACAGGCTCACGTGAATGGTGACGCCGTTCGGTCCTTTGGTCACGCGCGCGGCGAAGAACGCGTCGGCGCCCATGCCGGCCGCCACTTGGCCGACTTTGTCGGGTGAGCTTTCCAGTTCTTCCGGGGAAAGGATCGGACCCGAAGTCGGCGCGGGCACGTAATCCCAGCGATGCATTTCATCGACGAGCTGAGTGAAATGCGCCTCGAGCGGCCGTGAGTAAATGCCTTGCAGGTTGTCGGTGAAGGGAAGAACCGAAACGCGCTCGACCGTGAGCAGATCGTCCGTTTCGCTGCGGTAAACTCCGCCGTTCTCCTGGGCGAAGGTCCTGTACCCGCTCGAGACAAAGATAAGCGCGGTCCACATGAGCAATTGGAAACGTCGATCAGCTCTACAAGACAATGGAAATTCTCCTTTTTTTAGTCTGAGGCGACACCGCATTTTGGTCAATTGGCGTTAAGTCCGGTTGCGGAAAAGCCGAATAAAACTCAGTCATGAGTCGAGGTTTTCAAGCACTAAGTCTAACCCTGCTTTTCGCGCTGAGCTTCGGCGCGCGGGCGCAGCTGGACTCCTCGAGCGCCGTGCTTTTGCGGTCGGGCTCGAAAGCGCCGGCCAAGCAGAACCTCGATTCCTCGCGCTACCGCATCCGCGCGCCCGAATCTCGCAAAGACGATGACGACGTGAAGCCGGAAACCCTGATTCCTTCGCCCGTTCCGGGCAAGACGACGTCGAAATCGAGTGCCTCTGCAGCGGCGACCGCAACGACTCTGGTGGTGACGCCGGAACCGCCTCCGCCCGCCGCGGCCGTACCCGCGCCCGTGGAACCCGTAGCGGAACCCGTCGTGGAACCCGCTCCCCCGCCCGTCACCGAGCAAGTGAAGACCCTGATCTTAGGCGGCACGCAAGAAGACATCGAAGAGTATCGTCAGGCGATTCATCCGCAAGATCCGCGCGCCAACGTGCTCGGCATTTCGATCGCGCCGGCGTACTTCTACAACGGTTCGACTTCGACGTACTCATATCGCGATTTCAGTTCCCACGGTCCCGGACTCGCGCTCGGCATGAATTTTTGGCTGACGCCGTTCTTCGGCGTGCAGTCGCGCTATTTCCAAAGCGCTTCAGCCGGAGTGCGCAGCGGCGGAACCGACATGGTGTCTTACGACCTCGCCGATTTCGAGGCCGGCATTCGCTTTCGCAAACACTTCGGGTATTCGCGCAAAGCTTCTCACTTGAAGTGGGGCTTGGATTATCACGACGTGAACGCCAAAATCAGCAAAGAAGCGACGACGCTCATCGGCCGCAAGACCTCGGGTCTATCGCTCACGATGGAAGCCGTGATCCCGCAAACGGCGACGTACGCGCACACCCTGCAAGTCGACATTCGCCCGCGCCAGAAACATTCCGAGCAAACGACCGCGGTCGACCCCAAAACGGGAACCAAAGCCGAAACCAACGCGGTCGGCATCGCCATCGGCGGCGAGTGGACGCTCGATCGGCGCCACCAGATTTATTGGAAGGGTCGCTACGGAGTCGAACGCAATCTGTTCAAAGGCACCGCCGCGGGCGTCGATCCGACCACGGGGCAAACGCCAAGCGGGGTCAGCGTCACCGACAGTCTGTTGATGTTCCATTTCGGATTCAAGTGGGGTTCCTAGTCGGGTATTTCCCGTTCATGTAGAACTTCAATCGTTGCGCGCGACGATTCTTCCTGTAGCGGCGGAACGCCAGATAACCCCCGACCAAAAACCCCACGCCGATCAACAGGAAAATCTGCACGCGCTCCGCGATCGCGAGCGTATGATCCAGATTCTCGCCGAGCCAGAACCCGACGTACACCCAAAGCGGCACGCTGATCAGCGCCGCCAACCCGTCAAGCCCGTAAAACACGAGCGGACGCACGCCCATGATTCCGGACATCAGGAAAATCGGC
>OEIU01001873.1_pt1 | contig 12239 bp, 9 predicted proteins | sample 1539221 | NCBI WGS metagenome assembly OEIU01 (sample SAMN03792071, study PRJEB22550) | activated sludge metagenome | feature: wastewater treatment plant; material: activated sludge; isolation source: Wastewater treatment plant of a petroleum refinery complex | place: Argentina: Zarate | collected... | reverse complement strand
CCAGCGAGAAGATCTCCTCGATGCGCGGCTCGATCACGCCGGCCAGCGCCTGGCGCGACAGCATGCGCGGTGCGCGGTCGCCGAGGCCGGGCACCTCGAGGTTCTCGCCGGGGTCGGCGAGCAGCTGCTTGGCCACGCCGTACTCGATCTTGATCTCCTCGGCGTCCTTGGTGGGCGTGCGCAGCGCCATCGCGATGTCGCTGGTGATCAGGTCGCCGGCGATCGGGATCACCGCGGTATGGCGGATCGCGCCGTCGGTGAAGATGGCCACGTCGGTGGTGCCGGCGCCGATGTCGACCATGGCCACGCCCAGGTCCTTCTCGTCGGCGCTGAGCACGCCGGCGCTGGACGCACTCGGGTTCAGCACCAGCCGCTCCACCTCGAGGCCGCAGCGGCGCACGCACTTCAGGATGTTCTCGGCGGCGCTCTGCGCGCCGGTGACGATGTGCACCTTGACCTCGAGCCGGCTGCCGCTCATGCCCACCGGCTCCTTGACCTCGTGGCCGTCGATGACGAATTCCTGCGGCTCGACCAGCAGCAGCCGCTGGTCGTTGGGGATGTTGATGGCCTTGGCGGTCTCGACGACGCGCGCCACGTCCACCGGCGTGACCTCGCGGTTGTCGCGCACGATGACCATGCCGGTGGAGTTCTGGCCGCGGATGTGGCTGCCGGTGATGCCGGTGTAGACGGATGCGATCTTGCAGGCGGCCATCATCTCGGCCTCCTTCAGCGCCTCCTGGATGCTCTGCACGGTGGCGTCGATGTTGACCACCACGCCGCGCTTCAGGCCGTGTGCCGGCGCCACGCCTAGACCGGCGACGCGCAGTTCGCCGCTGGGCAGCACCTCGGCCACCACCGCCATCACCTTGGCGGTGCCGATGTCCAGGCCGACGACCAGGTCCTTGTTCTCTTTGGCCATAGCCTTACCTTGGTTTCTTGGCGGCCTTGGCGGCCGGGACGACGGTGGTGGTGATGCCGCGCAGCCGCACCGCGTAAGCGTCGGCATGGCGCAGGTCGGCGTATTCCAGGTCGCGCTGGAAGCGGCCGGTGATCTGGTCGACGCTGCGCAGGAAGCGTTCGCTGCGCGCCAGCAGTTCGTCCTCGCTGCCGCGGCCCAGCGTCACGGTGGCGCCGGTGTCGAGTTCCAGGCTCCACGAGCCGCGCCCCGACAGCTGCAGCGCCACCGGCGCCATCTTGTATTGCGCGTACAGCGGCGCCAGCCGGCGGTACAGCGACAGCATCTGCGCCGCGCTGCCCTCGGGGCCGCTGAATTCGGGCAGCGATTCGTCCTCGACCTCGCCGAGGTTGGCCTCGAAGACCTCGCCGCGGTCGTTGACCAGCCGTGCCTCGCCGTCGCCCTGCCACAGCGCGGCCGGATGGTGTTCGTCCAGATGCACCGCCAGCCGGTCGGGCCAGACGCGGCGCAGCGTCGCCTGGCGCACCCAGGGCACGGCCTCGAAGGCGGCGCGCGCCTGGTCCAAGTCGATGGAGACGAAGTTGCCGGCCAGCCGCGGCGCCGCGTTGGCGCGGATCGTGGCCACGCTGTTGCGCTGCAGATCGCCTTCGAGCTGGATCACGCGGATGTTCAGCCACGGCGAGCGCGCCAGCCACAGCCCCAGCGCCGCCAGCAGCCCGAGCGCGGCCAGCGCGTACAACAGGCTGGCCACGCCGTTCATCAGCCGGATGTCGTAGGGCATCGCGGGAGGGGCGGCAGGCGGGCGGCGGCGGGCCATGTTTCAACCCCTGGCGCGCGGCGCGCCGTCCAGCGCCGCCAGCGACAGCAGCTGCAGGCACAGCTGCTCGTAGCCGATGCCGGCGGCGCGCGCCGACATCGGCACCAGCGAATGCCCGGTCATGCCCGGCGAGGTGTTCATCTCCAGCAGGAAGAACTTGCCGTCGCCGGCGCGGCGCATCAGGTCGGCGCGGCCCCAGCCGCGGCAGCCGAGCGTGCGGTAGGCGGCCAGCGTCAGGCGCTGCACCTCGGCCTCTTCTTCAGGCGGCAGGCCGCTCGGGCAGTGGTAGCCGGTGTCGTCGGAGAAGTACTTGTGCTCGTAGTCGTAGTTGCCGCCGGGCGCGGCGATGCGCACCACCGGCAGCGCGCGCGCGTGCGCACCGCTGCCCAGCACCGGGCAGGTGAGTTCGATGCCGTCGATGAACTCCTCGCACAGCAGGTCCGGGTCGTACTGCGTCGCCAGCCGCACCGCTTCATCGATCTGCGCCGCGTCGAGCACCTTGGTGATGCCGATCGACGAGCCCTCGCGCGGCGGCTTGACGATCAGCGGCAGGCCGATGCGGTCCGGCAGCTCGCGGATGCGCTCGCGCTGCAGCTGGTCGCGCGCCAGCCAGACCCAGCGCGGCGTCGGCAGCCCTTCGGCCACCCAGACGCGCTTGGTCATCACCTTGTCCATGCAGATCGCCGAAGCCATCACGCCCGAGCCGGTGTAGGGGATGCCGAGCAGCTCGAGCGCGCCCTGCACCGTGCCGTCCTCGCCGTGGCGGCCGTGCAGCGCGATGAAGACGCGCTCGAAGCGCTCGCCCTTCAGCTCCGACAGGTCGGTGTGCGCCGGATCGAAGGCGCTGGCGTCGACGCCCTGCGACAGCAGCGCCTCGAGCACGCCGCGGCCGGACATCAGCGAGACCTCGCGCTCGGCCGAGTCGCCGCCCAGGAGCACAGCGACTCTTCCAAAGTCGCGCACAGCGACTTTTCCAAAGCCGGGCACCGCCGCCTTGCCCGCCGCCTTGGCGCTCGAGGAGGCACTCATCGCGCCTCTCCCAGCCGGTCCTTCAGCGCCTGCGCCACCGTGCCGATCGAGCCCGCGCCCATGGTGATGACCACGTCGCCGTCGCGCACCTGTTCGCTCAAGGCCGCCACCAGCTCGGCCGCGTCGTCGACGAACAGCGGATCGACCTTGCCGGCGACGCGCAGCGCGCGTGCCAGCGCACGGCCGTCGGCGGCGACGATCGGCGCCTCGCCGGCCGCGTAGACCTCGGCCAGCAGCACCGCGTCGGCCGTGCCCATGACCTTGACGAAGTCCTCGAAGCAGTCGCGCGTGCGCGTGTAGCGGTGCGGCTGGAAGGCCAGCACCAGGCGCCGGCCGGGAAAGGCGCCGCGCGCGGCGGCCAGCACCGCCGCCATCTCCACCGGATGGTGGCCATAGTCGTCGATCAGCGTGAAGCGGCCGCCGCCCGAGCTCGAGGGCGCCGCCACCTCGCCGTAGCGCTGGAAGCGCCGGCCGACGCCGCTGAAGGCGGCCAGCGCGCGCACCATCGGCGCATCGGGCAGCTCCAGCTCGGTGGCCACGGCCAGCGCAGCGAGCGCGTTGCGCACGTTGTGCTCGCCGGGCAGGTTCAGCGTGATGGGCAGGTCCGGCATCGGCGCGCCGTTGCGGCGCTGCGCGGTGAAGCGCATCTGCCCGCCGGGCAGCGCCTGCACGTCCACCGCGCGCACCATCACGCCTTCGTCGAGGCCGTAGCTGACCACCGGACGCGAGATCATCGAGATGATCGAGCGCACGCCGGGATCGTCGGCGCACAGGATCGCCGCGCCGTAGAAGGGCATGCGGTGCACGAAATCGACGAAGGCCGCCTTCAGCCGCGCGAAGTCGTGGCCGTAGGTGTCCATGTGGTCGGCGTCGATGTTCGTGACCACCGACAGCACCGGGTTCAGGTTCAGGAACGAGGCGTCGCTCTCGTCGGCCTCGACCACGATGTAGTCGCCCGCGCCCAGCCGCGAATTGGCGCCGGCGCTGTGCAGCAGCCCGCCGATGACGAAGGTCGGGTCGAGCCCGGCCTCGGCGAGCACGCTGGTGACCAGCGAGGTGGTCGTCGTCTTGCCGTGCGTGCCGGCGATGGCGATGCCGCGCTTCAGGCGCATCAGCTCGGCCAGCATCACCGCGCGCGGCACCACCGGCACCCTTCGGGCGCGAGCCGCAATCACCTCGGGGTTGTCGCCCTTGACCGCGGTCGACGCGACCACGGCCTCGGCGCCGGCGATGTGCGCGGCGTCGTGGCCGCTGTAGACGCGGATGCCGAGCGAGGCCAGCCGGCGCGACGTGGCGCTGTCCGCCTGGTCGGAGCCCGACACCGTGTAGCCGAGGTTGTGCAGGATCTCGGCGATGCCGCTCATGCCCGCGCCGCCGACGCCGACGAAGTGGATGTGCTTGACCGCGTGCTTCATGCGCCGGCCTCCCATCCGCACCAGGCCTTCGACGGCACTTGCTCGGTCACGACGAAGTGGATGTGCTTGACCGCGTGTTTCATGTCTGAACCCCGCGGCGCACGCCGAAAGGACCTTCACCGCAGAGGAACGCAGGACGCAGAGGTGCGCAGAGGCAATGCTTTTTTATGGCCTCTGCGATCCCTCTGCGTTCTCTGCGCCCTCTGCGGTGAGTGAATTCGTTCATGCCGCGCCTCCCTTGCCCGACAGCCGCTCGATCTCGTCGGCCACGCGCGCCGCGGCATCGGCGCGGGCCAGCGAGCGTGCCTTGTCGGCCATCGCCATCAGCGCGCTGCGGTCCAGCGACTGCAGCAGACCGGCCAGGCGCTCGGCCGACAGCTCGGCCTGCGGCAGGTGGATCGCCGCGCCGTGGTCAGCCATGTACGCGGCGTTGTCGCGCTGGTGCGAGGTGGTGCTGACGATCAGCGGCACCAGCACGCTGGGCACGCCGGCCGCGCACAGCTCGCTGACCGTCACTGCGCCGGCGCGGCAGACGATCAGGTCGCACGCCGCCAGCCTGGGCGCCATGTCGTCGATGAAGGGCAGCACTTCAGCCGCCACGCCGGCCTGCGCGTAGGCGGCACGCACGGGCTCGAAATGCGCGCTTCCGGTCTGGTGCGTCACTGCCGGCCGCTGCGACAACGGCAGGCGCTGCAGCGCCAGCGGCAGCGTGTCGTTGAGCACCTTCGCGCCCAGGCTGCCGCCGACCACCAGCAGCTTCAACGGCCCGCTGCGGCCGGCGAAGCGCAGGGCAGGCGCCGGCAGCAGCGCGATCGCCTCGCGCACCGGATTGCCGGTGACCACGGCCCGCTTGATGCGCCGCGCCGCGCCGCCGTCGAAGCCGAAGGCGATGGCATCCGCCACCGGCAGCAGCGCCTTGTTGCTCAGCAGCAGCGAGGCATCGGCGTTGACCAGCACCAGCGGCTTGCCCAGCAGCGAAGCCATCAGCCCGCCGGGGAAGCAGACATAGCCGCCCATGCCCAGCACCGCGTCGGCGCCGCGGCGGCGCAGGATGCCCAGGCATTGCCAGAAGGCCTGCAGCAGCCGCAGGCCGCCGCTCAGCGTGTGCAGCAGGCCCTTGCCGCGCAGGCCGGAGAAGCCGATGCGGTCGAGCGCGATGCCGGACTCGGACTCAGGCGGCACCAGCTTGTTCTCCATGCCGGTGCGCGTGCCCAGCCAGCTGACGCTCCAGCCGCGCGACTGCATCTCGCGCGCGACGGCCAGGCCCGGGATCACGTGCCCGCCGGTGCCTGCCGCCATGACGACGAGGTGGCTCATGCGCGGCCTCCGCGCATGAGCGTTCTGTTCTGGCTGCGGCACGCGCGCTGCGCGCGCTTCACATCGCTGCGCGACATGAGCCTGCGCCGGAATCGAAGGCCGGCGCTTCGCGCCGACGCCATGGTCATGGCGTTCATGCGCGGCCTCCGCGCATGAGCGTTCGATTCTCGATATCCACCCTGAGCACGATGGCCATCGCGATCATGTTCATCAGGATCGCCGAGCCGCCGTAGCTCAGCAGCGGCAGCGTCAGGCCCTTGGTCGGCAGCACGCCCAGGTTGACGCCCATGTTGATGAAGGCCTGGCCGCCCATCCAGATGCCGATGCCCTGCACCATCAACCCGGCGAAGACGCGGTCCAGCGCCACCGCCTGGCGGCCGATGACGAAGATGCGCCGCGTCAGCCAGAAGAAGGCGGCGATCACCGCCGCCACGCCGGCGAAACCCAGCTCCTCGCCGATCACCGCCAGCAAAAAGTCAGTGTGCGCCTCGGGCAGGTAGTGCAGCTTTTCCAGGCTGCCGCCGAGGCCCTGGCCGAAGATCTCGCCGCGGCCGAAGGCGATCAGCGAATGCGTCAGCTGGTAGGCCTTGCCCTGCGCGTAGTCAGGGTTCCACGGGTCCAGGTAGGCGAAGATGCGCTGCGCACGCCACGGGCTGAGCGCGATCATCAGCACGAAGGCGCCCATCAGCACGCCGACGCCCAGCGCGAACATGCGGCCGTTGACGCCGCCCAGGAACAGGATGCCCAGCGCGATCATCGCGATGACCAGGAACGCGCCCATGTCCGGCTCGGCCAGCAGCAGCAGGCCGACGACGGCCAGAGCCACGGCCATCGGCCAGACGGCCTGCATGAAGTTCTCCTTCACCTCCATCTTGCGCACCATGTAGCTGGCGGCGTACAGCGCCATCGCCAGCTTGGCCAGCTCGCTGGGCTGGAAACTCATCACGCCCAGCGGGATCCAGCGCCGCGCGCCGTTGACGCCCTTGCCGATGAAGGGCACCAGCACCAGCAGCAGCGCCGCCAGCGACAGCAGGAACAGCCACGACGCCCATTTCTCCCACGCGTTCACCGGCACCTGCAGCGCGAGCAGCGCGGCCACGCCGCCGATGGCGATGAACAGCGCCTGCCGCACCAGGAAGTAGGTGGGCGCGTAGTTGGCGAACTTCGGGTTGTCGGGCAGCGCGATCGAGGCCGAATAGACCATCACCAGTCCCATCGCCAGCAGCGCCAGCGTGACGCACACCAGCGGCCGGTCGAAGTGCGTCAGGCGGGTGTTGCGCTGCGGCGTGATCTGCAAGGTGTCGCGCACCGGCAGCGCGCCGTCCGCCTTGCGTCCGGGCAAGGCCTGCGCCAGGCGCGCGATCCAGCCGGGGCGTGCGCTCGCCGTCATGCCGCCACCTCGCCACGCTCGGCGGCGATGCGCCGCACCTCGCCGGCGAAGACCTCGGCACGGTGGCCGTAGTTGCGGAACATGTCCAGGCTGGCGCAGGCGGGGCTGAGCAGCACCGCATCACCGGCACGCGCCTGCGCGAAGCACCAGGCGGTGGCGGCTTCCAGGTTGTCGTGGCGCTGCAGCGGCACGCCGCAGCCGGCGAGCGCATCCTCTATGGCCGCGGCGTCGCGGCCGATCAGCGCCACCGCGCGTGCATGGCGCGCCACCGGCACGGCCAGCGGCGCGAAGTCCTGGCCCTTGCCGTCGCCGCCGAGGATCACCACCAGCTTGCCCGGCGCCTTCTCGGCGCCCAGGCCGTCGAGCGCGGCGACGGTGGCGCCGACGTTGGTGCCCTTGCTGTCGTCGAAGACCTCGATGCCGCCGACCACCGCCACCGGCTCGACGCGATGCGCCTCGCCGCGATACTCGCGCAGCGCGTGCAGCATCGGCGCCAGCGGGCAATCGATGGCCGTGGCCAGCGCCAGCGCGGCCAGCGCGTTGGCGGCGTTGTGGCGGCCGCGGATGCGCAGCGCGTCGGCCGGCATCAGCAGTTGCAGATGGATCTCCGGTCCATCGCCTTGACTGCCCTTGCGCGGCTTCAAGCCGTCGTCCAGCGGCAGCGCGCGCGCCAGCCAGGCCATGCCGCCCTGTTCGGCCAGGCCGAAATCGCCCGCTTGCGCGGGTACGCCCAGGCCGAAGCTGCAGACGCGGCGCGGCTGGAACTTCGGCGCCTTCGCCTTGCGCGGCGCGTCGGCCGCCGGCGGCTGCGGCACCAGCGCGCGCACGCGCGCGTCGTCCCGGTTGATCACCATCAGCGCGTGCTGGCCGAAGACGCGCGCCTTGGCTGCGGCATAAGCGTCCATCGTGCCGTGCCAGTCCAGATGGTCCTGCGTCAGGTTCAGCACCGCGGCCGCGTCGGGCTCGAAAGCGTCGACGGCGTCGAGCTGGAAGCTGGACAGCTCCAGCACCCAGACTTCGGGCAGCGGCTGCGCCTCGTCTTCCGGCAGCGCCGCGGCGGCCAGCACGCGCGTAAGCGTGTCGAGCAGCGCCGGCCCGATGTTGCCGGCGGCGGCGACGCGCCGGCCGGCGCGTTCGACCAGCAGCGCCGTCAGCGCGGTGGTGGTGGTCTTGCCGTTGGTGCCGGTCACGGCCAGCAGCCGCGGCGCGTAGCTGCGCTCGGCCTTCAGTTCGGCCAGCGCTTCAACGAACAGCGCCAGTTCGCCCTGCACTGGCGTGCCGCGCGCGCGCGCTGCGGCCAGCAGCGCTGCGATGCGTTCGTCGTGCGGCGCGAGGCCGGGACTCTTCAGCACGCGATCGATGCCGTCCAGCGCCGACGCGTCCAGTGTGCCGCCCTGCAGCGCGGCGTCAGGCACGGCCTCGCGCAGCGCCGCCGCCTGCGGCGGCGTCTCGCGCGAGTCCCATACGCGCACGCCGGCACCCTGCGCCGCACACCAGCGCGCCATCGCCAGCCCGGATTCGCCCAGGCCCAGCACCAGCACCGTCTGACCTTGCAGCGCGCTCATCTGAGCTTCAGGCTGGCCAGCCCGACCAGGCACAGCAGCATGGTGATGATCCAGAAGCGCACCACCACCTGCGTCTCGGTCCAGCCGGACTTCTCGAAGTGGTGATGCAGCGGCGCCATCTTCAGGATGCGCCGGCCGCTGCCGGTGAGGCGCTTGGTGTACTTGAACCAGCCGACCTGCGCGATCACCGACAGCGCTTCGACGACGAAGATGCCGCCCATGATGCCGAGCACGATCTCCTGGCGCGTGATCACCGCGATCGTGCCCAGCGCGCCGCCCAGCGCCAGCGCGCCGACGTCGCCCATGAAGACCTGCGCCGGATGGGTGTTGAACCACAGGAAAGCCAGCCCCGCGCCGCCCATCGCCGAGCAGAAGATCAGCAGCTCGCCGGCGCCGGGGATGTAGGGGAACAGCAGGTAGCGCGAATACACCGAGCTGCCGACCACGTAGGCGAAGATGCCCAGCGCGCCGCCGACCATGACCACCGGCATGATCGCCAAGCCGTCCAGGCCGTCGGTCAGGTTGACGGCGTTGCTGGCGCCGACGATGACGAAGTAGGTCAGCGCGATGAAGCCGAACACGCCCAGCGGATAACTGATGGTCTTGAAGAAGGGCACCATCAGGTCGGCCTTGGGCGGCAGGTCGTTGGAGAAGCCGCTGCCGACCCAGCGCATGAACAGCTCCAGCACGCGCAGGTTCGAGGTCTCGGACACGCTGAAGGCCAGGTACAGCGCCGCGACCAGCCCGATCAGCGACTGCCACAGGTACTTCTCGCCCGAGGGCATGCCTTCGGGGTTCTTCTGCACCACCTTGCGCCAGTCGTCGGCCCAGCCGATGGCGCCGAAGCCGAAGGTCACCAGCAGCACGATCCAGACGAAGCGGTTGCTCCAGTCGAACCACAGCAGCGTGGCCACGCCGATGCCGATCAGGATCAGCACGCCGCCCATGGTCGGCGTGCCGCTCTTGGCCAGGTGCGACTGCATGCCGTAGCCGCGGATCGGCTGGCCGATCTTCAGCGCCGCCAGGCGGCGGATGACCCATGGGCCGAAGGCCAGGCCGATGAGCAGCGCGGTCAGCGCCGCCATCACCGCGCGGAAGGTGATGTACTGGAACACGCGCAGGAAGCTGAACTCCTCCGGGTCCAGCGCCAGCAGCCACTGGCTCAGGCTAAGCAGCATCGCGCGCTCCTTCGGCCAGCGCCTGCACCACGCGCTCCATGCGCATGAAGCGCGAGCCCTTGACCAGCGCCGACGCGGCCGGCGGCGCATCCGCCTGCGCCCCACCCTGCCCCCCACCCTGCCCCCCACCCAGCGCCTGCGGCAGCGCCGCCAGCAGGGCCTCGACCGTGGCGAAGCGCCGCGCCGCCGCACCGAAAGCGGCGGCGGCATGCGCGCAGGCGCCGCCCGCGGTCCACAGCACGTCGATGCCGCGCTCGCGCGCATAGGCGCCGACCTCGGCATGGAAGGCCGGACCCTGGTCGCCGACCTCGCCCATGTCGCCGAGCAGCAGCCAGCGCGGCGCGGGCAGCGTGGCCAGCACGTCGATGGCCGCGCGCACCGAGTCGGGGTTGGCGTTGTAGCTGTCGTCGATCAGCGTCAGCGCCTGCGCGCCGCGCGCCACGCGCAAAAGCCGCGAGCGGCCCTTGACCGGCTCGAAAGCCTGCAGCCCGCGCGCCACCGCGTCCAGCGGCACACCGGCGGCCAGTGCGCAGGCCGCGGCGGCGAGCGCGTTCTTCAGGTTGTGCTCGCCGGCCAGGCGCAGCGTGGCCGGCACGCTGCCGGCCGCCGTACGCAGCTGCAGCGTCCAATGGTCGCCGCGCCATTGCGCGCCGGCGCCGACGTCGGCCGCGCCGTGCCGCGCGAAAGTGCGCACCGCGCGCGCGCCGGCCAGTTCGCGCCACAGCGGCGTGTAGGCATCGTCGGCCGGGAACACGGCGATGCCGTCGCCGCCCAGCGCTGCGATGACCGCGCCGTTCTCGCGCGCCGCGGCCTCGACCGTGGCCATGAACTCCTGGTGCTCGCGCTGCGCGTTGTTGACCAGCGCCACCGTCGGCGCGGCGATCGCGGCCAGCATGGCGATCTCGCCGGGGTGGTTCATGCCCAGTTCGACGACGCCGGCGCGGTGCGTCTGGCGCAGCCGCAGCAGCGTCAGCGGCAGGCCGATGTGGTTGTTCAGGTTGCCCTGGGTCGCGAAGGCGGCGTCGCCGTGCGCGGCGCGCAGCATGGCCGCGATCATCTGCGTCACCGTGGTCTTGCCGTTGCTGCCGGTGACGGCGATCAGCGGCAGCGTGAAGCGCCGCCGCCAGGCCGCCGCCAGCTGCTGCAGCGCGGCCAGCGGGTCGGCCACCTGCAGGCCGGGCAGGCCGGCCGCGGCCAGGCCATGCTGCGCCAGCGCCGCCGCGGCACCAGCCTCGCGCGCCGCACCGAGGAAGTCGTGCGCGTCGAAGTGCTCGCCGCGCAGGGCCACGAACAGGTCGCCGCGCTGCAGGCTGCGCGTGTCGCTGTGCACGCGCGCGAAGCCGATGGCGCCATCGCCGACCAGTGCGCTGCCCGGCAGCAGCGCATGCGCCTCGGCCAGCGTCATCATCATGCCGCCACCCCGGCGCGGCGGCGCAGCGCGGCCAGCGCTTCGCGCGCATCGGAGAACTCGCGCTTGACGCCGGCCACCTCCTGCGTGTCCTCGTGGCCCTTGCCGGCCAGCAGCACCAGGTCGGCCGGCGCGGCGGCAGCCAGCGCCGCGCCGATGGCCTGGCGCCGGTCCTCGATCACGTCGACCTCGTCGTGGCCGGTGATGCCGGCGAGGATCTGCGACAGGATGTAGCCCGGCGCCTCATCGCGCGGGTTGTCGCTGGTCAGCACCACGCGGTCGGCCAGCCGCGCGGCGATGGCGCCCATCATCGGCCGCTTGGCGGCGTCGCGGTTGCCGCCGCAGCCGAATACGCACCACAGCTGGCCGCCGCGGCGGCGCGCCAGCGGCTGCAGCGTCTGCAGCGCCTTCTCCAGCGCATCGGGGCTGTGCGCGTAGTCGACCACCACTTCGGGCAGCAGCCCGGGCAGCGCCAGTGCCTCCAGGCGCACGCGCTGCATGCGCCCGGGCACCGGGTCGAGCTGCTCGACCGCATGCGCGGCGTCGGCCAGCGGCACGCCGAGCGCGCGCAACGCGCCGACCACCAGCAGCAGGTTCGAGACGTTGAACTCGCCGATCAGGGCGCTGCGCAGCGCCACGATCTGCTCGCCTTCGCGCAGCTCGAAGCTCAGCCCTTCGGCGGCGTGGTGCACGCCGTGCGCGCTGAGCCGCGCCGGGCGCTGCGTCGAGCAGGTCCACAGCGCCAGCGGCGCATGGCGCAGCGTGGCCGCCAGTTCGGCGCCGTGCGCGTCGTCGATGTTCAGCACCGCCGCCTTCAGCCCCGGCCAGGCGAACAGCGCGCGCTTGGCGCGCCAGTACGCGGCCATGTCCGCGTGATAGTCGAGGTGGTCCAGCGTCAGGTTGGTGAACAGCGCCACGTCGATGTGCGTGCCGGCCAGGCGCCGCTCCTGCAGGCCGATCGACGAGGCCTCGATGGCGCAGGCGGCCAGTCCCTCGGCGGCGAAGTCGTGCAGCGACTGCTGCAGCTGCACCGCGTCGGGCGTGGTCATGCCGCTGGGCACCAGCCCGCCGCCCAGGCCGCCGGTGCCGGCGGGCGGCGGCTCGCCGCGCTCCAGCGTGCCCACCAGCCCGCCACGCCCGCCGAGCCCGCGCCGCGCCTGCGCCACCCCCCAGGGACCGGGGGGCTTGCCCCGTGGGCCCGGGG
>OEIU01001872.1_pt1 | contig 12242 bp, 11 predicted proteins | sample 1539221 | NCBI WGS metagenome assembly OEIU01 (sample SAMN03792071, study PRJEB22550) | activated sludge metagenome | feature: wastewater treatment plant; material: activated sludge; isolation source: Wastewater treatment plant of a petroleum refinery complex | place: Argentina: Zarate | collected... | reverse complement strand
TCGCGGCGAAGGAGCAGTTGCAGAAGTCCACCGGTGATCGGTGGAGCCTGAACGCGCTGCTCGCCCGTTTCGTGGTGGCCGGGCTCAAGCAGTGGCCGATCCTGAACTCGAGCGTCGACATGGCGGCCGGCGAGATCGTGCAGCACTCGGCGATCAACCTCGGTATTGCCGCGCAGACCGCGCGGGGGCTCATGGTGCCCGTCATCCACGGCGCTGGCGAGATGACCACGGAGGCGTTGCGGGACTCGCTCAAAGCTCTCGTCGAGACGGCGAAGACCGGCAACTTCCCGAACGACCAGTTGCGCGGCGGAACGTTCACGCTCAACAATTACGGCGGTTTCGGGATGGACGGCTCCGCGCCGATCATCAACCAGCCGGAGGTCGCGATGCTCGGCGTCGGCCGCATCCTCGACCGGCCGTGGGTTGTCGACGGCGAGATCGTGGTGCGCAAAATCATGGTGCTGTCGATGGTGTTCGATCACCGCGTGTGCGACGGCGATGTGCCGAGCGAGTTCATGGGTTTCATCACAAAGTGCATTGAGAACCCGATCGCGCTGCTCGGCGGGTTGTAACGTTTCGCCACTGGTCATCAATCGTGAGGTTGCTGCCCGAGAATCTCTTTGATGAGTTCGGCCAACAAACGTGTGCGTTCGGGCAGAACGTTGATCAGAACGTGCTCATCATTCGAGTGCGCCCCACCACCGACGGCACCTAAACCGTCCAGAGTCGGGATTTCCCTAGCTGCCGTAAAGTTCCCGTCGGATGCGCCACCCACGGCCGCTTCCGACAGTGGACTAAGCCCGAGGCGCCTAGAAATGGATTGCGCAAGTTCGAAGAGCGAGGACGAGGCCAAGGATTCAAGCGGTGGTCGACCGACGTCTCCGGCAATTGAGATTTCAGCCCCTGAAAGCGTGGGAGTCAGCGCATGAAGGGCCCGGTCGACCCGCCTTAACTCATCATTTGTCCACGCCCTGACATCGATCGAGAGCGATGCCGAAGCCGGAACGGTGTTGGCGGTGCTGCCTCCCCTCGCCATCGTCGGTGTCACGCTGGTTCCAAGCCTCGAGCTGCCCAGTTGGGAAATAATGTGAATCTGATTCGCCAGCTCAACAACCGAGTTCACTCCCCGTTCTGGCTCCAGCCCGGCATGTGCAGCACGTCCTTCGACGGATAGCTCGTAAAAGGACACACCCTTACGCTGTGTCTTCAATGCACCATACGGGCCTGCGGCCTCCAGAACGAGGGTTCCCGCAGCGCCTGCGGATTCTTGCTCAATCAATGATCTGGAACTGGGTGAACCGATCTCTTCATCGCCTGTGACCAACATCGTCACGCCATCCCGTTCGAGGATGCTCGCCACGGCATGAAAGGCCATCACGATTCCGACTTTCATGTCGAAACAGCCCGGTCCCGTCATCGTTCCACCGGTCACCGCAAACGGCATGGTGATGAGAGAACCCAGCGGCCATACCGTGTCATGATGCATGAGAATGAGCACGCGAGTTTGACCGCGTCCAAACTTCCATTTGAGGTGAGCTCGTCCGTCAATCTCTAATCGTTCGGGCTGTACTCCCAGATGGGCGGATCCCACGCTCGCGACCACGTCGGCCGAGGCGGAAATCGCACTTCGGTCGGTTGACGGTGACTCGCACTCCACGAGCTCTCGTGCATCGGAGATCATCGACGCCAGTGAATACTGGTTTCCAGCGACGCTCAATTCGAGCCGGCGTGCGAAATCGCTTCCACAAGTCCTCGGTGCTGAGAGGGAGGCGCCGTCAGGATGACAATGAGCTCGTCGATTCCATCCTCGCGGTATGCCCTTATTGCGTCCGGCAGGCCCGCCAGTGTGCTGACTAGCCCGAGTCCATCGAGTGTTTCAGGGCGAAAGAGCTCGCCGGCGGCCTCAATGCCTTTCGAACGTATTGTCTCAGCGATGAGATCCGCATCGGGAACTTCAAGACCCTCATAGGCCATAGGTGCACTGGCTAAAGGAAATCCGGCGAGCATCGTGCCAAACCGATGACGTGCCGAATCCAGGTTGTCATCAATGCAAGCAAGCACCGCTGCCGAAACGCGGAACGCGGACCGATCACGCCCTTCCGAATCCAGCACCTCCTCCGCAAGCGTCACCTGTTTGCTCAAATAGTCATGTGACGACGCAACGGACAGCGAGAGCCCATCGGCAACGCGCGCGGCAAGCGCCGTCATCCGGGGCCTTATCGCCATAATGTCGATGGGAACTGCAGATACGTCGCTCGCTGCGGTCGTCACCTTCATGTCGACCAGGCGAAACGCCTCGCTTTCTCCCGTAACGGCTTCACCTCGGAGAAGCTTTCGCATCACACTGACGAAGACTTCAACTCCTTCAAGGGTGCGCTTATCGGTTACACCGATACTCCTCGCACGCTGCGGACTGCCTACGCCAACGTGGAGGCGAAGCCTTCCTGGCGCAATCGAGTTCAACGTCGCAATCTCCATGGCCAGCACGCCAGGTGAACGGGTGTCGGCGTTCAGTCCCATCAGACCGAGTTCAATATTCTTCGTGCGAGTTGCATACGTGGTGGAAGGAACAAGCGCATCATTGAGGCCAACGTGTTCCGCCGACCACACCCCATGCAGGCCAAACTCCTCGCAGGCATCGACGCCCGGAAAGGTGTCAGGCAAGGGCGTGGACCCCGTGAATCCCAGGCTCAATAACATCTCAAACCCCTATCTCGTCACCTTGTTCATCCACGCTAAGCAGCAGCATGCGCAAGGAATCGATGAATACACGTCGTTGCGGATCAGAAAGCGCCCGAAGCAGATCCAGACACGTTGAAACGTGGGAACGCATTGCGGACTGCACTCGCCTGCTCCCTGACTCCGTCAGTTCGATGATGACCTTGCGTCGGTCTGTCGGGTCGCTGCGCCGAACGACGTTTTTTGCATCCACCATTTGGTCGATGACATAGGTGATGGTGCCCGGGGTGAGAAGCATCGCCGTGGACAGCTCGGTAGGAGACAATCGGTAAGGAGCGCCCGACCGATACAACGCCGCGAGCATGTTTACCTGGGACTCCGTGAGTTCGAATTCCTCGAGACCCTGATAGATTCTCCTGCTCGCCAGTTGGGTGAATCGAGCGAGTCGAGCAAAGACGGCCAGACCGTCGTACTCCAGACCGGGCAGCTCGATTTCCCATTGCTCTATGAGGTGGTCGACGAAGTCTCGACTTTTCGTCATGATGTCTCCCCTCGTCGCGCGGAATCCGCGTCGCGAGTCATTCCAGCGATCAGGCGTGCACACTCGGCCGGTGTTTCAAGTGGAAGGATGTGCCCGCCATTGGGTATCTCAAGCGCCTCACCTCCCGTTGAAATGGCCAGCGCACGACCAAGTTCGGGGGTGCACGTGCGGTCCAGCTCACCGTTAACGATAAGGACTGGGCACCCGCTTGGGACCAGGCGATGTGAGAGATCTGTTGTGAACCCGGCTCTCGTGACAGCTTCGACCATCGTGGCGTCCTCGCGCCCATCGATTGCGTAGGAGACGACGAGATCGCGAACCTCGCGATCCACACCCGGTGGCAACGTCAGCTTCTCTAGCGACGCCTCGAAATAGGACGCGACGCCGATGGCACGGAGCCGCCGCATCGCCCCGTTGAGATTCGGATGCTTACCCACGGGCGCACTGCCAAACGCTACGACGGATTGGACGTTTTCCGGATGCTCTTGCGCGTAGAGGCAGGCAATCATCCCGCCAAGAGATACGCCTACGAGCTGGAAGCGCGAGATTTTCGTCGCCTCGATGACGTGCTTCAGGTCCGCGAGGTAGTCATCGATTTCGAACGGCGAGTTACTGTGAGAGTTCCCGTGACCCCGAAGATCCATGATGATCCTGCGGCGCCCCTCGAGAAGCGGAACGACTTTGCTCCATACGCCTGAAGACATATTAATGCCGTGAACAAAGACGATGGGTATTCCCTCGCCATCGATATCGCGATATGCGATGCGGCCCGCTGGACCTGACGCGAATTGCACGTCAGGCCCAGCGGTCAGTGGTGCACTGGAGATGTTCACACACCACCCATGACGCCGGACTCATGTTCGGAGCAATGGAAGTGAGAGAGCAGCCAACCGCTTTCCGCACCCACGTCCCGAACCCAGATCTCTGTTGACCGGGCTGCAGCGTGAAACTGAGCCATTTCTCCGAAATCGTAATCAACGGACATCGTGTACGTCACCAATCCAACGTCGCCTTTGACTGTCACGTGACGCCAGAGGACGGTGATCGTTGCATGCTTGTTCTTGTCAGGTTTGGCTTCGTATAACTCACGCCAGAGCTGGCAAATCGCGTCGCGCGACATGTAGTTGGCCTTATTGAGATTGAACCAACTCACATCTTCGCTCGTGTGCAACTCGAGCCAAGCCACGTCCTCACAGGTATTCGCCAGCACAAATCGCTCGTGCAATGCGAGCACTGCTGCCTCATCGTCGTTCACAAGTCTGCTCCTTTCCATCCGTCCAGTGACGACTACGTTTCTAGCGCCATGCCTTTTCGAACTTGGCGAGGCTGTCGGAATACGAGCCGAACAAGTCGTCGTTGCTTGCGCCGACGTTCTCGGAGTCAATCAGCATCGACGGGAGCGGATCCGTGCGAGGAGTGCCGCCTGCCATGACCGTCCCAAGGTTGTCCAGGATGTACTGGCCAAGGTAGGCAACCGGTGGCAGTGCAATATCGATTGCCTGGCGCCCATCTCTCACCATGTTCAGGTTCTCAGGGCTACCGTCGTGTCCAATTACTTTAACGCCGGTGCTTCCTGCCTGACTGAGAGCGGCGCTAACAAGCGGGACCAGCGAGTCATAGCCCGAAACCATGTATTTGGTGTCTGGTTCCTTAGTCATTATCGTCCGCACGCCGTTCGGGATGTCTGCCGACAGTGTTGCGAAGGCAATGTCTGCCGTTTGAACCACACACTTCGGGCACAACTCGGCGATGCGGTCCATTACACCCTTAGCCTCATTCGCAGAGGACGTGATGGTGGCCGCACGAATTATCCCGACTTTAGCGTCACAGCCAGAGTCCGCGAGAATCCAATCGGCGATGAGCTTCCCGTCGGCCTTCCAGTCAGCGGGAATTGAACCCTTTACGGCAGCGGGAAGCGGAACACTCACGTCCTGTGAGAACCACGCGAGGCTGACGTTCGCATCCGCAGCTTCCTTGATCGCGTTGGAAAGCTGAGCGGGATCCCCCATCACCACGATGCCATCCGCTTTTTGGTTTATGGCCTGCTGAATTCCGGCGGTTTCATCCGCGACGGAACCGTTCGAGAAGTATGTTTTCGCCGTCATGCCAGCGGCCTTAGCCGCGTCCTCGAAGGCCCCAGCTGTCTTTTGCACGATCTCAAATGAACTGTTCGCGATGAACCACACGGACTTGCCCGCGTTTGATGACATTTTGGAATCGGTCGGGAAATACGGGGGAGCTTCCTTGCGCGCCGCATCGACCGCGGCAGTAGCCACGGAGACGCAGTCGGTTGCTGCGTCCGAACTGGGTTGGGGACTGACACTGGGAGACGCTGGTGTGCCGCACGCCACGAGCGAGAAAGCGACTGCCGCGGCAAAAGCGACACCCATCATGTTCCTTACGCGTCGAGTAGTAATTTCAGGTTTAATCATTGTCGATGCCTTTCTGTTCTGTTGTTTGCTTTTTGGGATTTACTGGTGGCTCCGGATCCGCTGCGCAGACCTCGCTATGTTTCCTTCACTGACCCTGTCGCCCGTGAGTTCGTCGACGACTTTGCCGTCGTAGAGCACCAGGATGCGTTGGCAGATTTCGGCCAGCTGATCGAAGTCGTTCGAGCAGATCAGCACGGCAGACCCTGATTGGGCAGTGTCATTGACCAGTTGCAACAAATCACGCCTCGCGCCAACATCTACCCCCTGGGTAGGTTCGTGAAGCAGGAGAACCTTCGGTTCACGCTGCAACCACTTTCCAACGACCATCTTTTGCTGGTTTCCTCCGGAAAAGCTTCCAAAGGTTTTGTCAGTTTCCACGGGTCGCACCTGGGTACGAGTCATCACCGTGGTTGCGAGTTCGCGCTCCGCACGAGGCCTGATCCGCCCAAACTGGGTGAGGGAATCTAAAACCGGCAACGAAATATTTTCCTTTGCCGTTCCGGATATCCATCCGCCGTCTCGTCGTCGATTGGCAGGAACATAGGCAATCCCTGACGCAAGTGCCTCGGTATAGCTCGTGATGGTTTGCCCATCCATGACAACCGTGCCCGCTTCGCGGGCAATTGCGGCACACAGAATTTGGGGCAGCTCGTCCTGACCCATTCCGCCAATCCCGGTGACCCCCACAATGTCGCCGATGTGTAGGTCCACGTCGACACCGTCAAGCACCTCGCCCCGAAGCCCGCGCGCGACGAGCAGAGTTTCAGCGTCTGGTGCGCTCGGCAGTTTGTCCGGGTAGTACGCGTCGAGCCTGCGCCCAAGCATCGCGTCGATGATGGTGAAATCTTCCAGACCCGTGGATTGTGCATCAAGAACGATTTCGCCATCACGAAGGACAGTCACGTGATCCGCAATCATTGCTTCGGCGATGCGATGTGTAATGAATAACACGGCGGCCCCAGCAGCGGCCATGTCGTGCATCAGTTTCATGAGAGTTGTCGCCTGATCACCGGTCGCGACGGCGGTCGGCTCATCCAGGATGAATAAGGCGTTTTCAATTCCTGTTTCTCCCAGTCGCATGATTGCTCTGGCAACAGCAACGATTGTTCTTTCTGGCACGGTAAGGGTATCCACACGAGCATCGAGGTCGAGCGCGCTATCGATACCAGAGAGGACACCCTCGATGTGCTTTCGAACAGAGGCGAATCTGATTCGAGCGAACGGCGATCCACCAAAGCCAATCCCAACGGCAATGTTGTCGAATACCGACATCTCGGGCGCAAGTCCAAGGTCCTGATGGATGACGGTGACGCGTTGACGGATGGTTTGGGGGTCGAGAGGGCGACCTTCCATCAACAAGCCACCGGAATCCATGTGGTAAACCCCGGAAAGGATTTTCACAAGGGTGGATTTGCCAGACCCGTTCTCGCCGAGCAATGCCCTGGTTTCACCTGCCCGGAGCTCCATCGAAATCTCGTTCAACACTCGCCCGCCATCAAAACTCTTCGTCAGCTTTTGAACGCTTACCAGAGGCTTCGGATTAGGGATTGTTGTCATGAGGCATGCCGCTTTTGCGCGATTCGCGCGACGGTGATCGCGATCACGAGCGCGACGCCATTGAATACGCTGTTCAACCACTGAGTCGCACCAAGTAATTGCAGGCCAGTGACCCCGATCACGAGGAGGTAAAGAGCAAAAACAGTTCCCCAGGCGTTGTATCGGCCAACCTGGATCGTCGTTGCGCCCAAAAAGACGGCTGTGGCAGGCTGCAGAAGATAACTCGGGCCGATTGAGGGGTCAAGAGACGCAAATTGGCCGACGAGCACTATCCCGGCGAACGAACAAATCAACGCAGACGAAAACAGCGCTAGCGTGCGCACAAGCGGAACCCGAACTCCCGCCAGACGTGCAGCTTCTCTGCTTCCGCCAGTGAAGAGCAGGTATCGACCCACCGGAGTCTTCTCATAGACGTACCAGACGATGAAAATGAGAATCCAGCCGTACCAGGTTGCAAGCGGCATCCCGAACAGTGGGGTTGTCGAAAACGCAATAATTTCCTGAGGAACATCCACCAGAACTCGACTGCCCGTCACAAGGTACGCATAGCCACCGAGGGCGATGAGCGATCCGAGTGTCATGACAAATGCGTCAACACCAACTTTGACGATGAAAAACGCGTGAATTGCACCCACCGCGAGCCCAAACGCGAGGGAAAGCATGACGGAGAATTGCCACGGGACCCCGGCAGCAAAACTAGCCGCCAAGGTGGCTCCGGATCCAGTCATCACTGCGGCGGGAGAAAAGTCAAGATCCCCTGCGCGAACAGGGATCGTTGTCGCCAGTGCGAGCAAGAGAACGATTGCCTGCGAATTCAACATCGCCCGCACATTTCCCCAGGTGAAGAAGATGTCGGGGATGACGAAGGAGTAGGTCGCGAAAAGTATCAGCGCAATGAGCGGCACAGCGAAGCGGGACAACGAGGTGCGAACACCATCGGTGAGCGCGTTGGAAAATGCTGGCTTGATCAAACGAGTTGGCTCAACCACTACGTGGTCTCCTCTTCGAGTCGTGTAGCAATATGCAGCACACTGCCACATAATTCCCTTTGAAGTCAAACTTTTTTATTTCTAACTACTTTTGCCTTTCCGAGTACTCTGAAATCACACCAACATAAAGGTTTGGAAAGATGACCTATTCGATAATTGCGAGGGACGAAGTTGCCGGTCACCTCGGCATGGCCGTCCAGTCTCACTTTCTCGCTGTCGGGCACAAGGCCATTTGGGGCCGCGCTGGCGTTGGAATGATTGCTTCCCAGGCGAATGTTTCACTCGACTATGGGCTGACAGGTCTCGAGCTGCTTGACTCAGGCGAAACCCCCGCAACAGCACTTCGCAAGTGTCAGGTGCGCGACACATCCCCCGACGTCCGTCAGGTGGCGATGCTCGATGCGGGCGGGCGTGTGGCTGCATTTACGGGCGAAGGATGTTGGGATAACGCCTCGCATCACAGCCAGCCAAATGTCAGCGCTCAAGCAAATATGGTCGCGCATTCCGAGATTCCGCACGTCATGGTGGAAACTTTTCTTAGCACCGACGGAAGCTTTGAGCACAAACTGCTCGCCGCCCTCGACTCGGCTGAAATGCTGGGAGGCGATCTTCGGGGGCGTCAATCGTCCGCTCTCTTCGTCGTCAACGGGGAGCGAAAAACCGCTCCGAACGACGGCGTGATCGTTGACCTACGTATAGACAACAGCCCGGAACCGCTTCGGGAGCTTCGCCTCGCGTCCGAACTGAATAGCGCACTGCAACTGGTGTGGCCCGTGATCCGAGGTGCCGCGTGCCGCGGACCCGTCGCGCCCACCCCCGATGAGACCGAAAGCGCCATTGAAGTTCTCTCGGCTGCACAGGTTGTCTATGGTCGCGGGAATCTGGAACCCTCATTTTGGAAAGCTATCGCGCTGGAGCGCGCAGGCAGGAAATCAGAATCAGACCAACTCATCTCAACAATTTCGCAGAATCACGCAGGCTGGTATGAGCTTTACACCTCCATACTTCGACGAGGCTCTGCAGCGGAGAAATCGGGAACTAAATAATTTGACTGTCTAGGGAACTAAACCCGCGCGGCGAGCAAAGGACACAGTTTCCGTTCGATTGTGAGTGCCAAGTTTACGACTGGCGCTTCGCAGATAACTTTTTACCGTCTCAGTCGTCAAACCCATTCGGTTGCCAGCTTCTTTATTCGAACACCCGTCAGCGATGAGATCCACCACTTCCAGCTCTCTCGGTGAGAGCGGAACTACATGTGGGTCGATGTGCGAATTGCCACCAAGCCTTTCGCACGCCACGGCGAACCTTTCCCTCAACCCAACGTCATCAATCTCCTGCGTGAGAACTCGTAACTCCTCGTAAACTTCTCGCAGGTACCTAAAATTCCTGGACCTCGCATCCATCACCTGAGCGGAAGTTCGGACCACCTGATTCTCAAATTCGGCATAACGCCGTTCAAGCTCAACATGAACGGCCAGGTCAATGCCGGCGCGAACGACCGCACGCTGTAACACGTCGAGCACTCTGCCCCCGAGGGGCGACGATCCACGCACACCCGCGTAAATGACAGCCAAAACAGCATCGTTCACAACCAGAGGGACGGCCGCTATTGCACGAAGGCCCTCCGCCGCGACAGGGCCGTCGTACTCGTGGCTGATTCGACTGTCACTCAAATAATCGGGGACGTAATGGGGTCTGGCTGTGACAACGACTCGACCGCCCAGCCCGCTTCCCGCGCTAATTCTCAGCCCCACGAGCGCGCTCGTCACGCCGCCAGCAACAAAATCGATTCGGACATCATTTGCTTTAGGAGATACCGCCCCGCCAAAGACGACCGGTAAGCTTCCCGTCCGTGTCAATTGGCGGATTACAGCGCGCACATGTTCGTTGACGCGTTCATCCGTCCGCATCGCAATGCCACTGTTCATAGGAAGAGAGTGCCATGCAATTGCGCAAACTCCTACCCCCAATCGAGGGTAGCGGCGAGCACACTGATTAGTCAGACTACCGAAATGACCACGCAAGATACGCTCTCCTACGCCGCCGGCGCCTCGACAGTGCCGCTATTGGGTCAAGCCATCGACGTCAACTTCGAGCGAGCCCGCAAAGCGTTTCCCGGGCGCGAAGCGCTCGTGGATGTTCCCAGCAGTCGTCGGTGGACCTACGACGAACTTGGCGCCGACATCGACCAATTTGCGGCAGGCCTGATTGTTCGGGGAATCCACAAAGGTGATCGAGTCGGTATTTGGGCTCCAAATTGCGCTGAATGGGTGATTACCCAGTACGCCACAGCGCGTATCGGCGCAATCCTGGTCAACATCAATCCGGCCTATCGAGCACCGGAACTCAATTTCGTCCTCCGAAATTCAGATATGAAACTCCTGGTCAGTGCAGTGTCTTTTCGCACGAGCGACTACAAGAGGATGCTCGAGGAAATTGATTTTCACGAGAACGTGTTTATCGGTGAAGACAGTTGGGATTCCGTGATGCGTGACGGAAAAGAGGCGGGGAAAACGGCGGTACTTGAGAGATCCCAGCAACTCAGTTTTGACGATCCCATCAACATCCAGTACACGTCGGGCACGACCGGATTTCCGAAAGGAGCCACTCTCACCCACCACAATGTTTTGAATAATGGTTACTTCGTCGGCGAAGGAGCGCACTACACGGAAGCAGATCGAGTCTGCCTTCCCGTCCCGCTCTACCATTGTTTCGGGATGGTTATGGGAATCCTCGGCGCTCATTCCCACGGCGCCTGCGTCATTTTGCCGGCCGCAGGATTTGACGCCCAGACCACTCTCCAGGCTGTGCAGGATGAGAAATGCACCTCACTGTACGGCGTCCCTTCGATGTTTATCGCGGAACTCGGCCTTCCCAACTTTCGGACATTTGACTTATCGACGCTCCGCACGGGCATCATGGCAGGGTCGCCGTGTCCAGTGGAAGTAATGAACCGCGTCGTCAATGAAATGAACATGTCTGAAGTCGCGATTTGCTACGGCATGACGGAGACTTCCCCCGTGTCGACAATGACGCACAGCGGCGACAGCCTTGCCCAACGAACCCAAACCGTCGGCCAGGTCATGCCCCACGTGGAGGTCAAGATTGTCGATCCGGAAACACAACTGATTGTTCCCAGAGGTGAACCCGGCGAATTTTGTACTCGTGGCTACTCTGTCATGCTCGGCTATTGGAACGATCGTGAAAAGACGGAGGAAGCGATCGACTCTGCGCGTTGGATGCACACCGGCGATCTCGCCTCAATGGACGAGGACGGATACGTGCAAATCGTCGGGCGAATCAAGGATGTGGTCATCCGGGGCGGAGAGAATATCTACCCGCGCGAAATCGAAGAATTCCTATACAGCCACCCCGATATTGCGGATGTACAGGTGATCGGTGTGCCAGACGCGCATTACGGTGAAGAACTCATGGCCTGGATTGTGCTTCGTCAAGGAGCAATGGCACTGGACCAGGGAAGCCTCCGGGCGTTCTGCAAAGGTAAACTCGCGGGTTACAAGATCCCTCGATATGTTCACCTGGTTGACAGCTTTCCCATGACGATTACAGGCAAAATCCGCAAGGTCGAAATGCGGGAATCTGCTATCTCGATTCTGAGTGGTAGTTAACGTCGTCATTGACGCGGATCTCCGTCACCTGTTCCTTGCTCAGACCGACTGGTGTGAGTCGGATGCCGAACCAGGTTTTCCCGTCCCAGCGGCGATGACGCGCGAGGGTACGTATCGGCTCCTTGCCGCCCGCAAGCGTTTTGGGGTCGATCGTGGTCATGACGCAGCGGTCGCACAGCACCGTCTTTCGAAAGGTGATGTCGCCGATTTTCACGGTATTCCAGGCGTCTTCGGCGAAGGGCACATCGCCATCAACGATGACATTGGGCCTGAACCGCACGATGTCGAGCGGCTTCGACGCCGACGCCGCGCCGCTGAGGTCATCCGGGTCAAGATCGGGCAAATCCGGAAGCGCCTGATCTGCGGCGATCCACTCATTGAGTTGCCGCATCGATGCTTCCGTGACGAGCAGAAG
>OEIU01001871.1_pt1 | contig 12281 bp, 6 predicted proteins | sample 1539221 | NCBI WGS metagenome assembly OEIU01 (sample SAMN03792071, study PRJEB22550) | activated sludge metagenome | feature: wastewater treatment plant; material: activated sludge; isolation source: Wastewater treatment plant of a petroleum refinery complex | place: Argentina: Zarate | collected... | reverse complement strand
CGACGTGGCGGCGCTGTCGCTGGCGCTGGCGCCCGACTTCGCCGGCGACCGCGTGGCCGCCTTCATCGTCGCCTGCAGCGACACCATCCTGACCGCGCACGGCGGCAGGCGCGAGTTCTATTACCTGGACAGCGTCGACCCCCAGCACGTCTACAACGCGGCGCGCAACATGGAAACCGCGCTGTGGGTGCTCAACACGCGGCGCGACGCCAGAGGCCAGCCGCTGCTGCTGGCCAACGAGATCGGCCCCGACGCGCGCAACCTGAGCTTCGAGCGCGAGTTCGGCAAGATCATCGGCCGCCTGGACCTGCTGGCCAGCTACATGACGGAGCGCTACCGCCGCGCCGCGATCGGCTACGCGCAGGGGCTGGTGGCGGCGCCGCTGCTGGAGTTCCTGCCGGTGAAATAGCTCCCCCCTGTGCCGCTGCGCGGCTTCCCCCCTGAGGGGGGCGACGCTGGTGGCCGGGGGAACCCCGGCCACGGCGTCCGCGCATGGCCTGCTCCGCGGCCATTGGTGGCGCCTGCTGCGCGGCGCTTTGCTCCTGATCTAATAGCATCTGGCGCCGTATCGGCGGTGACTGGATGGCTATTTGATTTGAATTCTTGGGAATGGCTGGGCCGCGATGCGGCGTGCCCTACCGGTTGTGGCATGCTGCCGCCGCAGGAGACTAGGGCCATGAGCGACCAGACTTTCGACTACATCATCGTGGGGGCCGGCACGGCCGGCTGCCTGCTGGCCAACCGGTTGTCGCGCGACAAGACCAATCGCGTGCTGCTGATCGAGGCCGGGCGCAAGGACGACTACCACTGGATCCACATTCCCGTCGGCTACCTGTACTGCATCGGCAACCCGCGCACCGACTGGCTGTACAACACCGAGCCCGCCGCCGGCCTGAACGGGCGCACGCTGCGCTACCCGCGCGGCAAGGTGCTGGGCGGCTGCAGCAGCATCAACGGCATGATCTACATGCGCGGCCAGGCGCGCGACTACGAGCAGTGGGCGCAGCTGACGGGCGAGGACGCCTGGCGCTGGAAGCACTGCCTGCCGGACTTCAGGGCGCACGAGGATCACTACAAACTGGATAGCAATCAGCGCTTGCCTGACGGCGACCGGGGCCGGATTTCATCCCAATCTTCGCAACTGCACGGCCACGGCGGCCGTGCGAATGATGTCGCCGCCTGGCACGGCCAGGGCGGCGAATGGCGCGTGGACAAGCAGCGCCTGCGCTGGGAGGTGCTGGACGCCTTCGCCGCCGCCGCCGTCGAGGCGGGCATCCCCGCCACCGACGACTTCAACGGCGGCGACAACGAGGGCGTCGGCTATTTCGAGGTCAACCAGAAATCCGGCTGGCGCTGGAGCACCGCCAAGGGATTCCTGCGCCCGGCCCGGACCCGCTCCAACCTGACGGTCTGGACGCAGGCGCAGGTCGAGCGCCTCGTCTTCGAGACGGGGCCGGACGGAGCGCGGCGTTGCGCCGGGGCCGTGGTGCGGCGGGGCGGGCAGGCCGTCACGGTCGGGGAGGCCGTCACGGTTCGGGCCTCGCGAGAGGTGATCCTGTCGGCGGGCGCGATCGGCTCGCCGCAGATCCTCCAGCTCTCGGGCATCGGCCCGGCGGACAGGCTGCGGGCGCTCGGGATCGAGACGGTGCTGGATTCGCCGGGCGTCGGCGAGAACCTCCAGGATCACCTCCAGATCCGGGCGATCTTCAAGGTCCAGGGCACGCTGACCCTGAACACCCTGGTCGGGACCCTCTTCGGCAAGGCGAGGATCGGCCTCGAATACGCGCTGCGCCGGTCGGGGCCGATGAGCATGGCGCCGAGCCAGCTCGGCGCCTTCACGCGCTCCGACCCCTCGCGCAGCCACGCCAATCTCGAATATCACGTGCAGCCGCTGAGCCTCGACGCCTTCGGAGAGCCCCTGCATCCGTTTCCTGCCATCACCGCGAGCGTCTGCAACCTCAACCCGACCAGCCGCGGCTCCGTCCATATCCGCTCGAGCCGCCCGGACGACGCGCCGATGATCGCGCCCAACTACCTGTCGACCGACGAGGACCGCCTGGTCGCCGCGGCGAGCCTGCGGCAGGTGCGCCGCATCCTGGCCCAGCCCGCACTCGCGAAATACAAGCCGGAGGAATGGAAGCCGGGAATCCGGTTCCAGACCGACGAGGAGCTGGCGAGGCTCGCGGGGGATATCGCCAGCACGATCTTCCATCCGGTGGGCACGGCGAAGATGGGGCGCGAGGACGACCCCATGGCCGTCCTCGACAGCCGGCTCAGGGTGCGGGGGCTCGCGGGGCTGCGCGTCGTCGATGCCAGCGTCATGCCGCAGATCACGAGCGGCAACACCAACGCGCCGACCCTGATGATCGCCGAGAAGGCGGCCCGCTGGATCACGGGCGCCGCCTGAGGCGGCCGGGATCATTCAGGCGGCCGGGCCCTGCCCCTCGCGGCTCAGGAGGTCGCCCGCGACGTCGGCGAGGCGGGGCGGGGTCTCGCGGATATAGGGGAGAGGCCGACAGACCTCGATCGCCGCGAGGCCGAAGCGGGCCGTCATGAGGCCGTTCAGCACGCCCTCCCCCAGCCGGGCCGAGATGCGCGCGGCGACCCCGTGCCCGAGCACCTGCTGGACGAGCCCGTCGCCGAGGGCGGCCCCGCCGGCCAGGGCGAGATGGTCCACGGCCGCGCGGAAGAGGCGGAAGAAGCCGAGCCATCCCGGCCGCCCGCCATAGATCCCCGCGATGCGCCGCAGGAGGCGCGCGGCGGCATAGATTACGAAGGCGATGTCGATCAGCGCGCGCGGGCTGATCGCGGTGACGAGCGAGACCTGCCGCGCCGCCGCCGCGACGGCCCGCGTCGCCGCCTCGTCGAGGGGGGCGACCAGGGTCCGCTCGGCAAGGGCGAGGCGGTCCTCGGCCTCCATGATCTCGCCTTCGACCGATTCGACGCTCGGGCCCGCGCCGGCGCGGGCCTTTCCTTTCGCGCCGGCCGCGAGGTCGCGCGCGACGGCCCGGGCCTCCTCGCCGTCGCGATGGGCGAGGGCGTCGGCGGCGCGGCGGCGCAACTCCTCGACCCTCCGCTCGCGCAGCACGCCCGCGATCTCGCGCCCGGCAATGACGGCGAGCGAGAGGCAGGCGAGCGCCGTCAGCGCGACCGCGAGCCAGCCGAGCCAGGGAGAGGTCTGGAAGAGGTCGAGGATCAGCTTGTGGATCGCGACGCCGATCCCGAGGCTGACGAGCCCTGACAGGGCGGAGAAGAACAAGGCCCCCCAGCGCGAGCGCGACCGCGGCGCGGGCAGGACCGGCACGCCGTCCGCCGCCTCGATGGCCTCCATCGGCTCCTGCGTCACGATCACCCGCGCCGCCTCCGTCGTCGCGGCGGGGGTGTCGGGCGTCACCGTGACCGTGCCGGGCTCGTCGAGCCGGAAGGCGCGCGGGCGGCTGCTCATCGGGTTCTCCTCATGCGAGCCTGTCCCCGATCAGGAAGTCCAGCGCGCGGTCGAGCCGGATATGGGGCAGGACCCCGACCCGCCCGGCCGCATCCACCGGGACCGGGGGCGGACGGAAGCGGGGAAAGCGCAAGGATCCCGGCTCCAGCGCGCCGCGGAAGACGGCTTCCGGGTCCTCCGGCAATTCGCCGGGGAAGATCGCCGCCTCGGTCCTGCCGTCGAAGACCTCGCCGCCGACCACCTCGCCCGCCTCCGGCGTGCCTGCCACGGCCCTGAGCGTCGTGCGCCCTTCGAGCACCGTCGTCTCGCGGGTCGCGCGGACGGAGGCCAGCGCGACGCTGCCGACCTTCGCCCCCGCCCCCTCGCTGCGCCGCACCGCGCGGGAGACGAGAAGGCGCAGGAGCCGCTCCAGCCTGTCGTGGCTCGTATGATGGATATGGTCGGCCTTGGTGGCCGCGAAGAGCACGCGCTCGGCCCGCGGCGCGAAGAGGCGGGACAGGAAGGTGTTGCGCCCGGCATTGAAGGCGAGCAGCACGCGGTCGAGCGCGGTTTCCAGCTCCGCCAGGGCCGCGGGCCCGGCATCGACCGCCGCCAGCACGTCGACCAGCACGATCTGCCGCTCGATCCGCTGGAAATGGTCGCGGAAGAAGGGACCCACCACCCGCGACTTGTAGGATTCGTAGCGCCGCTCCATCAGCGCGGCGAGCGAGCCGGGCGCCGGGGCCGCGTCGGAGGGCAGGTCGAGGGGCGCGAAGGTGAGGGCCGGCGAGCCCGCGAGGTCGCCCGGCATGAGGAAGCGGCCCGGAGGCGTCGTCGCGACGGCCTCGGGCTCGGCCCGCAGCGCCAGGAGATAAGTGCGGAACGCCTCCGCCAGCCTCGCCGCGCGGGCCTCGTCGGCCGGCTCCGCCGGATCGGCGTCGGCCAGGGCCGCGAGCCAGGGCGCCGCGAGGGCCGCGCGGCCCGGCTGGCGGCTCCCGGCCACGCTCTCGCGCGACCATTCGGCGAAGCTCCGGTCGAGAAGGGCGAGATCCAGCAGCCATTCGCCGGGATAGTCGACGATATCGAGCGTCAGCCCGGCCGGGCCGCTGCGCCAGCCCGCCCGGCGCTCGTAATCCAACTCGAGCCGCAATTCGGCGATGCGGTTCGTCGAGGCGGGCCAGAGGCGATCCTCCGCGATCCGCGCCAGATGCGCCTCGAAGGGGAAACGCGGAACGTCGTCGTCGGGCTGCGGGGCGAGGCGGGCGCGCCGAATCCGGCCCTCCGCGTCGGGCCGGAAGGCGGGCAGCGGCGAATGGCGCACGAGATGATGAACGAGGGCGGTCGTGAAGACGGTCTTGCCCGAGCGCGACAGGCCGGTGACGCCGAGCCGGAGCCGCGGGGAGAGGAGATCCTGCCCGATCGAGCGCAACGAATGGGCGGCGCCGGCGGTTCTGTCGACGAGATCGGTCAGGAAGGACAAGCGTCACCGCGGCAGGACGAGGGGCAGCCATGGTATGGTGAGCCACGGCCGCGGGCGCAACCGGAAGGGCGCCCGCCTATGGCTTCCCCGTATCCATGAGATGGTTCTGCTCCTGCCGGGCGGCGGCCTCGCGCGCGGCCTCTTCCGCAAGCCTCGCCTTCAGCCGGTCGATGGCACCCTCGGCGAGGGTCGGCCCGGCATGGAGATAGCCCAACTCGACGGCGGACATCGCCACCATGACCGGCAGCAGGTTGACGGTCGGCTGCCCGGCTTCGTCGAAGAGCTTGAGATCGCTGCCGGGCTGCATCCCGAGCGCCCGCGAGATGGCGGAAGCGTAAGCCTGGATGCGCCCCTCCTCGGAGCCGCAGAAGGAGGGGATCGGGGCCGCCGCGAGGCTGCGGACCTCGGCCGGGCGGCGGGGAGCGGCGAGGGGCTTCGCCTTGGCGCGAGGCGCCGGCTGGTGCGAGGCGAAGGCGGCGGAGGGCCGCCCGCGCTCCCCGCCCCCGGACGTCAGGCTCGGGACGCGATAGCTCGGCATGGGCGGCATCGGCACGATCGAGACGCGGATGCGCCCGCCCGGCGGCGCCTTGATCGCGACGCCTTTCGGCGTCCGCGTCACGGTCGGGCGGCCGGCGGGCAAGCCGGCCCGGCGGCCGCCCGTCGAGGCGAGGTAGCGGGCCCGCAAGGTCCCGGCGAGGCCGCCGACCGCGAGGGCCACGGACTTGCCGCCGATGCCGATGGGGCATCCGGGGGGCGCCCAGCGGCGCACGATGTCGAGGGCCGATTTGCGGCCGAGCGAGACGTAATAGGTGCGCAGCAGGGAGGCGGCGGCATCCGCCCCCGCCTCCGTCGAGGCGAAGGCCGTGTGCCCCTCCTCGTCGCCGCCGATCTCGCCCGGCCAGCGCGCCCGCTTGATGCACCAGGGATTGTTGAGCCGCACGCAGCGCGCGACCACCGGCCGGCCGAGATCGAGCCAGGCGGCGACGGCGGCGAGCGGGGCAGGCTCCAGGGTCCGCAGGGTTCCCTCGCGCCAGGTCGTGACGCTCTTCTCCTCGGCGCGATAGCTCGCCTCGCCGGGCGGCCCGAGCCGGGGCAGGGACAGGTCGGGCCGCGGCAGGGCCGGAAGTCCCGCCGGAAGTCCTCCCTGGAGAAGGCCCGAAACGGCGAGAACGGCGAAGGCGATCATGGCCCTCCTCCCAGCGCCGCCGGGGTGAGGACCGAGACGAGGCGTCCGTCTCCCGCCCGCACGTCCCGCCAGTGCGGCACATCCCATTCGGCGAGGACGAGGCCCGCCGTCGGCAGGGAGCGCAGCGGGTGTTCCGGCGCGCGCAGGGAAGCGGCGAAATCCTCGAGACCCGGATTGTGCCCGACCAGGACCGCGAATTGCACCTTCTCCGGCAGGGCCTGGACGAGGCGCAGCAGGGCGCGCTCGCTCGCCTCGTAGATCGCCTCCTCGATGCGGACGGGAACCCGCGGCAGGCCGGCGAGCGCCCAGGTCTCCCGCGTCCGTGCGGCGGGAGAAACGAGGGCGAGATCGGGCGCCGGGTCGAGGGCCGCGAGACGGAGGGCGAGAAGGGCCATGTCGCTGCGGCCCCTCTCCGCCAGGACGCGGTCGAAATCGTTCATCGTCCCGTGCGGGACGGCCTTGGCGTGACGCAGCAGACAGAGACGCTTCAAGACACCACCCCGCCGGCGCCTCCGTTGCGAGGCCCCCACCAGACCGGGGAACGGCCGAGCCCGCCCTCCGGTTTCCCGCGGCATTTGGGCGCCGCATCGATTCGCTCTAGAAACATCCGCGAAATCAAGCTGCCAAGATCACCCCGCTAAACGCTGGGATACCCGCATCCGATTCAGGCGCAGGTCAGGAGCCTTCATGCCCGCATCTCGTCTCCGCTCCCTGGCGCAGGCCGGCCTCCTGGCCCTGGCCTTGTGCTCGGCCTCGACCGCGGCGCTCGCGCAGAAGAGCTATGTGCGCGACAACCTCGCGAGCGAAGGCATCCGGCTGGAGGACCAGTTCAAGCGGACGGAGCGGGCCAGCCCCAACGCCGCGCAGGCGCGGCGCGACGGCGAGGCCGCGCTCGGGCGGGGCGATGCGCGGCGCGCCCTCGCCCTCTTCACCGGCGCGATCGTCGCCGATCCGAAGTCAGGTGCGGCATGGGAGGGCTATGCGCGCGCCGCGATCGCCGTGGACACGAACAATTACGGCGAGCGCTACACCTTGCGCGAGCGCGCCACCATCGCCGCCTACGTCGCCTACCAGCGCGCGGCGAGCCGGGCGGACGAGGCGCGGGCCCTTGCCCTTCTCGGCGAGGTCTACGCTCTCGGCGAATACTGGCGCTCCTCGCTCGACGCCTATCGCGCCAGCCTGCAACTGGCCGATGTCGCCGATATCCGCGCGACCTACGAGGACCTGCGCGCCAAGCACGGCTTCCGCATCACCGACTACAAGGTCGATTCGGATTCGGCGGCGCCCCGCGCCTGCTTCCAGTTCTCCGAGGCGCTTGCGGGCGGGCGGACGGACTTCACGCCCTTCGTCGCCGTCTCGGGCACGGCCAATGCCGCCGTCACGACCGAAGGCCAGGAGCTTTGCGTCGACGGCCTCAAGCACGGCCAGAAATACGCGATCGTGCTGCGCCAGGGCCTGCCCTCGGCGGTCGGCGAGTCCCTGCTGAAATCGGCCGATTACGACATCTACGTGAAGGACCGCTCCCCGCAGGTGCGCTTCACGGGCAGGAACTACGTCCTGCCGAAGACGGGCCAGGAGGGCATCCCGGTCGTCTCCGTCAATGCGTCCGAGGCGCAGGTCGAGATCTTCCGCATCGGCGACCGCAGCCTCCTGCCGACCGTGCGCGGCGACGATTTCCTGAGCCAGCTCTCGAAATACCAGGCCGGCCGGATCGCGCGCGAGAAGGGCGTCAAGATCTGGACCGGCCGCCTCGCCATGGCGAGCGAATTGAACCGGGACGTCGTCACCGCCTTCCCCATCGCCAAGGCCATCCCGAAGATGGAGCCCGGCATCTACGTGATGACCGCGATCCCGGCCGGCAGCGAGGCGGAGCCCCAGCCCTCCGCCGACGACGAGCCGAGCTACGACGAGACGAAGCGCTCGACGCAATGGTTCGTGGTCTCCGATCTCGGCCTCACCGCGCTCAAGGGCAATGACGGCATCGCCGTGATCGCCCGCTCGCTCGCGACCGGCCAGCCGGTGCGGGATGTCGAGGTGCGGCTCGTCGCCCGCAACAACGAGGTGCTGGCCACCAGGACCACCGACGCCTCCGGCCGGGTCCAGTTCGATCCGGGCCTTGCGCGCGGCGAGGGCGGCATGGCGCCCGGCCTCGTCGTCGCGACGCTCGGCATGGCGGCGGGGCTCGCATCCGGCCAGAGCCCGGCTGCGAATTTCGACTACGGCTTCCTTGATCTCGGCGGCGCGCCCTTCGACCTCAGCGACCGCGGCGTGAAGGGGCGCGCCGTGGCGGGCGGCATGGAGGCGTTCCTCTATACGGAGCGCGGCGTCTACCGCTCCGGCGAGACGGTGAACCTGACCGCGCTCCTGCGCGATTCGCGCGGCGTCGCGGCCTCGGGCTCGCCCCTGACCCTCGTCATGCGCCGCCCCGACGGCGTCGAGTACAAGCGCGACCAGGTCGCCGATATGGGCCTCGGCGGGCGGGCCTGGAGCGTGTCGCTCCTGAACGGGGCGCAGCGCGGCACCTGGCGCGCCCTCGCCTATCTCGATCCGAAGGGCAAGCCGGTCGGCGAGGCGAGCTTCCTCGTCGAGGATTACGTGCCCGAGCGGCTGGAGCTGACCCTCGCCCCGCGGGCGCCCGCGCTCCGTCCGGGCGAGCCGGCCCAGATCGACCTCTCCGCCCGCTATCTCTACGGCGCGCCGGGCGCCGGGCTCGAAATCACCGGCGAGGTGGTCGTGCAGGCGGCCGCGTCTTCCGGCATCAAGGGGCTCGACGGCTTCGAGGTCGGGCTGTCGGAAGAGACGATCGAATCCTCGACCGTCGAGATGGAGGAGAAGGCCGAGACCGGCCCGAACGGCAAAGCCGTCGTGACGGTCCCGATCCAGGCCGTTGCCGCGCCCCGGCCGACCGAGGCCAAGGTCACCTTGCGCGTCGCCGAGCCCGGCGGACGCGCCATCGAGCGCAACCTCACCCTGCCGATCCTGCCGGAAGGCCCGGTCCTCGGCGTGAAGAAGACCTTCGGCGACCTCGGCGAGGGCGCGAACGCAACTTTCGACGTGGTCCTCGCCGATCCCGACGGCACGCGCCTCGCGCGCCAGAACGTCGGCTGGTCGCTCTACCGGGTCGAGCGCAGCTACCAGTGGTTCAACTCGGACGGCCGCTGGGGCTACGAGCCGGTGAAATCCACCCGCCGCGTGGCGGACGGGCGCCTCGACCTCGCCGCAAGCGAGCCGGGCCATATCTCTGCCCCGGTGAAATGGGGCACCTACCGCCTCGACCTCTCCGCCGACGGCATCTCGACGGCCCGCACCTCGATCACCTTCTCGGTCGGCTATTCCGGCGAGCAGACCGCCGACACGCCGGACCTGCTCGAAATCTCGCTCGACAAGGCGTCCTACACGTTGGGCGAGACGATGCGGGCGCAAGTCAAGCCGCGCTTCGCGGGCCGCGTCACGCTCGCCGTCATGACCGACGCCGTGCAGGAGATCCGCGAGGTCGACCTGCCGGCCGAGGGCACGACGGTCTCGATCCCGGTCAAGGCCGAATGGGGCGCGGGGGCCTATCTCGTCGCGACCGCCTTCCGGCCGCTCGACGCGGCGCAAAGGCGCATGCCCGGACGGGCGCTCGGCCTCGCCTGGTTCTCGATCGACAAGGCCGAGCGCACCCTCGGCGTCTCCCTCGACGTGCCCGAGAAGATGCGCCCGCGCGGCACCTTGCGGGTGCCGGTGAGGCTCGCCGGGCTCCAGGCGGGCGAGGAGGCTTACGTGACGGTCGCGGCCGTCGATGTCGGCATCCTCAACCTGACCCGCTACACGACACCCGACCCGGCCGGCTTCTTCTTCGGCCAGAAGGCGCTCGGCGTCGAGCTGCGCGACCTCTACGGCTACCTGATCGACGGCATGCAGGGCGCGGCCGGCGCGATCCGCTCGGGCGGCGACGCCGAGGCCGGCGGCCTCAACGGCATCCCGCCGACCCAGGAGCCGCTCGCCCGCTATTCGGGCGTGGTCAAGGTCGGCCCGGACGGGACCGCCGATGTCGAGTTCGAGATACCGGCCTTCAACGGCGCGGTGAAGGTCATGGCCGCGGCCTGGACGAAGAGCCGGGTCGGCTCGGCGGACCGGACCGTGACCGTGCGCGATCCGGTGGTGGTGTCCGGCACGCTGCCGCGCTTCCTCAATATCGGCGACCGCTCGCGCCTGCGCCTCGACCTCGACAATGTCGAGGCCCCGGCGGGCGACTACACGCTCGACCTGAACGTCGCCGGGCCGATCCTCGTCGATGCCGATGCGCTGCGGCGGACGATCCGGCTCGCCCAGGGAGGCAAGGGCGACGTCACGATCCCGATCGCGGCGGCCGGCCTCGGCGACGCGGTGCTCGACATCCGCCTCACGGGCCAGGGGCTCGATCTCGACCAGAGCTTCCGGCTGCGCATCCAGCCGGGAACGGGCTCGCTCGTGCGCCGCACCGTGCGGCCCCTGGAAGCGGGCGGCACGGCCACGATCACGAGCGACCTCCTGGCCGATCTCGTGCCGGGGACGGGGGCGGTCTCCGTCTCGGTCTCGCCGCTGGCCGCGCTCGACGTGCCGGGCCTGCTCCAGGCGCTCGACCGCTTCCCCTATGGCTGCACCGAGCAGACGGTCAGCCGGGCGTTGCCGCTGCTCTATGTCAACCGCCTCGCGACGGCGGAGCATCTGGGCTTCGACGACAAGCTCGACGAGCGCGTCCGCGGCGCCATCGAGCGCGTGCTGACGCGGCAGGATTCGAACGGCGCCTTCGGGCTCTGGAGCGTCAACTCCTCGGAGGATTACTGGCTCGATTCCTACGTGGCTGACTTCCTGACGCGGGCCCGCGAGCAGAAATTCGCGGTGCCGCAGACGGCCTTCACCCTCGTGCTCGACCGGCTGCGCAACTACGTCGCCAACACGACGGAGATCGGCGCGAACGGCGACACGATCGCCTATGCGGCCTATGTCCTGGCCCGGAACGGCCGGCCGGTCGCAGGCGACCTGCGCTACATGGCCGATACCAGGCTCGACGAGTTCAAGACCCCGCTCGCCCGCGCCCAGATCGCCGCCGGCCTCGGACTGATCGGCGACCGGGAGCGCGCACAACGGGTCTTCGCCTCGGCCGTGCAGCTCCTCGAGCGGACCCGCGACGGCGCCACCGCCCGGCCCGACTACGGCACGCGCCTGCGCGACGGCGCCGCCCTTGTCGCCCTCGCCTCCGATACCGGCCTCGGCCGCGACGCGATCGTCCCGATCACCCGCGTGGTCAGCCAGGAGCGCGGCGCGCGCAGCTACACCTCGACTCAGGAGCAGGCGTGGATGATCCTCGCGGCCGAGGCGCTCCAGCGCGACGCCACCGCGATCCAGGTGACGCTGGACGGCCAGCCGGTCCAGGGCTCGCTCTTCCGCACCTTCCGGGGGCCGCGACTCGAGCGCGCGCCGGTCCGGGTCGGCAATGCCGGATCGGCCTCGGCCGAGCTGGTCGTGTCGGTGGCCGGCAATCCGGTCGGGCCCGAGCCCGCCGCCTCGCGCGGCTACGCGGTGGAGCGGAGCTACTACAAGCTCGACGGCACCAAGGTCGATCCGGGCCGCGTGCGCCAGGGCGACCGCCTCGTGACCGTGCTGAAGGTGACCGAGCCGCAGGCGCTCTTCGCCCGCGTGCTGCTGGTCGACTTCCTGCCCGCCGGCTTCGAGATCGACAATCCGAAGCTCGTCGATTCCGGCTCGGTCGCCGGGCTCGACTGGCTCAAGATCGACGTGACGCCGGTGAACGAGGAATATCGCGACGACCGCTTCGTCGCCGCTTTCGACCGCGATCCGTCCCAGAAGGCGACCTGGACCGTGGCCTATACGGTGCGGGCGGTCGCGCCCGGCCGCTACGTCCACCCCGCCGCGACCGTCGAGGATATGTACCGCCCCGACCGCTTCGGCCGCACCGCCTTCGGTTCGGTCGAGGTCACGCCGCGCTAGGGCCATCGACGATGTCGCGGGACGCCGCCGCTCCCCCACCCTCCCCCCGCTTGCGGTGGGGAGGGCCGAGTCGCCCCGCAGGGGCGAACCGGGGCGGGGGGGCTCTCCGCGAATCCTCCGGCCTGGGAGCAGGCGGAGCCGCCCCCCACCCCGGTGCTCCGCTTCGCTCCGGCTCGGCCCCCCCCGCCCCGTCCCGGGGGGGGGGGAAAAAGGGGGGC
>OEIU01001870.1_pt1 | contig 12286 bp, 11 predicted proteins | sample 1539221 | NCBI WGS metagenome assembly OEIU01 (sample SAMN03792071, study PRJEB22550) | activated sludge metagenome | feature: wastewater treatment plant; material: activated sludge; isolation source: Wastewater treatment plant of a petroleum refinery complex | place: Argentina: Zarate | collected... | reverse complement strand
GACCCGCACATCGGCCTTGCGCGGCTGCATGGCGCCCAGCCGCTCGACCTCTCCGGTCTGCAGCACCCGCAGGAGCTTTGCCTGGGCCGCCAAAGGCAGCTCGCCGAGTTCGTCCAGCATCAGCGTGCCGCCGTCGGCCCGTTCGAACCGGCCCGCGCGGGCGGCGTTCGCGCCGGTGTAGGCCCCCCTCTCCGCGCCGAACAGCTCGCTTTCGATCAGTTCGCCCGGCAACGCCGCACAGTTGACGGCCACGAACGGCTTGTCGCGGCGGGCGCTCATCGCGTGGAGTGCGCGGGCGAAGCGCTCCTTGCCGACGCCGGTCTCTCCGGTCAGCAGCACCGATACCTGGGTCGCGGCGGCCTTGCGCAGCAGGGCGGTGGCCTGCATGAAGGCGGCCGAGCGGCCGATCAGCGGCCCCATGTCGTCGGCCGGCTCCAGTGTCGACCTCAGCGCTTCGACCTGCGAGCGCAGATCCTCCAGCCGCACGATCAGCGACTCCGCATCGTAGTCGCGGGCAATCGCTTCGCCGTCCGGCCATTCGTGCAGCGGCCGGCCCTCGATCAGACAGTGCGGATGGCCGCACGCCTCGCAGGCGGTCTCCTTGTACAGCACCGGCCGGCCCATGAACGCGCTGGTGTAGCCGGACGCATAACCGAGCAGCATCCAGCAGACCGGCTCGTTCTGCGGACCGAAGTGACGCACGTGGGTCTCCACCTCCCACGAATGCTCCCAGCGGAACTTGCCGTGGAAGCGGCCGCAGGCCGGATCGAGTTCGAGCTGCACCGGCGACACCTGGACCGCCCCCTCCAGCATGTGCAACTGCGGCCCCACCGCGAACATGTCGAACAGGTCCGCCCCGCCGCGAACCTTGCGCGCCAGCGCCGCATCGCGCTCGCCCGATGCATAGCCGGCGCGCAACAGCAGGCGCCGCGTCTGCTCGCGGCCGATGCTCTGCATCAGTTCCCGGCGCAAGGCGCCGAGCGCCGCCGCATGAACCAGCAGCATCCGCTGGCCCGCCAGCCAGATGCGACCATCGCCGGACGAAAACTCGACGAGGCGGCGCAGGTCGGCGTCCGACGGCAGCGGCGGCAGGGGCGCGGTGCTCATCGTCGCATTATCGATAAAAACGGCTCCCTCGTGAAAGATCTCTTGCTCCCGGAAGCCGCCGAAAATGCGCAAATCATCAAGCCGATCTGATGAGCATCGATCAAATGATCATGCTGCAAAGCAGCACCTGACGGGCCCACGTCGACGGTCCTGGCACAGCCCCGTGGATCTGCCACGCCGCCCGCCTCCGGAGACAAGGGCATTCCCCAATTTATCGAGAAAACTTAGGAAGTCCCGCAGTTCTGGCACGTGCTTTGCGTTGGCCCGGTCATTCGCCCCCAGCGCCGCCGCGAGTTCGTCTTGCCACTGCTTCCTGCTTCAACCGCCCCCGCCTGGAATCCCGACGCGAAGTGGATTCGCATCGTCGGCGAACGCGGCCGGGGAATGGTCGAGTTCGAGTTCGCCGTCGGCGAACCGCAGCTCTACGTCGAGATGGTGATGCCGCGCAGCCAGTTCGACGAGTTCTGCGCGATGCAGCGCGTGACGCCGACGGTCGGTGCGCTGCCGCCGGCGCCCGCGGGCAGCGACGAGCACGAATGGGACTGGAATCTGCGCGAGGCGCGCGAGCGCCATTTCCGCAGCGACCCCTGACCACCGGATTCCTGACAAGAGGAGACGACGCCACCATGCAGATCGACCTACGCACCGTCAGCATCACGCCGCTGCGGCAGACCTTCGACCACATCGCCGCGCGACTGGGCGGCGACAAGGCCGCCTCGCGCTACATCGAGGCCACGATGGACGTGCAGGCCGCCGCGAACTTCCACTACCGCCCGACCTGGGATCCGCAGCACGAGATCTTCGATCCGTCGCGCACCGCGATCACGATGGCGGACTGGTATGCGTTCAAGGACCCTCGGCAGTTCTACTACGGCACTTACACCCAGAGCCGTGCGCGGATGCAGGAGGTCGCCGAGAGCGACTTCGAGTTCGTCGAGTCGCGCGGCCTGGCCGACGGCTATGACGATGCCGCGCGCCGCACCGCGCTGGACTTCTATCTGCCGCTCAGGCACGTGGCCTGGGGCGCCAACATGAACGGCGCCTTCATGTGCGCCTACGGCTACGGCACGTCGATCACGCAGCCCTGCCTGTACCAGGGCATGGACCAGCTCGGCATCGCCCAGTATCTGACCCGGCTCGGCCTGGTGATGGGCCAGCAGGGCGACCTGGAGGCCGCCAAGCACGCCTGGCTCGAGGCACCGGCGTGGCAGGGGCTGCGCCGCTACGTCGAAGACACCTTCGTGCTGAAGGACTGGTTCGAGCTGTTCGTCGCGCAGAACGTGGCGCTGGACGGCCTGCTGTATCCGTTGGCCTACCGGGAGGTGGACGGCGCGCTGGCCGGCCGGGCCGGCCCGACGGTGGCGATGCTGACGCGGTTCCAGAGCGAATGGTTCGAGGATTCCTGCAAGTGGGTGGACTCGGTGATGAAGATCGCCGCCGCAGAGAACGACGCCAACAAGGCGCAGCTCCAGCAGTGGTTCGCGCACTGGCGTGCGCGGGCGCTCGAAGCGCTGGAGCCGGCGGCGCGGCTCGCGCTGGGCGACGGCGCCAGCCCGGCGCTCGCCAGCGCGACGGCACATCTCGATGCGCGCATGGCCAGGGCCGGCCTGGCCCCCGCCTGATCCGGCCGCACGAACCATCAGGAGACCCACCGATGTCGAACGTATTCATCGCGTTCCAGAAGAACGAGGAAAGCCGCGCGATCGTCGAGGCGATCGTCGGCGACAACCCGAACGCCACCGTCAACGAGCAGCCCGCGATGGTGCGGGTGGACGTCCCCGGCCGCATGGTGATCCGGCGCAGCTCGATCGAGCAGCAGATCGGCCGCCCGTTCGATCTGCAGGAGATGCACATCAACCTGATCACGCTGTCGGGACACATCGACGAGACGGACGACGAGTTCGTGCTCGAGTGGAAACACTGACGACGCCACCGGACGCACAAGGAGACATTCTCATGGACATGAAGGTCCGCAAGAAGCTGAGCCTGAAGGATCGCTACAACCTGATGACCCGTGACCTGGCGTGGACGCCCACCTACCAGGCGGTGCGGGACGTGTACCCGTTCATGGAGTACGAAGGGATCAAGATCCACGACTGGGACAAGTTCGAAGATCCGTTCCGCATGACGATGGACGCCTACTGGAAGTACCAGGCGGAGAAGGAGAAGAAGCTCTACGCGATCATCGATGCGTTCAACCAGAACAACGGCCACCTCGGCCTGACCGACGCACGCTACATCAACACGCTGAAGCTCTTCCTGACCGGCGTGTCGCCGCTGGAGTACATGGCGCATCGCGGCTTCGCGCACGTCGGCCGCCAGTTCCCCGGCGCCGGCCCGCGCGTGGCCTGTCTGATGCAGAGCCTGGACGAGATCCGCCACTCGCAGACCCAGATCCACAGCCTGTCCAACTACAACAGGTTCTACAACGGCTTCCAGAACTGGCGCCACCAGCACGACCGCGTGTGGTACCTGTCGGTGCCCAAGTCGTTCTTCGACGATGCGATCACCGCCGGGCCGTTCGAATACATGATCGCGATCGGCTTCGCGTTCGAATACGTGCTGACGAACCTGCTGTTCGTGCCGTTCATCTCGGGCGCCGCCTACAACGGCGACATGGGCGCGATGGCGTTCGGCTTCAGCGCCCAGAGCGACGAGTCGCGCCACATGACGCTGGGCCTGGAGGTCATCAAGTTCATCCTCGAACAGGATCCGGACAATCTGCCGATCGTCCAGCGCTGGATCGACAAGTGGTTCTGGCGCGGCTACCGCGTGCTGACGCTGGTGGCGATGATGATGGACTACATGCTGCCCAAGCGGGTCATGAGCTGGAAGGAGGCGTGGGAGATCTACGCCGAGGAGAACGGCGGCGCGCTGTTCGCCGACCTGGCGCGCTACGGCGTCCGCGTGCCCAAAGGCTGGCAGCAGGCCTGCTTCGACAAGGACCATCTGTCCCACCAGGCCTGGAACGTCTTCTACAACTACGGCGCGGCGGCCCCCTTCCACACCTGGGCGCCGAGCGAGAAGGACATGGAGTGGCTGGCGGCGAAGTACCCGGACAGCTTCGACAAGTACTACCGGCCCGGCTGGGAGCACTTCGCGGCCGAGGCGAAGGCCGGCCGCCGCTTCTACAACACGACCTTGCCGATGCTGTGCCAGACCTGCCAGATCCCGATGTTCTTCACCGAGCCGACGGATCCGACGAAGATCGCCTATCGGGAGAGCGACTATCACGGCATGAAGTACCACTTCTGCAGCGACGGCTGCAAGGACATCTTCGACCACGAACCCGAGAAGTACGTGCAGAGCTGGCTGCCGGTGCACCAGATCTACCAGGGCAACTGCTTCTGCCCCGACGCCGATCCCACGAAGCCGGACTTCAATCCGCTGGGCGAGGTGCTGCGCTGGTACCGGATGGAGTTCGGCCGCGACAACCTCGACTACGAGCAGTCGCAGGACAAGAAGAACTTCGACGCCTGGCGCGCCCAGGCATCGGCCAACTGATGCCGCCGAAGCCGCCTGACGACCAGCAACGACACCAACGACAACCGACGCCAACCGCCGACATCGGACAAGGAGAGCACCATGGCCGTCGCCGCCGTGCGCGAGTACGATCTTCCGCAGAAGGACACCCCGGACAAGTTTCCCGCGCCGCTGCTGTTCCTGGGCTGGGAGGATCACAAGATGTTCTGTGCACCGTTCGCGGTGCCGTTTCCGCCGGACCTGAAGTTCGGCGACATGTGCCGCGGCGCATTCGCCGGCATCTTCGGCGCGCATCCGGATTTCGCCCGCATCGATTGGGACAGGGCCGAGTGGTTCAAGTCCGGCAGGCCGTGGACGCCCGACCACGACAAGTCGCTGGCCGATAACGGACTGGCGCACAAGGACGTGATCCGCTTCCGCACTCCCGGCCTCACCGGGCTCAAGGGTTCGTCGTTCTAGCCCCGCAGGAAGCCTGCCGATGTCGTACACGTTGACGATCGATCCCTTGGGCCAGACGGTGGCGCTCGAGGACGGCCAGACCCTCCTGGACGCTGCGCTGCGCGCCGGCATCTACCTGCCGCACGCCTGCTGCCACGGTCTGTGCGCCACCTGCAAGGTGCAGGTGATCGAAGGCGAGGTCGATCACGGCGAGGCCAGCAACTTCGCGCTGATGGACTACGAGCGCGAAGAGGGCAAGTGCCTGGCCTGCTGCGCCGTGCCGCAGAGCGACGTGACGATCGAGGCGGAGATCGACGAGGAACCCGATGCGCGCAACCTGCCGGTGCACGACTACACCGGCACGGTCGCACGCATCGACAGCCTGACGCCGACGATCAAGGGCGTCTGGCTGACGCTGGACCGGCCGGTCGACTTCCAGGCCGGCCAGTACGTGAACCTGCGCATCCCCGGCGAGGCGGCGCCGCGCGCCTTCTCGATCGCCAGCGCCCCGCAGGACGGCGGCCGCATCGAACTGAACATCCGGCATGTCCCGGGCGGGCGCGCCACGACCTGGGTGCACGAGCGCCTGAGGGCCGGCGATCAGGCCCGGCTCTCCGGTCCGTACGGCCGCTTCTTCGTGCGCAAGTCGGCCCACGTCGGACAGAAACTGCCGCTGCTGTTCCTGGCCGGCGGCTCGGGCTTGTCGAGCCCGCGCTCGATGATCCTCGATCTGCTCGCCGAAGGCTGCACCTTGCCGATCACGCTGGTCAACGGCGCCCGCGACGCCGGCGAGCTCTATCACCATGACGAGTTCGTCGCGCTCGCCGACCGCCACCCGAACTTCTGCTACCTGCCGGTGCTGTCGAACGAGAACCGCGACAGCGACTGGCGCGGCGCCCGCGGCTACGTGCACGAAGCGGCCCGCGGCCACTTCGCCAACGACTTCCGTGGATTGAAAGCCTATCTGTGCGGGCCGCCGGCGATGATCGATGCCTGCATCTCGACGCTGATGCAGGGGCGGCTGTTCGAGCGCGACATCTACACCGAGAAGTTCATCTCGGCGGCCGATGCCCAGCAGGTGCGCAGCCCGCTGTTCCGCCGGATCTGACTCGACATGAAGCCGTGGTCGCACGCCAGCGGGCTGCGCTGCGTGAGCCACGTGAAGGCGGCCGCGTGAACGGCGCGGCTTGATCCAGGTCAAGATCGCGTGCAAGCACCGGACCTGACGACGGTTTCGCGGGGCGCGGCGGCCAGCGGATATGCTCCAATACCCGCCATGATGGCCGCAGTTGGAACATCCGGACAGATCACGCCGGCCGACGGCGCGATGTTCGATGTCGTCATCGCCGGTGCCGGCCCGAGCGGCCTGAGCCTCGCGGTGGCAGCCGCCGACGCCGGGCTGACGGCAGCGCTCGTCGAGCGGCAATCGCGCGCCGAGCTCGCCGCCCCGCCGCCCGACGGCCGCGAGATCGCCCTCACCCACCGCGCCCGCGACATCCTGCGCACGCTCGGTCTGTGGCAGCGCTTCGCCGCCGACGAGATCGCGCCGCTGCGCAAGGCGGCGGTCACCGACGGCCGCTCGCCCTTCACGCTCGGCTTCGACGCCGACCGCTGCGGCCGCGAGCAGCTCGGCTTCCTGGTGGGCAACGACGTGATCCGCCGCGCCGCCTTCGCCGAGGCGAGCACGCGGGCGGCGATCACGATCGTCGACGGTGTCGCCGTCACCGGCGTGGCCACCTCGACCGACGCCGGCACCCTCACGCTCGCCGACGGTCGCCGGCTGCACGGCCGGCTGGTCGTCGCGGCCGACAACCGCTTCTCCGGGAAGCGCCGGCGCATGGGCATCGGCGCGCAGATGCTCGACTTCGGCCGCGTCGTCATCGTCTGCCGGCTGCGGCACGAACGGCCGCATCACGGCGTCGCGCACGAATGCTTCGGCTACGGCGGCACCCTCGCGATCCTGCCGTTGAACGGCGACCTGGCGTCCGCGGTGGTGACCGTGCCGGCCGACGTCGCACCCAGCCTGCTCGCAATGGAACCGCCCCGCTTCGCCGACTATGTTCGCGAACGCTTCGGCAACCGGCTCGGCACGATGTCGGTCGTGGGCGAGCGCCACGCCTATCCGCTGGTGGCCGTCTACGCCCACCGCTTCGTCGCGCAGCGCTTCGCGCTGATCGGCGATGCGGCGGTCGGCATGCATCCGGTGACGGCGCACGGCTTCAACTTCGGTCTCTACGGCGTCGACGCGCTCGCGCGCGCGTGGCAGCGCGAACGCCGGAAGACAGCCGTGGGCGGCGCATTCTCGCCGGCAAGCCGGGCGGGCGACTCGATGTCGCAGCCCGCTGCGTTCGACCCCGGCACCGAAGCCGTCTTGTCGGCCTACCAGTCCGAGCACCGCCGCGTGACCTTCCCGATCTACACCGGCACCAACGCGGTCGTGCGGCTGTTCACCGACGACAGTCCGCCGGCGCGCGTCGCGCGCGCCGCGGCGCTGCGCGTCGCCGACCTGATCTCGCCGATCAAGCGGCGCATCACGCAGCAGCTCACCGGCACCGGCACGCAGCCGGCGGCCTGACGCGATGCGACCGGAACCCCGCGCGATGCGATCCGCGACACGAAGTCGGCACGCGGGCGGCGTGGCTCCGGCCTGCAGCTCGCAACCCTGACCGGGCGGTGCTGCACTTCCTCCCGTCCTGGCTGCGCGGCTCGATCGCCGTGACGCTGCTGGTGCTCAACACCTTGTTCTGGTGTACGCCGCTGTTCGTGCTCGCGCTGGTCAAGCTGCTGCTGCCCTTCGCCGCGGTGCGGCGCGCGATCGACCCGCTGCTCAACGCGATCGCCGGCCGCTGGATCGCCGGCAACGGCGTCTGGATGCGCCTCGTGCAGCGCGGCGACTGGGACGTCGCCGGCCTCGAGCCGTTCGTACCGAACGGCTGGTACCTGGTCACCTGCAATCACCAGAGCTGGGCCGACATCTTCGTGCTGCAGCGGCTGTTGAACGGCCGGATCCCGATGCTCAAGTTCTTCCTGAAGCAGGAACTGATCTGGGTACCGGTCATCGGCCTCGCCTGGTGGGCACTCGATTTCCCGTTCATGCGCCGCCATTCGGATGCCTACCTGCTCAGGCATCCGGAAAAGCGGCTCGAGGACATCGAGACCACCCGCCGCGCCTGCGCGAAGTTCGCGCTGGTGCCGACCAGCGTGATGAACTTCGTCGAAGGCACGCGTTTCACGCCGGCCAAGCGCGAAGCGCAGCGCTCCCGTTACCGCCATCTGCTCAAGCCGAAGGCCGGCGGCCTCGCGCTCGCGATGAACGCGCTCGGCGAACGCTTCGATTCGCACGCCGACTTCACGATCGTCTATCCGGACGGCGTGCCCGGCTTCTGGCAGTTCCTGTGCGGCGATGTCGGCCGCATCGTCGTGCGCGCCGACCGCCGGCCGATCCCGGCCGAGTTCTGCCGCGGCGACTACGTCAACGACCCGAAGTTCCGCAAGACGCTGCAGCGCTGGCTGCTGGAACTGTGGCGCGAGAAGGACGAGAGGATCGAGTTGCTGTCGCAGGGGGGATAGCCCGCCGTCGAGAGCGTCGTGATGTCGCTGCCATCGCCCCGGCCGATTCGAACAACCGCTGCCCCGCGTCTGGGGAGGATCCGCACAACCTAGGGCTCGAGGCCGGCCTTGGCCAACCCGACATAGAAGCGCTTACGCTCCTGATGGAAGGCCGGCGAGGTCGCGGTTTCGGTCTTCGCGAGAGAGCCGACCGTCTGATTGGGAATCAACTTCCTGAAGCGGGCCAGGTTGGTCCGCGCCTCCTCGTGGCGACCGTGCAAGGCATCGATCGCCGCCATCCACTGCCATCCGAACCCATTGCTGGGGTTGCTGGCCACCGCCTGCTGCATCTGCCGATAAGCCTCGTCGTCCAAGTGCAGGTGAAACTGCGCCATGCCCAGGATGAAGTGGCCGAAAGACACCTGGTTGGCCTCGAGCGGATTCAGGCGCAGCGACAGGCGGACCAGCGGCTCGACCTCGGCGGGACGTCCCTGCTGCAGGCGCAGGAAGCCCAGCCGCTGCAGCGTGCGAGGTTCGTTGGGCCAGCGCGCCAGCACCTGTTCGCAGGCGACGGCCGCGTCGTCGACACGCCCACGCATGTACAACACGTGGCTGCGGCCGAGATATGCCAGCGCGTAGTCAGGTTGCAGCGCGATGGCCCGCTCGAACGCGTCGCTGGCCGCCTGGATACGCCGCTCTCGTTCGCCTCCCCAACGCCTGCCCAGTTCGACCGTATACGTGAAGCCCAGCGCGGTCAGCGCGATGACCGAGTCCGGGTCGACTGCCAAAGCCCGTTCGATCAACCGGCGGGCGTTCAGCACGTCGTCCTGCTTGGCGGAGGTTCGCAGCGTGGCAATACCGCGCTGCGTGGCCTCGATCGCATCCGGCTCGCCGCGCGCATGACTCGTCTTCGGCAAATAGGCTTCGTACAGCCGTGTATCCAGCGCATTGGCCACCCGCTGGCCGATGCCCAGTTGCCAATCCCAGTTGGTGTTGCCCTGGTAGTGGAACCGATCGCTCCAGACGACGGCGCCTGTGTCCGCGCGATTCAGTCGAACCTGGATCAGCACGGCATCCCCCTGGCGACGCACGCTGCCCGTCAGCACGTGGGTGGCAGCCAGCATCCTGCCCACGGTCTGCGGATCGGCTTTGCCGTCCGAGAAGCCGGCGGTCGACGCGCTCGAAAGGACCACCGTGTTCCCCAGGTGCGACAGCGCCACCGTCAGGTCCTCGGTCACCGCCTGGGCCAGCGCCGGAGACGGCGGATCGCCCAGATCGGTGAACGGCAGCACTGCGACCGCCCGCTGAGCCAACACGCCCCGGTCGATGCTGACCTGCATCGACGGCCACCACCACACGAGGCCGGCACACAGCAGCAGGAACGCGAGCGCGGTGGCGATCATCAGCCGCTTGAGCCGTCGCGGCGCATCGGCAGCGCGACCTGCACCAGCCGTGCCGCCGGCCCCAGCGGCGGCGCCTGCGCTGGCGGCGCCACCCACGCCGCCCACGCCACCCACGCCACCCACGCCGGCCGCCGCCGGACTGCCGGTCAGCGTCGGCTCGGCCGCCTCCTTAGCCGCCGGCGGCAGCACGCGCCGTACCGTCGTTTCCAGCCGATACCCCCGGCGGGCCACGGTCCGGATCAGCCGCTGACCTCCATCGCCGAGCGCCGCCCGCAGCTCGCCGACACACTGGGTAACCGAATCGTCGGTCACCACCACGCCCGGCCAGAGCTTGCCCAGCAGCTCGTCCCGGGAGATCAGGCGCCCGGGATGTGACAGCAGGTACTGCAGCAACGCAAACGCCTTCGGACGCAGGGGAATGTGGTGGCCGTCCCGGCACAACGTGCCGCGCTGCAGGTCGAACTCGAATCGCTCGAAACACCATAACCCGGTCGGCTGACGGCCTTGATCCAGGGCGGCGGCATCGGTCGAGGCTTCGGGGTGCATGTCGCTTCTCGGGGCGAAATCCATCGTAACAGCCATCCCGCGATGGTGACAGCCCCCGATCGGAGAACTTTCGGCGTTCTTTTCGGGTTTGTTCGGGACGGTTCGCGGCCGGATGACCACCATGGAGGCCGGTTCCCTCCGTCACCCTACCCGATTCAGGATGCGCGATGAAGACGCCCGGCCCCCACTCGCTCAGTTCGCGTCCCGTTCGGGCACGTCCGCACAGGAGGCTCGTGTCACCGTGGGCCTTGCTGTCCGGCTGCCTGACCGCCTGTCTGCTGGTGCAATATCTGCCACCTGAATGGACGGTCCGTCTCTGGTCTCCTTCGCATGAGGAACATCGCAGCGCGTTGCCGGCCGGCATCGCCTCCGCGACATCGTCCCCCTCCTCGACTCCGGCGGCGGAATCCGTGCCGGTGATGACTGCGATGGGCGACTTCACCGGCTTTTACCAACTCTGGCCACCGGAAGCGGACCCCTCCGCGGAACGGCGGCCGACGGGAGCCCGGGCGATCCCGCCGCCATGGCCAGGCAACCAGAGGCACACCCATACCGATGACAACACGTTCGGCGAAGTTTCCCGCGCCTTGCGGGGCAGATGACAGGAGACGCTCGATGACGCACCTTGACCGGCCGTTCACTGGCGACGTCAACGGCCCGCTGTGGGGCCGCGGGGCGGCCGATTGGAGCCAGTTGCTTGAGCCACAGTTTCGCCCCTTGTATGAAGCCGCATTCGATCGCCTGGGTATGGTGGTCGGACACGACTATCTCGACGTGGGCTGTGGCGCCGGGCTGGCGCTGCAGGTCGCAAAGCGGCGCGGAGCCCGGATCACCGGCCTGGACGCATCGGCGGCGCTGCTGGCGGTGGCGCGCGAGCGGGTGCCGGATGCAGACCTGCGCCAGACGGATCTGCAGCAGTTACCGTTTGCTGCACACGCGTTCGACCGGGTCAGCGGATTCAACGCGTTTCAATACGCCGCCGATCCGGCGGCGGCGCTGGCCGAGGCCGGGCGGGTCTGTCGCCCCGGCGGCGGGATCCTGATCGCCACCTGGGGGCCGCCCGACAGGATGGAAGCCGCATCGCTGATCGCCGCGCTGAAACCTCTGCTGCCCCCCGCTCCGCCGGGCGCGCCAGGCCCGTTCGCGCTGTCGGACGAACCCACGCTCAGAAATCTTGCGCAGAGCGCCGGCCTCGCACCGGGCGATTGCTTCGATGTGGCGACCCGCTGGTCGTTCGATACGCTGGAGCTGGCCTGCAGGGCGCTGAAGTCCGCGGGCGTTGCTGCTCGGGCCGTCGACCACTCGGGTGAAGCGGCCGTCGACGCAGCCCATGCCGCGGCGTGGGCACCGTTCCGGCAATCGGACCGGGGGTATGCGGCGACCGCGATCTTCAGGTGCCTGATCGCCGCGCCTCGCCGCGACTGAGGCGGCCACTGGAAGAGCGGCTTTGGCGGAATGCCCTGGAAGTTGTCCAACGCCATATCGGACGCTTCCCCGAGGCTCAGGGCAGAAGGCTACCCGGGCGATCAACGAAAACCTCGAACAGATCAAGCGGCACTGGGGTGAGCCGTTCGATGCAGACGGACTTCGTTCTGGATGCGCTGGAGCAGGCTATGTACACCCGCCCGCCGGAACGAGGCGAGTTGATCTGCCACTCGGAGCTTGAGCCATTTCTCAGTCTACCGTGCTCGGAAGCTCACGCGTTGTGAGCGTCCGGCCGTCCCATCTTGAACGGCGCTGGAGCGCCCCGGACGATGGTG
>OEIU01001869.1_pt1 | contig 12287 bp, 12 predicted proteins | sample 1539221 | NCBI WGS metagenome assembly OEIU01 (sample SAMN03792071, study PRJEB22550) | activated sludge metagenome | feature: wastewater treatment plant; material: activated sludge; isolation source: Wastewater treatment plant of a petroleum refinery complex | place: Argentina: Zarate | collected... | reverse complement strand
AATTTTGTCGCCGCCTTCGCCGTCGCCACGCTGCTCGCGCTGCTGGCGCTGGTCACGCTCGTCCTGAAGTCCCTTCTCGAATACAGGTTCGGCGACGAGATCGCCGGCAACGCAAAGCACTGAGGCCGCCATGCAGGTTTCGATCCACAATGTCCGCAAGGAGTTCGACGGTTTTGCCGCGCTCCGCAACGTGTCGCTGGACATCCGGTCCGGGGAGCTGATCGCGCTTCTCGGCCCTTCGGGTTCCGGCAAGACGACCCTGCTGAGGCTGATCGCGGGGCTTGAAAGCCCCACCGCCGGCTCGATCTATTTCGGCGACGAGGACGCGTCGCACAAATCCGTGCAGGAGCGCAATGTCGGCTTCGTCTTCCAGCACTACGCCCTGTTCCGGCACATGACCGTGGCCGAGAACATCGGCTTCGGCCTGAAGGTCAGAAAGGGCGGGACACGCCCGCCGCAGGGCGAGATCCGGCGCCGGGCGCTTGAGCTGCTCGATCTGGTCCAGCTTTCCGGCCTCGAAAACCGCTATCCCAACCAGCTTTCCGGCGGCCAGAAGCAGCGCGTCGCGCTGGCGCGGGCCATGGCGAGCGAGCCCGGGGTGCTGCTGCTCGACGAGCCGTTCGGCGCGCTGGACGCGCAGGTGCGCCGGGAGTTGCGCCGCTGGCTCAGGGAAATCCACGACGCCACCGGGCACACGACTGTCTTCGTCACCCATGACCAGGAGGAAGCGCTTGAACTGGCGGACCGGGTCGTCGTCATGAGCCAGGGCGATATCGAGCAGGTCGGCACGGCGGACGAGGTCTATGACCGGCCGAACTCGCCTTTCGTCTACGGCTTCATCGGCGATTCCAGCAGCCTGCCGGTCCGGGTCGAGCACAACGAGATCTGGCTTGCCGATCGCGCCATAGGCCTTTCGGCGCGCGACGTGCCGGATGGTCCCGCCACGCTCTATATGCGCCCGCACGATGTCGAACTTCTGGACGGCTGCGGCGGCTGCATCGCCGGCACCGTGGCGGCGAGCCGCCGCGTGGCCGGAACACGCCGCGTCGAACTGGAAATCGGCGGTGAGCGTCAGCGCGTGGAGATAGAGCTGCCGGTCGACCATCCGGCGGCGGCGAAATCGCGGCTGGCGTTCCGCCCTCGCCGTTGGGCGGTTTTTCCGCCCAACTGAAGGGTGAATGCCATCAGCATGCGTCAGCCGCGCAGACTTTTGGTAAGCCTTGGCGAACCAATATTATTCGCCATTCGTCTTATTCGCGCCTTTCTATATGGACAGACCGCCCCGGCAGGCGATATTTCTTCGGCCGGGGCTTGAATTGGGTGTGTTGGGCCGCGTTGCGGTGGTTTCGGGTTGCATGAGGCGATCCGCGGACTATTGTCCAAGACCATTGCGTCGGATTCCCGATATACAGATCAATTCACCGCTCGAGATGACAGGGAATCGATGATTTCCCCTCCCACTGCGGTGTACTGGCCGGATCGTCGCGGCCCCGACGATCCGGCCCTTTTACCTGGCGCGAATCGTTCCCAATAATGGGTCAGCGGGATCGCTTTCTGCTCGCCTGAGTCCGCTTTTCCACTGGCGCAGCCTTCTTTTTCGCCTCGTCGTCGATCAGTTCGTACCACATGGCGTTCAGCACGGCGAAAGCAGCCGCGAGAGGCAGGCCGAGCAACCATGAGAAATACCACATTGCCGTTCTCCCTGTCCGTTCAATAGGCGTGGCCGCTGCCGTCGCTGATCTCCTTCGCGTCCACCTTGCCCCAGAGAACGCGGTAGACCCAGGCGGTATAGGCGACGATGACGGGAATAAAGATCACGGTCACGACGAGCATGATGAAAAGCGTCAGATGGCTCGACGATGCGTCCCACACCGTCAGGCTCGATCGCGGATCGATCGAGGACGGCAGGATGAAGGGAAACATCGACAGGCCTACGGTCGAGACGATGCCCAGCACGGCCGCCGCCGACGACAGCAGGGCCGGCACCTCGCGGCGCGAACGCAGGAAGGCGAGGCTTCCGAGCGCTCCGGCAAAACCGAGAATCGGCGCGATCGTCATCCATGGATGCGCGCCGTAGTTCGCAAACCACGCGCCTGCCGCCTGCTCCACCGACTTGCCGAGGGGATTGGACGGCCCCGTCGTGACGATCTCGCTGGTGATGCGGTAGCCGTCCACGCCGGCCCACAGCCACACGCCGCCGAGCGCGAACAGGACGATGGTGGCAAGCGCCGCGACGCTGCCTAAGCGACGCGCCCGTTTCGCCACCTCGCCTTCGGTCTTGACGACCAGCCACCCGGCGCCGTGCATCACGAGCATCGACACGGACAGCAGGCCGCAAAGCAGCGCGAAGGGATTGAGAAGCTCGAACAGCGTCGTGCCGTCGTAGAAGACGCGCAGGTCCGGGTTGAAGCGGAACGGCACGCCCTGGAGCACGTTGCCGACCGCCACCCCGAGAATGAGCGCCGGCACGAAACCGCCGACGAAGAGCGCCCAATCCCAGTTCCTGCGCCATGCCGCGCTCTCGCGCTTCGACCGGAACTTGAAGGCGACCGGCCGCAGGATCAGCGCGAAGAGGATGGCGAACATGGCGAGATAGAAGCCGGAGAAGGAAACCGCATAGAGCGGCGGCCATGCGGCGAAGATGGCGCCGCCGCCAAGGATCAGCCAGACCTGGTTGCCCTCCCAGACTGGCCCTACCGCGTTGATGACGACGCGCCGCTCCAGATCGGTCTTCGCCACGAAGGGGAGCAACGCCGCCGTGCCGAGGTCGAAGCCGTCCATCACCGCGAAGCCGACGAGAAGCACTCCGAGCAGCAGCCACCAGATGAGTCGCAGCGTTTGATAGTCGATCATGTCGTGCAGGATCATGGTACTTACTCCGCTGGAGCGAGCGCGGGCGGCGCGAGCGGCGCTTCCGACTGGCTGTCGGGTTCCGGGCCTTTCTGTATGGCCCGGAGCATCAGCATCATCTCGATGACGAACAGCACGGTATAGATGAGCACGAAGCCCACGATGGTCGCGAGCACGGTCGATGCGCCGAGGCTGGAGACGGCCGCCGCCGTCGGCAGGGCGCCTTCGATGATCCATGGCTGACGTCCGAATTCGGCAACCACCCAGCCCAGTTCGGCCGCGATCCATGGCAGCGGAATGCTCAGGACCGCGAGACGCAGCAGGATCGGATAGGCGTCGAGCCTTCGGCGCGCAGACAGGTAGAAGAAGGTCGCCGTCAGTGCGATGAAGAAGAGGCCGAGACCCACCATGATGCGGAAGGACCAGAACAGCGTCGGGACATGCGGCACGGTGCTCCAGGCCGCCTGCGCGATCTGCTCGTCGGTCGCCTGTCTCGGATCGTCTATGTAGCGCTTGAGCAGCAGCGCGTAGCCGAGGTCGGCGCCGTTGTCCTCGAAGGCCTGCCGCACCTCCGGCGCGATGTCGTTCGTGCTGCCGGCCTCGCGGATCTTCTGCAGCGCGTCGAAGGCGATCATCCCCTGGCGGATGCGCGTTTCGGCATGCCCGACCAGTTCCTCGATACCCGGGATCTGCGTCGTCAGGGAGCGCGTGCCGATCAGGCCCATGACCCAGGGAATGTGCACGGCGTAGTGCGTCTCGCGCGCCTGCTGGTCCGGAAGGCCGAACAGCGTGAAGGCGGCAGGCGCTGGCTCGGTCTCCCACATGCCTTCGATGGCGGCGAGCTTCATCTTCTGGTGCTCGGTGGAGAGGTATCCGCTCTCGTCGCCGAGAACCACGACGGACAGGGCCGAGGCGAGGCCGAAGCTCGCCGCAACCGTCATCGAGCGCTTGGCAAGCTCGGAATGCCTGCCTTTCAGCACATACCAGGCCGAGATGCCGAGCACGAAGATCGAGGCCGTGACATAGCCCGCCGAGACGGTATGCACGAACTTCGCCTGCGCGACGGGGTTGAACAGGACCTCGAAGAAATCCGTCACCTCCATGCGCATGGTCTGCGGGTTGAAGGCAGAGCCGACCGGGTTCTGCATCCAGCCATTGGCGATCAGGATCCAGAGCGCGGAGAAGTTGGAGCCCAGCGCCACGGCCCACGTCGCCATGAGGTGCCCGAGCTTCGAAAGCTTGTCCCAGCCGAAGAAGAACAGGCCGACGAAGGTCGCCTCGAGGAAGAAGGCCATCAGGCCCTCGATGGCGAGCGGCGCGCCGAAAATGTCTCCGACATAGTGGCTGTAGTAGCTCCAGTTCATGCCGAACTGGAATTCCATGACGATGCCGGTGGCGACGCCCATGACGAAGTTGATGCCGAACAGCGTGCCCCAGAACTTCGTCATCTGCCGCCAGATCACCCGGCCGGTCATGACATAAACCGTCTCCATGATCGCCAGCAGGACAGAAAGGCCGAGCGTCAGCGGCACGAAGAGAAAATGGTAAAGCGCGGTGATCGCGAATTGCAGCCGGGAGAGGTCTACGACATCCAGTTCCATTTGGCTCATCCCGGCTCGCGCCGGTCTCCTGCTGAATCGGTACCTGTCGTTCCGCTCCGATAAGTCAATCGGGACGCAGCGCCGCAAGCGCGGCCTCGTATCCAGGCTCGCCGCGCCCGACGATGGCAGCAATGCTTGCCTGTTTCATGACGACCAGCCGATCGGCTGCCTCCGCCTCGCGCCTGATATGCGTTGCCGTGACCACGGCGCGGGCACCTGAATGCGCGACCAGCCGGCGCATCACGTCGCGCGCGGTGGCGCGGTCGAGCCCTTCGGTCGGCTCGTCGAGGAGCCACAGAGGCGTATCGCGCAGGAAAAGTCGAGCCAGCGCCAGCCGACGCGCCTGGCCGCCGGAAAGGCCATGGCCACCTTCGCCGAGCCTCGTGTCCAATCCGGCCGGCAAAGCCTCGATGTCGACGCGCAGGCCGGCCGCCTCCAGCGCCTCGAGCAGACGGTCGTCATCGGCATGCGGATCGGCAAGCCCCAGATTGTCGCGGACGGTGTCCGAAAGAGTTCGCTCCGCTGCGTCACGAGCGTCGCCTCGCAACGCGCCACCCGGCCGCTTTCCGCCTCGATCTCGCCGGCAAGCAAAGCGAGCAATGTCGACTTTCCCGCGCCGCTCGCACCAATCACCGCAATACGCTCGCAGCGTCCGACAAAAAAATCCACGTCGCGCAAGGCAAAACCGGCCGCGCCCGGATGCCGCACCGAGACGCCCTCCAACCGCACCGCGCTGCCATCCATCGGCGGAAGCACCGTTGCGGTTGTCGGCGGCGGAGCAAGCCGGGGCGCAATGCGACGCGCCGACAGAAGCGTGCGGCCGAGTTCGACGGCTCCGCGCCGCAACGGCACGAAAGGCTCCAGGACGGAAAGCGCGACCAGAACGCCAAGGGCGGCGGCCGGCGCACCGGCTGCGCCGGAATGCGCGAGAAACGCCACCGCGACGAGTACCCCGGACAAAAGCACCGCGCCGGCGATGCCGAATCCCATGCCAGCCCGCGTCTCGATACGGTTCAACGCATCGTCGGCCCGTGTCAGATACTGATCGACTGCGGCGATTTCCTCTCGCTGCGCCGCGAGCCGGCCGGCCATGATCCACTCTGTCTGGCCCGATACGAGATCGATGACGCGGGCGCGCAACGTCTCCAGAGCATGAGCCCGCCGTCGCGCGGGCCGCCGGGCGGCAATGGCGGCGAGCGTCGGAATACCGAGACCGACCGTCACAAGCAGCGCAAAGGCGCCAAGGCCGAGAAGCGGATCGATCATGCCGAAAACGACGCCCGTTGCCAGCGCGACGGAAAGCGCGCCGAGAACGGGGAGCGCGACGCGCAAATAGAGCAAATCCAGCGCGTCGATATCGAGCGTGAGGCGGAACAGCAGCCGCGCCGGTCGCCCCGCCAGTTCCCGCGCGGCATCCGGCCGCGACCATGCGCGGAACAGGCGCTCGCGCAATTCCGCCAGCACGCCGAGCGTCGCATGGTGGGTCGCCAGCCGCTCGCCGTAGCGCGACGCGGTGCGCGTCAAGGCGAGGAAGCGGATGCCGGCCGAGGGCGCGAAGACGTCGAAAGCCAGCGCGGTCGCCACAGAGAGCCCGGCAATCCCGGTCGCGGCGATGAACCACCCCGACAGGCCCAAAAGCGCCACGCCGGACAACGCCGTCGCGGCCGTCAGGAGTACCCCGATCAAAAGCATGGCGCGGTTGCCGGCGAGAAAGAGATCCGCCACCGGCCGAAGCTGCCTTATCGTCCGGATCATGCCGCATCCTCCAGCGTCGTGCCCGTGAGGCGGACGACGCGGTTCATGCGCGCCGCCAGCACGGGGTCGTGCGTCGCGACGATGAGGGTGCGTCCCTTCGCCAGAGCCAGCAGCGTCTCGGTGACGGCCTCCGCCGTAGTGGTATCCAGATGCGCCGTCGGCTCGTCCGCCAGTATGAGGCCGACGCCGGGCTTCGCCGCGATGCGCGCGAGCGCGAGACGCGACGCTTCGCCACCCGACAGGCCGACGCCGTTCTCGCCGATGAGCGCAGGCCCCCGATTGTCGATCACGGGTCCCAATCCAACGTCGCGAAGCGCCTGCCGCGCCGACCGCATGTCAATCTCGGGCCGGCCAAGGGCGACATTTCCCGCAATCGTTCCCGGAAAGACGTGCGGCTGCTGGCCGATCCACGCCATGCGGCGTCTCAACCCATCCGCCGTGGCGGGCGTGAGCGGCGTGCCGTCGATAAGGATGCGACCGCTTTCGGGCGACGCGAGGCCCGCCATCAGCGCGATCAGGGTCGATTTCCCGCCGCCGCTCGGCGCGAGCAAGGCGACGTGCTCGCCGCCAGCGACATCCAGATCGAAGCCATCGAGGACCAACGGCTTTTCGGCGGCATGACGGAAGGAGAGATTTTCCACCCTGACATGCGTGGCGGATGTCCCGGCAGGTTTTGCCCGCGCGTGAACCGTCTCGGGGGTCTCCGGCCGAGCCTCACTCGCGGAGAAACGATCGAGCGCCTCGAGCGCCGCCTCGCCAGCCGCCCGATCGTGCCAGACGGAGGAAAGGTCGCGCAACGGCTCGAAGAATGCGGGCGCCAGCAGGAGGATGAAGAGGCCTTCGGCCAGCGTCAGCTTTTCGCCCCAGGCGCCGAAGGACAACTGGCCGAGCAGGTGGAAGCCGACATAGACGGCCACCATGGCGACGCCGAGGGCGGCGAAGAGTTCGAGCACGGCCGACGACAGAAACGCTATCCGCAGCACGGCCATGGTGCGGGCACGCAGGCTTTCGGCGTCCGCCCTCAGCCTCTTCGCAGTTGCATCGACCGCCTGCATCGAGCGGATCGTCGTCATCCCGCGCAGCCTGTCCAGAAGGAACGCATTCATGCTGCCGAGTTCGACGAGTTGCGCCTCGCTAGCCGCCTTCGCCCGCATCCCGACGAGCGCCATGAAGATCGGAATGAGCGGCGCGGCGACAAGCAGGACGAGCGCCGCCGCCCACGAATAGGCCAGCACGCAGAGAAGAATGGCGAAAGGCACGAGCACAGCACGCATGCGGGTCGGACGGTATCGCGACAGATAAGGCACGATCGCTTCCGCCTGCTCGGCAAGCGCGCTCGCCGCCGCCCCGGAAGCCGGCCTGCCGGCATCGAAGGGCGACCTCGCCGTAAGCGCCGCGACCGTCTCGCGCCTTCGCTCAGACAGCACTGTCCGCGCGTGGCGAAAAGCCATGCGGCTGCCGAAGGCATCCAGAACGGAGCGCGCGATACCCAGCGCAAGGACGCCGATCGCGCAAAGAACGACCGTCATGAAGGAGTCTTCGGCGGCGATATTGCCGACCGACATGGCGAGCAGAGCCGCTTGCGGAATCCACAAAAGCGACGCGATCGACTGGAAAACGGTCGCCAGACGCAACGACCTGCCGGAGATCGGGAGGGAACGCGCCAGACGCTCTTCTTCCGGGTCGACGCTGTCAGCCGTCGTGGTGCCACGCCGCGACTTGCGCGTCCGTCCGGTATCGCTCGCAATTGCGGGGATAACAGCCGCATCCGACATGGTCACGCCTCACCGGCGGTGGACTTGCGGCGGCCCCTGGAAACGATCCGATCCTTGGCTTCCAGAACCTTGATGATGCGGGCACCGAGGCCGAGCAAGCCGGCCAGCCGATCGGTATCCAGCTGCTTCACCTCATCGTACCAGTTGGTCAGGCGTTCGATCAGAGCCTGCATTTCGCCCATGCGCTGCTGTGCGAAGCATTCCTTGTCGCTGTCCGGCGTCTTCATCAGGATCTCGCGCAGGACGGACAGCGTCGGATCGACCTCCCGCTTTTTCCGCTCCTCGGCCAACGTCCGCAGAATCTGCCAGACATCTTCCGGCGTCGTGTAAAAATCACGCCGGTCGCCGGGCAGATGCTTCAGCAGGACGAGGTTCCACGCCTGAAGTTCCTTGAGGCTCATCGACACATTGGACCGCGAAATGCCCAGCGAGTCCACTATCTGCTCGGCGCAGAGCGGCTCGGACGACACGAAAAGCAGCGCATAGATCTGCCCGACGGTGCGGTTGATACCCCACCGGCTGCCCATTTCGCCGAAATGCAGCACGAAGGCCTGAATGAGAGGCGGGAGATCCATCTCAGGTCCATCACTTGTTTCAGAAATTTCTGAAACTTCTATATGTACGGAGATCGCCTCGTACAAGCGCGGCCCTTGCGGCCTTCGGTCACAACGCCCGATCCGCGTTGGGACGGCGACTCACGGCTTCAAAGTTGCGTAAGTTAAACCTTACCGATAACGCGGCAATCGCAGCCTGACACACAGCGGATTCGAGTTGGCGGTCGATATGATATTCATACAAAATATTTCGGCACGCATCATCCGCCGGGCATTGATCGCTTCGTCCCAGTTGAGTTTCGAGGAGAAGCATTCCGATGCGGAATGTCCGATTTCCCTGACCCACTAACTTCTGGCCAAAAGAAAACCCCGCCAACCTGACGGTTGGCGGGGTTTTCATGAAACTTGGTTGCGGGGGCTCGCCCTAAGCGCTTGCTGCACGCAGCGTGGGACATCGGAAACCCTTGCCCCTGAAGCCAGAATTCAGTCGCGCCGCCGAGATACCCGATCTTCCTCCGCTACCGCGACGCCAGAAACGCCGACAGCCCCCGTTCAGCATCCGCCTGAACGATGAAGAGCGCGCCCGGCTGACGGCCGAAGCCAAAGGCGTGCCGCTGGGGACCTATGTCAAAGCCAAGGTCCTTGGCGATGCCGCCACGCGTATTCGCCGTGCCGGCGTAGCCGTCGAGGATCGGCAGGCGCTCGGTCAGGCTCTGGCGTTGCTTGGACAATCCGGGCTGGCAATGAGCCTAGCGGGCATGGCGAATGCCGCAAGCAGCGGGTCTTTGCCCGTCACACCAGAAACGGAAGCAGCGATTGTCGAGGCGGCGCGCGATGTAAGCGCGCTTCGCTCCCTGCTCCTCGTTGCCCTCGGGATGAAGGATGCCGCGCCATGATCATCAAGGCATCCCAGCGCGGCGGCGGTCAGGACCTGGCCGCGCATCTGATGCGCATCGATGACAACGAACATCTCAGCATTCACGAAATGCGGGGTTTCGCGTCCGGCAACCTGAAAGGCGCTTTCAAGGAAGTCGAGGCGGTCAGCCGTGGCACGAAATGCAAACAGTATCTGTTCTCGGTCAGCCTGAGCCCGCCGGATGACGGAACTGCACCGCAGAGAACGCGATCGCCTCGGCGCTCAGCAGGAATCGGAGTGGGAAGCCGAAACGCTGGCACGCGCCGCGCGCCTGCCCAAAGGCCTGCGAGGCCTACCTCCAGGCGTACGCGGAAAAGCATCGCGAGAAAGGCAACGGCTTTGGCTTTGGCCTGTTCGGTAGTGGTGATGTCGCACGGACACTTTCGGCCCGCTATCACAAGGACGGCTCGGAAATCCTGATCCGCCAGAAGCGCAAGAACCCTCGCCGCCTGACGCCGCGCGAGTGTGCGAGACTGATGGGCTTCGAAAAGCCGGGCGAACGTAAATTCAGGATTCCGGTGTCCGACACGCAGGCCTATCGGCAATTCGGGAACGCAGTCGTTGTTCCGGTGGTCGAGGCACTTGCGAAACACATGGCACCCTTCATCTCAGAGGCAAAGGAAGAGAAGCGGAGCACCCGCAGGAAGGAAAAGGCGGTTGCCTGATGTCGTCGACCAGGAAACCCGCAGCCGGATGATGTCCGGCATCAGGGGCAAAGATACCCGGCCAGAGCTTGCCATACGGCGGGCGCTCCATGCGAAGGGATTCCGGTTCCGTCTTCACGCCAGCGACATTCCCGGCAAGCCCGATCTTGTTCTGCCGAAGTTTCATGCGGCGATCTTCGTCAACGGATGTTTCTGGCACCGACATGACTGTCACCTGTTTCGGATGCCTTCCACGCGGACTGAATTCTGGTCGGAGAAAATCGAGCGCAATGTCTGCCGCGATGAACTGGTCAGGGAGCAGCTTCAGGATGCCGGCTGGCGCTTCCTGATCGTGTGGGAATGCGCGCTCAAGGGACGCACGCGTCTCGGGATCGATGAAGTCATAACGCGCATCATCGACTGGCTGAGAGGCTCTCAGCCTTCGCTCGAAATCCGGGGCGCCTCATGAGCAAACAGGCGGAAATCGCGTTTGGTCAGGCAGGCATCGAAGCGGATTTCCTGGCCAGCCTTTTCGAGACTTCGGATCAAATCCTGATCAAGAAGCTGTCGAACAACGATCGTCTGTGGTCGCATCAGAAGGAAGACAGCGAAGGCCAGCCAATCCCCGGCAAGCGGAAAAACAATCAGGCCGGCGTCTATATCCCGCATGAAGAGCGCGATAGCGGCTTCTTCCCACCCCTTGAGCTCAAGGAGCGCAAGGACGGGAAGACCGATGAAATCTGGGAGCGATTTCTCGATACAAGATGGCCGCAGGCCAGCGAGGAAAAGCGCTCGCGCCTGGTCAATTACCGCAGCAAGAGCCAGGAAACCCATATCACCGTTCTTCCCCGCGCGCTGTTCATTGATCTAAACCCGGCGTCTTTCCTTGTCATGGGACGAGTGCGTGGCAGCGCCGACCGTTATGACTGCCTGACGATCGACTCTGCCAGCGATGAGGCGTCCCTTCTCGTCGAGATGTTCGGCCTCGGGCCGGATTTTTCGGTTGGAATCTTTGAGCCTGAAAGCGTCAAGGCTGTTGAAAAAGACAAAGTTCTCGACTTCGCGGAGCAGGTTATTGCAGCCTGGCTGGATGGCACGATCGCGGCTTTTGCGGCGAAGAATGCGGTAATGCCGAGTACAATCGACCTGGCGCGCATGGCGCAGGCGGCATTTCTCAGGAAGTATGGTCTCGGAAAGATTGATCCTTTTGCGCTCGGTAATCCCGGTGATGCCTTGCGGGAAATCAGCCGCTCGATCGAGTGGGACCTATTCCGGGAGTATCAAAGGCGGGAACGCTCGGTCGAGCTGGTGAGGCTTGTGCTGGGTGACAAGCCTCAATCGATGAAACCGGCCGAGATAATCCGCCAGCTGATTGATGAACTTCCGGCGATTGATGCGCTGAGGGGTCAGACGCCCCTTCAGAGAAAGAACAATGGCGAAGATTCGCGACCCGGCGCCGTGTACCGCCACCGAAATCGAACGGTGGCAAACGCCCTTTGGTCCGTCAGATCGGTCACCGGTCATTGTGGCTGGAGCGCAACTCTGCGCGGTTTCGCCGATGAGCGGCGGGAACCTCTGAGAACATCCGCAAACCATGATGCGGATATCTCATTTTCACCCCGAGATCGACACGGGGAGCCGTGGTCGAAGAAGTCAAGAAGCTGCTTTAGGCTTCGCGCGTGAGAGTATTCGCTGCCGCAAATTGCGTATTGCACCGCGTCAAGCTCTGCATACAGTACGACAACGGCCACGCAGTTGACGACGTGCGATTTTATAGGAGGAGACGCGGATGACGCGCTGGTGGTTGATTGCCCTAACAGCGTTTGTTGCCGCGTTTGCGATGCAGCCCTCGCTCGCCGGAACTGAACAACTCGGCCGACGAGCCGACCTTGTAATCAGGCCGGACGTCAAGCCGAGTACCGCCCACCATCACCTTTTTGATGGCGAGTCGGCTGCACGACGAGACCTAACGACAGTGCCCATGCGGACCGCACAATCGTCAACGGATCATGACGCCGATCGGAAGCGAGAAAAGCAGGAGGCCAACTTCGAAGGTACTTGGGAAGGAGAGTACTTCTGCAAGCGCCCTAATCCCGTGGGAAAACTCAAGCTTCGCATTGTCATGGAGGGTAACCGGCTTGTCGGCTACGATTCCTATTCGCGTGGCGGCAGCTCGGGGACGGTAATATATC
>OEIU01001868.1_pt1 | contig 12300 bp, 14 predicted proteins | sample 1539221 | NCBI WGS metagenome assembly OEIU01 (sample SAMN03792071, study PRJEB22550) | activated sludge metagenome | feature: wastewater treatment plant; material: activated sludge; isolation source: Wastewater treatment plant of a petroleum refinery complex | place: Argentina: Zarate | collected... | reverse complement strand
CAGGTGCGGAGGTTCCTCGAGCTCGCGGCGTCGGAGCATCGTTCCATGCTCGTGTCGGGCGGCACGTCGTCGGGAAAGACGACCTTCCTGAACACGATGCTGACGGCAATTCCCATGCACGAGCGCTTCGTTCTGATGGAGGATACGCGCGAGCTGGAGCCGCGGCAGGAAAACGTGGTGTCGCTTCTGGTTTCGAAAGGAGATCAGGGCGAGGCGAAGGTGTCGATGGCCGATTTGCTGGCGACGGCGCTGCGCCTGCGCCCGGAACGGATATTCATGGGCGAGTTGCGCGGCCCGGAGGCTTTTGACTTCCTGAACTCCATCAACACCGGCCACCCCGGATCCATGACCACGATCCACGCGAATTCGCCGCATCAGGCTTTCAACCGATTGTCGACGCTGATCGTGAACGCCGGCGTCCGGATGGAGCGGGACGACATCCTCAAATACATCCGCTCGATCATTCCGATCGTGGTGCAACTTCGAAAGGGCGACGAAACGGTGAGCCGGGGGGTGAGCGAGATCTATTTTCGGGATGAGGTCAACGAAGATGGCGAGAAGGTTCACGGCCAGGTCTTTTGACGATCCGCGTCGTCACGGTGGCAACGATGCCACAGACCAGGCGGGCATCAAGAAGCCGCAGCCCGCCAACACCCGGCCGGTCAAATTCTCCGATGACAGCGGATTGCTGCAGGACCCGTTCGAGATCGATCCGGCGGCGCTGCGGGCCGCGGTTGATGAGGCGCCGCGGCAAAAACGGGCGACGGCGCTCCAGCGGTTTTCGTTTCTGACCTTTCCGGTTGCCATCGCGGTCGCGGGACTGATGTGGCTTACGACGTTCGTGTGCATCTACGAGATGTACTCGACGTCGTTCGGCCAGGCTTCATTTGTCGACTATCTGAGCCGAGCGCCGTTCATTGACGCCGCGAGGCAGACCTTGGCGATCGTATTCACCCGCAACACGATCGGACTATCGCTGCTCGCTCTGGTCCTCGTGTTTCCGTTTATCTATGTCTGGTTGACGTGGTGGATGTTGAAGGGCGGCCGGTCGCTGTCGCGCCTGATCCTCTATCTCTTGCATGTCCGGTCAATCTTCAGCCTGTTGGCGACCTCAGGGCTGGTGTCTGCCGCCTGCTGGGCGGGCGTGGTCGTCTATGGCGTGGTCTTTTATCTGATCGCCACCAAGGGCCTGACGCTGGATGCCGTGGCAAACTACTACGGCAACGCGTTGACCGCGATGTACCAAGCACCCTTTGGCGGCACCAATGCCGCCGGCCAGTTCATCGCACCGGCGAAACTGACGGTCCTCGCCAGCCTGGGTGGCCTGGCCGCGGCGGGGCTCCTGATCGGGTTCCCGATCGGCAGGGCGGGGATACTCCGCGAGCGCCAGGTGTTCGGTCATTCCCGACTGGCGTCGCTGAAGGATGCTGCCGACTATCGACTGCGCGAAAGGAACGGCGTTGTGCTCGGCTACAAGCAGGGGATGCTGCTGCGCTCGGACAGCGACCAGCACGTCATGGTGATCGGCTCACCGGGGCAGGGTAAGTCGCGCAGCTTCGTCATGCCGACGATGATGAACTACGCCGGGTCGATGTTCATCCTCGACATGAGCGGGGAACTCTACGAGAAGACGTCCGGCTACATGAAGACGAAGGGCTATGAGGTCTACCTTATGGCGCCGGGGCAGCATGGAACGCACTGCTTCAATCCGCTGGACGTGATCAGCAAGAATCCGCACCAGCGCGTTACCGATCTGCAAAAGCTGGCGCAGATGCTGATGCCGGAACGGTTGCGCTCCGACTCGACCGATTTCTGGGAGGAAAGCGCCAGGATCCTGCTGGTAGCGATGCTGGGCTTTGTGATCGAGTGTCCGGATACGCGCAAGTCGCTGAGCGAGCTCTATCGTATCCTCAATTCCATGTCGGATGAACGCACGGCAATCGCACAGCTTCTGTCGCGGTATGGCGATCACCTGTCCGACCAGACGCGCATGCAATTGACGAAGTTCATCGGCCGCCATGAAAAGCTCGGCGAGGGGATAGCGGCTGAAATCGGCGCGAAGTTCAACTTCCTCCAGAACGAGCTCATCGAGGCGATGACGTCGGTGACGACGATCCCTATCACCGACATCCGCAAGCGAAGGATGGTCATCTACCTTCAGGCCGACTGGAACGTCATCCAGATGTATGAGCGGTTGATTTCGATCTTCGTGCAGCAGATGGCAGACAATCTCGTGCAGCTTGGTCCGCTGCGCAACGGCGAATACGAGGTCTTGATGATGCTCGACGAGTTCGGCAACGGCGGCCGGCTCGACACGGTGCTGACATTGGCGCCGCTGATCCGCAAGAACGGGGTGCGGTTCGTATTCATCCTGCAGGACGGCGCGCAACTGGAGCGTCTTTACCAGCGGCCGGGCCAGAAGATCCTGATGGGGACGTCGACGATCAAGCTCTACATGAATTTCCAGAATGTCGAGGATGCTCAGGCTGTTTCCCAGATCGCAGGAGTCACCACAAAGCTGATGCCCCAGCCATCGTATTCATACCGCCATGGTCGACGCGATCGCGGAGGTTCCATGACGCCGGTACGCGTGGAGTTGCTGCCGGTTCACGCGCTGATGCAAATGAAGCCGGAAGAGGCGATCTTGCAAGTAACCGGCATGCCGATCATGCGCATCATGAAACTCGATTCTGGAGGTGAGCGCCAATTCCGAGCTATGGACAAATATGAGGAAATCCGCAAGCCACGCATCCAGCCGAGGGCCTGGACGCTCGACGACGACGTGGGGTTCAAGGCAGAGCCCGCGGCATTCGAAGGTGTGATGACGCGCCAGATGCTCTATCCGGATGCCCGGGTCGTGCACCGGCGGGTAGCCGCGCTGAAAGCCGGCGGCGTCACCAGCGCGGCGCCGGGTAAGCCGGCACGGCCGCGCCCGGTCGATTTCTTGTGGCAGGATATCGCTGGTGAGCGGCACATCTTCTTTTCGTCGCTCGATGAGCTGACGATCCGGCTGAATCTCGATGCGACGCGCATTCCGGGAGTAACGCCTGGGGAGGTGACACCCCCGTCGAACGATCGCGTGGGAGGTACAGGCGCGAGGGGGCGGCCGAATGCTGGGAATGGACGCGGCCTGGCCGGGGATATGTCGGATGTCGATCGGAAGCGCACACCCCCGGAGGACGCCGATCTTCCGGACATCGACATGGCCGATTTTCGGATGGAAGAGCGCGCCGACGATGACGATCTCGAGGTCAATGTCCAGGCGTTGCAGAGAGTGAGCTACGTTCCGCCTTCGCATCATGATCGGTCGACATCATTGTCTCGCAAGGACGTCATGCAGCATGAGGCGAACGTTGTGCGCTCGCCCGTTCTGAAGCGGCAAGAGGTCAGCAGCCAGTTCGGCAAGATGAACGCCGCGTTGCATGCGATGCTCGATGAGAGCGCCAAAGACGTCGAAAATGTCGATGCACTCGCCCTGAATGATGGAATCGAGTCTATGTGGCGGGCAACGATCGACCGGATGGAAAGCGAGGAGACCAAAGCGCTTGTTCGCGGCCATGCCTCATTGGTGATGGACCCGATCGGGGAGGGGAGTAGATGAGGCGTTTGGGTCGTAGTGCGGCGCTGAGTGCTACCAGTCTGGAGTGCGCCTGTCGCGAGAGAGTCGTCACATCTCTTGCGTTTCTCGGCAAGATGCCCTAAATATCTCGGCAGATTGCCGGAGATTGGACATGAGCACCTCAGTCACACTCATTGACGACGTAGCACGCAAACTCGGCGGCGCCGCGGTGCTGGGAGCCGATGTCCGGTCGCAGGCGGACCTTGCGATGATGGTGCGGCGCCGGCTTCCGCTCGCGACGCTGAAAGGTCTGTCTCTCGCCGGACTCAGCGAGCAGGAGATCGAGCGCTTCGTCATTCCGCAACGCACGCGCCGGCACCGCGCGGAGAAGAACGAGCCCCTGACGGTCGAGGAATCCGATCGGGCCGTACGACTCGCGCGGATCCAGTCGCTTGCGGAAGAGACCTTTGGCGATCCCGTAAAGGCGAACCGCTGGCTGCGCAAGGAACTGGCGGAACTGGGCGGCGAAGCCCCGCTGACGGTGGCGCAGACCGAGGCGGGCACGCGCGTCATCGAAACCATCCTCGGCAAGATCGCCTGGGGCGCCGCCGCCTGATGCGGCTCTGGCGGCTTTCCAGCCTGAAATTCGCGGAAGCTATGGATGGCGGCTACGGTTTGCTGTTCGATGGGCGCTGGAACACCGTCGGTCGTCCGGTGACCTATACGGCCACGTCACCGTCTCTTTGCGTCCTTGAAAAGCTTGTCCATGTCGAAGACCCGGCATTGCTGCCGGCGCTCGCGATGGTCGTCTATGACGTGCCCGACGAAACGCCGAGGGCGCAACGGGCCTTGTCCGACTTGCCTGGTGACTGGCGCCGCCGGGAAGCCGACACCCAGCGAATGGGTGACGAATGGTTGGCCGGACTTGAACATGCGCTTCTATTCGTCCCGTCGGCGATCGTCCCGGTGGCCGGCAGCCCGGACTGGAACGTGATTGTCAACCACCGCCATCCCGCGGCGACGGCGATCAGGATCGAGCGCATCGAACCTTTTGAGCTGGACGTTCGGTTGCTCGAATAAGAGGAATCAAACGAGATCTCCCTGCACCTGGAGTTAGATGTTCGCCGCCACGCCAAATCGGCTATCGATCTTGTCTTGAAATGTGGCATTCTCGGCGCGATCGGAGGGCACAATGCCAAATCGGATACCGCTTGATCCCAAATTGCCCAAGGCGTTCAACGCAACACCGAATGACGCGCGCAGCAAGGTGCAGCTCGATCAATGGTGGGATCGGCCGTATGGCCTTACTTTGTCCGACGGCCGCATCGAGGTGCGATGCCTGAACGGCGGTGCCTGGGATCGCTCGACCCATCTTGGAGTTGCCGACGACTACGACGCCGCCTGCGCGTTGGCCGAGTGGAAGCAGGCGGAATGGTTGAAATATCGAGAGCGCCCCTGTGTGCTTCTCGATGCCGATCAAGTGCTGGTAGTCCGGCAGGCGCAGCGGCCGGACGAAGAACAACAGCAATTGGCCGCGGTTTCGACGGCGGAGGCTGCTACTGCCTTTCTGAATAGCCACTATCCCACGCCGGAATTATCACGCTAACATATTGGTTTTATTGCGGAAAATTCCATAATCTATCTTACGCGACTTTCGGTTGTATTCAATCGGAAAATCGCTTCCCCGGATTGCATCCGGCCGCAATAGGAAAAGAAAAACGACGTTGACTTCACCCTTTGGCTACCTTGGACAGATGGGTGTACTGTAGCGATTTCCCGCCACTCTACCGACGTCAGATTGCCGACCGATCTAAGGCTACCGAGAGGCTGTGTCGGGCCTACCGCAGCCTATTGTATAGGAGTAAGATTGCGGATCACGGCTACCCCACGATAGTCGCCAGCTTAGCCAGAACCTCATCCATGATCGTATCCGGGGCGCGCTCCAGCCTGCGCGCATTGCGAGCGCCGAGGTCGAGCGCGCGAGGTTGGTCGCAGCGCACGATGCCGGTCGTGCCTGTGCCGGCTCCCATGAGCGACACAGCAAACCCTGCGGTTCGGGCGAAATTCCCGCCTGACGTGATGGGAAGTACGACAGGCGTTTTCGTCAGCCGGTTGAATGCGCCGGGCGAGACGACGAGAACAGGGCGCTTGCCCTGTTGTTCGTGGCCGGCTGTTGGATCGAGCGAGACGAGATAGATGTCGCCGCGCTCCATTACAGCAACTCGGTCCCGGTCGGCTTGGCGTCGAGCCACTCGCGATCTTCCTCGCTGAGATCAGCAGAGGCGTCGCATTGCGCCAGCAGTTCATCGAGCGTGTAGCGCAGGCTGTTTTGTGGCTCGACCACCAACCGCCCGTCGTCCACCGCCAGACCGACCTTTGCGCCCGCGCCAAGATGCAGCAGGTCGAGGATAGCGGGCGGCACGGCCAACATCACCGAGCCGCCGACCTTGCGCAGATTTGTCGTGTGCATGGCACTCTCCAAGAAATTATATGGCAATATAACTTCTGGCCGCTGCGCTTGCAAGCCCCATGCCCTTGTAGTTCGCCATGAGGCTCCTCTAGCCGGCATGTCCGATCCAACTTGCTATCGAAACCGGTCCTGTGCTGTCAGGCGGACGGACAGCGGTTCGGCATCGTCCCCGCGATAAATTTCCTTGTGCAGATATGAGAGCTCGGCGTCATAAAGCTCTTCATCGATCTCGATCCACCACGCTTCCTCCCGCAAAGTCTGTTCCTCATCTTCCCGCAAGGCCGCAAGAAGACGACTATCGAGGAAATGCAGCTTCGGAGTCTTGATCAGACGGCTCAGCCGGCTGCTCGACCACGGTTCGGTTGAGAGCCGATCAAGCATTATGACACTTGCTCGTTGATGTACCGATCAGTTGCGCCTTTCAACCGGACGCACATAGTCAAAGTCGCAGTCGACGTCCTTCTCGCCCTTCCTGGTGGCAGTGTAGCTGGGAAAAACCGCGTATTGGCCGGAGCGGAGTTGAACGACGTGTTCCCCCGTCGAAAGATATGAATGCCAGCCAGTAAAACGCTGACCGTCGGCAAGCTCGAAGGTGCTGCAAGACGGGAAATAGCGACTGATCAGTGGCGCGCTCGCCCAACCGAGATTGTAGACGAGGGTGCCAAGCGCAATCGCTATCAGAAGCCTGATGCCGTTCTTCATTCATGAATCCTTCCAGATTGGTTGAATGTACGTGTACGGGCCGGCCACATCAAATCGAAATACGCCCGACGGCGTTGTGTGTGACGACAAGAAGTTTGTCACCGCCATAGTTCATCCGTCTGCGCTTGCATGCGCGACCTTGCCATACTTGTACTGAGCACCTGCAGCTGCGATATTTGTAGTCGAAGAAAGGAGGTTGCCATGCAAGATTCGACCAATGCTACAATCCGCGTTGTGGCTGCGCTTGCGCTTGTGATCGCCGGGACCTGGATTGCTTCTGGCTGGTTTGCAGGGTTTGCGGTGGTAGGAGCAGGTTTCATAGTATTCCCCCTACGTCATCTATTGAAGGACAATCGCGCACGCATCGCAGCATTGATCGCCGGGCTCATCATCGGTTGCGGCGGATTTTTGGTTCCGGGATTGCGCGACCATCCCCATCAGATCGGCACAATGCTTTTCGGGATCGGAGCAATTATTTGGGTAGTTGCTGCGTTGTCATGGGCGAAATTTCCGGCACTGAAGCATTGACGATCGCTCGGCCGCAAGCGTCGTGGGCCTCGGCCTCAATCCAACCGGCATTCCCGGCGTAGCAAGCGCGAGCCGGGTCTGAGGCCCTTTTGAGCAAACTCACCTTGGACGAGTTCGAGCGCATCTGTCGCAGCTCGGTCGAGTAGTGATAGTCGTCGGTATCCGGTGCCATATCTTCGATGGCAAACAGTGCCCCATCGGCTGAGATGAAGCCCACGGAAAGGGACACATGCGTGTTGTGCACCCAAAACACGCGCTTTTTGGCCGACGGCCATGAGAAGAGCATTCCCGGTCCTGCGTCTCTACGGAACATGAGCCCCTGAGCCATCTGCGCGGGCGTCCTGGCGACAGGCACATCAGAGAGGGCGACGTCGCCGGAGAAATAGAGCGTACATCGTTCGGTGGGGCTCGCCGCAGATTGAATTTCGGCGGCGCCCTTGAGAGCCGATAAGGCGAAGCCAGCTAGGATGAGCCCCGGCAAGGCGCTTACGATCAGTGCTCTCGCAACGCTCATAGCACCGAAATCGGATAAGCCAGCGCTGGACGAGCGGCCCAAGCTGGCTGGTGAATCGTCGAAAACCCACGGCCCCGCGCTACCGGCTGCGATCGCCGCGTTCCCGGTCTCTCGGCGGCGTCAGAACCACCCGGGACGGGATCTCGCGCTCTGGCTGCCTTTCCTGCTCGCGTTCCTTGGCTCGGTCGCGGCCGCGCTCCTGGCGAGCGTCGGCGACCGCCCTGCCTTGATTGGCCTGGGCGATCCGCGAAACGTCGACGCTGCGATTGCTCGCCGTACGATCGATCTCGCCTTTCTCGAGCACGGCGTCGCGCCCGGCGGCCGATTTGGTCGAGATCGCGTTCGAGATCTTGCCGTCGTTCCGGTCCTTGCCCTTGGCGACACGAGAGTCGAGCTGAAGCTTGACAACCTTGTCGATGACGCGGGCCGCAGATTCGAAGATCGCGCGTTCGGTGGGATTGGTGATCGCTTTGGCGACTGCCGCTGCCGAGGAGGCGATCGCATCCATCGCGGTCTTCGCTTGGTTGGACGTGAGGGGTGTGTTGCGCAGCATATGGATTTCTCCTTTCTCGTGCGAAGGCTGTTCGCCGTGTGAGACGGCATCTTCGAGGCGGCGATATTCGCGGCGCAGTCCGATCGACAGATCCCTGGAGAGTTCGCGTGCCGTGCTCGGTTGCGCCCGGTCTTTGCCGATCGTGTCCAGCATGTCGATGACGCGGACGAGAGCGTTCTTCGATGTGTTGAAGCGATCGATGCCGGCCTGCATCGTGGGCGCCGTCGGTGTGTCGCGAATCTTGTTCATGACCTTGGTCATGACGTTGGGCGGCGTGTAGGCGCCCATGCGGCGGAACATTTCCCACTCCCAGCGTTTGACGGGAGGCGGGCCGGCGCGATCGAGGCGCTTTTGGTGATCGATGGCCAGGCCGCGCTCGCGTGCCTTGTCGGCAAACCGCTCGCGCCATTCCGTGAAATCGCGGATGTTGGGATTGAGGCGGGTCTTGCCGGGGCCTTTCAGGCTGACGATGGCATGGACATGCGGGTGTTTGGCCATCTCGTGACGGTTGTGGACCGCGAAGGCATAGCGATGCCCATGAAACTGGGTGCCGAGGAAATCGCCGGCCGCCTCGATGAACTTGTCGCGATCGACGTTCGCGGGCCCGGAAAGAAGCAGGTGCATGAAATCGCGGGGCTGTCGGCTTTGCAGAAGAACCCCGACCGTCCGCCCCTCGCGCGTGAGTTCCTTATGATCGGTCGTCGTGATCGAGCGGCGATCGCCAGTGCGCTTGTAGATCGGGGTCCTGTTGCCACGCTCGACCAGGTGGGCATGGGTCGACAATGTGACCGCGCTGTCCTGGCGCTGCATAGCGTGCAAGGTGGCGTTGAACCCTTTGGGACCGGATGCAAATTTGGCGGGATAGCGCGACACCGGGGCGATCCCCTGCTCTTTGAGGTAGGCATCGACGCGTCGATCAAATGTCCGAACGGTTTCGATCGACGCGGGGATGTGACTGTCGGTCGTGCGGTCAGCGCGGTCCGATTTTTCATGAGCCAGCACGATGGTCAGTTGGAGCCGCGTCTGACCCTTCACGCCTGGGCCAACGCTGTAGGCGTAGCTGCGCTGCGTATCGCCATCCTGAAGAATGCCGTCGCGCGCCAGATCGTCCAGCGCCTTGGCGACGGTTTCGCGATCAGTGTTCGGTAATTCATAGGTGAGCAGAAGAATGTCCTTCGATCCTTCGCGCGTGGTGAATTCGCGCTCCCACTGCGCAACCGCATCCTTGATGCTGACGACTTCGTGGCCGTCCTGATCGATCGCCCGTTCTTCTTTTGCCTGATATTCGAGAACATTGCGCGCCGATCCCGCGCCTGCGCCATAGGACAGCACCTTGACGACAACGGCGTTGTGGCCAGTGGCGCGGCTTAGAGCGGTGCTGGCGGCATTGGGGCCGGGTCGAAATCTGCTAGTGCTGTGCAGGTGGCGAGAACGCGAGGCCCCTGCTCTGCCAACCTCGCCGCCATGGCCTCCCCCTCCTCCGCCGCCACTGCGATCATCTTCGATCAGTTCGTGGTAGAACGGCAGCCGACGCTTAGACCGGGAGAGTTTCCTGCGCGGATTTCTCATCGTGGGCGGCGATCAAATCTTTCACTATCGTATAAGATCGCACAAAAGCGGCATCACGCATAGAGTCGATTGCGAACGCTATCTCGTCGAGCTTTTCTAGGATCCGGACCGAGTATTGGTCGGTCGTCGCGACCCCGTCGTTCATGAGATCGCGGTGAACGCGAGCGATGTCCCGGATTGTGAGATGGATATGTTCAAGCTGCTCGTCGTGATCGGCCAGAAGCGGGGCGACCTCCGAAAGCGTCCGGTCAACGAGAAGCTTGATGATAAGAGCCGGCGAGGTATCAAGGTGCGCCGCCAGCGCCTCCAGTTCATCAGCCTGGCGCCGAGGAAGCCGAAGGTAGTAGCGCGGGCTGGGCATTGTCAGTCGTTGTGCCGGTCCAGCCCGGCCATGATGAAGTCCTCGATCACCGTCGTGTAACGCTTGCTCCGGGAGAGGCCATGCGCTACCAGACGCGTGATGACGTCGTTGCGCAATCTGAGCGTGACACGCGTATAGTCGGCAGATTCGGCCTTGTTGACGCGCGCAGATTGCGATGCCGTCTCCTGCGTCCGGGCCGGGGAACGGACATTACGCTTTTGTGCCGGCGCGCCGCGTCCTGAGATAGGCTCCGACAGCGACGGCGACATGGTCGGAAACTCAACTTTGCTGCCCGCTGGGATATCGGTTTTCGGGACGCCGGTGTCCGCATCCGCTACGGGCGCGACGCCGGAAGAGGACAACTCCTCGACAGATGTGAGCGGGGGCATGAAGGCCATTGCCGGATCATCGGGGCCGACAGGCTCGATGTTGCGGGTTCGGGCGATCGCAGCCAGGTTGCCCGCCACCACGACGCGGTTTTTCGGAGAGGTGGCCATATTCAGGAGGCCGTACTGATAAGATTGATGAAATCGTTGTTCAGCGCTTTGATCTGGTCGATGGCGTCCAGCACGCTCTCTCGCGCCCGTTTCCGCGCAGATGGCGCCATCTTTGGATTCTCGTCGATCTCGCGCAGCTTCGTATAGAGCGTTCCGTACCCGGCAGCGACGTCGCTGAAGTGGTTGCTCTTGCGGATGATCGTTTCGAAGGTCGGCACGTTGCCGGCATTGAGGAGCTTGATGACTTCCGGAATGGCGCGGTTCTTCATCATCGCGATATGATCCACATTGTTCCAGATGGCCGCATGCGGAGTGACCGCCCTGCCCTCCTGCGCTGCAATCTGCTTCAAGAGGTTCGAGACGTTGATCGCCTGCGTGGCGCTCGTCGCCTCGAGAATGACCGGGATGTTGACCGCCTGGCCCCTCCTGAAAACATTCAAGGCCCGGCCATGGGCGTGCCCGCCGACGTCGTAGATGTGGATGTCGGCCGCCGGCGCCGAGTTCAGCCGCTCGTTCAGGTCCTCATTCGGCAGTATGGAGATCGCATCGATATTGTCGATCTCGCCGATCAAGCCGCGGGCGACGGAGGTTTTATACCAGCGGTAGAGCGACTGCTGCTGGTCGCAGTCGATGAGCAGCGTTCGGGTTCCCTGGCTACCGAACTCCCCCGCTAGGTTAAGGCTGAGGACAGTCTTTCCTCCCCCTCCTTTGAACGTGCATAGGGCCAGCGAAATGGATGGCGCATTGGAGATTGCCTGGATCGACATAGGGCGACAGCTCTTCGCAACGACAAACGAAATTACACCATAGTATAATTCTCTGAGCGTAGAGCGCAATGTCACCGGGCGTCATTTTGATATTGTCACCCGGTGACAACGACGCAATTTCACAATGTCACCGGGTGGCATTGTCACCGGGTGACAATGTGACAATGACACCGAGGTTGAACCCTGCCGTCCGCGGGCGTTTCGGTGCGCGACCGGCTTGGCCGAAGCGGACACACACGAGCCTGTTTTCACTCGTCTGAGGCGAAACCGAAAGGGCGCCCCGCGGGCGCAACGGCTAGCTGTCACCAGCTAGCCTATCCTGCCATTTTTAAGAGTAAGCTGGTGGGCCGGCGCCGTCGCCAATCGTCTGGTCGCGCGTCTGCTTGCAGATCGCGCGACCAGACGATTGGCCGATGTCCGACGAAGCCTTTGGCCGCATCGCGGCCGAAGGCGCAGACGGACAGCGAGTCACGGCGCCGGCCCACCAGCTTACTCTTAAAAAGTCCGAAGCGAGCGCCGAGAATGCGCGAGAGTGACCGGTCAGCCGCGCAGCGACTGGCCGGTCACGATAGCGCGAATCGAGGCGGGAGCGCACCGGCAGGGCAGGAGCGCAGGCGTCAGTCGCGCAGGCGAACTGACGCCAAGCGAGCTGCCCGGCTGGATTGGGGATGTCGCGGCAGCGTCCTCCTACCGGCCCGAAAGGCCGGCTGCGAAGCAGACCACAAGAAGAGGGGGGTCTGGGGGGAGAGGCGGGGAGTCTCTCCCCCCCGGGGATGCCCC
>OEIU01001867.1_pt1 | contig 12303 bp, 12 predicted proteins | sample 1539221 | NCBI WGS metagenome assembly OEIU01 (sample SAMN03792071, study PRJEB22550) | activated sludge metagenome | feature: wastewater treatment plant; material: activated sludge; isolation source: Wastewater treatment plant of a petroleum refinery complex | place: Argentina: Zarate | collected... | reverse complement strand
TCTTCATCGGCGAGGCCGGGAACAGCGCCAGCGCATCGACCGCCATCGCGCCGTAATGGTGGGCGCGGCTGATCGTGTCTTCCAGCGCGCGGTGCTTGGTCATCAGCCCGATCGCATGATCGAGGTCGCTGTCGCCGATCTCGCCGCGCTCCAATGCCTTGATCCAGAACTTGCGCTCGCTGTCATTGCCGCGACGGAACGCCAGCACCACCGGCAGCGTGATCTTGCCCTCGCGGAAATCGTCGCCGATGTTCTTGCCGAGTTTTGCGGCCTTGCCGCCATAGTCCAGCACGTCGTCGACGAGCTGGAAGGCGATGCCGAGATTCATGCCGACCGAACGGCAGGCGGTCTGCTCGGCCTTTGGCCGGTTGGCGATCACGGGGCCGACCTCGCAGGCGGCGGCGAACAGTTCGGCCGTCTTGCCGCGGATGACTGCGAGATATTCGTCCTCGGTGGTCGCGGTGTTCTTGGCGGCCGCAAGCTGCATCACTTCGCCTTCCGCGATGGTCGCGGCGGCGGAGGAGAGGATATCGAGCGCGCGCAGCGAGCCGACCTCGACCATCATGCGGAAGGCCTGGCCGAGCAGGAAGTCGCCGACCAGGACGCTCGCCTCATTGCCCCACAGCATCCGCGCCGACAGCTTGCCGCGGCGCAGTTCGCTCTCGTCGACCACGTCGTCATGCAGCAGCGTCGCGGTGTGCATGAACTCGACCGCGGCGGCGAGCTTGATATGGCCGTCGCCGGAATAGTTGGAGAGCTGGGCCATCGCCAGCGTCAGCATCGGACGCAGGCGCTTGCCGCCCGACGAGATCAGATGGTTGGCCACTTCCGGAATCATGGTGACTTCCGACCCGGTCCGCGACAGAATCGTGGCGTTGACCCGCTCCATGTCGGCGGCGACGAGCCCGACCAGCGCATCGATCGAGGCGTTCGACGGACTTTCGAAGGGTACAATAACCGCCACGCGGGTCTCCAATTTTGGCCAATTCGCACTATCCTTATCTACAATAGAAAGTGCAGGCTATGGCGGCAAGGGCAGGTAGCGGTTGACAGCCGAGGTGCAGTCGTCGCACCCGGGCGAAAAGGAGAACATCCGTTGCGGGAATTGGTCAGGACCAACGATATCGTGCTGGTTTCCGCGATCGGTGCGCTGCTCGACGGCGCCAATATCCATCATCTGGTGCTCGACCAGAACATGAGCGTGATCGAGGGATCGCTCGGCATCCTGCCGCGCCGGATTCTGGTGCATGCGGACGACAATCGCGCGGCCCGCCAGTTGCTGGTTGACGCCGGCCTCGCCCACGAATTGCGTCCCGATGAGTGACCCCGTCATCGATCTCACCGAGGATGCATTTCTCGGCGGGCAATTGCGCGTCAAGCAACTGAAATCAGGACATCGCGCCGGCCACGATGCGGTGCTGCTGGCTGCGGCGACCGCTGCCCGTTCGGGCGACCGCGTGGCCGAACTCGGCGCCGGCGTCGGCGTCGCGGGCCTTTCGCTGGCAAGACGCGTGGCCGGTATCGAGCTCGTCCTGGTCGAGATCGACGCCGTGCTGGCAGGCCTTGCGCGCGCCAATGCGGGAGCGAATGCGATCCCAGCCGACGTGATCGTGCTCGATGTGGAAGCCGATGCCACGGCCTTCGCCGCCGCCGGCCTCGGTCCTGACAGCGTCGACGCGGTGCTGATGAATCCACCCTTCAACGATCCGGCGCGGCACCGTGCGTCGCCGGACACCGCGCGCGGGATCGCGCATATGGCGACCGCGACCACGCTCCTGAAATGGGGGCACGCCAGCCGGCGCATTCTCAGATCGCGGGGAGTGCTGACGCTGATCTGGCGCGCCGACGGCATTGCCGAGGTGCTGGCTGCGCTCGATCACGGTTTCGGGAGCGTGCAGATCCTGCCTGTCCACGGCGATGCGCAGGCGCCTGCCAACCGCATCCTGGTTCGCGCCACCAAGGGCGGGCGGGCGCCGACGCAAATCCTTGCCGCCCTGATGCTCAACGATGCGCCAGGCGTGCCCAATAAAAGGGTGCAGGAGGTTCTCGCCGGGAAGGCGAGCCTGCCGCTCGCGAACCCGTAAAGTCGGCGCGCTTGCCAATCATGGAACCGGGACGCTATTGCGGAAGCGTCTCTGACTGTTGCTTGGGCGCCGAGGTGAAGTGGATCGCGGCCAGAAGGCTGCCGATGAGCATTATCAGCAGGTAGATTTTCATGTCAGTCTCCACTGCGCCATTGCAGCTTTAACATCTGCAATGCAAAAGGCGTTCCGGCCCGGGAAGGCGTGCTGCCTTTGCTTTGACAGTGGTGCGATAAAAAATGGTTAATTCGAGGTAACGAACTGAACAATAATTTGCTGGGTTCTTCACAAGGCCGTGTTGCCGTATGGGCCGGCATCGGGGCAAACGGTGCTTATTAGGTCCCGCCCGCTGGCAGATGGGCGGGACCTAGCTTTTTGCGAAACTGCACCTAATTGGGTAAGCTGCTTACTTAATGTGCAGCGGCCATGCCTTTAGGCCGTAATCGTAGGCGTCGAGAATAGTGCCGTTTGGTAACTTCCGGTAACGGCGGAAGATCACGTTGAACGGCTTCTTGGGATTCTTGATCTTGGTCATCATTAACTCCTTTCCCCGACGGGTGTTGCGACGAATGGGAAAGGCAAGTAAGAAACCTTGACTGCCAAGCCAAAGTGCCAATCCAATCGTCGACCGTTTCTACGAACCGCGTCGGCAATTCGAAGACGGAAAAACCGGGTCGCCGCCAGCGATCCGGTTTTTTCAGTTTCATTCCTCATACTGTCGCCTAATGAAGCTGGCCATCAAGGGGACGGCAAACGAGTACTTTCCGTGTCTGTTCTTATAGATGAGACCTTGTTTGGTTAGGGTGGCGAGGATTTGGTTGGTGTGACTATTCCCAAATCCTCGCCCAAGAATGATGCTGGACTCGTCTACGATTTCTTGAACCGAAAATTCTCTGTCGCAGCTATCGAGATTCGACACCACGTACATGAGTTCTCGCTGGCGGTCGGTGATCCTGGCCCACCGTCCGGCAAAGAAGTCGGTGTCGAGTTTACGTGTAATTTCTTCACTGGGGACTGGACTCAACTCGTTTCCCGAACTCGCTTGCTGAACCCAAATGTCGTACACCTCTCGGCAGATAAACTGGATAAAGTATGGATAGCCGCCGGATAACCCTGTTATGACTTCCACGGAAGACTGCGAGAAATGTACGGGGCACTTGGAATCTTGAACTGGTTTCGTGATTGCCTCTTCGCAGTCTTCGACATCGAGTTGGGCTAGAGAGACCACGCGAAACATCCGCTCTGCGTAGGTTCTCGACTCTACCAGCTTCGGAAATAGCGTTGGCAATCCCACGAGTACCAACATGAACGGAATGCCTTTTCGCTGAATCGATTGGAATACGTCCAACAGAACAGCGAGGGGAAATTGCTCTTTCTCGGCGTTGTCGGAAAGGTTCTGCGCCTCGTCGTAGGCGAAGACAATGCCGTTGCGACCCGTCTGGCTAAAGATAGACCAGACGAATTCTAGGACGGCTTTGATCTTGTCGGCGACCAGTCCCGGCGTTTCTTCGAACTTGCTCATCAGGAAGGCGTAGTTGACGGGACGAACAAGAGCCGACGGCTTGCCCGTAAAGCCAACCGTGCTCGGTCCTTGCGTGTGAAGCGTGACGCCTGATGTGATCACCGACAGGTCGGTTATGATGCGCGTGGCAAGGTTTGCCTCGCTAACGCTAATGGTCTCGCTCAGATCGGCGCCGACCCACATCCAGTTTTCCCGGATGGCGATGGGCTTCAAAGTCTCGAGGAGCACGGTCTTGCCGACACCGCGCAGGCCGGTCAGAACGAGATTATCGAGGATGGTCCGTTGCTGTAGAAGACGTTCGAATTCCTTCTGCTCTGCTTGACGGCCAGCAAGGTAGGGCGGCATGTGCCCGGCTCCCGGACGAAACGGATTTCCAAATGTAGACATGATGAGGCTCCCGGCTTTATTTAGATCATAGACTAAATTTATGGCGATGTCTACCTTGCACTAAGGATGTAGAGGTATTATAAGACCATCATCGTGCGTTCGGCCCGGCTCCACGAGTTCAGACGGGGTGACCACAATGTGTGCCATTACGGCATTGCTCCACGTGTTATCTCCAAACTAAAAGACCCCCACCTTACGGTGAGGGTCTTGATGTTGTGCAGCGCAATTGGTCTCAGCAAAGTCCCAAGGGGATCAACCTGCCAAAACTGAGTCTAGCAGGCAGGCCCCAACCATCAAAATTCCCCTGATTGAAAATGGAGACGGAGTTGAACTGCAAGACGGCATCGAACATCACTCGCGCGGGCCGACGACGGTGAACGACACGTCGGAAGGATCCCCCATCGTCCATCGTAAGACGATACAAAGGCAATGTGTCTTCTCATAGTTCAGTAAAGACGTCTTCGAGGTAACGGCATGAGTGAACAATTAAGTGATCGTACAGGTTTGCCGAACCTCGTTGACAGGCTGAAGCAACTCATTCCGGCGAAATTCCGGCGTGACGCCGCTGTGGTCCCGGTGGTGCGCCTGTCGGGCGTGATCGGCGCGGTGACGCCGCTGCGGCCGGGCCTGACGCTGGCGGGCATCGCCAAGACGCTGGAACGCGCATTCGCCACCAAGCATGCCAAGGCGGTGGCGCTGGTGATCAATTCGCCGGGCGGCTCGCCGGTGCAGTCACGGCAGATCTATCTGCGGATCAGGCAGCTGGCCGAGGAAAAGAAGCTTCCGGTTCTGGTGTTCGTCGAGGACGTCGCGGCCTCGGGCGGCTACATGATCGCCTGCGCCGGCGACGAAATCTTCTGCGATCCGTCCTCGATCCTCGGCTCGATCGGCGTGGTCGGCGGCAGTTTCGGGTTTCAGGACCTGATCAAGCGGATTGGCGTCGAGCGGCGGCTCTATACGGCGGGCGAGCACAAGGCGATGCTCGATCCGTTCCTGCCGGAAGATCCCGATGATGTGGCGCGCCTGAAGACGCTTCAGCGCGAGATCCACGCGATCTTCATTGCGCTGGTCAAGGCAAGCCGCGGCGCCCGCCTCGCGGGTGCCGATGACGACTTGTTTACCGGCGAATACTGGGCGGGCGAGCGGTCGGTGTCGCTCGGCCTGGCGGACGGCATCGGCGATATCAGATCGACGCTTCGCGCGCGTTTTGGCGAGAAGGTGCTGACGCCCGTCATTGCGCCCGCCAGCGGGATGATATCCGGGCTGCTCGGCCGGAGGTCACCGGGGGCGGGCTCGATGGCTGCGTTTGAAGGTATCAGGGGATTGCCTGATGACCTGATCTCGGCGCTGGAGACGCGGGCAATTTGGGCGAAATTTGGGTTTTAGGCCGATTGGCGTCCGCGCCATTTGGTCTCCAAAAGCTGAATTGCGGAGCAGCCCGGCTTGAGCGAGAATGCCGTGATTGGGGGCTGACTCGTGAAGACAAGGATCGACTGATGCCGCCGCTGATCGCATTCGCGGGTGCCCTGGGAGGGCTCGCCGTGGTCCGCTGGGCCTACAAGACTGCCGTCCGCATCAACAGGGAGTTGGAGGAGGCGCGTCTGGCTCGCGTTGCCGAAGCTGCCCAGACGGCCGAAATCCCGACGCTGCGCCGTGACCCGGTCACCGGGGCGTACCGGCCGGGTTAGGTTGAAGTTCGCCACCCCCTGAGTTCGTCATGCCCGGGCTCGTGCCGGGCATCCACGCCTTAGGGCCTGTCGACGAGAAAGAACGTGGATGGCCGGGACATAGGCGAGCGGGAGCGAGGCCGTCCTTCAGACGGCTATGCCCGGCCAAGACGTTGAGAGGCACCCCGCCATCGCCTTGATTCCCCGCCTGCACGCCGATACGGTCCCGCGCGCTTAAAACCCCCCTCGCGAGACCGATTCTGCCGATGGACGCACTTCCTGCCCATATGCGCCCGGAACGTTCGTTCCAGGGCTTCATCCTTGCTCTGCAGCGGTTCTGGGCCGAGCAGGGCTGCGTGATCCTGCAGCCCTATGACATGGAAATGGGCGCCGGCACCTTCCATCCCGCGACGACGCTGCGTGCGCTCGGGCCAAAGCCTTGGAATGCGGCCTATGTGCAGCCCTCGCGGCGGCCGAAGGACGGCCGCTATGGCGAGAACCCCAACCGTCTGCAGCACTATTACCAGTTTCAGGTGATCATGAAGCCGTCGCCGCCGAACCTGCAGGACCTGTACCTGAAGTCGCTGGCGGCGATCGGCATCGATTCCAGCGTTCACGATATCCGCTTCGTCGAGGACGATTGGGAAAGCCCGACGCTCGGCGCCTGGGGGCTGGGCTGGGAGTGCTGGTGCGACGGCATGGAAGTCAGCCAGTTCACCTACTTCCAGCAGGTCGCGGGCGTCGAATGCGCGCCGGTCGCCGGCGAACTGACCTACGGACTCGAGCGCCTTGCGATGTATGTGCAGGGCGTCGACCGCGTCTACGATCTCAACTTCAACGGCCGCGACGGTGCCGACAAGGTCACCTATGGCGACGTCTTCCTGCAGGCTGAGCAGGAATATTCCCGGCACAATTTCGAGCATGCCGACACCGCGATGCTGTTCGAGCAGTTCAGGATGGCGGAGGAGGCCTGCCGGAAATATCTCGCCGCTGGTTGGCAAGAAAACTTGAAGTCGGGCGGCAATCAGAAAGAGCATCTGATGGCGCTGCCGGCCTATGACCAGTGCATCAAGGCCAGCCACGTCTTCAACCTGCTCGACGCCCGCGGCGTGATCTCGGTGACCGAACGGCAGAGCTACATCATGCGGGTGCGCGAGCTGGCGAAGGCCTGCGGCGAAGCCTGGATTCACACCGAAACGGGCAGGGCGGCCTGATGCCTGATCTTCTCCTCGAACTGTTCTCCGAAGAGATCCCCGCGCGCATGCAGGCAAAGGCGGCGGACGATCTGCGCCGCATGGTCACCGACAGGCTGGTCGCCGAAGGCCTGGTCTACGAAGGGGCGAAAGCGTTCGCGACGCCGCGCCGGCTGGCGCTCACCGTGCACGGCATTCCCACAAGGCAGCCCGACCTCAAGACCGAACGTCGCGGACCGAAGATCGGCGCCCCCGATGCGGCCGTGCAAGGCTTTTTGAAAGCGACCGGCCTCAAATCGCTGGAGGAGGCGACGATCCAGCGTGACCCGAAAGGCGATTTCTACGTCGCGCTGATCGAGAAGCCGGGCCGCGCCACGCTCGACGTGCTCGCCGAGATTCTGCCCGTCATCATCAGGACCTTCCCGTGGCCGAAATCGATGCGCTGGGGCGCACGCTCGGCCAAGCCGGGCGCGTTGTCCTGGGTGCGGCCGCTGCATTCGATCATCGCGACCTTCGGTCCGGAGACCGAAGAGCCCGATGTCGTGAAGTTTTCGGTCGACGGTATCGAGACCGGCCAGACCACGCACGGCCACCGCTTCCTGGCGCCCGCCGCCATCCCGGTCCGCCGTTTCGAGGACTACGAAGCCAAGCTGAAGGCCGCCAAGGTCGTGCTCGATCCGCAGGCGCGCAAGGACATCATTTCGGCTGACGCTACGGAACTGGCATTCGCGCAAGGCTTTGAACTGGTCGAGGACCAGGTGCTGCTCGACGAGGTCGCCGGCCTCGTCGAATGGCCGGTCGCGCTGATGGGCTCGTTCGATGCGGAATATCTGTCGATCCCCGACGAGGTGATCCGCGCCACCATCCGCAACAACCAGAAATGCTTCGTGGTGCGCGACCCCAGGACGGGCAAACTCGCCAACAAGTTCATTCTGACAGCCAATATCGAGGCGACCGACGGCGGCAAGGTGATCATATCGGGCAACGAGCGCGTGATCCGCGCGCGATTGTCGGATGCGAAGTTCTTCTACGAGACCGACCTGAAGACCAAGCTCGAGAGCCGGCTGCCGAAGTTCGAGCAGATCGTGTTCCACGAAAAGCTGGGCACGCAGGCCGAGCGCATCAAGCGGATCGAGTGGCTGGCGGCCGAGATCGCGCCGCTGGTCGGCGCCGACGTCGAAAAGGCGAAGCGCGCGGCGCATCTGGCCAAGGCGGATCTGCTGACCGAAGTCGTCGGCGAATTTCCTGAATTGCAGGGCTTGATGGGCAAGTACTACGCGCTGGCACAAGGCGAAGATGCCTCCGTCGCGGCCGCAAGCGAGGAACATTACAAGCCGCAAGGCCCCGCCGACAGTGTTCCGTCGGACAAGGTAAGCGTCGCAGTTGCTTTAGCCGACAAGTTGGACACGCTGGTCGGATTCTGGGGAAATGATGAGAAGCCTACCGGCAGCAAGGATCCGTTCGCACTTAGACGAGCTGCATTGGGGATCATTCGAATATTAGAGTCGTGTGAGGTTAGGCTTCCTCTGTCAAAGTTCATCAACACAGCGTGGTGGGGCCATACTGCCAGCGAGGCAGGCGCTATCGGTCAGTCGGATCGTTTCTCGGCTGATCTGCTCTCTTTCTTCGCCGACCGCCTGAAAGTCCAGCTTCGCGATCAGGGCGCGCGTTACGATCTCGTCGATGCCGTGTTCTCGCTTGGCGGGCAGGATGATCTGCTGATGGTCGTCCGTCGCGTCGAAGCGCTTGGCAAGTTCCTCGACAGCGACGACGGCAAGAACCTGCTTGCAGGGACCAAGCGCGCGAGTAACATCCTCGCGATCGAGGAGAAAAAGGACAGGCGCAGGTTTGACGGCGCACCTGATGCCGGGCTCTACCAGTTGGCTGAGGAAAAGGCGCTGGCGACAGCAATCGACCAGGTCAAGCGCGAGGCGGGGGCCGCGGTTGCAGAGGAAGATTTCACCACCGCGATGAGCGCGATGGCAAAGCTGCGTCCGGCGGTCGATGCGTTCTTCGACAAGGTCAAGGTCAATGCCGATGAACCCCAGGTGCGCGAGAATCGACTAAAGCTACTGAACGAAATCCGCGCGGCGACCCGCGCGGTGGCGGATTTTTCCAAAATCGAAGGCTAGACCATGGATCGACAGACGCTTGCCGCTTACGACACGGATGCGGCGGCGTTCGCGAGTGACTGGCTCGGTCAGCCGGCGCCTGTCGACCTGCAGGAAATCGTCGAGCGCTTCTTCGTGCGCGGCGGCAATTCGGCCGACATCGGCTGCGGCTGCGGCCGCGAGGTCGCCTGGCTGCACGCGAACGGTTTTTCGGCCGTCGGCTTCGATGCCTCCGAAGGCCTGCTCAAGGAGGCGCGCCGGCGCTATCCCTCCTTCAAGTTCGCGCATGCGGAGCTACCCGATCTGAGCGGCATCGGCACGTTCGACAACGTGCTGTGCGAAACCGTGATCATGCATCTCGACCGCAAGGAGATCGCAGCCTCGGTTCGCCGTCTGCTCGATGTCGTCAAGCCGAGCGGCATCCTCTATCTGAGCTGGCGCGTCACCGAAGGCACCGACGAGCGCGATGCGCAGGGCCGTCTCTACGCGGCGTTCGATCCGGCCGAGGTGCGCGCGGAACTGAACGGCGTGACGGTGCTGCTCGACGAAGAGGTCGTCAGTGCCTCCTCGGGGAAGAAGATTCATCGGCTGGTGGTGAAGAAGCAGGGGCTGGAAATACGGGAATAATCCGTAGGCATCGCGTCCTTGGTGCACGTCTTCACAAAAAGAAAAACCCCGCCCGGAGGGGATGCCGGGCGGGGTTTCTGTCCGGTCGTATCTCGCGCACATCCGCTTGCGCGGCGCCCGGACCAGATCGTTCAGGCTACCGAGGTCTAGTCGACCACCTGAACGATGCGACGCGAACGCGGTTCGACCAATATCGTCCGGCCGTTGACCACGGTGTAGCGATAGGGCGTGACGCCAAAGGTTTGCGGCACGTCGTAATAGGTCACGCCGGTTTCCGGCAGCACGCCGCCGACCACCACGCGTTCCGAGATCGTGTAGTTCGGGACGCGCTCACGCACGATGTATTCACGGAAGGCAGGCCGCTGATCGGCAAGGATGCCCTCGTGCTCGCCGACAACGACCGTACCGCCGCCGGCAACGCCTGTCGTGATCGTGGTCTGCGCCTGGGCCGCGATCGGGGCCGCGATTGCGCCGGCGATCGCCGCAATGGTCAATAGTCTGTTCCGCATGGTGAACTCCTTCGCGAGAAGAGGCGCCGGCTTTCGCCAACGCGCACAATGCGGAGCCAATTCATTCGCGGGCGGCATTGTTCCGGAAAAAGCGCAGCCTCATACGCGGCATTTCCGGGGAATTGTTGCGGAGCCTGGAACCCATTGAAGGCGGAAGCGTCTTGCTATTCCGGAACCGCGCCAGCGGTTAAGTTGCACCCCGCGATTCGACTCCCACTCATTCAGCCGGAGACTTCAATGACCATCACCGCTGCGCACATTTCCCCGATCGTCGCCCTGATCGCGGGAGTCCTGATTCTGATCATGCCGCGGTTCCTGAATTTCATCGTCGCGATCTACCTGATCGTGGTCGGTCTGGCCGGCCTCGGCGTGTTCAAGATGTTGAAGTTCTAGAATGGGAAAAGGCGGGTTTCGCGGCTTGCGCGGAACCCCTCAAAATGGTGTAAGGCGCGCATCTTTCCCACCTTTTTCGGATAGTTGGAATCCATGGCCAAAGCCGTCGCGAAGTCCAAGAAGGCTGCAGCGAAATCTGCAGCGAAATCAAAGCCATCTGCACGAAAAATGGCTGCCGCGCCTGCCGCCCGCAAGGCGCTGAACAAGGCCCCGGCCAAGCCGGTGGCCAAGGCCAAGCCCGTCAAAAAGGCCGCGGTCGGCAAGCCGGCGGTCGAAGCGGTAAAATCCGGCAAGTGGGTCTATACCTTCGGCGACGGCAAGGCCGAGGGCAAAGCGGGCCTGCGCGACCTGCTCGGCGGCAAGGGCGCCAACCTCGCCGAGATGGCCAATCTCGGCCTGCCGGTGCCTCCCGGCTTCACGATCCCGACTTCGGTCTGCACCTATTTCTATGCGCACGACAAATCCTATCCGGCCGCGCTGAAGCCGCAGGTCGAGAAGGCGCTCGACTATGTCGGCAAGCTGACCGGCAAGGCGTTCGGCGATTCCAAAAATCCGCTGCTGGTGTCGGTTCGCTCCGGCGGCCGCGCCTCGATGCCGGGCATGATGGACACCGTGCTCAATCTCGGCCTCAACGACAAGACCGTCGAGGCGCTCGCCGAACTCTCCGGCGACCGGCGCTTCGCCTATGACAGCTATCGCCGCTTCATCACGATGTATTCGGACGTGGTGCTCGGCTTCGAGCATCATCACTTCGAGGACATCCTCGACACCTTCAAGGACAGCCAGGGCTACACGCTCGACACCGATCTGTCCGGCGACGACTGGGTCGAACTGGTCGGCAAGTACAAGGAAGCGGTGGCGCGCGAGACCGGCAAGGATTTCCCGCAGGACCCGCACGAGCAATTGTGGGGCGCGATCGGCGCGGTGTTTTCATCCTGGATGAACGCGCGCGCGGTGACCTATCGCAAGCTGCACGACATACCGGAATCCTGGGGCACCGCCGTCAACGTGCAGGCCATGGTGTTCGGCAACATGGGCGAGACGTCGGCGACCGGCGTTGCCTTCACGCGCAATCCCTCGACCGGCGAGAGCAAGCTCTACGGCGAATTCCTGATCAACGCGCAGGGCGAGGACGTGGTAGCGGGCATTCGTACCCCGCAGGACATCACCGAAGCCGCGCGCCAGGAATCCGGCTCCGACAAGCCGTCGATGGAAACGGCGATGCCGGATGCGTTCAAGGAGCTGACCCGCATCTACACGATGCTGGAAAAGCACTACCGCGACATGCAGGACATGGAGTTCACGGTAGAGCAGGGCAAGCTCTGGATGCTGCAGACCCGCGGCGGCAAGCGCACCGCCAAGGCGGCGCTGCGCATCGCGGTCGAACTCGCCAATGAGGGCCTGATCTCGAAGAAGGATGCGGTGATGCGGATCGATCCGGCCTCGCTGGATCAGTTGCTGCATCCGACCATCGATCCCCAGGCCAAGCGCGACGTCATCGCGACCGGCCTGCCGGCTTCGCCCGGCGCTGCCTCCGGTGAAATCGTGTTCTCGTCGGATGAGGCCGCAAAACTTCAGGCCGACGGCCGCAGCGTCATTCTGGTGCGCGTCGAAACCAGCCCGGAAGACATTCACGGCATGCACGCCGCCGAAGGCATTTTGACCACACGCGGCGGCATGACCTCGCACGCCGCCGTGGTCGCGCGCGGCATGGGCAAGCCCTGCGTCTCCGGCTGCGGCGCCATCCGCGTCGATTATGGCCGCGGCACCATGAGCATCGGCTCGCGCACCTTCAAGACCGGCGACGTCATCA
>OEIU01001866.1_pt1 | contig 12319 bp, 14 predicted proteins | sample 1539221 | NCBI WGS metagenome assembly OEIU01 (sample SAMN03792071, study PRJEB22550) | activated sludge metagenome | feature: wastewater treatment plant; material: activated sludge; isolation source: Wastewater treatment plant of a petroleum refinery complex | place: Argentina: Zarate | collected... | reverse complement strand
CGGCGGAGGTGGTGAGGGGGTGAGGGAGTTTCGCCGCGGAGCGATTGGGTGGCCGAAGCAGGACCCGCCACGGAGTGTCGGGGTACCCGGGAGAAGAACCCGCCACGGAGTGTCGGGGTACCCGTGAAGCCCGGCTGGGCGAGGGTGGGGGAGTGCTCCGGAGGAGCCGAAAGGCAGGCAGGGCTTGGTGTTCGGAGGTGGGGGGCGCCGGGGGGGGGGGGGGGGGGGGTGGGGCGGAGTCGTACTGGGTGCGGTCGATGCGGCCGCTGCATGTGCTGGTGTTCCTGCTGCCGCTCGTGCTCGCGTATGAGGTGGGGTCGCTGCTGTATCTGAACGATCGGGTGGCGGGGCGTGAACTCTCGGTGAGCGCTTATCGGTTGTTCGTGGACCTGTTCCGGGCGTTCGGGCTGGCGGGGGCGTCGCTGCCGAGCCTGGCGCTGGTGGTGGTGTTCCTGACGTGGCACGTGATGGTGAAGGACCCGTGGAAGCTCGACGGGAACACGCTGGCGGGGATGTTCCTGGAGTCGATGGCGTGGACGCTGCCGCTGCTGGTGATGGCGGCGACGTTCGTGCATGCGCGGTCGTCGGGGCTTGTCGGGGGCGGGGGCGTGCTGGCGGAAATCGGGGGGGATGGGGGCGCGCACATGTCGGCGATGAAACTGCTGACCATCGCCGTGGGGGCGGGTTTGTACGAGGAGATGCTCTTCCGGCTGGTGGGGATCGCGCTCTTTCACTTCATCCTGGTGGACCTGATCGGGATGAGGGAGCGGTGGGGGCAGGGGACGGCGATCGTGATCGTGGCGCTGGCGTTCGCGGCGTACCACCACGACCAGAGCGCGATGGAGTTCGCGTTCAAGGTGATGGCGGGGGTGTACTTCGGGACGGTGTACACGATGCGGGGGTTCGGGATCGTGGTGGCGACGCACGCGGTGTACGACGTGCTGGTGCTGGTGGTGCTCAAGGGGCACTAGCGAAAGTGCAAATCGCAAATAGCAAATGGCAAATCAGGACCAAGGCGGTTCAGTCGTCGTCGCGGTCGAGCTTTTCGCCGTTCCAGGACATCTGGATGGCCTCGAGGATGCGCTCGTTGACGGGGTGGGCGGGGTCGCCATGGAAGTCGGGCAGGGCCTCGACCATGCGGCGGAGGTCGATGAACTTGACGGTGAGGGGGTTGAGGCCGGGGTGGGCGTCGGCGAGTTCCTCGGCGATGCGGTCCACGTCGAGCCAGCCGAAGGTCTTGCCGGGCATGGGGGACTCCGCGAAGAAGTTGAAACACGGAGGGCCACAGAGGGCCACGGAGCAGGTGCTGGGTTCGAGCCAAGGTACATGCTCCGTGGCTCTCCGTGGTCTCCGTGTTGGGATTCTTAGTGCGGGATTTCTTTGACGGCGTTGCGGTTCCAGGCGGGGACTCGGACGGTGATCTTGCCGCACTTCTTGATCTCGCACTGGCAGGCGAGGCGGGAGTTCCGGCGGATGTCGGGGGCCTCCTCGACGCGGTCTTCCTCGGCCTCGGTGGACTCGGAGAGGAGGTCCATGCCCTCCTCGATGTAGACGTGGCAGGTGGAGCAGGCGCAGACGCCGCCGCAGGCGTGCTCGATGTTGATGTCGGCGCCGAGGGCGAACTCGAGGAGGTTGTGGCCGACCTCGCCGTTGATGATGTGTTCTTTCTGGTCGGTCCCGGTGACGGCCTGGGGGTCCTCGCAGATGTACTTGATGGTGTTGGTGGCCGAACCGGCGTTGACTTTGACTCCGTGCGTGTGCATGGGGGATTGTAGTGGGGAAACGCGGGGTTTCGAGCGTGGGGTCAAGGCTGCGGCGAGAAGCGCTGCGCGGCGGGTGTTTGGCGCCCAAAGCACCTACCATCGCGTTCCTCGCATGGCGGCACCGGGATCGGCATCTTCTCTGGCGGCTGCGGGACAGCAGATCGAGTTGTCCGTGATCGCGCCTGCGCACAACGAGCAGGACAATGTGGGTGCGCTGGTGGAGCAGGTTCGCGCAGCGGTGGAGCCGTTGGGGGTGCCCTTCGAGATGATCGTGGTGGACGATGGGTCCACGGACGCGACTCGGGCGAGGCTGATGGAGTTGATGGCCGGAGGGGCGCGGCCGTGGCTGCGGTGCATCGCGATGACTCGCACGCCGAAGGGGAAGGGGGCGGGGCAGTCGGCCGCGTTCTTCGCGGGATTTGCGGAAGGTCGCGGACGGCTCGTAGCGACGCTGGATGCGGACTTGCAGAACGATCCGGCGGACATCACCGCGATGGTGAAGTTGATGCGAGAGAACGGCGCGGACATGGTGCAGGGGGATCGCTCGCACGCGCGGCGGGACAACGTAGTGCGCCGGGTCGGATCGGTGGTGGGGCGGGCGTTCCGGCGGTGGCTGCTTGGGGACACGATCCGGGACACGGGGTGTTCGCTGCGGGTGATGAAGCGGGAGATCGCGGTGCAGCTGCCCTTGCAGTTTCGCGGGATGCACCGGTTCATTCCGGTGACGGCGCGGCACATGGGGTACACGGTGGTGGAGATGCGGGTGAACCACCGGGCGCGGGTGGCGGGGGAGACGAAGTATGGGATGGGGATCGTGCAGCGGGCGATTCCGGGGTTGATCGATCTGTTCGCGGTGCGGTACATGCGGTCGCGGCGAAGGGCGACGGAGCATGAGGAGGTGGGGAGCGGTGTGAAGGGCCCTCCTGAGGCCGCGCCGGGGGATGCCGTCGCGGCCGTGAGGGTTCGGCGGGCGGAGGCGATGTCCGGGGCGGCGGGCGTGAGCCGATAAGCAGCACGATGCAGCCAACGAAGCGATTGAAGTGGGAACCGGCGGCGCTGATGGTCCTGGTGCTGGGGCTGGGGTTGTGGATCGCGTTCGGGCCGGGGTCGAAGCCGCAGTTTCCGATTCCGGCGGGCTCGCTGACGCAGCAGGTGCAGGTGGGGGAGACGCGCGGGGTGCTCGAGGCGCGGGTGCCGGTGACGGGGGAGCCGACCGTGCGGTTGTGGATCAAGGATGGGCCGAGCGACCCCCGGGCGATGAGCGTGGCGGAGGCGGAGGGGCTGCTCGGGAAGGCGAAGATCAACGACCTGCTGAACTCGCGGCGGAACTGGGTGTTTACCCTGCTGCACATCACGTCGTATACGAGCCTGGCGTGGATCGGGATCGGGCTTGTCGGACAACTGGCGTTCTCGGGGCGGATGGTGCTGCAGTGGCTGACGAGCGAGAAACACCGGCGGAGCGTGGTGACGGAGAGTTTCTGGTGGTTCAGCCTGTTCGGCGGGGTGACGCTGTTTACCTACTTCATCTGGCGGCAGGACCCGGTGGCGATCATGGGGCAGGCGTCGGGGATCGTGATTTACGTTCGGAACATCAGGCTTTTGAGGAAGCATGCGCGCCGGGCGAGGCGGGATGCGTTGATCGAGGCGGCTTCAACGGACGTGGGGGGGTCGGTGTAGGGGACGGCATTGGGGCATGGGGATCGAAGGGTGGAAAGGCGAGAGCCCGCCGCGGAGTGTCGGGGTACCCGAGCGAGAGCCCGCCACGGAGTGTCGGGGTACCCGAGCGAGAGCCCGCCACGGAGTGTCGGGGTACCCGGAGCCCCGATTTGCGGGAAACCGGGCGGGTCGATAGGCTGTGGACATGAAGGTCATTGTGGACACACTGGTGCTGACGGACGCGGCGGGGAGCGTGGCGGATGCTCTGTCGGCGGCGCGGCTGGATGCGCAGCGGCGGGGGCGGGTGGTGGTGGAGGCGATCCTGGACGGGCAGACGCTGCCCGATGGGGCGCTGAGCGACCCGTCGAGTGCGCTGTCGCCGGCGAAGGAGCTGCGGTTTGTCACGGCGGACCCGGCGGAGCTGGTGTGCTCGACGCTGCGGGGGGTGGCGTCGCTGATCGGGGACTTGAAGGCGGACCAGTCGGCCGCGGCGAGTATGCTCATGGAGGGGAAGGTGAGCGAGGCGATGGACCGTCTGCACAGCGCGCTGCGGGCGTGGCAGACGATCCGGGACGCGGTGATGGACGGGACGACGCTGCTGGGGCTGAAGACGGAGGCGATCAGCGTTCCGGGGAAGGATGCGACGGAGGGGCCGCTCTCGGAGCGGATCCGATCGCTGGCGGATTGCCTGCACGAGGTGAAGCGGTCGATCGGTGCGGAGGACTGGTCGGGGCTGTCGGATGTGCTGGGGTACGACATGCAGGACCAGGCGGACGTGTGGGAGGCGTCGCTGTCGGGCCTGGCGGACAAGGTGTGGGGGGGAGGGGCGAGGGCCTGAGTGGGAGTTGAACGCGAGTGCCGAAATCTCAGGCCGAGCGGGCCAACAAGATCGACGCGATGATGGACCAGGCCAGCCGGGCCCTGGTGTCGCGCGACTACTTCGGGGCGGAGAAGCTGGCGCTGAGCGCGCTGCGGCGGGCCCACCATGATGCGGACTATGAGCGGATGGCGCGGATCATCCTGCCGCTGCAGGAGGCCCGCCGGCAGAAGCGGGAGATGGCCTTCGACACCAAGAGGGTGTTCGTGGTGGACGGGGAGATTCCGCACGGGCGCGGGCTGGTGAGCGGGTGCTATCTGGTGACGCCGCCGCGCGTGGGGGCGGATGGGCGGATGCTGCGTGACGCGGCGGACGAGAAGAGGGCGCCGGTGTTCGTGCTGGTGCGCGAGCCGCCGACGCGGGACGGGCTGTGGCCGATCGTGGCGGTGGGGCCGGTGACGGTGCGGGCGAAGGTGGGGCCGTTTGTGGCGCCCCCCCCTCCCGCGCCCAAGGCGTCCGCGAAGGGGAAGGCCAGGGGCGAGAAGGGCGCGCCGGCGGCGAGCGCGGCGGGTGTGCCGTCGGTGAGGTGGTTCGTGGCGGCGGGGGAGGCGCTGGGGGATGAGGCGATCGGGCAGGTGTGCGTGACGCTTCCGGCGGCGGTGCGGGTGAGCGCGCTGATGGACCGGCTCGAGTCGGTGCCGCACCACGAGAAGCTGCACCAGCGTTTGGAGGAGGCGTGCCGGGAGGCGCTCCTGGAGCCGCGGCGGAAGCGCAAGCCGGGGCAGCCGGAGTTTGCGGGCGACGAGTTCGACCTGGCCGACGACCCGGACGACGACATCGTCTGAGCCGATCTACCAGTCGCGCCGGGGCTGGGAGTAGTTGGCCTCGTTGCGGCGGCGCTCGTTCTGGTCGCCGAGGACCGCGCCGCCGAGGCCGCCGGCGACGGCGCCGATGGCCGCGCCGGTGCCCGCGCTGCCGGAGAGGCTGCCGATGATCGCGCCGCCGGCGGCGCCGAGGCCGGCGCCGGAGAGGGCGCCCTCGCCGGCGTTGTCGCAGGCGCTCAGGCCGGTGAGCAGGGCGAGAGAGAGGGCGGTGGGGAGGGCGAAGCGCTTGAGGGATGCGGTGTTCATGGTGGGTCCTCCTGATGGTCGGTCATGGGATCCGCGATGTTTGCGGCGGGGGCCCGCAGGTCACTGTTGGTACGATTCGGGTGGGCGGGGGTTTGCGGCCCGGGACCGAACGCAGACCTAGTTCCAGTGGCACCCCTTCGGGGCATCCATGAGGCGCTGGGGGTGGGCCCGGCGGAGGAGTTTTTCCAGGTCGAGGAGTTCGTGGCGGACGATGTCGGCACGCTCCTCGGCATCGTCGCAGGCGAGCAGGCGATAGCGGGTCTCGGGATTGCCGAGGAACTGGAAGCCGAGGACCTCGACGAGTGCGCTGGTGGGAATCTCGTCGTTCTTGAGGTGCTCGAGCATGCCCTGCGCGCCGCGGAGGTCGGCCAGACGGTCGTGCTCGATGGCCTCGGTGATGCTGTGGCGGAACGAGTCGAGGGCTTCCTCGTCGGGCTCGGTGAGGTCGAGGGGGCGGAGCATGGCGCGGCGGTAGAGCTTCTCCTCATCGGGCGGGAGTTCCTCGACGACGCGGCAGCGGCACAACCCTTGAAGGACGATGCCATAGGAGCCGTCGGGGAGCTCGGCGTGCTGCATGATCTGGCCGAGGCAGACGACGGGGCGGATGGCGGGTCGGCCGTGGTACTCGTGCTGCCACTGGTCGCCGTGGAAGGTGGCCATGGCGAACTGCTTGGCCCCCCCCGCGAGCTCGTCGAGCGCATCCTTGACGAGCTGGCGATAGCGCGGCTCGAAGACGTGCAGCGGGAGGATGCCGTGGGGCATGAGCTTGGTGCCGTCGAGCGGAAACAGGCCCTTGGGCGTGCCGAAGTTCACCTGGATGGTCTGGTCCCCGGACATCGGGAGATTCTAGGGATGTCGGATGTTTGATGCCAGATGTGCGATGTGAAGGCACAGACAAGCGGCCCCGGTCGAACAGACCCGGGGCCGCTTGGTCTTGAACAGAATCTCCCTCTCCGTTTTTCCCTCTGTGGCCCTCCGTGGCCCTCCGTGTTTCAACATCTTCTGTCACGCCGCCATCTTCATGGTGGGCTCGCCCTCGCTGGTGGAGGCGATGAAGATCCCGCCCCCGCCTCCGACGCCGAAGTTGACGTTGAAGAGCGCGGGGTTGCCGCGGATGGTGCTGCGGACGGCGGTGATCTCGTAGAGCACGCCGATCGAGCCCGCGGGGAGGGTGGTGTCGGAGAACTCGCGCGTGCCGACGGCCCCGACGAACCCGAACGCCCCGGAACCGATCCTGCGGCGGCACTCGTAGATCGTGCCGGCGGTGCCGGCGGGGTTGGCGCACTTCCACTTGATGGTGACCACGCCGGTCTGGTTGAGCGTCGCGACGAAGTCGGTGGGCGTGCCGGGGGCGGGGGCGGGGCTGGGCGTCGCGGGCATGGGGAGCTCCGCGGCGCTGTAGACGGCCGCGGGGTTGGCCGCCGCGTCGGCGAAGCCCTTGATGATGCTGATGGTCGAGGCGGCCGAGGCCCGCAGCGCGGCGATGGAGGCGCGGCTGGTCTGGTAGGCGGCGAGCTTGGCCTCGTTGGCCGCGACGGCCTGCTTGTATTGCTCGTTGGCGAGTTCGTAGGCGTTCTTGAACGCGGTGGCCTGCGCGGCGGTTAATCCGATGCTCGACGGCGATGACGACCACGTGGTGGCGTGGGTGTCGCAGAACGAGAGCAGGTCCTGAACCTTCGACGGCACGATGGGCATGGGCTGCCCTCCTTGGGTCAGCGCACCAGGCGTCGCCCCGATCCCTTCTTCATCACGCGCGAGCGGTCGGACAATCCAAGCCGCGAAGTGTGTGTCGCGCCGATGAAACCCAAAGGGGCGAGCGGCGAGTGCGTTGCCGCGAAGGGGATCGGTGAGGTTTGGGAGGGACTTGAGGCCTGCAACGATTTTTCCGTCTACACCGCGCGAAATATCGCGGCGGGCCACGAAGGCCCGCTCTGCACGCCACGGCGCAGGTATTTATCCGGACGATGCCGCGCCCCATGCCATGCGATCGACGATCTCATGGCACAGATCATCGATCACATGGCACGGATCGCCTGCCCGTGCCACGAGATCACCGCCCGCATGGCCTGCGCCCGCGCGCGAGCAGGACAGATCGCCGCCCGCATGGCCTCGATCGACGCCACTGGGGATCGGATCGACGATGTCGTGGCACGGGCCGCCGATCGCATCGAGCGCGGCGATGGTTCATGCCATGGGATCGAGGATCGCGTGGCAAGGGGCGGGGCCGCTGACCATTGGCTCGGCGAAACGGGGGTACGGACTGGGAGAGGCTGGTGGAAAAAATCGGACAATTTTCAACGGAATTCGTTCTTGACTGTCACAGTCGGGTCCCAGCCTTCGCTCCCCACATGGGGACACCAGGCGTCGGGCTGGGGGAGTCCGCGCCCAACATCGGAGGTTCGCATGATTCGTTTAGCAAAGCGGATGGCTTGGGCGGCGTTCGGGATCGGGACGGTGATTGGCTCTGGCCTGTGCTTTGGAGAAACCCATCACATCAGCGATATGTCCATTCGGGAAGGCGACTGGATCCTGAAGCCGGTGTACACGCTGGCCGCCGACCACTCAGCCGCCCGCGTCGATGCGGTCGTAGCCCTCCGCGATCCGTCGACCATCGTGGGCGACAATCTCTCGATCGTCCTCTTCGCCCGAGATCCCGATCCGGCGTTGTCTTGGTCGTCGAAGGCTTGGTCGGGCACGCAGGATCAGGCGGGGATCATCAAAGAAATCAAAGGGATGTACGAGGTCCCCGACAGCGAAGACTGGGTCTGGGAGGTGAAGACCGACCTTGAGATCGCGGCGGCCGTCGCCAAGGGGGCCCCGGAAGAGGTTGAGAAGGGGCTGCTCACGTCCGACCCGTACTCGACGATGATCCCGCTGGGGAGCATCCGGGAGCTGGCTGTCAAGTTCCTCAGCGATATTGGCTACAAGGCGGCCGACGTCCCTGTCGAGAAGACCGGCGATGAGACCACGGGCTGTCGCGACAATGCGCTCAACAGGATGGCCCTCGGAGTCGAGACCTACTTCACGTTCCAGGGCACTGACGAGCAGCGGGAGTTGGCGGGATACGCAGCGGCAACGCCGATCGTTCTCCCTGGTGAGCCGGACCGCTGCGACGTACCAGGCAACACAAACGCGTGTTTGCAAATCTGGACCTGGCCCGCGGTTGCGTATGGCGAATCGTTCTGTGGTCCATGGGCGGTTCTCCCGCACACGACGAGCGGCCCGATCCCGATCACGCTCGAAACGTGCTACGTGCGCAACTGCACTCAGTTGCAACGTTCCACAGTCATGGTGCAAAACAACTGTCCGCTTCCACCGACCGTAAGCATCTCCTACCTCTACCGGACGGTGGGGTACACCGAAGGCTGCTGCGTTCTCGGAATGGGTGGGATTCCGCCGCCCATTCCGTGTACGCCCAACAAACAGGATCTCAATCCCAGTCCCTGGACGCCTACGATTCCTCCGGTGCCCGGTGTTCCGCCCGGCGGTACGCCCACATGGCCGGTGCTCATCCCGCGCCAGCAGCCCCCAAGGTGACCCATGCCCAAGACAAGGACTCTTATTCTGATGTTCTCGGCCTGGCTCGCGCTGGTGATCCTGTGCCCGATCGCAGGGCTCTCGATCTCCGGTGGGGCCGGGCAAGGATTGCATCCTCTCATTCGCTCCGACACCGCAAGGAACGCCGATCCGTCAAGATGGGTGCGCGGCATCGAAATCGGTTTCGCGCGAACACGCGTCACGGCGACATTTGTAAACGCCGAGGAGGCGGCCAAGTCTACCGAGCCGAGTTGGCTCCAATCGCACGGGCTAAGCATCCACCCAGTCCCGTGGAGCCTGTGCACCACGAATCCTTTTCCCCACGACCTCCCCCTACAAACCGTGGTTCTTGAGGAGATGTTCGGATGGCCGATGCGGATGGTCGGGCTCCGCTCCATTAGCCGACCCCCGACGAACGACCACGGTGACGTCGTCGTGACCAAGTCCGGCGGGGCCGATGCCGTGCTGTATGCGCCATCGCCGATGTCGCTCTTCGCATGGTGGCCAGGCATCGTGTGCAATCTACTGCTGGGCCCGGCCGTCATCCTCGCCTTCTGCAAGGCACGCAGCACCTACTTCTCTTGGAGGGCGAGCCAGAGGTACGCGAAGGGACAGTGCCCTGCATGCGGACACAGCCAAGAGGGCATTCCAGAGGGCTCGGTCTGCCCGGAGTGCGGGAGCACATCGGCGTTCGACCGCTCCGCCGTTGGCTGAGCGCCAACGGGCTCGGATTGGCGGCACGCCGCGATTGAGACTTGACCGAAGGCGCGTGCATCTCTGGATCAGGTGCACGCGCCTTTTCATTTCGGCTGGTAGGCGGGTGGCATCGACCGTCCTGCGTGCCACCGACCGCGGCTTGGGGGGGTGAGCGGTCGGTGTGTCTTGGGTGTCGTTCGGCAAAGCACCGATTGCCGAGAGCAGCGGTCAGAGGCACGAAGCCACCGGCTTACCCGAGCGGATCGGGCCGGAACAGCTTCGCGTTGTCGAGGGCCCACTGCTTCTCGGTGAAGTTGCCGCCGAGGGTTTCGCCTTTTTGCTCGCTCGGGTCGGCGAGGCCGCCGTCGGGTCGGGCCGCGACGAGGACCATGGTGGTCTTGGCGTCGAGGTTGTCGAGCATGCTCACGAGAATGGCCTCGGGGGTCATGGGGACCTTGGCCGCGCCGAACTCGGGGATGCCGTGGTGGGAGAGGATGATGTGCTGGAGGACCATGACGAGGTTGGGCGGGAGGCGCTGGCCGGTGTCGCGCATGACTTGTTGCGCCTTGTCGTGGAGCATGATCGCGCCGTCGACGATGTGGCCGATGAGCTCGCCGCGGTCGGAGTAGGAGAACGTGCGGTCGTAGATGAGTTCGCGGGTCTTGCCGAGGTCGTGGAGGAAGAGGCCGAGCAGAACCACATCGCGGTTGATCTTCGGATAGAGCGGGCAGACGGCCTGCGCGAGGCGGAGGAGGCTGAGGGTGTGCTCGAGGAGGCCGCCGAGGTAGGCGTGGTGCATGGCCTTGGCGGCGGGGGCCTTCTTGAAGGCCGTCATGAGGTGCTCGTCGCTCAGGTAGACCGAGGCGAGGGCCTTGGCCGCGGGGTGGGCCATGGTGTTGAGGATGGTCTTGAGCTCGGCGAACATTTCTTCGGGGTCGTACTTCGACGAAGGGATGAGCTCGCGGAGCTGCTCGGGCGTGGGCTCGGTGGGGTCGATGGACTGGATGATGAGTTGCAGTTCGCCCTGGTAGGGCTGCGTCTCGGCCTCGATGTAGACGAAGCCGTCGGTGGGGAGGCGCTTGAACTGGGCGGGCTCGATGGACCACATGCGGGCGGCGACCTGGCCGGTCTTGTCGGAGATCAGGGCCTTGAGAAACGGCTTGTCCTGCTTGGTGCGGCCGAGCTGGGCGTTGGAGATGGCGTAGGTGCCGAAGATGCGCTCGTTGGGCTTGAAGTCGGCGACGTAGAGGCGGTCGGTGGGGGTGGGGGGCATGCGGGCTCCGGGGGAGGGGGGGGGGATGGTCGGGGGTGGGGGGGAAATGGCAGCGCGAAGAGGTTCGCGGAGGTCACGCGGGGGTTGGCGGGGAAAGGGGGGGGGAAAAGGGGAAGGGGAGAAAGGCGAGGAAGAGAATCGATGCGTTGCGGCTGGGTGGTCCTGTTGTTTCCCTCCCATTCCCCCGTCTTCCCCTCTGCGAACCCCTGCGTGTCCTCTGCGGACCCCTGCGTGCCGCCTTACGATTTGCCATGGCCCAGGCGCGCAAACTGCATGACCAGTACTTCAAGAAGGCCAAGGAGGAGGGGTACGCGGCGCGCTCGGCGTACAAGTTGAAACAGATCCAGGACAAGCGGGGGATATTGAAGCGCGGCGACTGGGTGCTGGACCTCGGATGCTCGCCGGGGTCGTGGGTGCAGGTGGCGAGTGAGATCGTCGGGGACCGGGGGCGCGTGGGGGGGATTGACTTGAAGCCGGTGGAGATCGAGGGCGGGACGCCGGGGAACGCGAAGACGCTGGTGGCGGATATTTTCAAGAGCGACGGCGCGTTTCTGCTGGGGATTCTGGTCAGCGAGGGGAAGCCGGTGCGGCTGGTGGATGTGGTGCTCTCGGACATGGCGCCGAACACGGAGGGGGGCGGCGGGGGATCGATGGATCACTTCCGGTCGGTGGACCTGTGCCGGCGCGTGCTGGAGTTGTGTCCATCGCTGCTGCGGCCGGGAGGGAACCTGGTAATGAAGGTGTTCGAGGGTGAGGTGTATCCGGAACTGCTCAAGGACTGCGGGAAGATGTTCGCGGATGTCAAGGGGTACAAGCCGGAGGCGAGCCGGGAGGTGTCGCGGGAGATGTTCATCACCGCGAAGGGGTACAGGGGCGGGCCGCTGCCGACGACGCCGCTGCCGCACGGGATCGCGAAGGCTCCGCCGGCGCCGATGCCGGGGTGGGGAGGAGGGGGGGCTTGATGACGTTTCTTGCCCCGTGGGCCGGGATCATCGGCGCGGCGATCGGTGTGCCGCTGCTGGTGTCGCTGTATCTGTTGAAACTTCGGCGGAAGCCGTTGAAGGTGAGTTCGGTGCTGCTGTGGGAGCAGGCGGTGCAGGACCTTCAGGCGAACGTGCCGCTGCGGTGGCTGCGGTGGTCGTGGTTGATGCTGTTGCAGCTCGCGGCGCTGGGGTGCCTGCTGGCGGCGATGGCGCGGCCGACGATCGCGGGCGGGGCGGAGATGGGGAGTGCGGCGCGGGCGATCATCGTGATCGATGCGTCGGCGTCGATGTCGGCGCGGGATGGGGGGGGAGGGACGATCGAGAAACCCGCGACAAGGCTCGATGAGGCGAAGCGGCGGGCGGTGGAGTTCGTGGAGCAGTTGCGGCGATCGGGGTCCGGGTCGCGGGCGCAGGCGATGGTGATTGCGTTTGGGCGCGAGGCGAGCGTGGTGCAGGGGTTCACG
>OEIU01001865.1_pt1 | contig 12323 bp, 10 predicted proteins | sample 1539221 | NCBI WGS metagenome assembly OEIU01 (sample SAMN03792071, study PRJEB22550) | activated sludge metagenome | feature: wastewater treatment plant; material: activated sludge; isolation source: Wastewater treatment plant of a petroleum refinery complex | place: Argentina: Zarate | collected... | reverse complement strand
AGTACTACGTGCCCAGCATGAGCTGCCGCACGGTGATCTACAAGGGCCTGCTGCTCGCCGACCAGGTGGGCAAGTACTACCTGGACCTGGCCGACCCGCGCACCGTGTCGGCCTTCGCGCTGGTGCACCAGCGCTTCTCGACCAACACCTTCCCCGAATGGCCGCTGGCGCACCCGTACCGCATGGTGGCGCACAACGGCGAGATCAACACCGTCAAGGGCAACTTCAAGTGGATGCGCGCGCGCGAGGGCGTGATGAAGAGCCCCGTGCTCGGCGACGACCTGATGAAGCTGTACCCGATCAGCTTCGAGCACCAGAGCGACACCGCCACCTTCGACAACGCGCTCGAGCTGCTGACCATGGCCGGCTACCCGCTGGCGCACGCGGCGATGATGATGATCCCCGAGGCCTGGGAACAGCACGAGGGCATGGACCCGCGCCGCCGCGCGTTCTATGAATACCACGCGGCGATGATCGAGCCCTGGGACGGCCCGGCGGCAATGGCCTTCACCGACGGCAAGCAGATCGGCGCCACGCTCGACCGCAACGGCCTGCGGCCGGCGCGCTACATCGTCACCGACGACGACCTGGTGATCATGGCTTCGGAATCGGGCGTGCTGCCGATCCCCGAGAAGCGCATCGTGCGCAAGTGGCGGCTGCAGCCGGGCAAGATGTTCCTGATCGACTTCGAGCAGGGGCGCATCGTCGACGACGAGGAACTGAAGAACCAGTTCGCCTTTGCCAAGCCCTACCGGCAATGGATCGAGACGGTGCGCGTGCGCCTGGATTCGATCGCCGCCAAGGGCGAAGCCGGCAGCTTCCGCGAAAGCCTGCTCGACCGCCAGCAGGCCTTCGGCACCACGCAGGAGGACATCAAGTTCCTGCTCGGGCCGATGGCGGCGATGGGCGAAGAAGGCACCGGCTCGATGGGCAACGACTCGCCGCTGGCGGTGCTGTCGGACAAGAGCAAGCCGCTGTACCACTACTTCAAGCAGCTGTTCGCGCAGGTCACCAACCCGCCGATCGACCCGATCCGCGAAGCCATCGTGATGAGCCTGAACAGCTTCATCGGGCCGAAGCCGAATCTGCTGGACATCAACGCGGTGAATCCGCCAATGCGCCTGGAAGTCGACCAGCCGGTGCTCGACTTCGACGACATGGCGCGGCTGCGCAACATCGGCGAACACAGCTCGCGCAAGTTCAACAGCCACGAGCTGGACATCTGCTATCCGCTGCTGTGGGGCAAGGAAGGCATCGAGGCCAAGCTGGCGTCGCTGTGCGCCGAGAGCGTGGACGCGATCCGCAGCGGCCACAACGTGCTGATCATCACCGACCGGCGCATGGACCGCGACCACGTCGCCATCCCGGCGCTGCTGGCGCTGTCTGCCGTGCACCACCACCTGGTGCGCGAAGGCCTGCGCACCACGGCCGGCCTGGTGGTCGAGACCGCCAGCGCGCGCGAGGTGCACCACTTCGCGGTGCTGGCCGGCTACGGCGCCGAAGCCGTGCATCCCTATCTGGCGCTGGAGACGCTGGCGGCAATGCACCAGGACCTGCCCGGCGCGATGTCGGCCGACAAGGCCATCAGCAACTACATCAAGGCCATCGGCAAGGGCCTGTCGAAGATCATGTCGAAGATGGGCGTGTCGACCTACATGTCCTACTGCGGCGCGCAGTTGTTCGAGGCCATCGGCCTGAACAAGCCGCTGGTCGACAAGTACTTTCGCGGTACGGCGTCGCAGATCGGCGGCATCGGCGTGTTCGAGGTCGCCGAGGAGGCGCTGCGCCTGCATCGCGACGCCTTCGGCAGCAGCCCGCTGCTGGCGGGCATGCTCGATACCGGCGGCGAATACGCCTGGCGCGTGCGCGGCGAGGAGCACATGTGGACGCCCGACGCCATCGCCAAGCTGCAGCACAGCGCGCGCTCGGGCAAGTTCGAGACCTACAAGGAATACGCGCAGATCATCAACGACCAGAGCAGGCGCCACATGACGCTGCGCGGCCTGTTCGAGTTCAAGGTTGATCCGGCCAAGGCGATTGCGCTGGAAGAGGTCGAGCCGGCCAGCGAGATCGTCAAGCGCTTCGCCACCGGCGCGATGAGCCTGGGTTCGATCAGCACCGAGGCGCACACCACGCTGGCGCTGGCCATGAACCGCATCGGGGGAAAAAGCAATACCGGCGAGGGCGGCGAGGACCCGGCGCGCTACCGCAACGAGCTGAAGGGCATCCCGATCACCGCCGGCACCAAGGTCAGCGAAGTAATCGGCGCCAAGGTCATCGAGGCCGACTACGAGATGCAGGCCGGCGATTCGCTGCGCAGCAGGATCAAGCAGGTGGCTTCGGGCCGCTTCGGCGTGACCACCGAATACCTGGTGTCGGCCGACCAGTTGCAGATCAAGATGGCTCAAGGCGCCAAGCCCGGCGAGGGCGGCCAGCTGCCCGGCGGCAAGGTGTCCGACTACATCGGCTTCCTGCGCTACAGCGTGCCCGGCGTCGGCCTGATCAGCCCGCCGCCGCACCACGACATCTATTCGATCGAGGACCTGGCGCAACTGATCCACGACCTGAAGAACGCCAACCCGCGCGCCGATGTCAGCGTCAAGCTGGTGAGCGAGGTGGGGGTCGGCACGGTGGCCGCGGGCGTGGCCAAGTGCAAGGCCGACCACGTGGTCATCGCCGGGCACGACGGCGGCACCGGCGCCTCGCCGTGGTCGAGCATCAAGCACGCCGGCACGCCGTGGGAGCTGGGCCTGGCCGAAACGCAGCAGACGCTGGTGCTGAACCGGCTGCGCGGGCGCATCCGCGTCCAGGCCGACGGCCAGATGAAGACCGGGCGCGACGTGGTCATCGGCGCGCTGCTCGGTGCCGACGAGTTCGGCTTCGCCACCGCGCCGCTGGTGGCCGAGGGCTGCATCATGATGCGCAAGTGCCACCTGAACACCTGCCCGGTGGGCGTGGCCACGCAGGACCCGGTGCTGCGCGCCAAGTTCAGCGGCAAGCCCGAGCACGTCGTCAACTACTTCTTCTTCGTCGCCGAGGAAGCGCGCTCGATCATGGCGCAGCTCGGCATCCGCAAGTTCGACGAGCTGATCGGCCGCGCCGATCTGCTCGACACGCGCAAGGGCATCGAGCACTGGAAAGCCAAGGGCCTGGACTTCAGCCGCATCTTCCATCTGGCCGAGGTGCCGGCGGACGTGGCGCGGCGCCAGGTGGAGACGCAAGACCACGGCCTGGACCGCGCGCTGGACCTCAAGCTGATCGAGCGCTGCCGGCCGGCCATCGAACGCGGCGAGAAGGTGCAGCTGATGGAGGACGTGCGCAACGTCAACCGCAGCGTCGGCGCGATGCTGTCCGGCGAGCTGATCCGCCAGCGTGCCGAAGGCCTGCCCGACCAGACCATCTTCATCCAGATGGAAGGCAACGGCGGCCAGAGCTTCGGCGCCTTCATGGCCAGCGGCATCACGCTGTACCTGATCGGCGACGCCAACGACTACACCGGCAAGGGCCTGTCCGGCGGCCGCGTGGTGGTGCGCCCGAGCGTCGAGTTCCGCGGCGTGGCCGCGCGCAACATCATCATCGGCAACACCGCGCTGTACGGCGCCACCAGCGGCGAGGCCTTCTTCCTCGGCGTGGCCGGCGAGCGCTTCGCGGTGCGCCTGTCCGGCGCCACGGCGGTGGTCGAAGGCACGGGCGACCACGGCTGCGAATACATGACCGGCGGCACCGTGCTCGTGCTCGGCAAGACCGGCCGCAACTTCGCTGCCGGCATGAGCGGCGGCGTGGCCTATGTCTACGACGAGGACGGCGCGTTTGCCTCGCGCTGCAACACCTCGATGGTGGCGCTGGAAAAGGTGCTGCCGCAGGCCGAACAGGCGGCGGCCGGCGACCCCGCCGGCTGGCACCGCGGCCAGGCCGACGAGAAGCTGCTGAAGACGCTGATCGAGCAGCACAACGAATGGACCGGCTCGCAGCGCGCGCGCGAGATCCTCGACCACTGGGCCGAGGCGCGCGCCAGGTTCGTCAAGGTCTTCCCGCACGAGTACAAGCGCGCGCTCGACCAGCGCGCCGCGGCGCAGGCCTCCGAGGCCACGATCAGCAAGGCGCGCGGCACGCAGCCCGGCGCCCTGAACGCGGTGAACGCGGTGAATGCGGTGAATGCGCTGCAGGCCAAGTAAACGCGACCAAGGAAAAGCAACATGGGAAAAGTCACCGGCTTCCTCGAATACGAACGCCTCGACGAGGGCTACGAGCCCGTGCCGCAGCGGCTGAAGACCTGGAAGGAATTCGTCATCGGCCTGAACGACGAGCAGTCCCGGATCCAGGGCGCGCGCTGCATGGACTGCGGCACGCCGTTCTGCAACAGCGGCTGCCCGGTGAACAACATCATTCCGGACTTCAACGACCTGGTCTATCGCGGCGACTGGGAGAACGCCTTCCGCGTGCTGGACTCGACCAACAACTTCCCTGAATTCACCGGCCGCGTCTGCCCCGCGCCCTGCGAGGCGGCGTGCACGCTGAACGTCAACGACGACGCGGTGGGCATCAAGAGCATCGAGCACGCGATCATCGACCGCGCCTGGGCCGAAGGCTGGGTCAGGCCGCGGCCCGCGGCGCTGCAGACCGGGAAGAAGGTGGCGGTGGTCGGCAGCGGCCCGGCCGGGCTGGCGGCGGCGCAGCAGCTGGCGCGCGCCGGCCACGCGGTGACGGTGTTCGAGAAAAACTCGCGCCTGGGCGGGCTGCTGCGCTACGGCATCCCCGACTTCAAGATGGAGAAGAGCCACATCGACCGGCGCATCGAGCAGATGCGCTCAGAAGGTGTGGTCTTCCGCACCGGCGTGCTGGTCGGCGCGATGCCGGGCGAAGGGCCCGGCAGCAGGATCACCAACGACGCGAAGGAAACGCTGAGCGCCGAGCAGTTGCGCTGCGAGTTCGACGCCGTGCTGTTGAGCGGCGGCTCCGAAGTCAGCCGCGACCTGCCGGTGCCCGGCCGCGAGCTGGACGGCGTGCACTTCGCGATGGAATTCCTGCCGATGCAGAACAAGGTCGTCGCCGGCGACAAGCTGAAGGCGCAGATCAAGGCCACCGGCAAGCACGTGGTGGTGATCGGCGGCGGCGACACCGGCAGCGACTGCGTCGGCACCAGCAACCGCCACGGCGCGGCCAGCGTGACGCAGTTCGAGCTGCTGCCGATGCCGCCGCTGGAGGAGAACCGGCCGCTGACCTGGCCGTACTGGCCGTACAAGCTGCGCACCAGTTCCAGCCATGAAGAAGGCTGCGAACGCGAGTTCGCCATCGCCACCAAGGAGTTCGTCGCCGGCAGCGGCAAGGACAAGGGCAAGCTGGCGGCGCTGCGCACGGTGCGCGTCGAATGGCGCGACGGCAAGATGGTTGAAGTTCCGGGCAGCGAGAAAGACGTCAAGGCCGACCTGGTGCTGCTGGCGATGGGCTTCGTCAACCCGGTATCTACGGTGCTCGAAGCCTTCGGCATCGAGCGCGACGCGCGCGGCAATGCGCGTGCGCCCACTGACACGGCGGGTGCGTACAGGACCAACGTCGACAAAGTCTTCGCCGCCGGCGACATGCGCCGCGGCCAGTCGCTGGTGGTCTGGGCGATCCGCGAAGGCCGGCAGGCGGCGCGGGCGGTCGATATCTATCTGATGGGGCGCAGCGAGTTGCCGAGTTAATGTGGAAGTCTTCCATGATCCGGGGCGTTGCCCCGCACCATGAAAGTTAGGCCCACCCCCTACGGCCTTCGGCCGCCCCCTCGAGGGGGCACCGTCTACGGACCGGCGAAGCCGGATCCGTGACGGTCGCTCGGTGAGAAGGGTGCATGGGACAATTGACGCACTTGTTCTGTTGCTCGATGCCCGAACCCCCGCCCCTGATCGAATTCGACCGTGTCAGCTTCGGCTACGACGCGTCCCGCACGATCCTCGATGACGTCTCGCTGCGCTTCGCGCGCGGCCGGGTGACGGCCATCCTCGGCGGATCGGGCTGCGGCAAGACCACGCTGTTGCGGCTGATCGCCGGCGTGCACCCGGTGTCGCAGGGCCGGGTGATCTTCGACGGCGAGCCGGTGGATGCCGCGAACCGCGCCCAGCTGTACCGGCTGCGCCGGCGCTTGGGCATGCTGTTCCAGTTCGGCGCGCTGTTCACCGACCTGAGCGTGTTCGACAACGTCGCCTTTCCGCTGCGCGAGCACGGCGGCCTGCCCGAGAGCCTGGTGCGCGACATCGTGCTGATGAAGCTCGAAGCGGTGGGCCTGCGCGGCGCGGCTGCCCTGCGCATCGCGCAGGTTTCCGGCGGCATGGCACGGCGCATCGCGCTGGCACGGGCGATCGCGCTCGACCCGGAGCTGATCATGTACGACGAGCCCTTCACCGGGCTCGACCCGATCGCCGTCGGCGTCACCGCCAACCTGATCCGCAAGCTCAACGACGCCACCGGCGCCACTTCGCTGATCGTCTCGCACGACGTGTCCGAATGCTTCGCCATCTGCGACCACGCCTACCTGCTGTCCGGCGGCGGGCGCGTGGTCGCGCACGGCACGCCGGACGAGCTGCGCGCCTCTACCGACGCCGAGGTGCGGCAGTTCATCGGCGGCGAGCCCGACGGCCCGGTGCGCTTCCACTATCCGGCGCCGCCGCTGGCCGAAGCGCTGGGGTTGGCCTCGTGACCGGCGCGTTGGCCTGGCTCGGCCGCGCCAGCCTGGGCTGGCTGCGCGCGCTCGGTCATGCCGCATTCTTTTGCGCCGAGCTGCTGCGCCACCTGCCGGCGGCGCTGCGCCGCTGGCCGCTGGTGCTGGCGCAGGTGCACCTGATCGGCAACCACTCGCTGCTGATCATCGCCGCCTCGGGGCTGGCGGTGGGCTTCGTGCTGGCGCTGCAGATGTACTACGCGCTGGTCACCTACGGCGCGGCCGAGAACCTGGGGCTGGTGGTCAACCTGGCGCTGCTGCGCGAGCTGGGGCCGGTGGTCACGGCGCTGCTCTTCGCCGGCCGCGCCGGCACTTCGCTGACCGCCGAGATCGGGCTGATGAAGGCCGGCGAGCAGCTCGCGGCGATGGAGCTGATGGCCGTCGACCCGCGCGCGCGCGTGCTCGCGCCGCGCTTCCTCGGCGGCATCGCCGCCATGCCCATCCTCGCGCTGGTCTTCTCGGCGGTAGGCATACTCGGCGCCTGGGTCGTGGCGGTGCTGCTGATCGGCGTCGACGCCGGCAACTTCTGGTCGCTGATGCAGGACCGCGTCGACGTCTGGCGCGACCTGGGCAACGGCATCGTCAAGAGCCTGGTGTTCGGCGTCATCTGCTCCTTCGTCGCGCTGTACCAGGGCTGGGAATCGCAGCCCACGCCGACAGGCGTGTCCGCCGCCACCACGCGTTCGGTGGTCATTGCCTCGCTGGCGGTGCTGGGCATGGACTTCATACTCACCGCGCTGATGTTCTCCACTCCATGAACACGAGATCCACCGAAGCCCTGGTCGGCCTGTTCGTGCTGCTCGGCTTGGCGGCGCTGCTGTTCCTGGCGCTGAAGGCCGCCAACCTGGCCAGCTTCAACCTCGACGCCACCTATGCGGTGACGGCGCGCTTCGACAACATCGGCGGGCTGAAGGTGCGCGCGCCGGTGCGCAGTGCCGGCGTCACCGTCGGCCGCGTCACCGCCATCACCCTCGACCCCAAGACCTACCAGGGCGTGGTGCATATGGACATCCGCGAGGGCTTCGTGTTCCCGAAGGACAGCTCGGCCAAGATCCTGACCTCCGGCCTGCTCGGCGACCAGTACATCGGCCTGGAGCCGGGCGCGGAGGAAGCCAACCTGGCGGCGGGCGCGACGATCACGCAGACGCAGTCGGCGCTGGTGCTGGAAAACCTGATCGGCCAGCTGCTGTTCAGCAAGGCCGCCGAGGCCGGCGACGCGGGGGCGGCGAAATGAGCCGTCGGCTGCTGTGCGCCGCGCGCCGCGGGCTGTGGGGCCTGGCGCTGGCGGCACTGGTGGCGCTGTGCGCGGCGGCGCCGCTGCCGGCCGCAGCCGCCGCCGAAGACGACATGGACTACCTCGACGAGCCGCACAGCGCTCCGCTGGCGCCCGACCCGTGGGAGCCCTTCAACCGCGCGATGTTCAAGTTCAACCAGGACCTGGATGACGGGATGCTGTACCCGTGGGCCGATGCCTACGTCACGCTGGTGCCGGCGCTGGCGCGCACGGGAGTGCATAACTTCTTCAACAACTTCCAGGATCTGTGGTCGGCGGTCAACAACCTGCTGCAGGGCAAGCTCGAGCAGTCGGTGGCGATGAGCTTCCGCTTCGTCTGGAACACCGTGTTCGGCTGGGGCGGGCTGATCGACATGGCCACCGAGTTCGGCATCGAGCGCACGCCCGAGGACTTCGGCCAGACGCTGGGCGTGTGGGGCGTGCCGACGGGCAACTTCCTGATGCTGCCGCTGTTCGGCCCGTCGACGGTGCGCGATGCGGTGGCGCTGCCGCTGGACATCGCCGCCACGCCGGCCTACGCCATCAACCAGGGTTCGTTCCGTCCGGTGACCGCCGTGGTCGAGATCGTCGACGCGCGCGCGCAGTTGCTGGGAGCGGGCAAGCTGCTCGACACGATCGCGCTGGACAAGTACATCTTCGTGCGCGACGCCTTCCTCGTGCGGCGCCTGAACCTGGTCTACGACGGCAATCCACCCGAACCGCCGCCGCCCGCCAAAAAGACCCCCACCGACTGAGCGGTACACGGCGCGCGGCGCGTCGCGTTATCGTGTGCGTCCGGCCCTTTGGCCGTTGTCATGGAGATTTGGACGATGCTGACCCGCATCCTGTTGATTTGCGCGCTGGCCTTTGCCGCGGCCGTGCCGGCGCGTGCCGCCACCGCTCCCGACGAACTGATCCGCCAGGTCTCGGCGGAAGTGCTGGATACCATCAAGGCGGACCCGGCGATCCAGTCCGGCGACGTGGCGCGCCTGATCGCGCTGGTCGACGCCAAGGTCATGCCGCACGTGAACTTCCAGCGCATGACCGCCTCGGCGGTGGGCCGCAACTGGCGCAGCGCTACGCCCGAGCAGCAAAAGCGCCTGCAGGAGGAATTCAAGGTCCTGCTGGTGCGCAGCTATGCCGGCGCGCTGACGCAGGTGAAGGACCAGACGGTGCAGCTGAAGCCGATGCGCAGCAACCCGGGCGACACGGAAGTCGTCGTGCGCACCGAGGTCAAGGGCAAGGGCGAGCCGGTGCAGCTGGACTACCGGCTGGAAAAGAGCGGCGACCACTGGAGGATCTACGACGTCAACGTGCTCGGCGTGTGGCTGGTCGAACAGTACCGCACCACCTTCACCCAGGAAATCAGCGCCGGCGGCATCGACGGCCTGATCGCCAAGCTGGCCGAACGCAACAAGGGCACGCCGAAGAGCTGATGAAGCTGCCCGAGACGCTGACGCTGCCGCAGGCCGCGGGTGCGCTGCAGGCCCTGGCGGCCGACGGCGGCAGCGGCAGGGTCGACGCCTCGGCGCTGCGCGAGTTCGACACCTCGGCACTGGCGCTGCTGCTGCAGGCCAGGAGGCTGGCCCAGGCCGCCGGCCGCGGCTTCAGCGTGCACGCGCCACCGCCGAAGCTCGTGCAGTTGGCGCAGCTGTACGGTGTGGCCGCGCTGCTCGGTCTGAGCGCCGGCGCATAGAGATTCTTGCGTGGTGCATGAACCGGCGGTGCGCATCGTCTTCGATTTCGCCGGCGTGCTGTTTCACTGGCAGCCGCTGGAACTGCTGAAGCGCGCCTTGCCGATGCATGCCATCGACGAGGCGAGCGCCCGGCGCCTGGCCGAGGACATCTTTCAGGGCTACGGCGGCGACTGGGCCGATTTCGACCGGGGCAAGGTCGAGGTGCCCGAACTGGTGCAGCGCATCGCCGCACGCACCGGCCTGGGTGCCGCGGCCGTGCAGGCCGTGGTCGACGCCGTGCCCGGGGAACTGCAACCGCTGCCCGGGACGGTGGCGCTGCTGCGGCGCATGCATCGCGCAGGGCGGCGTCTGCACTTCCTGTCGAACATGCCGCGGCCCTATGCCGAACATCTGGAAGCCGCCCATGACTTCATCGGCTGCTTCGAGTCCGGCGTGTTCTCGGCGCAGGTCGGTCTGATCAAGCCGCAGCCCGAGATCTTTGCCGTGGCGGCGCGGCGTTTCGGTGCGCCGCCGTCGCAGCTGGTGTTCATCGACGACGTGCACGGCAACGTCGACGCCGCACGCCGCGCCGGTTGGCAGGCTTTGCATTTCGTCGATGCCGCGGCCTGCGAGGCGCAACTGCGCGCTCGAGGCTGGGTCTGAGCGGCAGGTGCTCCTCTCCCCTTTTGCGCAGAGGCTGGGTGAGGGCCGCGCACGGCAGGGGTGGCCTTTGCTGTCGTGCATGCCCTCACCCCCGCCCTCTCCCGCAGGGAGAGGGAGCAATACCGCGGCACCGCGAAGACCTTGAAAGGCCTGACGCTGTGCAGGCCGCACTCATCCGCTGTTTTCCAGGCGCGTGTTCCGGCGCACAGCGACAGGCCGCTGTGCGTCGCAAGCTGAGCTCGGCCCCCTGCCTTTGACCGCGGCTTCGCGCTCAGTGCGACAGGATCTTGTTCAGGAAGTCCTTGGTGCGCGGCTGCCGGTTCTCGGGGTGGCCGAAGAACTCTTCCTTGGCGCAGTCCTCGAGGATGCGCCCGCCGACGTCGATGAAGATCACGCGGTTGGCGACCTTGCGCGCGAAGCCCATCTCGTGCGTGACGACCATCATCGTCATGCCTTCCTTGGCCAGGCCGACCATCACGTCCAGCACCTCGCCGACCATCTCCGGGTCCAGCGCCGAGGTCGGCTCGTCGAAGAGCATGACGATCGGGTCCATCGACAGCGCGCGCGCGATGGCCACGCGCTGCTGCTGGCCGCCCGACAGCTGGCCGGGGAACTTGTCCTTGTGCGCCATCAGGCCGACGCGGTCGAGCATCTTCAGGCCGCGCGTCTTTGCCTCGTCGGCGCTGCGCCCCAGCACCTTGACCTGCGCGATGGTCAGGTTCTGGGTCACCGACAGGTGCGGGAACAGCTCGAAGTGCTGGAACACCATGCCGACCTTGGAGCGCAGCTTGGGCAGGTCGGTCTTCGGGTCGTGCAGCGGGATGCCGTTGACCGTGATCTCGCCCTTCTGGAACGGTTCGAGCGCGTTGACGGTCTTGATCAGCGTCGACTTGCCCGAACCCGAAGGCCCGCACACCACGACCACGTCGCCCTTGTTGATGTCGACGCTGCAGTCGTTGAGCACCTGCACCGCCCCGTACCACTTGGAGACGCGGCTGATGCGGATCATCGGTTCGGCCATGGGGGTTCCCTTCAGCGAATTCAGCGGATGATGGCGATCTTCTGGTGGATGCGCTTGACGATCCACGACAGCGACCAGCACAACACGAAGTAGACGACGGCCGCCAGCAGGTAGGCTTCCTCCGGCCGGCCGTAGTTCTTGCCGGCGGTCTCGAAGCCCTTGAGCAGGTCGTAGGCGCCGATGGCGTAGACCAGCGAGGTGTCCTGGAACAGGATGATGGTCTGCGTCAGCAGCACCGGCAGCATGTTGCGGAAGGCCTGCGGCAGGATCACGAGCGTCATGTTCTGCCCGTAGCTCATGCCCAGCGCCTGGCCGGCGAAGACCTGGCCGCGCGGAATCGACTGGATGCCCGCGCGCATGATCTCCGAGAAGTAGGCCGCCTCGAAGCAGATGAAGGTGATGATGGCCGAGGTTTCGGCGCCGATCGGCCGGCCGACGAGGAAGGGCATCAGCAGGAAGAAGCCCAGGATCACCATCACCAGCGGCACCGAGCGCATGCCGTTGACGTAGGCCGCGGCCGGCAGGTCCAGCCACTTCCTGCCGGACAGGCGCATCAGCGCCAGCAGCGTGCCGAAGAACACGCCGCCCAGCGTGGCCACGGCGGTGAGGAAGAGGCTGAAGTACAGGCCCTTGAGCACATAGGCGCGGATCAGCTCCCAGCTGTAGAAGGAGAAGTCCAGGTTCAGCATCAGTGTCCCCCCGCGCCGCCGGCGGCGACGAAACCCGGGACACGCGACTTGCGCTCGATGAAGCTCATGATGCGGTTCACCGCCAGCGCGCTGATCGTGTAGAGGAGCACCACGCCGAGGTAGATCTCGACCTGCGCCGAGGTCTCCTCGCCGGCCTGCAGGTAGAACTGCGTCAGCTCGGGGATCGAGACCGCGAACGCGACCGCCGAGTTCTTGAAGATGTTCATCGACTCGCTGGTCAGCGGCGGCATGATGATGCGGTAGGCCATCGGCAGCAGCACGTAGCGGTAGTACTGCGGCGTGG
>OEIU01001864.1_pt1 | contig 12327 bp, 13 predicted proteins | sample 1539221 | NCBI WGS metagenome assembly OEIU01 (sample SAMN03792071, study PRJEB22550) | activated sludge metagenome | feature: wastewater treatment plant; material: activated sludge; isolation source: Wastewater treatment plant of a petroleum refinery complex | place: Argentina: Zarate | collected... | reverse complement strand
CGCAAATTGCGACGTCGGATATATCCGACGTCGTGAAATGCTCCTCGCAATGACGGGCATGATTACAGAGCTCGCCAGCCGATATCGCGCCGGCAGAATCCATCCGGGAAGTCGATGGCGTCCACGCCCGCATAGGCGCGGCCGCGCGCCGTGCGCACGTCGGGCCCGAAGCCGGTCACGTTGAGCACGCGCCCGCCGTTGGCGAGAATCTTCTCCCCCGAGCGCTTCGTGCCTGCGTGCGTCACGACAACGCCGTCCAGCGCATTCGCCTTGTCGATCCCCTTGATCTCTCCGCCCTTCTGCGGCGCGGCCGGATAGCCCTTCGCCGCCAGCACGACGGTCAGCGCGGCGACGGGTTTCAGCGCGACCTGCTTGGCTTCCAGTTTTCCGTGCGCACAGGCTTCCAGCAGCGTCAGAAGATCGTCGTCGAGGCGCGGGAGGATCACCTGCGTTTCGGGATCGCCGAAGCGCGTGTTGAATTCGATGAGTTTCGGTCCGTCCCTGCCGATCATCAGGCCGGCGAACAGCACGCCCTTGAAGGGCATGCCCGCTTCCGCCATCGCGCGCACGGTCGGCTCGACGATTTCCGCCATCACGCGCGCCGCGATGGCGTCGGTGACGACGGGGGCCGGCGAATAGGCGCCCATGCCGCCGGTGTTGGGTCCGGTGTCGCCGTCGCCGACGCGCTTGTGGTCCTGCGCCGACGCCAGCGCTATCGCGCGAAAACCGTCGCAGAGCGCGAAGAACGAGGCTTCCTCGCCGTCCAGAAATTCCTCCACCACGACTTCCGCGCCAGCGGCGCCGAACGCGCCCTCGAAACAGGCCGCGACCGCGGCCTCGGCCTCGGCCAGCGTCATGGCGACGACCACGCCCTTGCCGGCGGCGAGCCCGTCCGCCTTCACCACGATCGGCGCGCCGTGGGCGCGCACATAGGCGAGTGCGTTGTCGCGATCGGAAAAGCGCCCATAGGCGCCCGTCGGAATTTTCGCGCGCGCGCACAGGTCTTTGGTGAAGCCCTTGGAGCCTTCCAGTTGCGCGGCCGCCTTCGACGGGCCGAAGGCGGCTATGCCGGCGGCTTCCAGCGAATCGACGAGGCCATCGACCAGCGGCTGCTCGGGGCCGATCACGACGAAATCGATTCGCATCAGCCGGCAGAAATTCACGACCGCCGCGTGATCGGCCGTTTCCACGTTCACGCATTCCGCGACATCGGCGATGCCGGGATTGCCGGGCGCGCAAAAAAGCTTCGTCAGGCGCGGGCTTGTCGCCAGCGCATTGGCGAGCGCATGTTCGCGCCCGCCGGAGCCGATCAGCAATACGTTCATGAGGCCCGTCCCGCGTTTGGCCGCTCCATATCAGGCGCGGCGCAAAAAGTCAGGGCGGATGGCTTGATCCCGGGCCGGCCTTGCATTTGGCTGTCGCCAAAGGGGGAGCGCGATGCAACCGACAAGTCTGCTTGGTCTGGCCATCCTGGCGGTCACGGCTGCACCGGCCGCGGCCCTCGATTGCAAGGCCGCCAAAGGCGACATCGACAAGGCGATCTGCTCTTCTCCCGAGGCCGCCGCCGCAGACGAGTCCATGGCGGCGGCTTACAATGCGCTGCGCGGGCGCATGGGCCCGGCGGAACGCGAGGCGCTGCTGGTCTCCCAGCGCCTGTGGATCAAGCGGCGCGGCTTCGGCTGCGACAGCGACAAGCCGGGCTATGCGCAATGCCTGGCGAAGGAAACCGAGCAGCGCCGCGCCTTCCTCGAGGCGCGCGCCGAAAGCGGGCCGGGCCTCGATTCGCCGCTCGTCCCGGTCATCGTGGCGAAGCCCGGCAAGCCGCGCGACTGGGAGATCGACGTCGAACTGCTCAAATTCGTCGAGCCGAAGACGCCCGGCGAAAAGACCTTCAACGCCGAGATCGGCAAGATGCTCAAGGACATTCCGACGGACCGCAGCGACATCCAGCGCGACCAGACGTTTTCGCACGATGTCTGGATGCGCGTGACCTGGCTTTCGCCGCGGCTGATTTCGGCGCGGATCGAGGGGTATGACTTCGAGGGCGGCGCGCACGGCAATCCCTCGACGTCGGGTCTCAATATCGACACGAAAAGCGGCCGCAAGCTGGTTTTTACGGACGCCTTCGACAAGGCGGCCCGCGAGAAACTGACGGCGCACTGCCTCGCCCAGATCGCGCCGGAGAAAGTCCGGCGCGGCATGGACGAGCCGAAGGGCGAAGAGCTGAAATCGCTGCGGCAGGGGATCGACGAGGGACTGGCCGAACTCGACGCATGGAACTTCGCGGCCCAAGGCGCCACGATCGTCTACGGTCCTTACGCCATAGGTTCCTACGCCGAGGGAAGCTACACATGCGACGTGCCGCTCGCGCGCTTGAAGGAGCTGGCGAAGAAGGACTTTCCGCTGCCCGATTGAGCGGTCATGCGGCGGATTCCGAGCCCGCTTGCGTAAAGCCGGGCGCCGCGCGCTCCTCCGCGTCCGGCGCCTGCCATATCGTCTCGATGAAATCGAACATGGGCCGCGTGATCTCGAAGGCGAAACCGCCGTCGCGCGCGGCGTTGCGGGCGGCGACCCGCGCCCAGCGCGTCTCGGCGGGCGTGGCGATATAGTGGAGCCGGGCCGAAAGTCCGCGCCGCATGGCCTCCGCGCTCGCCTGCGCCCGCGCGGCGCGGGTCAGCAGGCCGGTATCGAAGACGGAGGGCGCGCCCAGCGCCTTGGCCTGGACTGCGACGTCCCACATCTGTCGGCGCGCGCGCTCGACCCGCTGGTTCATCGCCGCGAAATCGGCGCCCGCCAGATCGGGCGCGAACAGGGTTTGCATCCATTCGTCGATGGAGAAGGGCAGGGCGCGTTCCTGCCGCGCCAGCGCGCGCGCATAGGTCGTCTTGCCCGCGCCCGTCGAGCCGACGATGAAATGAATGTCGGTCATTGCGTCGTCCTCGCAGCGAAAGCCGGCTCCGCCAGAGCCAGCGCGTGCGCGCGGACGTCACCGGGCCAGCCGGCGATGCGCGCGGCGAAGGCCGTGCCGTCCTTCGCGAACAATGCGCGCGCGGCTTCCTCGAATCCGGGCAGGTCGCCGCCGATGCCGTGCATGAACTTGTAGGCGGCCTCCTGCGCGCGCCGCGCCGCCTGATGCGCCTCGCGGCGCGGGTCGTGGCTCGCCGCTTCCACGAGCTTGCGCAGCGCCACCGAAGCGCCGCCGGGCTGGGCGCGCAGCCAGTCCCAATGGCGCGGCAGCAGCGTCACTTCCCGCGCCTCGACGCCGAGCTTCGGCCTGCCGCGTCCGCGCGGCGCCTGCGGGGCGAACCCCGCCTCGGCCCGTGCGGAGGCTTCGTCGGCCGTGCCGCGCAGGTCGAGATCCAGCGGCGCGCTGGTGGCGGCGTCGAACACGAGCAGCGGCGCGGTTTCGCCTTGGGCGGCATAGGCTGCGCGGGCGACGGCGCCCGCCGGTCCGCGGGCGATCAGGCTGTGGCCGAGAAAGGCCACGAATGTCGGTTGGTTCGTCATGGCTTATTTATATCCGGATAATATATTGAGTCAATATCGTCCGGATAAAATTCGCGGATGGCGACGCGGGGCCTCCTCCGCCATAATGGCGCATGGCTGAATCGCCCGCCGGCAACGCTCCCGAACTCTCCGTCTCCGAACTCGCCGCCGCCCTCAAGCGCACGGTGGAGGACCGGTTCGGCTTCGTGCGCGTGCGCGGCGAGATTTCGAACTATCGCGGGCCGCATTCGTCCGGCCACGCCTATTTCTGCCTGAAGGACCAGAACGCCCGGCTGGACGCCGTGGTCTGGAAGGGCGTGTTCGGCCGGCTGCGGACGAAGCCGGAGGAGGGGCTGGAGGTCATCGCCACCGGCAAGCTCACGACCTTTCCGGGCAAGTCCTCCTACCAGATCGTCATCGAGGCCATCGAGCCCGCCGGCGTCGGCGCGCTGCTGGCGCAGCTCGAGGAGCGGCGCAGGCGCCTCGCGGCCGAGGGCCTGTTCGACGCCGCCCGAAAACAGCTCATTCCCTATCTGCCGACGACGATCGGCGTCGTCACCTCGCCGACCGGCGCCGTCATCCGCGACATTCTCCATCGCATCCGCGACCGTTTTCCGCGCGATGTCCTCGTGTGGCCGGTGCGCGTGCAGGGTGAGACGGCGGCGGGCGAGGTGGCGGCCGCGATCCGCGGTTTCAACGCCTTGCCCGAGGACGGCGCGATCCGCCGTCCCGACGTCCTCATCGTCGCGCGTGGCGGCGGCTCGCTCGAGGACCTCTGGGCCTTCAACGAGGAGATCGTCGTCCGCGCGGCGGCGGAAAGCCACATCCCGCTCGTGTCCGCCATCGGCCACGAGACGGATACGACGCTGATCGACCACGCCGCCGACCTGCGCGCCCCGACGCCGACGGGCGCGGCCGAAAAGGTCGTGCCCGTTCGCATCGATCTGCTGGCGCAACAGACGGAGCTGGCGCGCCGCCTCGCGCATGCGCAGACGCGCCTGCTCGACCTGCGTCGCAACGAGCTGCGTGCGCTCGCCCGCGTGCTGCCGACGCCCGACGACATTCTCGGCGGCCGCCGCCAGTCGCTCGACGCCTGCGCCTCCGGCCTGCGCAAGGACATGCGCGACCTGCTGGCGCGGCGCCAGCGGCGTCTGGCCGATCTGGCGGCCGTGCTCGCGCGCCACTCGCCGCACGCCGAACTCGAACGCACGCGCCGCCGCTTCGAGAAATCCGCCGACGCGCTCACGCGGCTCGGCGCGACGATCACGCCGGCGCGCGCCGACGCGCTGATGCAGATCGGCGGCCGCCTCGACCGCGCGATGGAAAACCGCATGGTCCGCGGCCGCGACCAGATCGCGCGCCGCCGCGAGACGTTGGCGACATGGCACGGCCGGCTCGCGCCGGCCTTTGCGCGTCTGATGGCGCAGCGCCGCGAAAGACTCGCCACGCTCGAAAAGCTGCGCGCCTCGCTCGGCTACGAGAACGTTCTCGCGCGCGGCTTCGCGCTGGTGCGCGACGAGCGCGACGCGCCGCTGCGCAGCGCCGCCGCCGTTGCGCCGGGTCAGAAACTCGTGCTGCAATTCGCCGACGGCCGCGCGCATGCGACCGCCGACGGCGATGCGCCGCCGAGAAAGCCGGGCAAGCCCGCAAGGACGCAGGGCGGGCAGGGGTCGCTGTTCTGAGCGGTTGCGCGCGCGTGCGATCCATGCGCTATGCTGACGCGCCGGACGCCGCCAGAAGCGTCTCACATGGGAGAAGCGGCCCTCGATGCTGATTGCGTTGATGTCGGATATTCACGGCAATCGCGAGGCTTTCGACGCCTGCCTCAACCATGCGCGCAAGCAGGGCGCGGAGCGCTACGTCATCCTCGGCGATCTCGTCGGCTACGGCGCCGATCCCGCCTATGTCGTCGACGTCGTGCGCGGCATGCAGGACAAGGGCGCGGTCGTCCTGCTCGGCAATCACGACGAGGCCGTCTCCGGCTCGCTCGGCGGCATGAACGAATACGCGCGCGCGGCGATCGAATGGACGCGCGGCAAGCTCGACGTCGCGCAGAAGAAATGGCTCGCCGAACTGCCGCGCACGCATCGCGAGGGCGAGGTTTTCTACGTCCATTCCGACGCGTCCAATCCGGCGGCCTGGATCTACGTCAACAATCCCGCCGTGGCCGAGCGCTCCATCCGCGCCTGCGATGCGCATGTGACCTTTTGCGGGCATGTGCACGCGCCGCAACTCTATAATATGGCGCCGATGAAGCCCGCCATTCCCTTCACGCCGCAATCGGCCATTCCCGTGCCGCTCTCGCCCTCGCGCCGCTGGCTCGCCGTTCTCGGCGCCGTCGGCCAGCCGCGCGACCAGATTCCGCCGGCGGCCTATTGTCTCTACGACGACGAAAAGCGCACCGTCAGCTTCTGCCGCGCGCCCTACGACATCGAGCGCGCCGCGCAGAAGATCAAGAACGCGGGCCTGCCCGCCATTCTCTCCGCGCGTCTGTTCGTGGGCCGCTGACGATGGGCCGCGACGTTCTCGAGACCGGCGCGTTCGTCGACGGCTTTCTCGTGCGCGAGAAGCTGCATGTCGGCGGCATGGCCTCGCTCTGGCGCGTCACCCGCGACGATATCGATTTCCCGATCATCCTGAAGACGCCGCTGATCCTCGATGGCGACGACGCCACCGCCATCGTCGGCTTCGAGATGGAGCAGATGATCCTGCCCCACCTCACCGGCCCGCATGCGCCGCGCTGCGTGGCTGTCGGCGACTTCTCGCGCCAGCCCTATATCGTCATGGAATATGTGCAGGGCGTCTCGCTCCTGCCGGAATTCGAGACAGCGCCCCTGTCGGTCGAGCGCGTGCGCGACATCGGCGCTCGGGTGGCGACCGCGCTGGACGCGCTGCATCGCCAGCACGTAATCCATCTCGATATCAAGCCCTCGAACATCATCCTGCGCACGACCGGCGAAGCCGCGCTGATCGACTTCGGCCTGTCGCGCCACGAGCAATTGCCCGATCTGCTGGCGGAGGAGTTTCGCCTGCCGATGGGCACGGGCCCCTACATCTCGCCGGAGCAGGTTCGTGGCGACCGGTCCGACCCGCGCTCGGACCTCTTCTCGCTCGGCGTGCTGATGTATCATCTGGCGACCGGGGAGAGGCCGTTCGGCTTCCCGCATTCGCGGCGCGCCTTGCGCCGGCGCCTGTGGCGCGATCCGATCCCGCCCCGCGCGATCCGGCCGGAAATCCCGGAATGGCTGCAGGAGATCATCCTGCGCTGTCTCGAGGTCGATCCGGGCAAGCGTCATCCGACGGCCGCCCAGCTCGCCTTCGATCTCACCCACCCCGACGACGTGCGCATCACCGAGCGCGGCCGGCGCATGGAGCGCGATTCCCTGCTGACCGCGTGGAAGCGGCGCTGGAAGACGCCCTTCGGCCATGTGGCGCCGGCGGCCCAGATCGCCGAGCAGATTTCGGCCGCGCCCATCGTCGCCGTCTGCGTCGATCTCGAGGCGAGCGTCGCGCTGACCACGACCCTGCGCGACACGGTCTCGCGTATCCTGCAGGCCATGCCCGGCGCGCGGCTCGCCTGCCTCAACATTCTGCGGCTCAACCGCATCGGCATCAATTACGCGCTCGACTCCGACGGCCACAACATTCACGTCAACCGCCTCGTCGAACTCAAGGAATGGGCGCGCCCGCTCGACCGGCACGACATCCGCGCGACTTTCCACGTGCTGGAGGCCGCCGACGTCGCCGGCGCGCTGGTCGACTACGCCCGCGCCAACCGCGTGGACCAGCTCGTGATCGGCGCGCGCGGCTCGTCGTCTGTCCGGCGCTTCCTCGGCTCCGTCTCCTCGCGCGTGGTGGCTGAGGCGCCGTGCACGGTCACGGTGGTGCGCGCGCCCGCGCAGGCTGGGCAGGGCGACGGAACGGAAGAGCTCGCCAGCGCCGAACAGCCGTAGAATTGCCGGAGCCGGACCGCTATAGTCCGGGCCGTCGGGAGATGCCCAGAGTTTGCCTGCCATGAACCGTTTCGAACGTCCCACGCCCGCCGCCCAGGAGGCCGAGGTCGAATATCTCGACGGCGACATCCGCGTGCGCCGCCCCGGCGCCTATGTGCGCTGCGCGGCCACCGGCGAGCCGATCCCGCTGGAAGACCTGCGCTACTGGAACGTCGACCTGCAAGAGGCCTATGCGAGTCCGGAAGCGAAACTGAAGCGGCTGGCGCGCAAGGGCTGAGCAAGGTCGGCCCCATCACGGATTTTGCGAGAGTAGCGTCTCCCTCCCCCTTGTGGGGAGGGCAGGGGAGGGCGTCGGGCGATCTTGCAAGATTGGCGGGCTTTGCGACGCAGCTTTATCTCGCAGGACTGCCCGACCCCCACCCTAACCCTCCCCCGCAAGGGTGGAGGGGACAGGTCGCTGACTTCATCCAGAGCCTATCGCACCCGCGCTCGTGCGAGACTGTCCGCCAGCAACGCGCCCACCGCATCCTCGTCCTCGAACACGATCCGCACGGGAATGGCGAGAGGCGCGACCGCGCCCTCCGGCAGGGCGGGCAGCCGCATGGCGTCCTTCCGGGTCGTCACCAGCCGCGCGTTTTTCGCGCGCGCCAGTTCCGCCAGCTCCACGATATCGGCCGCGCGATACGGATGATGGTCCGGAAAGGCCCGGCGCGCGACGATGCGCGCGCCGATCTCGTCCAGCGTGCGAAAAAACTTGTCCGGCAGGCCGATGCCGGCGAAGGCGACCACGTCCTGCCCTGCCAGCGCTCGCGCGGATGGGTCGGGCTCGAGTCGCGCGCGAAGAATTTTCGCGCCCGCCTTCGCCGCCTGCGCCGCGACAGCGGCGCCCGCCCCGCCCGCCCGGACGACCACGACCGCCTGCACAAGCGGCAATTGCGCGGCCAGCGGCGCGCGCAACGGGCCTGCCGGTAGACAGAGGCCATTGCCGACGCCGGTCGCGCCATCGACGACGGCGAGCGCGAGGTCGGGCTCGACCCGCCGGCTCTGCAAGCCGTCGTCGAGGACGAGCGCGGTGGGCGCCACGGTATCGACGGCGAGCGCTGCGGCGGCGGCGCGGTCGGCGCCGACGAAGGTCGGCGCGACCTCGGCGAGCAGCAGCGTTTCGTCGCCGATGTCGGCCGCGCTCTGGCCCTTCGCCTCGAGCGCGCCATCGCGCGCGCGAAAGCCGCCATAGCCGCGCGATACGAAAGCGGGGCGCTCGCCCTCCGCCTGGAGCAGCCGCGCGATCTCCAGCGCCACGGGCGTCTTGCCGGCGCCGCCCGCCACGAAGTTTCCGACGACGATGACGGGCGCGCCTGGCCGGGCCCCGGGCCGCCGCATCCGCCGTGCGACAATCGCGCCATAGAGCGCGCCGACCGGCTGCAGCAATCGCGCGGCCGCGCCCGGCCGCGGGGCGCGCCAGAAGGCCGGCGCGTTCATCGCGATTCCCCGCGCGAAGCGATGGCGGGCGCGACCGCTTGCATCAGGATGCGCGTCGCGCCGCTCAGCCGCTCGACCGCGCTCGCCGCCGCGCGCGCCATGGCGCGCGCCCTGGCGGGGTCGGCGAACAGCGCCGCGAGGCGTCCGGCGAGATCGGTTGCGTCGTTCACGCATGCGCCGCCGCCGGCCGCATCGAGCGTCGCATAGGCGTCCGCGAAATTGTCCACCGCCGGGCCGTGCAGGATCGCCGCGCCGAGCTTCGCCGGTTCGATCGGGTTCTGCCCGCCGCCCGCAACCAGCGACTTGCCGACGAAGACGATGCGCGCGAGCCGATACCACAGGCCCATCTCGCCGAACGTATCGGCGACGAATACATCGCATTCGCCCGAAATCGCCGCGTCGGCGCTGCGCAGCGCCGTGGTCGCGCCCGTCTGCCGCGCCAGCGCGGCGATGTCGCGTCCACGGCGCGCGTTGCGCGGCGCGACGATCGTGAGGAGATCGGGAAAGCGCAAGCGCAGGATCCTGTGCGCGGCGAGGCAGATTTCCTCCTCGCCTTCGTGCGTCGAGGCCGCGACCCATACGGGCCGCGCGCCGATCGCCGCGGCGAGCCGCGCGAGCTCTTCCGGTTGCGCTGGCGGCGGCGCGACGTCGTATTTGAGATTGCCGGAATTGGTCACGCGCAGCGCGCCGAGACTTTCGAAGCGCGCGGCGTCCTGCGCGCCCTGCGCGAAAATCCGTTCGAACGCGCCGAGCAATTCCCGCGCCGTCGCCGGCGCGCGGCGCCAGCGTTCGACGGAGCGCTCGGACATGCGCGCGTTGGCGAGGAACAGCGGCGCGCCGCGCCTCCTCGTTTCGAGAATGAGATTCGGCCAGATCTCGCTTTCCGCGAAGATCGCGGCGTCGGGCCGCCAATGGTCGAGAAAGCGCCGCGCAAAGGCGCGGCAGTCGAGCGGAACGTATTGGTGGATCGCGCCCGGCGGCAGGCGGTCGCCGACGACGCGCGCCGAACTGAGCGTGCCCGTGGTGACCAGCGCGTGAACGCCGTTTCGCGTCAACGCCTCGACCAGCGGCAGCAGCGCGAGGCCCTCGCCGATGCTCGCGCCGTGCAGCCAGACGAGCGGTCCCGCGGGGCGGGGAATCTTCGCGCGCCCCATGCGTTCGGAAAGTCGGGCGGCGTCTTCCTTGTCGCGCGCCGCGCGCCGCGCGAGAAAACGCGGGGCGAAGGGCGCAAACAGCCCGCTCGCCGCGCGATAGAGGAGGAGCGCCGCTGTCATCGGCCCTGCGGTTTTGACCGCTGGCTCACGGGCGCCCCCCTTCGCTGCGTCAGCCGTGCGCGGGATCGAGCATGCGATGCAGATGCACGATGAAATAGCGCATGTGCGCATTGTCCACGGTCGCCTGCGCCTTGGCCTTCCAGGCGGCGTGGGCGGAGGCGTAGTTGGGGAACAGGCCGACGAGTTCGACCTTGCTCAGATCCTTGAATTCCACGCCGTCGAGACTCACCAGTTCGCCGCCGAGAACGAGGTGCGGCAATTGCTTTGCGGGTTCTGTCATGTCTGCGCCTTGTCGAGAGGTCGGGGCGGGCGTTTCCTTATTGCGCGCGCGCGAAGGCGGCGAGAAGCTCTGGATGCGCGGCGGCGGGCGCCGCGGCCAGCGCGCCATGTTTCAGGTCGCGGCGATTATAGAGGGGCCGCGCGCCGTCGAGGCCCGCGAGCAGGCCGCCGGCTTCATGCAAGATGAGATCGGCCGCCGCAATATCCCAATCGTGCGAATCCTTCGACGACAGGGCGCCCTCGAGCGCGCCTTGCGCCACCATGGCGAAGCGCATGGCGAGCGAGGGGATGCGCGGGACGAGATCCATCTCGAGCGCGCGCGCGACCTTGCCCGCGGAAGGCTGCGGTCCGGCGAGCCTGCCGCCCGCGAGCCGCGCCAGCGCGCCGAGGCGCAGTTGCGCGCCATTGCGCCAGGCGCCGCCGCCGAGCGCGGCGTGGAAACGCTCGCCGGCCGCCGGCGCGGCGATGGCGCCGGCGATCGGGCGCCCCGCCCGCACGAGCGCGATCGAAACGCTCCAGCGCGTATCGCCGCTCGCAAACCCGCGCGTGCCGTCGATCGGGTCGACGATCAGCACCGTGTCGGCCGTCAGCCGCGCATCCGAATCGACCGTCTCCTCGGAGAGCCAGGCGGCTTCCGGAAACAGCGCCTGAAGGCGCTGCGCCAGAAAGGCGTCGACCGCGAAATCGGCTTCCGTCACGGGCGAGCCGCCGTGCTTGTATTCGGTGTGGGCGGTCGTCTTTTCGCCCGGCCGGAACCAGCGCAGCGCGATCTCGCCGGCCTCCGTCGCGACGGCGTCGAGCGTGCGGGCGATATCGACGAGCGACAGATCGGCTGCGGGAAGGGACATGATCGGGTCCTAGGGCGACGCGGCGGGCGACGCAAGCCGAGAAGGGCGTGAATTTTCGGCATTTCGCGCATTCGCCCGCGGCCAGCGCCATTCCGGACGAAACGGGGCTCTCGCGATCCGCGCGGCTTTCGGGAATAGCGCGAATTTGATCCTTTCGCTTCAGGGCGCGTCGACCAAGTCTCTGCGTTTACGGGGATTTCACCCTTCCGGTTAGGGCTTTGGGCGGCGTGCGGCGGCAGGATGGCGGCAACAAAGCCGCACTTGCCGAGGTTCCGATGTCAGCTCGCCCCGCTCTCGCTGAAACCGCCGCGCCCCGCATCGCCTGGCAGGGGCTCGCCATCGGCGTCGAGGAGCGCAACGGCCGGTTTCTCTATCGCGTCCGCATGGTCCATGAGGATCCGGTTCAGGCCGCCACGCTCGTCCAGACCGAGGACGAGCGCGAGGCGGTGGCCGCCTGGCGCTACTGGAGCGCGAGCCTGCGCCTGCCGCGCCTCGTCGAGCGCGCGCCCGGCGATTTCCATGCGCTGGAATGGCGTTGCGGCGCGCTGGTCGTGCGCGCCCGCGCCGCGCGCCGCCGCGGCTCGCCGCTGTTCGGCCGCAGGCCCGCCCGCTGTGCGATCCGCAAGGTCGGCGCGCGAGACCCCATGCCGGTCCACGCCGGCGAGCGCGAGATCATCGCGCGGACCTGATCTCGTCAGCCCGCCAAGGCCGCCGCCAGATAACCGGCGAACAACAGCAGCCCGGCGTTCCGGTTCGACCGGAAGAGCGCGAGCGCGCGATCCTTGTCGTTCGCGTCGATGGTCGCGACCTGCCAGGCGCAATGCGCCGCGAAGGCCGCGACGCCCGCATAGGCCAGCGGCGAAACGCCGGCGAAATGCACCGCGAGCGCCGACAGAGCGACGGCGATTGCATACATCAGGCCGACCGCGCCGCGCACATGGTCGCCGAACAGACGCGCCGTCGAGCGCACGCCGGCGATGGCGTCGTCGCGAATGTCCTGCAGGGCGT
>OEIU01001863.1_pt1 | contig 12333 bp, 8 predicted proteins | sample 1539221 | NCBI WGS metagenome assembly OEIU01 (sample SAMN03792071, study PRJEB22550) | activated sludge metagenome | feature: wastewater treatment plant; material: activated sludge; isolation source: Wastewater treatment plant of a petroleum refinery complex | place: Argentina: Zarate | collected... | reverse complement strand
GGGTCGAGCTGACCGCGAGCTTCCTGGAACGGCTGGAATCCATCGAAGCCTTTCTGCGGGAAGCCGACGCGCCATTGGCCTACGACGCGCTGCTGGCGACGCTTCGGGAGACGGTGATCCCCAACCTTCGGCGCTTTCCGCGCATGGGCCGCCGCTACCTGGACCAGCCGCCGCAGTCCGCCGAAGCGATCGCGCAACTCGGCCGGCTACCGGCCGGTGCGGCCGATGGCCTGCGGGGGCTTGGCAGCGCTAGCTACCTAATCCTGTACACAGAGGAAGCGAGACACGCCACGGTGTACCTGCTATCAATCCGCCACCACCAGCAACTAAGCTTCGATTTCGCGAGGTTGTGGCCGGGAACCGGGCAATAGGCAATGGAACCGAACCAACTCAGCTGGATCGCCAACTTCATCTGGGGCATCGCCGACGACGTCCTGCGGGACCTCTACGTCCGCGGCAAGTACCGCGACGTCATTCTCCCGATGACTGTGCTCCGGCGCCTCGATGCCGTCCTCGAGCCCACCAAGCAGGCCGTGCTCGACATGAAGGCCTCGCTCGACAAGGCCGGAATCACCAACCAGGATCAGGCGCTCCGCCAGGCCGCCGGGCAAGCGTTCTACAACACGTCCCGGTTCACGCTGCGCGACCTCAAGGCCCGCGCCAGCCAGCAGCAGCTCAAGGCGGATTTCGAGGCCTACCTTGACGGCTTCTCGCCAAACGTGCAGGACATCCTCGAGAATTTCGAGTTCCGCAACCAGATCCCGCGGCTCTCGAAGGCCGACGCACTTGGCACGCTGATCGAGAAGTTCCTCTCGCCCGATATCAACCTCAGCCCGAACCCGGTGCTCAACGGTCACGGCTCGGTCAGGCACCCCGGCCTCGACAACCACGGCATGGGCACGGTGTTCGAGGAGCTGGTCCGGCGCTTCAACGAGGAGAACAACGAAGAAGCCGGCGAGCACTGGACACCGCGCGACGCCGTGAAGCTCATGGCGAAGCTCATGTTCCTGCCGATCGCCGACGAGATCGAGTCGGGCACCTATCTGCTCTACGATGGCGCGCTCGGCACGGGTGGCATGCTCACCGTGGCCGAAGAGACGCTGAAGGAGCTTGCGGCGCAGCATGGCAAGCAGGTGGCCACGCATCTCTACGGCCAGGAGATCAACGCCGAGACCTACGCCATCTGCAAGGCCGACCTGCTGCTCAAGGGCGAGGGCGACGCCGCGGACAACATCGTCGGCGGCCCGGCGCATTCCACGCTCGCCAACGACGCGTTTCCCTCGCGCGAGTTCGACTTCATGCTCTCCAACCCGCCCTACGGCAAGAGCTGGAAGAGTGACCTCGAGCGCATGGGCGGCAAGGACGGCATCAAGGACCCGCGCTTCGTCATCGAGCACGCCGGTGACCCTGAGTACTCGCTTATCACCCGCTCGAGCGATGGCCAGATGCTGTTCCTGGCCAACATGCTCAGCAAGATGAAGCGCCACACGAAGCTCGGCAGCCGCATCGCCGAGGTGCACAACGGCAGTTCGCTCTTCACGGGCGACGCCGGGCAGGGCGAGAGCAACATCCGCCGCTGGATCATCGAGAACGACTGGCTCGAAGCCATCGTCGCGCTGCCGCTCAACATGTTCTACAACACCGGCATCGCGACCTATATCTGGGTGCTCACCAACCGCAAGCCGGCCCACCGCCGGGGCAAGGTGCAGCTCATCGACGCCACCCAGTGGTTCAAGCCGCTGCGCAAGAACCTGGGCAAGAAGAACTGCGAGCTATCGGACGACGACATCGCGCGCATCTGCGACACCTTCCTGAAGTTCGAGGAAACCGAGCGGTCGAAGCTCTTCCAGAACGCCGCCTTCGGCTACTGGAAGGTCACCGTCGAGCGCCCACTGCGCCTCAAGGGCATCGACCCCGAGCGGGCGTATGCGCCGAAGGAGATCAAGGCGCTGAAGGAGACCGCCGAGCGCGCGGACGACGCGCCGCCGGTCATACGCAAGATCCACAAGAAGGGCACGGCCGCCGACCCTCTGTGCGGCCTGTTCGAGGCCACCATTGGCGGCAAGCCCGCCGTGGTCGAGTACGAGCCGGACCCGGACCTGCGCGACACCGAGCAGGTGCCGCTGCTGGAGGATGGCGGCATCGAAGCCTTCATCCGGCGCGAGGTGCTGCCCCACGCGCCCGACGCGTGGTACGTGCCGGACAGCGTTAAGACCGGCTACGAGATCAGCTTCACGCGCTACTTCTACAAGCCGCAGCCGCTGCGCACGCTGCAGGAGATCCGCGCGGACATCCTCGCGCTCGAGAAGGAGACCGAGGGACTTCTGGATGGGCTGCTGAACGTGGAGGGCACGACGTGACGAAGGTTGTTCCGCCGCCCGTTCCGATCCCTCAGCTTCTGGCGCCGCCGCCAAGCCTGGCTGCGGACGTCGTGGCGTCGGGGGTTCCGGTGCATCCCGTGGACCGGGTCAGGCTCTTCAGCGCCGACCAGTGGGAGCGCTTCGTTCAGGAGTGGGTGGACTCGCTGCGCGACGAGTACGAGCTAATCGAGCGGTGTGGTGGTGCGGGTGACATGGGCCGCGATGTCATCGCAACGGTGAAGGGCGGCAACGGCGCGTGGGACAACTACCAGTGTAAGCACTACGAGAAGGCGCTTACGCCGACCGATGTCTGGGTGGAGTTGGGCAAGCTCGCCTACTACACGCTGAAGGGAGAGTATTCGTACCCCCGGCGCTACTACTTCGTGGCGCCCCGGGGCGTCGGCCCGAGGCTATCGAACCTGCTCAAAAAGCCTGACAACCTGCGAAGCGACCTCCTCGCAAACTGGGACAGGGCGTGTCGCACGGAGATCACGAAGACCGAGGTCGTCGAGTGCGATGCCGCGATGCGGAAACACATCGCGAGCCTGGACTTCGCCATCTTTCAGACCATGCCGCTCCTCAACATCATCGAGGGGCACGCCAGGACCCGCTGGCATGCGGCGCAGTTCGGCGGCGGCCTTCCTCCTCGCCCTGAATCCCCGTTACCTCCGTCCGTTCCAGCCGCCCACGAAGCGCTCTTCGTCGGCGAGCTTCGGCTCGCGTACGCGCAGCATCTTAGGAAAGACGTGAAAGACCTCGACGCGGGGCTCGCAGCCCGCGATGACCTCCGCGAGCACTTCCATGACGCGCGCGTCGAGTTCTACAGCGCCGAGGGGTTGAGAACCTTCTCGCGCGACACTCTGCCTCAGGGCGAGTTCGAGAAGCTGCAGGACGAGGTCCACTCCGGCATCAAGGACGAAGTGCGTGGTGCTTATGCCGACGGCTATCAGCGTGTCCTCGCGGTGGTGAAGACGGCCCGCTCGCTTCAGCTCACGAGCAACCCGCTCACCACGCGCATCCATACACGTGATCGTGGAGGCATCTGCCACCAACTCGCGAACGACGGAAAGGTGCGGTGGGTCAAGTGACGATCGAGACGCCCCCCCGCTTCATTTCGCCGTTCAATGGGCCTGTGGAGATCGGCCTGCGTGCTCTCTGCGTGCTAACCGCGGCGTTCCCCGCTGCGTACGCGCTGCAGCGGCTCGTAGTGTTCGACTACTTCCTCGTGCACTCCGACGATATCGAGGGTGGACCCGAGGGGCTGCATCCGAGAACTCCCCATCGTGGCGGCGAGATCCTCGTTCGTCGGGGCGTCATTCAAGACGGGCTCACGCTCTACGAGAGCCGTGGGCTCATCGAGCGCGTCTACAAGGAAGGCGGCATCTTCTTCGCGGCAACCGACAAGTCCGCCGACTTCCTCGACACGCTGAGCACCGAGTACTTGAAGGGCCTCCGCGAGCGCGCCGACTGGGTGATTGGCAGCTTCGGCCTCTTCGACGACGCCGAACTCGACGCGATGATCCGCGATCGCATCGGCACGTGGGGTGCCGAGTTCTCAATGGAGTCCGTCCTCTGGACCGAGGAGGCGCCATGAAGTACGGCTTCGTCCTTCGGCGTCTCGCGCTCATCGGGCCGGGCAAAGCGCCCGCGGAGGTCACGTTCACACGCGGGCTCAACGTCATCGCCGGCCCCTCGGACACCGGCAAGAGCTTCATCGCGCAGTGCCTCGACTACGCGCTTGGCGGTGGCGACCCGCCGAAGGAGATCCCGGAGGCGGAGGGCTACAGCTCCGTCGTCATCGACATCGAGGCCAATAGCGACGGGCGGGTCTATTCGCTTGAACGGAGCCTCCGTGGCGGTGAGGTGCTCCGCAAGACCGACGGGCAGCCCGACCGCGTGCTCGCGGCGAAGCACCAAGGGGGTAAGGAGGACACCGTCTCGCAGTTCCTCCTCGACCTGTCGGGACTGGGCACGAAGAAGGTCCGCACCAACGAACAGGGCAAGACAAGGCCGCTCAGCTTCCGCGACATCGCGCGACTCGTCATCATCGACGAGGAGACGGTCATCAAGGAGGACTCGCCGGTTCTCAGCGGGCAGTTCACGTCGAAGACCGTCGAGAGCGGTGTGTTTCGCCTCCTGCTCACGGGCACGGACGACTCTTCGATCATCGCGAATGAAGATCCGAAGGTCGCGAAGGGGCGTCAGGCTGGCAAGGTCGAATTGCTCGAGGGCCTGCTGAAGGCGACGCGGGAACGCCTCGCCGAACTTGGCGAGGTGAGCCCGCTCGCCGAAGAGCGCTACCGCCTGACCCGAATCGAGGCTTCGATTCAGACGGCCCTCGTCGAGCGCAACGCCGCCCAGGCGAGCGTGGCGCCCCTGCAAACGAAGCGCAGCGCGGTGTGGACGGCACTGAAGGCCGTCGAGTCGAAGATTGCGGTTCTGTCAGAGTTGCAGACGCGGTTCGACTTACTGAAGCAGCAGTACGAGTCCGACCTTCGGCGGCTGGAGGCGATCGCCGAGGCCGGGGTTCGGCTCGACCAGCTCAAGGAGGAGCGGTGCCCGGTGTGTGGCGCGCTCGCCGAATACCAGCATCACGAACATCGGATAGCGAGCACGGCACCGGCGGACGTCTCGCAGGCCTGCAAAGCCGAGGCGGCCAAGACCTCGAAGCTGCTCCAAGACCTTCAGACCACGCGCGGAGCGAACGCCGCGGAGATCGAGCAGCTCCAAGCTACCCGCGACACTCGGCAAACCGAGCTCGATGCGATCTCGTCGGAGCTCAAGGGGCTGATGGAGCAGCGCGTTGACGTCGCCTCCAAGAGAGTCGACGGGCTCCGCGTGGGCGCCGAGAGTTGCCGCAAGGCGATCGAGCACCTCGAGCGAATTCAGGAACTCGAAGAGCTGCTTGAGGAGGCGAACAAGCCGAAGAAGAAGCAGAAGACGGACGTCGCTGGCGCAGCGGTGAGCACCGCGCAGGCCGACCCGTTCAGCCGCGAAGTCGAAGCGCTCCTGAAGGCGTGGCACTTCCCCGACCTCGATCGTGTCTCGTTCAGCGAGAACGACCAGGACGTCGTGATCTCGGGCCGTGCGCGGAGGAGCCACGGCAAGGGCGTACGGGCCATCACACGGGCGGCGTTCAACCTCGCGCTCCTTCGCCTCTGCATCGAGGACGAGCGTCCCTTCCCGAACTTTGTTCTGATCGACTCGCCGCTGCTCGTTTACGAGGAGCCGGACGCCGACGAGTCGTCGTTCCCGCAGGACATCAAGAAGCACTTCTGGGAAAGCGTGAAGGTCTCCTTCATCGATGCGCAGGTCATCATCATCGAGAACAGCCACCAGCTTCCCGCTGACGGCACGCTCGATGGCGTGAAGGTCGAACTGTTCACGGGGAACGACCAAGGGCGGCGCGGATTCATTCCTCGAGAGGTTGGGAGTGGAGACCAAAGATGATCGCTGACGTTAAGCCCTATCCCGCGATGAAGGACTCCTGCGTGCCGTGGCTGGGGCAGGTTCCTGCTCACTGGGAGGTGCAGCGACTTCGGAACTTGGCCGACATGCGCGTGAGCAATGTCGACAAGCACACGAAAGATGACGAGCAACCCGTTCGCCTGTGCAACTACGTAGACGTCTACAAGAACGACTACATCAGGCCGAGTATGAGTCTGATGCGGGCCACGGCGACGAAGGAAGAGATCGAGCGTTTCCGGTTGGCCGAAGGTGACGTGCTCATCACCAAGGACTCCGAAGCCTGGAACGATATCGGTGTGCCCGCGCTAGTACGCGAGTCCGCAGATGACCTCGTCAGCGGCTACCACTTGGCGCTGCTTCGGCCGTTCCGGGAGCGAATCGCCGGTGCGTTCCTCTTTCGTTCTCTCCAGAGCACAGGCGTCCAGTACCAGTTCCACGTCGAGGCGAACGGCGTCACCCGGTACGGGCTCTCACATGCCGCGATAAAGTCTTTGTGGCTGCCGGCACCGCCCGTCTCGGAACAAGCCGCCATCGTCCGCTTCCTCGACCACGCGGACTGGCGGATTCGGCGGTACATCCGCGCCAAGCAGAAGCTGATCAAGCTGCTGGAGGAGCAGAAGCAGGCCATCATCCGCCGCGCCGTCACCCGCGGCCTCGACCCCAATGTCCGCCTCAAGCCCTCCGGCGTGGAGTGGCTAGGGGATGTGCCGGAGCATTGGGAAGTCGAAAGGACGAAGAACCTCTTCCGTTTGCGCACACAGAAGTCGGGACGTGCGCATGGCTTGGAGCTTCTCTCGATATACACACACATCGGTGTGCGCCCGAGAAAGGATCTCGAAGAGAAAGGTAACAAGGCTTCGACGACAGACGATTACTGGATCGTTCGAAAGGGCGATCTCATCGTCAACAAGCTGTTGGCATGGATGGGTGCTGTCGGTGTGTCTGAGTACGAAGGTGTTACGAGCCCCGCCTATGACATCTTGATGCCGATTCGTCCGCTCTGCCCCGCCTTCTACCATCACTTGTTTCGAACGAAGCTGTTCCTACAGCAGTTCAAGCAGCGTTCGCGCGGCATTATGGACATGCGTCTGCGGCTCTATTTCGATCAGCTGGGGCAGATCCCGATCGTGGTCCCACCTGTTGACGAGCAATCCGAGATCGTGGCGTTCTATGTCGCGGCTACAGCTGACCTCGACCGAACAATCGCGACGGCGAGACTTGAGATTGGCCTCCTCCGCGAATACCGCACCCGCCTGATCGCCGACGTAGTCACCGGCAAGCTCGACGTGCGCGAGGCGGCGGCGCGGTTGCCGCAGGAGGCCGAAGACCTCGAGCCGCTCGACGAGCCCGAAGCACTCGGCGACGCGTCGGACGATTCTGCAGGCGACGGGCTCGATCCGGAACCTGAGGAGGCCGAGGCGTGACTGTGCCGGCGCGGCCCAAGATCTATCACATCGCGCACGTTGACCGGCTGCCGTCGATCGTCGCCGACCAGTGTCTCTGGTGCGATCGAGAGGTCGTGCGCCGGGCACCTCCAGGCACCACGATCGGCATGAACAGTATCAAGCAGCGCCGGCTAGACGAGCTTCGCCTGGCGAGCCATCCGGGTCTGTTCGTGGGCGATTGCGTGCCCTTCTACTTCTGCCCGCGCTCGGTCATGCTGTACCTGATCTACCAAGGCAATCACCCAGAGCTGAGCTACCGGGGCGGACAGGGGCCGATCGTCCACTTCGAAGCCGACCTGCATGCGGTGGTCGCCTGGGCCGATGCGCAGCCCCGCCGCTGGGCGTTCACGCTGTCGAACGCGGGCGCGCGGTACTTTGAGGACCGCAGCGGTCTAGGCCAACTCGGCGAGATCGACTGGAACGCCGTGCGCGCCACGGACTGGCGCCAGTGCAAGGACGGCAAGCAGGCCGAGTTCCTGCTGGAATCGAGCTTCCCCTGGCATATGGTGGAACGCATCGGCGTGCAGTCGCGCGCAACGTACACCGCCGCGGTCAATGCGCTGCCGGCGCATGGACACAGGCCACCGGTCGAGATTCGGCCGGAGTGGTATTACTGACGACAAACGAGGAGCCCGCCATGATCGAGTACCGCAGCGGCGACATCCTGAAGAGCGAGGCGGAAGCCCTCGTCAACACGGTCAACTGCGTGGGTGTGATGGGCCGCGGCATCGCGCTGCAGTTCAAGAACGCATTCCCTGAAAACTTCAAGGCCTATGCGGCCGCCTGCAAGCGCGAGCAGGTGCAGCCGGGCCGCATGTTCGTGTTCGAGACCGGGCAACTCACGCCGCCGCGCTACATCATCAACTTTCCCACCAAGCGCCACTGGCGCGGCAAGAGCCGCATCGAGGACGTCGAGGCCGGCCTTGCGGCGCTGGTCGCCGAGATTCGCGCCCGGCGCATCCGCTCGATCGCGCTGCCGCCGCTCGGCAGCGGTCTGGGCGGGCTCGATTGGGCGGCCGAGGTACGTCCGCGGGTCGAGGCGGCGCTGCGAGCGCTCGATGATGTGCAGGTCATCGTGTACGAACCCCATGGCGCGCCGGCCTCCGACGTCATGAAGCATCGCCGCGAGGTGCCGAAGATGACCGCGGGACGGGCCGCGCTGGTGGAGCTGATGCATCGATACCTCGGCGGTTTGCTCGATCCCTTTGTCACGCTGCTGGAAGTGCATAAATTGATGTACTTCCTGCAGGAGGCGGGCGAGCCGCTCAGGCTGCGCTACAAGGCCGCGCCATACGGCCCCTATGCCGAGAACCTGCGCCACGTGTTGCACGCGATCGAAGGGCACCTGATCGCCGGTTACGACGACGGCGGCGATGCCCCGGACAAGCCGTTGACGCTGGTGCCCGGCGCGGTGGACGAGGCGGCGGCATTCGTCGCCGAGCACCGGGAGACGCGCGAACGCTTCGAACGGGTGGCCGCGCTGGTGGAAGGCTTCGAGTCGCCGTTCGGTCTGGAGCTGCTATCCACTGTGCATTGGGTACTGCGCCACGAGCCGGTGCACACGCTGCCCGACGTGGTCACACGCACCTACGCCTGGAACGACCGCAAGCGGCAGTTCACTCCGCGCCAGATCGGGATTGCGGCCGATGTGCTGGCGAAGAAGCGTTGGGTGGCGCCATTGACGGAGCAGGCTTCGGCGTGAGGGCCATCGAAGCCCGGGGGCGTCACCGCGATCGATTGATGCTCGGTCGGGAATGCCATTCGGATGGAAACGCAAGCCACGGCCGCCTTTGCGGTGAGAAAGTCATTCGCAACCAGGCGCTTACGGCTTTGCTAGGAGTTGGCCCGATTCCTTCGTCTAGCAAAGGTCTTAGCAAAGGATCGAGCAAAGACCCGATCCGGGGGCGGGTGCCATGACCAGCGACACCTCCGAGCGCGGCCTCGAACGCCTGATCTGCACGGCACTGACCGGCGCGCCGTGCGATCCGGGGGTGCCCGCCAACATGGTGCAGCAGCGGCCGGCGACCTACGCCGCCGGCTGGATCTGCGGTGCGGCGGAGGACTACGACCGGGAGTACTGCGTGGACTTCGCGCAGCTCTCGAATTTCCTGCTCGAGACGCAGCCGGAAGTGTGCGAGGCGCTCGATCTCGGCCAGGACGGGCCGCCGCGGCGCAAGTTCCTGGCGCGGCTGCAGGGCGAGATCAGCAAGCGCGGCACGATCGACGTGCTGCGCCACGGCCTCAAGCACGGGCCGCATCACATCGACCTCTTCTACGGCACGCCGTCGCCGGGGAACGCGAAGGCGGCCGAGCGTTACGCGGCCAATCGCTTCAGCGTGACGCGGCAGCTCCGCTACAGCCGCGACGAGACGCAGCGCGCGCTCGATCTGGGGCTGTTCATCAACGGCCTGCCGGTCGCGACCTTCGAGCTGAAGAACAGCCTGACCAAGCAGACGGTGGAAGACGCCGTCCAGCAGTACCAGCGCGACCGCGATCCGCGCGAGAAGCTCTTCGAGTTCGGGCGTTGCGTGGTGCACTTCGCCGTGGACGACCACGAGGTGCGCTTCTGCACGCACCTCAAGGGCAAGGGCTCGTGGTTCCTGCCGTTCAACGTGGGCTGGAACGACGGCGCCGGCAACCCGCCCAACCCCAACGGGCTGAAGACCGACTACCTGTGGAAACGCATCCTGACCCGCGCGGGCTTGACGGACATCCTCGAAAACTACGCGCAGGTCGTCGAGACCAAGGACGAGAAGACCGGCAGGAAGAAGGCGCTGCAGATCTGGCCGCGCTATCACCAGCTCGACGTGGTGCGCCGGCTGCTCGCCGATGCGAAGGTAGACGGCGCGGGCCGGCGGTACCTGATCCAGCACTCGGCGGGCAGCGGCAAGTCGAACTCGATCGCCTGGCTGGCGCACCAGCTCATCGGCCTCGCGAAGGACGAGGCGACGGTGTTCGACTCGATCATCGTCGTCACAGACCGGCGCATCCTCGACCAGCAGATCCGAGACACGATCAAGCAGTTCGCGCAAGTGGGCGCGACGGTCGGCCACGCCGAGCACTCGGGCGATCTGCGCAAGTTCATCGCCGAGGGCAAGAAGATCATCATCTCCACGGTGCAGAAGTTCCCGTTCATCCTCGACGAGATCGGGGCCGAGCACCGCGGGCGCAGGTTTGCGATCGTCATCGACGAGGCGCATTCGAGCCAGGGTGGGCGAACGTCGGCGGCGGTGTCGATGGCGCTCTCCGCGGCGGGCACCGAAGACGACGACGAGACGCTGGAGGACAGGATCAACCGGCTGATGGAGGCCAAGAAGCTGCTGCCCAACGCCAGCTACTTCGCCTTCACCGCCACGCCCAAGAACAAGACGCTGGAGATCTTCGGGGAGCCCTGCCCGCAGCCCGACGGAACGGTGAAGCACCGGCCGTTCCACAGCTACACGATGAAGCAGGCGATCCAGGAGGGCTTCATCCTGGACGTGCTGAAGTACTACACGCCGGTCGACAGCTACTACAAGCTCGTCAAGAAGGTCGAGGGCGACCCGGAGTTCGACACCAAGCGGGCGAAGAAGAAGCTGCGTCGCTACGTCGAAAGCCACGACCACGCGATCCGGCTCAAGGCCGAGATCATGGTGGACCACTTCCACGAGCAGGTGCTGGCGCTGAACAAGATCGGCGGCGAGGCGCGCGCGATGGTGGTAACGAGCGGCATCGAGCGCGCGATCCAGTACTTCCACGCCGTGCGCGACTACCTGGCCGAGCGCAAGAGCCCCTGCCGGCCGATCGTCGCCTTCTCCGGCGAGCACGAGTACGGCGGCGCAAGAGTGACGGAAGCGTCGCTCAACGGCTTTCCGTCGAGCCTGATTGCCGACAAGATCCAGCAGGACCCGTACCGCTTCCTGATCTGCGCCGACAAGTTCCAGACGGGCTACGACGAGCCGCTGCTGCACACGATGTATGTGGACAAGCAGCTCTCCGGCATCAAGGCCGTGCAGACGCTGTCGCGCCTGAATCGAGCGCACCCGAAGAAACACGACGTGTTCGTGCTCGACTTCATGAACGACGCCGACACGATCCAGCAGGCGTTCGCCGACTACTACCGCACGACGATCCTTGCGGAGGAGACCGACCCGAACAAGCTGCACGACCTGAAGGCGGCGCTCGACGGTTACCAGGTGTTTGCCGCCACGCAGGTGGACGAGTTCGCGGCGTTGTACCTCGGCGGCGCGGACCGCGACCGACTCGATCCGATCCTCGATGCCTGCGTGGCCGACTACCGCGAGCGGCTGGACGAGGATGACCAGGTGGACTTCAAGGGCAAGGCCAAGGCGTTCCTGCGTACCTACGGCTTTCTGTCGTCGATCCTGCCGTACACGAATGCCGACTGGGAGAAGCTGTCGATCTTCCTGACCTTCCTGGTGCCGAAGCTGCCGGCGCCGGTGGAGGAAGACCTGTCCAAGGGCATCCTCGAAGCGATCGACATGGACAGCTACCGCGTGGAGAAGCAGGCGGCCGCCAGGATCCAGCTTCCCGACGCGGATGCCGAGATCGAGCCCGTGCCCACGACGGGCGGGGGCCGAAAGCCGGAGCCCGAGCTGGATCGGCTCTCGAACATTCTCAAGGCGTTCAACGATCAGTTCGGCAACATCCCTTGGTCAGATGCCGACCGCGTGCACAAGCTGATCACCGAAGACATTCCGAACCGAGTGGCGGCCGACAAGGCGTACCAGAACGCGCGCCAGAACTCCGATAAGCAGAACGCCCGCATCGAACACGACAAGGCGCTTGCGCGGGTGATGACCGCCGTGCTCAAGGACGATACCGAGCTGTTCAAGCAGTTCATGGACAACGAGTCGTTCCGGCGGTGGCTGACGGATACGGTCTTCGGGCTGACCTACTCCCGCCAATCGGGCGGGGTAGCCGGCAGGCCCTGAACCGGCGTCACTTCCCGATGCAAAACCTGCTGAAGATCACCCCCAGCAGGTCATCCGCCGTGAACTCCCCCGTGATCTCGTTCAGCCGCTCCTGCGCCAGCCGCAGCTCCTCGGCGAACAGGTCCA
>OEIU01001862.1_pt1 | contig 12336 bp, 12 predicted proteins | sample 1539221 | NCBI WGS metagenome assembly OEIU01 (sample SAMN03792071, study PRJEB22550) | activated sludge metagenome | feature: wastewater treatment plant; material: activated sludge; isolation source: Wastewater treatment plant of a petroleum refinery complex | place: Argentina: Zarate | collected... | reverse complement strand
CGAACTGCATGCCCCAGGCCGGGGAGTCGAGCCAGGCGAACCACGGATAGCCGGGGATCCAGGTCTCGGGGAACGCGATCAGCTTCGCGCCCTGGCCGGCGGCTTCGCCGATCAGCGCGATCGCCTTGTCGATCGTCGCGTCCAGGTCCAGGAAGACCGGCGCCGCCTGGATCGCGGCGACCTTGAGCTTGGGATGGGTGGGGGTGGGCATGCGAAGTCTCCTCCGGGGGGGGGTACGGGAACGTGCGGTGAACGTGCAATGAACGCGCAATGAACGCGCAGGTGCACCGGCATGGTGGAACCGGCCGCACCGGGCGGCTTGCCTGTGTCTCGCCGATTTCTTGACTCCGCGTCGCGGGGACGTGGCGCCGGCGGGCGCAGGGGTTAACATGTTCACCGACGCCCACCGGAAGGCCGACGATGGCGCAGTTGCTGAGCACCGAGGCAGTCACCGCGAAGGACCGTCTCGCCTACTGGATCGACGCGATCTGCGACGTCTACGTGCAGCTCGACTGCGTCAGCGGCCGCGACGGCGATTTCGACGGATCGATCCACCAGCACAAGCTGGCGCATCTCGATCTGTCCATCGTCCGTTCACAGGCCCAGCACGTGCTGCGCACGCCGCGCCAGATCGGCCGCGCCAGCGAGGACTTCTTCCTGGTCAGCATCCAGACACAGGGCTGCGGCATCGTCCGACAGGACGGGCGCGAGGCGGCGCTGATGCCGGGCGACTTCGCCCTCTACGACAGCACCCGCCCCTACGATCTGATCTTCGGCGACGCATTCGAGCAGATCGTGCTGATGCTGCCCGGCGAGCAGTTGCGTGCGCAGCTCAAGCACACCGAGGAGCTGACCGCGACCGCGGTGTCGGGCCGCGAAGGCGCCGGCCATCTGCTGATCGACATGATCGGCACCCTGCGCAACGACGTCGACGCCCTGCAGCCGGCGTCGGCCGCCGCGGTGGCCGACGGCGTGCTGAACATCCTGGTCGCCGGGCTGCGGACGATCCCGGCCGCCCAGCGCAGCCGACCGAGCGAGCTCGCTGCCTGGCATCTGCAGCGGATCAAGGCGCGAGTGCGCGAACGGCTGCGCGACCCGGCCTTGTCGGTGGCGACGCTGGCCGCCGACCTGTGCCTGTCGCCCGGCCACCTGCACCGGCTGTTCGCGACCGAACCGCAGCCGCTCGCCCACTACATCTGGGCGCAGCGGCTGGCCGCCTGCCATCGCGACCTCGCCGATCCGCGGCTGGCGGCCCGCAGCATCAGCGACATCGCCTATGGCTGGGGCTTCAACGACACCGCGCACTTCAGCCGCGCGTTCCGCGAGCGCTACGGCATGACGGCGCGCGAATGGCGGGCGCAGGCGGCGGTACGCTGACACTCTGCCGCGGTTCATCCGGCCGGCACCGGCGATGGCGATGGCGGCTAGCGATGGCGGACAGCGATGGCGGATAGCGAACTTAGACCGCTGCCTGCTGCCTGTTCACCGCTTCCAACAGCAGGACACGCCCCAACAGAAGAAGAGCCGTCTGTCGGTAGTGTGTGTTTCCGTAGTGAGTCAGAAAGCTGTATTCAATACAGCTTTCTGACTCACTACCCAATACGACCACCACGAACATCTTGCCGCCGGCCGGCAATGTCGGCGGTAAACTCTCAGGATGAAAACCGTCACCCTCCCGTCCGGCGAACCAGTACCGGCGATCGGCCTGGGCACCTGGCGGATGGGTGAGTCACGCGCTCGCCGCGCCGCTGAAGTGGCCGCGGCGCGCGAGGCGCTGGACTTCGGCTATCGGCTCATCGATACCGCCGAGATGTACGGCGACGGTGGGGCCGAGGAGGTCATCGGCGAAGCGCTGGCCGGCCATCCGGTCGGCCGCGAGCAGGTGTTCCTGGTCAGCAAGGTGTATCCGCACAATGCGTCACGCAGCGGCGTGCTGGCGGCCTGCGCGCGCAGCCGGCGCCGGCTGCGGGTCGAGCGGATCGACCTCTATCTGCTGCACTGGCCGGGCTCGGTGCCGATCGGCGAGACGGTGGATGCGTTCGAGACCTTGAAGGCACGCGGCGAGATCGGCGAATGGGGCGTCAGCAACTTCGACGTGGCCGAGCTCGAAGAACTGGCCGGCGTCACCGGGGGCGAGCGCTGCGCGGCCAATCAGGTCTACTACAGCGCGTCGCACCGCGGCGTCGAGTTCGAGCTGCTGCCGTGGCAGCGCGCCCGGCGGATCCCGACGATGGCCTATTCGCCGATCGACCAGGGCGCACTCGGCGGCCATCGCGCGCTGACGCAGATCGCCGGCAGGCATCGCGCCACCGCCGCGCAGGTGGCGCTCGCCTGGCTGCTGCGGCACCCGGACGTCATCGTCATTCCGAAGGCGGTGGACCCCCGGCATCTGGCCGACAACTTCGCGGCGGCATCGCTGACGTTGACCGAAGAGGATCTGGCCGACATCGACCGTGCGTTCCCGCCGCCACGTCGCAAGGCGCCGCTGGCGATGTTGTGAACGCCGGCGATCCAGCCGCCGCGTGAGTGCCGGCTGCATGCAGTACCGGCGTGCACCCGGCGGCAGCGCCGGATCAGCGCCGCCGCCCCGGCTTGCGCCGCCGCTCCAGCTCGTCGTACAGCGCGACGAACTCCTGCGTGACCTTGTGCGACGGCGCGAACCAGATCATCGGCTTGGCCGCCTCGTGCGACTCGGCGATCTTCACCGACGACGACAGCATCGTGTCGAGCACCGGCAGCTTCTCGGCGATCAGCTCCTGCACGATGCGCTGCGGCTGCGACGCCCGCGCGACGAACTGGTTGACGACGATGCCCTCGACCCGCAGCTTCTCGTTGTGGTCGTCGCGGATCTCGTCGACCGACTCCAGCAGCCCGTACAGCGCCTGCCGCGAGAAGTCGTCGCAGTCGAACGGGATCAGACAGGCATCGGCGGCGATCAGCGCCGAGCGGGTGTAGAAGTTCAGCGCCGGCGGCGTGTCGATGACGATCTCGTCGTAGCCCTGCAGCTCGTCGAGCGCCTTGCGCAGCTTCAGGATCTTGGAGCGCGACTCGAGCTTGCTGTGCAGGTCGGCCAGATCGCGGCTGGCCGGCATCACGTCCAGATTCTCGAACGGGGACGGATGGACGTATTCCTCGGGATCGATCGCCGACAGCCGGTAGGACAGGCTCTGGTCGAAGAAGTCCGCCACCGTGGGCTTCGCCCCGGCGGCCGCCTCGCCCAGCAGATAGCGGCTGGCATTGGCCTGCGTGTCGAGATCGACCAGCAAGGTGCGCCGCCCGCGCGACGCCGCGATCGCGGCGAGATTCGCGGCGATCGTCGATTTGCCGACCCCGCCCTTCTGATTGAACACCACACGCTTCACGGATCACTCCGACATCGGGATTCACTGGCCGGCCCGGACCGTTCACCGCATCGGTCGGGACGGGCGCAGTTTACCCGGACGGCGTTTCAACGTGACGTCATGATCCGCAGGCGCATCGTCGTCAGGCCGGACCGCGGGGGCCGGCTCCATTCGGACCGCCGGAGCCCGTTACCCCTGAAGGGAGGTCAGCAGCGCGTCGCCGACCTCGAGCCCCTGCTGCTCGGCGCAGCGGCGCAGCGCCTCGCGGCGCGCCCCCGGCAGGCGCACGCCGTCGTCGCGCAGCAGCTCGGCGATCAGCACCTCGATGCGGTCCAGGTAGCAGGCGGTGCCGGCCAATGCGCCGGGATCGACGACGATGAACGCCTGGCCGATGCGCGGCCGGTTGCCCTCGTCGACGAAGAAGCTCGACGCCTCGAAGCCGAACGCGGCGCCGGTCAGCGCGGTGACCAGCAGCTCGACGACGAGCGCCAGCATCGCGCCCTTGGGGCTGGTCGCGGCGCCGATCGGCAGCATCGATCCCTCGAGACCGGCCTTCGGGTCGGTGGTCGGATTGCCGTCGCCGTCGAGCGCCCAGCCGGCCGGAATCGCCCGGCCCTCGCGCGCCGCCACCATCAGCTTGCCGCGTGCGACCTCCGACAGGCTCAGGTCGATCATCAGCGGATCGCCGCCGCGGCGCGCGAAGATCGCCGCGACCGGATTGGTGCCGAACACCGGATGACGGCCGCCGGCCATCGGCATCGCCGCCGGCGAGTTCGCCAAGCCCAGCCCGACCATGCCGGCCGCGGCAACCGGCCGCAGGTGATCGACGACGACGCCGCAGTGATGGCTGTTCGTGACGCCGGCGAAGGCCACGCCATGCGCACGGGCGCGCGTCACCGCCTCGGCGACGGCGAGCTCGCAGGCGGCGAACGCCAGCCCGTCGCAGGCATCGAAGAGCACCGCGCCGCCGCGCCAGGCGCGCAGCACCGGCACCGCGGCGCCGTCGACGCGGCCATTGCGCAGGTGCGTCGCATACTGCGCGACCCGCGCCAGGCCGTGCGAGCCCAGCCCCTGCGCCTCGGCCAGCACCAGCGCGCGTGCCGCCGCCTCGGCCATCGCCGGGTTCGCGCCGGCACGCTGCAGCGCCTGCGCGACGAGCTCGCGCGCCGCGTCGAGCGACAGCGTGGTCACTCAGCGGCGCCCGGCCGCCGGAAGCCGCCGGGGCGCCGGCGGCCTGGATGGACGCAAGGGCCCGGTCATGTCAGGCCGACTCGTACAACCGCGTCAGCACGAACTCGCGGTGACCGAGCGCCTCGGCCGCGGTCAGTCGGCCGTTGGCGGTGCGCAGCATGCATTCGAGCAGCTTGTCGCCGGCCTGATCGAGCGTCAGCTCGCGCTGCAGCAGCGCCGACGTGTCGACGTCGATGTGCTCGCTCATCAGCCGCACCGTGCGCGGATTCGCGCAGATCTTGATGACCGGCAGGACAGGGTTGCCGATCACGTTGCCCTGCCCGGTCGGGAAGAAATGCACGGCGAAGCCCGAGGCCGCGCACAGCGTCACCATCTCGGCCGCCGCGCTCGACGAGTCCATGAACCACAGGCCCGGGTGGGTGGGCATCTCGGCCTTGTCGATCACGCCGTCGACGGTGCACTGCTTGCCGATCTTCTGGATGTTGCCCAGCGCCTTCTCCTCGATCGTCGTCAGGCCGCCGGCGATGTTGCCCTTGGTCGGCTGGCTCTCCGACAGGTCGGTGGTCTTGTGGCGCTCGATCACCTGCTGGTAGCGGTCGAACATGAACATGAACTTCTCGCGCACCGCGTCGTTCGCGCAGCGCGCGGCGACGATCTGCTCGCCGCCGGTGATCTCGGTCGTCTCGCCGAAACACAGGTAGCTGCCCAGCGCATGCAGCTTGTCGAACGCGTTGCCGACCGTCGGGTTGCCGCCGCAGCCGCTGGTGGTGTCGCTCTCGCCGCACTTGGTCGACACCCACAGCTCGCTGATCGGGCAGCGCTCGCGCTGCTTCTCGCTCGCCCACTGGACGAACTCGCGCGCCGAGCGGCTGGCGCGCAGGATCGTCGCGTGATCGCCATGGCCTTCGATGCCGTAGCCGACCACCGGCTTGCCGGTGGCGGCGATGCCTTCGACGACCTTGCCGGTCCAGCCGTCCTCGATGCCGATGACGACGACCGCGGCGACGTTGGGATTGCAGCCGGTGCCGATCAGCGTGCGGAAATGCAGATCGAGGTCGGCGCCGAACTGCAGCCTGCCGTACGGGTGCGGGATGGCCAGCGCACCCTTGATGTTGTGCGCGACCGCTTCGGCGGCGGCATTCGACAGGTCGTCGACCGGCAGGATGATCACGTGATTGCGCACGCCGACGCGGCCGTTCTCGCGCCGGTAGCCGAGGAAGGTGGTATCGCTGGAGATGACGGGCATGACGGTTCCTTCGGGATCGGCTGGCTCACCAGCGCTTGGTCTTGATGTTGTGCACGTGGGCATGCTCGCCGGCCTTGATCGGCGCGACCACCTTGCCCATGTCGATGCCGTACTTCCATACGGTGTCGCCCGGGCTCATGTCGCGCAGCGCGACCTTGTGACCGATCGGGATGTCCTGGACGGCGCGCACGCTCGCGCGCTTGTCCTCGTCCATGATCCAGCCCTCGAGGTCCATGCCGGCCTTCACCCCCTCGACGACCACGACCGCCACCGTGTCGCGGGCGTCGTGCAGCACGAAATGAATCATCAGCGTGTCTCCTGTGCGGCCGGCGCGCACCGAAAGGATCCGGACGGAGGGCCCGGGCGCCGACGACGTGCCCAGTCTGCTCGACCGCATCCAGGCGGTCAAACAAGTCATTCATATGACTCGCGAAGCCCGCCATTGAGCAACCGGCGATCGACCGTCACAATGCCGCGGATGTCGACCTCCGCCAGTGCCCGCCCGCCTCTCCACGTCTTCGCACGAATCGCGCCCGGCGCGGCGGATGCGCCGCTCTATCGCGTGGTCAAGCGCGCGCTGCTGCACGCGATCGAAGCCGGGCACTGCCCCGCCGGCTGCCTGCTGCCGAACGAGACGACCCTGGCCGCCCGCTTCGGCGTGTCGGTCGGCACCTTGCGCCATGCGGTCGACGAGCTGGTGGCCGAGCACCTGCTGGTGCGCCGGCAGGGCCGCGGCACGTTCGTCGCGGTGCACAACGCCGACCGCTTCCTGTTCCAGTTCTTCCACGTCGAGCGCGCCGACGGTCTGCACCAGATTCCGCAGGTCGACCTGATCGGCTTCGAACGGGTGCGGCTCGATGACGATGCCGCCGAAGCGCTCGCGATACGGCCGGGCCTGGCGGCATTCCAGATCGACAACCGGCTGCGGCTGCAGGGCCGCGCGGTGATCCACGACCGGCTGACGGTGCCGGCGCTGCTGTTCAGAGGGCTGACCGAACGCCGGCTGCGCGAGCGGCCGAGCACGATCTACCACCTGTACCAGACCGGCTTCGGCATCACCGTCACCCACGCTCGCGAACGTGCCCGCGCGGTCGCCGCCGACCGGCTGGCCGCCCGCATCCTCGGCGTCGGCGTCGGCACGCCGGTGATGCAGGTACGCCGCACCGCGCTGACGTTCGGCGAGAAGCCGGTCGAATACCGGGTGTCGACGATCGACACCCGGCTGCACGAGTACGTGCAGCTTCTGTCGCGGCCGGTGTGAAGCGTCAGCCCGCCGACGCGCTCCGGGAGCCGCGCCACCGCCGCCACAGCCACGCCCCCACCGGCCAGAAGAAGATCACGAACGAGCCGATCGCCAGCCACATCGCGATCGGGCGGGTGAAGAACACCGTCGGATCGCCGTCGGACTTGATCATCGACGTGACGAAATTCTCCTCCATCATCGTGCCCAGCACGACGCCGAGGATGGCCGGCGCGACCGGAAAGCCGTTCTCCTCCAGCACGAACGACACCACGCCAAAGAACAGCACCAGCACGACGCCCCACACCGAGTTGTTGATCGCGAACGAGCCGACGATGCAGAACACCAGGATGATCGGCATCAGGATGTTGCGCGCGACCTTCAGCACCTTGGTGGCCGCCTTCACGGTCAGCCAGCCCAGCGGCACCATCAGCAGGTTGGCGAGGATGAACACCAGGAAGATCGCGTAGATGTTCTGCGGGTTGTTGACGAAGATCGTCGGCCCCGGGTTCATGTTCTTCAGGTACAGCACGCCGATCGCGATCGCGGTGATCGAGTCGCCGGGGATGCCGAACACGATCGCCGGAATCCAGGCGCCGGCCAATGAAGAGTTGTTCGCGGCGCCGGACTCGACGATGCCTTCGACGTGGCCGGTGCCGAACTTCTCGGGCTCCTTCGAGAAGCGCTTGCTCATCGCATAGGACATCCACGACGCCATGTCGGCGCCGGAGCCCGGCTGGATGCCGATCACGGTGCCGAGCGCGCTGCCGCGCAGCAGCGGCCACGGATACTTCTTCAGCAGCCCCCACATGCCCCTGAAGATGTTGCCGATGCGCTCGGTGGCGATGACCGGCGGCGGATCGGTGCTGGTCACGTAGCGCAGCAGCTCGCTGACCGCGAACATGCCGACCATCATCGGGATCAGCTCGACGCCGCTCATGAGCTGCTGCAGTCCGAACGTGAAGCGAAGCTGCGCAGCCGGGTTCTCCAGCCCGATGCAGGCCACCAGCAGCCCCAGCAGCAGCGCCACCGAGGCCTTCAGCACGCTGGAGTTGCCGATGAACACCGCGCCGCCCAGCCCCAGCACCACCAGCCAGAAGTACTCGAACGAGCTGAAGTTCAGCGCCGCCTCGGCCAGCGCCGGCGAGAACAGGATCATCACCACCGTGCCGAACAGCCCGCCGATCGCCGAGAACACCAGGCCGGCGCCCAGCGCCACCTCGGCCTGGCCCTTCAAGGTCATCGCATAGGCTTCGTCGGTATAGGCGGCCGAGGCCGGCGTGCCGGGAATGCGCAGCAGCGCGCCCGGGATGTCGCCGGAGAAGATCGCCATCGCGGTGGCGGTGACGATCGCCGCGACCGCCGGCACCGGCGGCATGAAGAACGTGATCGGCACCAGCAGCGCGGTGGCCATCGTCGCGGTGAGCCCGGGGATGCAGCCGACCGCCAGCCCGAACACCGCCGAGCAGAAGATCACCAGCAGCACGTACGGGTCGAACACCAGGCCCAGCGCCTGCAGCAGCACCGCGGTGGTCACGAGGCGGTCACCATGCGATCGGCTGCAGCCAGCCCCAGGGCAGCGGCACGCGCAGGCCCTTGTAGAACACGAAGTGGATCACCAGCACCGCGACCACCGCGAGCGGCAGGATCCAGCGGCGGCGCACGCCCAACGTGAGGAACATCGCCACCAGCACGACGATCGCCGCCGGAATGAAGCCGATGCGGTCGGAGGTCAGGATGAAGAACAGCAGCGAGCCGATGGTCACCAGGAAGCTGCGAAGCTGCGGCCGCGAACGCAGCCAGCGGCCGGGCGTGACCCAGGCCTCGCCGGCCGCGCGCGCCCGCAGCCCCTTGGCGATCAGCAGCACCGAGCAGACCGCCAGCAAGGTCGCCAGCAGCCCCGGGAACGCGGCCGGGCCGACGTTCTGGCCGGGGATCTTCGGGAAGCCCTGGATGTTGACCAGCACCGCGATCGCCAGCGCCAGCAGCGCGGCCCCGCTGATCGCGTCGTTGAACTTCACTTGGCCAGCCCCAGCTCCTTCATCACGACGCCCATGTCGCTGTCGCCCTTGGCCATGAACTTCTCGAAGCCCGCCGCATCGGCGTAGAGCAGGCCGAAGCCGCGGCCGGCCATGAAGTCCTGGAACTCCTTGCTGTCGTAGATCTTCTTCAGCGCCGCGCCCAGCCTGGCCTGCACGTCGGCCGGCATGCCCTTGGGCCCGGCGATGCCGCGCCAGGCGCCGACGGTCCAGTCGATGTTGGCCGCCGCCTTCAGGGTCGGGATGTTCGGGTAGAGACCGGACGGCTGCGAACCCATGATCGCCAGCGGCCGCGCCTTGCCGGCGTCGATCAGCGCCCGCGATTCGGGCAGCGAGCAGGTGACGAAGTCGATGCCGCCGGCCGCCAGATCGGTCATCGCGGGCGCCGCGCCGTTCGACGGCACCCAGGCGACGGCGGCCGGATCGATCTTCAGGTTCTTCAGCATGCCGGCCAGCGCCAGATGCCAGATGCCGCCCTGGCCGGTGCCCGACGCCTTCAGCTTGCCGGGGTTCGCCCGGATCGCCTTGATCAGGTCGTCCAGCGTCTTGTACGGCGCATCGGCCTTGACGGTGACGCCGGAAGGATCGATGTTCATCAGCGCGATCGGCGTGAAGTCCTTCGGCGCGAGCTGGGTCAGGCCGGCCCAGTGCATCATCGAGATCTCGACGGTGATCATGCCGATCGTGTAGCCGTCGGGCGCGGCGGTGGCGATCGCCGAATGGCCGACCACGCCGGTGCCGCCGGTGCGGTTGACGACGTTGACCGGCTGACCCAGGTCCTTCTCGAGCAGCGCCGCGACGATGCGCGCGGTGGCATCGGTGCCGCCGCCGGCCCCCCACGGCACGATCATCGTGATCGGGCGACCCGGATACGCCTGGGACTGCGCCTGCGGGGCGAACAGGCAGGCGGCCAACAGCGATGCGGCCAATGCGGCCAGCGAACGGCGTTTCATCATCTCCTCCCGTCGGTTGTGCGAACGATTCTACGCGAGACCCCGGCGCGCTTCAGGACGGACTCACAGAGGCTTCAGATCCTCGCCGAGCATCGTCGTCAGCAGCATCCGGCCGTTGCCGGCGACCCGGAATTCGCCGAAGCGGGCGGGCTCGAAGCGTTTGACCGAGCCCTCCTCGAAGTACCAGGCGTTGGTGCCGATGCGCACGCTGCTCTCGCGCAGCCGGTAGTGCAGCAGCCGCTCGCCGGAGCCGGGCGGCGGCGTCGCGGCCGGCTGTGTCCGCACCAGCGTCGCGACCCTGCGCTCGTCGAGCCTGACGACCGCATAGCCGTCGCGCGACGCAAGGGCATCGCCGCGTTCACGGTCGTTGCCGCCGACCATCTTCTCGATGTCGCGCGCGAGCCGGTAGTTCAGCGCCATGTAGTCGCCGGTCAGCAATGCCCGCGGATCGCGCGGCGCCAGCTCCAGCCGGACCACGTCGCCGTCGGCCAGCAGCTTCTCGTTGCGCCACACCGCATGGTCGTAGCCGCCGATCACCGCGACGAGGCCCAGCGCCATCAGCGCATGGCGCCACCAGGCGATCGGCCGGCGCGGGGCCGTGCGCCAGCCTCCGGCATCCCGGTCGCCGGACGAGGGGCTCATCGCCGCGCTCCCTCTGCCAGACCCGCCGGCCACCATCGGCGCACGATCCATGCAACCAGCGCCAGCAGCGCCGCGGTGGCGATCAGCAGCAGCCCCTTGTCGAGCAGCGTCTGCGCGAGCGAGTAGTACAGCATCGTCAGATAGCCGCCGAGCGCGAGCAGCGCCAGTGCGCAGAGCCGCGGGCGGCCGGCGGCGCTGCCGAGCAGCCAGACCAGCAGGCAGGCGATGACGCCGGGCATCGCCCGGCAGGCCCAGGCCAGTGCCGCGCAGGCGACGGCCAGCGCGAGCCAGTGTCCGGCCGAGACGGCCAGCGCCAGCCGCCGTGCCAGCAGCACCGCGGTGACCGCCAGGCCGATCGCCAGCACGATCGCCCGTCCGGCGCTGCCCGCCACGCCGAGCCAGCGCAACTGCGGATCGGCGGATAAGGCGCGCGGCATCGTGTCGGGCACCTGCAGCAGCATCGAGGTCAGCGCGGCCGCGAACGCCAGCGGCAGCAGCAGCTCGCCGCGGCCCGCCGCGAACCAGCGCGCCTGGCCGAGCCACAGGCCGATCGTCACGACGACGAACAGCAGGGTCGCCAGCGGCTCCAGCCGCCATTGCAGCAACGCCAGCGCAAGCGACGCGCAGATGCCGAACGCGCACATCGCCCGGTGCACCGGTTCGGGATTCAGCCACCACAGCGCCGTCGACAGCGCGGCGAACACCAGCGTCATCAATGCCGCCGGCCGCACGACGTCCAGCAGCACCGAGCCCAGCAGCCCGATGCCGGCCAGGCTCACCGCCAGCGAGAACTGCGCGAGAAACGCTCCGCCGCGCGCCTCGGGCCGGCGGCGCATCACCAGCGCCGCGCCGGCGCACAGCGCGAGCCCCAGCCCCGCCCGGCCGCCGCGCTGCTCGAACAGGCCGTAGAGCACCCCGCCGACCGATCCGAGGATCAGCAGCGCCGCGAACCAGGCGCCCAGCGCCGACACCGCCTGCAGATACCAGGCGGCCGACGGCGGCTCGCGGTCCGGCAGCACCGGATCGGCGACCAGCCCTTCGCGCGCCAACGCCTCACCGTACTCGCGCCAGTTCATCGCGGCCGCTCCGGCCGGTCGCCGTCGTTCCGATTCGACCCGTCGGCCCGATCGTCCGCCGCCTCCTTCGCCACGTCCTTCAGCCAGTTCCGCGCGTAAGCCGACAGCCCGATCAGCACCGCCGCGCCGAGCAGCAGCCCCAGCCCTTCGGCATGCAGCGCCATCAGCACGCGCCACAGCAAGGCCATCGCCACCACGGTGACCGACAGCCAGCCGAGCGACAGCATGCCCGGATCGCGGCCCCGCACCCGGTAGGCGACATAGCCGCCGGCGAGTGCCAGCAGCCACAGCAGCGGCGCCAGCGAGCTGAACGACTGCTCGTGCCAGCCGAAGATGCGCAGGCAGGTGATGCCGGTCAGCAGGCCCAGCGTCACCAGCGCCAGCAGCCGCGGGCCGGCGCGGCCGCGCAGCCAGTCGACGCGCTGCGCGGCGAGCTCCCACAGCAGCAGCAGCGCCGCATTGAACAGCGCCGCCGCCAGCCACTGCGGCACCAGCCCCAGCCACAGCACCCGCCACAGATCCAACGCCGCGACGTAGGCGAGCAGCCCGATCTCGGCGATGCCCACCCAGACCAGCCAGGCCGCCGCCAAGCAGCTCGCCAGGGACCA
>OEIU01001860.1_pt1 | contig 12344 bp, 11 predicted proteins | sample 1539221 | NCBI WGS metagenome assembly OEIU01 (sample SAMN03792071, study PRJEB22550) | activated sludge metagenome | feature: wastewater treatment plant; material: activated sludge; isolation source: Wastewater treatment plant of a petroleum refinery complex | place: Argentina: Zarate | collected... | reverse complement strand
GGGGAATTGGGCGGGCGCCCCGCGTTCCGCCGGGGGTGGGGGTGGGCCCCCCGGGCCGTCGCGTTGTCCCGCTCCCCGTTTTCCGGGGGCGATACCGCAACCGCCGGTGTCCAGGGCGTGGGGTGCGGAGCGGTCGATCGGCCGCCATTGGCTCGCGTCGGTTCACTCGATGCAGACCAGCTGGCCAACGCTCAGACGATCGTCGCTGTCGGTCGGCGGCTGGACGTCCCACTCGAGGGGTGGGTCATCGCCATCAGTACCGCCCTGCAGGAGTCCGGTCTGCGGAACCTGCCCTACGGTGATCGCGACTCGATCGGTCTGTTCCAACAGCGTGACGCCTGGGGCAGCCGGGCGGACAGGCTGGATCCGGTCGTGTCGACGGAGATGTTCTTCACCGGCGGGCGCGGCGGGCAGCGGGGGCTACTCGACATCCCCGGCTACCTGACCCTGCCGGTGGCGCAGGCCGCCCAGGCCGTCCAGGTCAGTGCCTTCCCGGCCGCGTACGCGCGGTGGGAGGAACTGGCGCGCGAGCTCGCCGGCGCGCCGAGCATCGCCACCGCTTTATGCAGGGTGGGCGGGGGAAGCGACGCGGACAACAGGGCTGTCCAGGTCGCGCTGACACAAGTGGGGGTGCCCTACTCATGGGGGGGTGGCACCCTCGAGGGCCCCAGTCCAGGGTTCGGCAGCGGATCCGGCGTCATCGGCTTCGACTGCTCGAGCTTCACGCGGTACGTGTGGTTCAGGGCAGCAGGAATCACGCTTCCCCGCGTGGCGAGCGATCAGGCCGCGGCCGTGCCCCACGTCTCCCCGGCCGCGGCTCGGCCGGGCGACCTGATCTTCTTCCACGATCCGCGGGACCCTGTCGGCGTTTATCACCACGTGGGGCTGTACGCCGGTTCGAACAGGATCATCCACGCACCAACCTTCGGCCGAACCGTCGAGATCACCGCGATCGATCTGTCCGCCGCAAGGCCGTGGGGCGACGACGTTCTCGTTGGTCGACCTGGCTGATCGGGGCCTGACGCTGTCGGATTGACCTGTCCCCCGCCACCCTTCGTCGCGTGAGACGACGGGTCAGCCGGAGCATCGGCGGAGCTCAGGCACCGGACGAGTCGTCCAGCGCCGCGGCGACGAGTCGCTCGTCCTCGCTGGCCTCCCACACCTCGTACGCCGCATGCAGGGCCAGGGCGATGATGAAGCATCCGAGGACGAGGTCGGGCCAGCCGGACCCCGTCAGGGCCGTGATGACGCCCATGGTGATGACGGAGACGTTGACCAGGACGTCGTTGCGGGCGGAGAGGAAGGCCGCCCGGCTCAGGCTTCCTCCGTGGCGGCGGAACCGGGCCAGCAGGTAGGCGCTCGTGCCGTTGACGACGATCGCTCCGAGGGACGCCAGGACCAGAGGCGCGACATGGGGAGGAGTGGGGTTTCCGAACCGTTGGATGGCCTCCCAGGTGGCGACGGCGGCGGGTCCGAGGAGGACGACGGCCAGCACCTTGCCCATCCGGGCTCGCCGCGCCAGCGGCCAGCCGAGCGCCAGCGCGATGAGGAGGTTGATCGAGGTGTCCTCGAGGAAGTCGACGCTGTCGGCGAGGAGCGAGACCGAGCCGGCGACGAGGGCCACCGTGAACTCGACGAAGAAGTAGCCGAAGTTGAGCAGCGCGACCACGAGCACGGTGCGCCGGAGCATCGCGGGAGGGGTCGGTGCTGGTTCTGCTCGCACGGCCGTCAGGGTAGTGCCGGCTCGCTGGGCACCCGAGCGCCCGAGCACAGGATCGGCACAGGTGCGAGGGTCACGATGGGCCACCCCGACGGAAGGCACCGGTTCTTCATGCCCACCTCCTCACTCGACGAGCAGCTGTTCGCTGCCGCGCAGTCCTTCGCGCGGTCGACGCCTTGGCTGCACGGGCCGGCGGTCGCGTTCGCGACCTACGGCGTCCTCCTCTTCGGGGGGCTGGCCCTCTGGGTGCTGCTCCGCGCACGACACGCGGTGGATCGCGATCTCGCGGCGGCCGGTTGGGTCGCCCTCGGCACCCTCGTGGCGGTCGCGGTCAACCAGCCCGTGGCGGCCCTGTTCGGCGAGGCTCGCCCGTACAGGACCCACCCCGGTGCGCTGTTGCTCGTCCCGCGCACGAGTGATGTCTCCTTCCCCTCCGACCACGCCACCATGGCCGGAGCGGTCGCGGTGGGCCTGCTCATCGCCGCCCCGCGGATCGGCCGCTGGGCGGTGGCGGCTGCCCTCGCGATGGCCGTGACCCGGGTGTACGTCGGGGCGCACTACCCGCAGGACGTGCTGGCCGGACTCCTCTTCGGCGGCCTGGTCGCGGGCGCCGGATGGCTGCTGCTGCGTCGCCCGCTCACGGTGCTCACCGGCTGGTTGCGCGACCGGGCGGGCATCCGCACTGTCTTTCCCCCGCCCATGCTCGCCGCCGCCGACCACCGGGTCCGAGGCTAGGCGGGCGAGGCGGCACCCACCCGCACGGTGACCTCGCCCACATGCGGCAGGTCGAGACGCAGGTGCTCCTGGACGTGGGCCGAGACGGCGTCGGCACGAGGCAGAGGGGTGGTCCCGTCCACGACCACGGCCACCTGGGCGACGAGGAAGTGCCCGGACCAGCGCAGCCGCACGTCCTCGACCGCGAGCACCTCGTCGACGGAGGCCGCCGACGCGTGCGCCCGGCTCACCAGGTCGGGGTCGACGGCGTCCACGAGGCGGGCGCCGACCGACCGCGCTGCCGAGCGCAGCACGCCGAGGATCGCCACGGTGATGAGCACACCCACCACCGGGTCCGCCCGCTCCCACCCGAGCGCGACCCCACCGGCGCCGAGCAGCACCGCGAGCGAGGTGAGCCCGTCGGTGCGTGCGTGCAGACCGTCGGCGACGAGGGCGGCCGAGCCGATCTGCCGCCCCACCCGGATCCTGTAGCGGGCCACCCACTCGTTGCCGAGGAAGCCGACGACCGAGGCCGCCGCCACGGCCGCGAGGTGCTCGACCGGTCGAGGGTCCAGCAGCCGGGCGATGCTCTCCCACGCCACCAGCACCCCCGAGAGGGCGATCATCAGCACGACGACCAGCCCGGCAAGGTCCTCGGCCCGACCCCAGCCGTGGGTCATCCGCTCGGTGCGTCCACGAGCGGCCAGGGCGAAGGCCACGAGCAGGGGGACCGCCGTGCCGGCGTCGACGAGGTTGTGCAGCGTGTCGCCGAGCAACGCCACCGACCCAGACCACGCGACGACCACGCCCTGCACCACGGCCGTCCCGAGCAGCCCCACGAGGCTGACCCAGAGCGCTCGCCGACCGGCAGCGGTGGCCTCCACGGCGTCGTCGATCCGGTCGGCCGCGTCGTGCGAGTGCCCACCGAACAGCTCCGAGACCGCGTGGCGGACCCTGCTCCAGACCGACGCGTCGTGGTTATGGTCGTGGTCGTGGTGGACCTGCGTCTCGCGCCGCATCTCGTGGCTCACCGTCCGCCTCCCTCGACACGGTGGGAGGGCGCACGGTCCAGGAGGTGCTCGACGTGCCCGACCGTGTCGATGACGAGCTGGCGCACGTGGCCGTTCTCGACCCGGTACAGGACGGTCTGCCCCTGACGGCGCGAGGTGACCAGCCGCGCCATCCGCAGCTTCGCCAGGTGCTGCGAGATCGCGGGGACCGGTCGCTCCAGGGCTTCGGCGAGGTCGGAGACCGAGCGTTCCTCGTCGAGGAGCAACCCGGCCAGCTGCAGGCGCGTCGGATCGGCCAACATCCGCAGGACCTCCACGGCGAGCGTCACGACGTCCTCACCCCAGATCGGCGGTTCAACATTTGCGTGCATGCGCAAATGCTAACAAGAGCGCCGCCGCCCCGTGGACGGACCACGGGGACGGCACTGACCCCTGACAGCCGTCGGACAGGTTTGGAGCCGACGATGGGGTGGTCCGGACGGCCCGGACCCACGCCCACGGGAGGCAGGCGGATGAGCACTGTCCTCGCCCTGATCCTGAGCCTGCACGGCCCGTTGGTCTACGCGGTCGTCGCCGCCCTCGTCTTTCTCGAGGCTGCGGCATTCATCGGCCTCGTCGTGCCCGGCGAGACCGCCCTGCTGGTGAGCGGGGCCCTGGCGGCTCACGGCCGGGTTTCGATATGGATCCTCCTCGCCCTGGCAGCCGTCGGCGCGGTTCTCGGTGACTCCGTCGGTTACTGGCTGGGCCGACGGTTCGGCGGCAGGATGCAGAGCACCCGCCTGGGCCGATGGGTCGGAGCGGAGCGGTGGGGTCGGGCCGATGAGTTCGTGGCTCGGCGCGGCCCGGTGGCCGTGGTCGTGGGGCGCTGGGTCGGCATCCTCCGGGCACTCGTGCCGCCTGCCGCCGGCATGGCGCGGATGCCCTACCGCAGGTTCCTGTTGGCCAACGTCGTGGGTGGGGTCGGTTGGGTTGCAGGCGTCCTCGCGCTCGGCTTCCTGGCCGGCGGCTCGATCGCTGCGGCATCGTCTCTGCTCGGAACGGTCTCCGCTGTCACCTTGACTGCAACCGTTCTGTTCGTGGTGATCGTCGCCATAAAAACCGTGCGAGCACGCAGCCGCCAGATCAGTCCATGAGCTGATCGACGAGCACGGGCAGGAAGAGGGTGAACCGCGTGGGGCGGCGTTCGGACATCACGAGCCGCCCGCTGGCAGCCGAGGCCATCGTGCGCCCCCCCGACGGGCCGACTCCGGCCCCCGCTCCCGTGGTGCCCCGCCGCTCGAGGGGGTCGAGCAGGGACGCGGCGAGTTCTCCCCCGTCGATGACGTCGATGGCAACCGCCTCGGCCGTCGGCCGAGCGAGGACGAGTACGCGACCTCGGCCGTGGGTGAGGGAGTTCTCCAGCAGGACGTCCAGGACGTGTCCGATGACTCGCCCGCTGACCAGGAGGTCGGTCACCTCTCGGTCGACCTGGGACTCGAGTCGTCGACCTTGCTCGGCCAGCTGAACCCGCCAGCGTCCAACGGCGGACCCGAGTACCTCGCCGAGTGGTTCGGGGCGAATCAGCGTCCGCCCGTCAGACGTCCCGATCCTCGCAACACTGAGGACGTCCGCGACGGTCTCCTGGAGGCCGGCGATGTCGGCGCGCGAGCGGGAGAACCACTCCGAGTCAGCAGTGTCGGGGTCGGCTTCGGCCGCTTCGAGACGGAGCATCAACCGGGCAAGCGGCGTGCGGAGCTGATGGGAGGCGTCTGCGCTGAAGCGACGTTCGCGCTCGAGGACCGTGGAGAGGGACTCGACCATCGCGTTGTGGGCCGACGCGAGCTCGTCGAGCTCCTCGACGTCACTCGGTCGCGCGCGACGTGAGAGGTCGCCTTCGGCCACCTTGACCGCCGTGTCGGTCAGCTCCTCAAGCGGACGCACCAGACGTCGGGACTGGGCTCGCGCGACGAGGACGCCGACGCCGACGGCGATGACGGCTCCGGCGGCGAGAGCAGCCCAGGCCAGGGCCACCTGCCGCCAGACTTCGGCGCTCGACTCGCTGGCCTCGACTGCTGCGATGACCCGCTCGTTGCTCACGACAGGGACGGCAGCGACGATGCGGTCGCCTTCGGATCCTCGGGTCGCGCTGCCCCGGAGCGCAGCCCGGGCGGCCGGGCCGGCGGTAGCGGGACCGTGGCCGGCGGTCCGTCGGCCGTCCGCGCCGTAGATCGTCAGGGTGGTCGGGGTGTCCGTACCCGGCAGCTCGAGAGGATCCCCCGGGTCGGCTGTCACCACCCTGGTGCCGGCCAGTGCGGAGACCTGCAGCTCGGCCAGCTCGCGTTCGACGAGCAGGGAACGGCTGACGACCGCGAGCGGCACCGCGAAGAGGGTCATCGCCACGACGGCCGTGATCACGGCGACCCTGGTGACCCTCGTGCGCATGCCGTCATCCTGCCCCGGCTCGCGGCCACTCGGCCACGGCGATGTCCGCCGTGGACGAGGTTTTGCCGTCCTCTAACCCGGCTCGAACGATCCTCTGGCCGACGCCTGCCTAGCGTCGACAGCAGCCCAGTCAGGGAAGTTCCGAGCCGCTGAGGAGAACGTCATGAACCACCCCGCCCGCTCCACCCGTCACCGCCGGAACGCGGTCGCTGCCCTGTCGGTCCTCGCGGTGGGTGCGCTGGTCCTCGCCGGCTGCGGATCGGGCGGGACAGGGTCCTCGTCGGCTTCGACCACGCCCGGGGCAGTGGCGACCGAGACGAATCCGCCGGGAGACATCCCGGACAACCAGGCCTTCGTCGCGTACCAGGTTCCCGGTTCGTCGGTCTCGGTCAAGGTTCCGGAGGGGTGGTCGAAGTCCGGTTCAGGATCGGACACCACGTTCACGGACAAGCTCAACAGCGTGGAGATCGCGGTCTCCGCGGCATCGTCGGCACCCACCGTGGACACGGTCAAGTCGTCGGATGTGGTGGCCCTGAAGTCGACGGTGGCCAACTTCGCATTGCAGCAGGTGACGACGGTCCAGCGCACAGCGGGTGACGCGGTGCTCCTGACGTACAAGGCGGACTCGAGGCCGGACTCGGTCACGAACAAGGTCGTGCGGGATGCCGTCGAGCGGTACACGTTCTACCGCAGCGGAACCCGTGTCGACCTGACGCTCACCGGCCCCGAGAACGCGGACAACGTCGACCCGTGGCGGACCGTGAGCGACTCGGTGAGCCTGTGATGTCCGCACTTGCCCCGCCGCTGGCCACCAGCGCCCCAGCCGCCCAGCCGTCGCTCCGCGCCGATCGCCTGTACCGCTTCTATCGTGCGGGCGAGGAGGAGACCCTCGCCCTCCAAGGTGTCTCTCTCGAGGTGCACGCCGGCGAGGTCGTGGCCGTTGCCGGTCCTTCAGGATCAGGCAAGTCGACGCTCTTGGCCTGCCTCGCCGGGCTCGACGACCCGTCCGGCGGCACCGTCTGGATCGCCGGCCACCGCATGAGCCATCGTCCCGAGCGTGAGCGGGCCGCCCTGCGCGCCAGCCGCGTGGGCGTCCTGTTGCAGGCGGGAAACCTGCTCCCCCACCTCTCGGTGTCGAAGAACATCGAGCTGGCGCAGACCGCCGGCGGCGCAGGCGTCAACCTTCCGACGGTCCAGCTCCTGCTGCGCTCGGTCGGGTTGGCGGACCGCGCGGATGCGATGCCGCGAACCCTCTCGGGTGGCGAGCAGGCCCGAGCCGGTCTCGCCGTGGCCCTGGCGAACGCGCCGGACGTCGTTCTCGCCGACGAGCCGACCGGCGAGCTCGACGGAACCACCGAGCGACGCGTCCTCGATCTTCTCCGCCGGACCGCGGACGGGGGCACTGGTGTGCTCGTCGTGACCCACAGCCCGGCGGCGGCCGAGCTCGCCGACCGGGTAGTCGTTCTCGACGACGGGCGGGTGGCGTCATGACCCAGCCGACGGTGGCGGACGCGCGACCCTCCACGGAGAGCGCACCGGTGGCTGCGTGCCGCGAGGCCGCGCGCACCTATGGGCACGGCTCCACCGCCGTCGTCGCCGTCCACGGCGCGTCCGCGGAACTCCTTCCCGGTGACCGGGTCGCGCTCATCGGGCCGTCGGGTTCGGGGAAGTCGACGCTCCTGCACCTGCTCGCCGGGCTCGAGCGCCCCACCTCGGGATCGGTGGAGTGGCCCGCCCTCGGGGCCCGAACCCCCGACTCACGCAGGCCGTTCGTCCCAGGTGTCGCGGTCGTCTTCCAGGGACCGAGCCTCGTCCCCACGCTGGACGTGCTCGAGAACGTCCTCGTGCCTCTCCAGCTCCAGGGGATCAGTGCGGCCGAGGCGCGACACCGGGCCGGTGAGGCGTTGCAGGCAGTCGGGGTCGACGACCTCGTCGATCGGCTCCCGGAAGAGCTGTCCGGCGGGCAGGCCCAACGGGTCGCGGTGGCTCGAGCGTTGGCGACTCGGCCACAGGCCATTCTCGCCGACGAGCCGACGGGTCAGCTCGATGCCGCCACCGGCCGGCACGTCGTCGAGGCGTTGCTCGACGCGGCCGACCGAGCCGGCGCCGCCCTTCTCGTCACCACACACGATCCGCGAGTCGCCGAGCGCCTGCACACCCGCTGGGTGATGGAGGACGGACGACTGCACACCCCTCGCACCCCAGGAGCCGTCCGATGAGCCACTCACTCTCCCTCCTCTGGGTCGGTGGACTCATCCGCCATCGAGCCCTGCGGCTCGCGGCCGCTGCGAGCGGTATCGCTCTCGCGGTCTCTCTCGTCACCGTGCTCGGTGCCTTCCTCACGACGTCCCAGGCGACCATGACCCAGCGGGCGAGGACCAGCGTCGCAGCAGACTGGCAGGTGGAGGTCCAGCGGGGCGCGGCCGCAGTGACCGTTCACGACCAGCTCGTCCACACCCCGGGGGATGCAGCCGTCTCCACCGTCCGTTTCGGACAGTCGACCGGCTTCAGCTCCACTACCGCAGGCACAAGCCAGGACACGGGACCAGGGGTCGTCCTCGGTCTGGCGCCCGACTACCGGTCCACCTTCCCGGGCCAGGTCCGCCAGCTCGCCGGTAGCCCGGACGGTGTCCAGTTGGCGCAGCAGACCGCCGCCAACCTCAAGGTCGCACCCGGGGACCGGGTGACGATCGGGGTCCGGGGGGCTCGGCCGATCGAGGTCACGGTCGCCGGTGTGGTGGACCTGCCCCAGGCGAACTCACTGTTCCAGCGCGTCGGGGCGCCACCGCAGTCCCAGCCGACAGCTCCCCCGGACAACGTGGTCCTGCTCCCCACGGCGCAGTTCTCGCAGGTCTTCGCGGCCGCACCGGGCGAGGTGACGACCCAGTTCCACGTCCGTCGCGACGCGACGTTGCCGGCTGACCCCGCGGGCGCCTACACGCGTGTCACGGGGGCGGCGCGGAACGTGGAGGCGACCTCGGCGGGGGCCGCACTGGTCGGTGACAACCTCGGAGCCGCGCTCGACGGCGCCCGCGGTGACGCCGCCTACGCCAGGATGCTGTTCCTCTTCCTCGGGTTGCCTGGAGTGATCCTTTCAGCGCTGCTCACGGTCGCAGTCGTCGGTGCCGGCGCAGCCCGCCGGCGGTCGGATCAGGCCCTGTTGCGCACCCGGGGCGTCGCCCAGCGGTCGATCGTGCGGTTGGCCGCGGCCGAGACCGCCGTCGTGGCCCTGATCGGCAGCGTCGTGGGTGTGACGGCTGCTGCGGCGCTGTCGCGCACGGCCATCGGAGCCGACATCAGCACCAGCGGAGGCGTTCTCGCGGCGTGGGCCGCTACCGCGAGTGTCGTCGGGTTGTTAGTCGCCGTCGTGTCGACGCTGGTGCCCACCGTGCGCGACCTGCGTTCCGGGCACGTTCTGCAGTCCCGACGCGAGGCGCCGGCCGCCGGCTCCGCCCGGTTGCCGTGGTGGCTGCGATCCGGCATGGACGTCGTCCTGCTCGCGCTGGCCGGCATCGTCTTCTGGGCGTCGTCCGGAAACAACTACAGCCTCGTCCTCGCGCCCGAAGGCGTCTCCACGATCTCGGTGTCCTACTGGGCCTTCCTGGGTCCGGCGCTGCTCTGGCTCGGCGCCGCGGGCCTGCTGACCCGGCTCGTCCTGTGGGGGCTGCGACGCGGCCGCCCGGTCCTGGAGCGCGCCCTCCGTCCCCTCTCGGGCCGGCTCGCGGCGGCGGGCTCCTCGAGCATGTCCCGCCGTCGGCCTGCGCTCGCCCGGTCCGTCGTCCTGCTGGCACTGGCGCTGTCGTTCGCCGCGTCCACGGCGACGTTCAACGCCACCTACGCCCAGCAGGCGGAGGTCGACGCTTTGCTCACCAACGGCGCGGACGTCACCGTGACACTCCCCGCCGGTGCCGCGCCCACCCCGGGTCTCGGCTCCAAGCTGGCCGCCGTCCCCGGAGCGCAGGCCGTCCAGGGCATGCAGCACCGGTTCGCCTATGTCGGCGCAGACCTACAGGACCTCTACGGCGTCCACCCTGACTCGATCGCCTCGGTGACCGCGCTCCAGGACTCCTACTTCACCGGTGGCACCGCGGCGCAGGTGCTGCACCGGCTCCAGACGCGACCGGACTCCATCGTCGTCAGCGCCGAGACCGTCAAGGACTATCAGCTGCACCTCGGCGACATGCTCCGACTGCGCCTCCCCGACCCCAACGGCGGGCCGGCCAAGACCGTGCCCTTCCGGTACGCCGGCATCGTCAACGAGTTCCCGACCGCCCCGAAGGACAGCTTCTTCGTCGCCAACGCCGACTACGTCGCCCACGCCACCGGGAACGGCTCGGTCAACACCTACCTCGTGGACACTGGTGGCTCCAACCAGCAGGCCGTGGCCGCACAGGCCAAACACCTGGTGGGGACTGCCGCCACGGTCACCGACATCACGCAGGCACGAGGTCAGGTCGGATCCAGTCTGACCTCCGTCAGCCTCGACGGCCTGACCCGCATCGAGCTGGGGTACGCGATCCTGCTCTCGGTGGCTGCCGGCGCCCTCGTCCTCGGCCTGGGCATCGCCGAGCGGCGCCGCAGCTTCGCCGTTCTCGCCGTCCTCGGCGCCGGTCGTCGGCAGCTGGCCGGCCTCGTCGCCGGCGAGGGAGCGTTCCTCGTGGTCGCCGGCGTCCTCGGTGGAGGCGCGATCGGGGCCGGCCTCTCCGTGATGCTGGTCAAGGTGCTGACCGGAGTCTTCGATCCCCCACCCTCCAGCATCGCCGTCCCGGGCCTGTACCTGGGCGCTGCTGTCGTGGCGGTGGTCGCCGCCGTGGCGGTGGTGGCCGTGAACGGAGCCCGTGGGACGACACGCCGACCTGCGGTCGAGGAGCTGAGAGAGCTGTGACGGCAACGCTCGCGGACCAACTTTCCTACGCTAGAGACATGCAGGCGATGACGAGCGACGACAAGACCGACGTGCTCGTGGTGGAGGACGACCCGGACATCGGCCGGCAGGTGGCCGAGGGGCTGCGCGCCGCCGGCTACCTCACACGGTGGTGCCGCACTGGGGCCGGGGCGCTCGAGGAGGCACGCCTGAGCGCGCCCCGAGTAGCACTCCTGGACCTCGGCCTCCCCGACATCGACGGCGTCGACGTGGCACGACGTCTGCGCGCGGAGCACCCCGCTCTGCTCATCGTCGTCCTCACGGCGCGGAGCGATGACATGGACGTGGTCATCGGGCTGGACGCCGGCGCGGACGACTACCTGACGAAGCCGTTCTCGATGACGGTGCTGCTCGCCCGCCTCCGCGCCCACCTTCGCTCCCGACCGGTCGTGACGGCTGCGGCGGTGATGGAGCTCGGAGCCCTGCGGGTGGACGCCACGGCACGACGCTGCACGATGGAGGGGGCCGAGGTGGACCTGCGACCGAAGGAGCTCGACCTCCTCGTGGCGCTCGCAGCGCGGGCAGGCGAGGCCGTCACCCGCGAGGACCTCATGGCCGAGGTCTGGGACGAGAACTGGTTCGGATCCACCAAGACCCTCGACGTGACCATGGCCGCCCTCCGGCAACGGCTGGCTGCGGCGGCATCCAGATCGGGGACCGACAGCCCGACCATCACGACTCTGCGTGGACACGGCTACCGCCTGGAGATCCCGGGTTTCGCTGGAACTGAGGCGGACTCACCCTCTGGCGGCCCGAGGAGATGGACGCCATGACAGTGCGCATGAGAGTGTCGAAGCCCTCCGTCGTGGCCGCCGTGCGACACCCGATCGGGTGGGCATCCCTTCTCGTCCTGTCGCTCTCGCTGGTCGCCACGGCACAGCTGACCGACGGAGTCCTGGAGAACGGAGACCTAGCCAGCGTCGATCCTGCCGTCGCGAATGCGGTTCCTGCACTGCGCACGCCGGTCCTCACGGTCGTCGCCCGCGTCCTCGACGTCACGGGTGGAACTGCCGTCGTGGCGACCCTGGCGATGCTCTGGGCGGCAATGCTGTGGTTCCGTGGACGGGACCGGCCAGCCGCCATCTGGCTGGCCGGGTCGATGGGGCTCGCGAGCGTGCTCATCCTCGCCGGCAAGCACCTCGTCGGCCGTGTCCGGCCGGGCATCGACCTCGTCCTCGGGCCGGTCGACACCTCGCCTGCGTTCCCCTCGGGGCACACGCTGGGCACCACCGTCTTCCTGGGGCTCGTTGCGGCCTACGTCGGTATCCGTGCCAGGACGACGCTGGCGCGGGCCATTGCGGTCGCGGGATGGGTCCTGGGGAGTGCCCTGATGGCGGCAAGCCGCGTCTACCTCGGCTACCACTGGCTCAGCGACGTCCTCGCCGGGATCGCGATCGGCACCGGCGTGCTGTCCATCGCCGTGCTCGTCGCACACCTCGCCATCCACGGGCGACGCACGGTGGTCACACAAGTGGCTCCTAGCGAGAGACGTCACCCTGGTCACCCCGAGAGCGGAGGCGGGCACCACGATGGCGCCCACCGGGAGGACGCACGA
>OEIU01001859.1_pt1 | contig 12346 bp, 12 predicted proteins | sample 1539221 | NCBI WGS metagenome assembly OEIU01 (sample SAMN03792071, study PRJEB22550) | activated sludge metagenome | feature: wastewater treatment plant; material: activated sludge; isolation source: Wastewater treatment plant of a petroleum refinery complex | place: Argentina: Zarate | collected... | reverse complement strand
CTTCAGCGCGTCGTCGAGGATGCGCTCGCGCACCGCCGCCGCGAGGTTGGGCGCCGGCGCGATCTCGACCACCTTCTGGTTGCGAAGCTGCACCGAGCAGTCGCGTTCGCGCAGATGGATCACGTTGCCGTGGTGATCGCCGAACACCTGCACCTCGATGTGCCGCGGCCGCGTCACCCGCTTCTCGAGGAACACCGCGCGATCGCCGAACGCCGCCTCGGCCTCGCCCTGGCAGCGGGCGAACGCCTCGGCCATCTCCTCGGGCCGCGCCACCGCCCGCATGCCGCGTCCGCCGCCGCCGGCCGCGGCCTTCAGCATCACCGGGTAGCCGACCGTCGCGGCGACCTCGCGCGCCTGCTCGACCGATGCCAGCGGCGCCGACGCACCGGCGATCACCGGGATCTTCAGCTCGCGGGCGAATGCGCGCGCCCGCACCTTGTCGCCGAACAGCGCCAGCGATTCCGGCTCGGGGCCGATGAAGCGCACCCCGGCCTCGGCGCAGCGCCGCGCGAACGCGGCGTTCTCCGACAGGAAGCCATAGCCCGGATGGACCGCATCGCAGCCGGTGTCGACCGCCGCCGCGACGATCGCCTCGATGTCGAGATAGGCACGTACCGGATCGCCGCCGCCGGCCGGCAGCTCGACGGCCCGGCCGACCATCTTCGTATGCAGCGACAGCGCATCGATCGGCGCATGGACGCCGACGGTGTCGACCCCCAGCGCCGCCGCGGCGCGGGCGATGCGGATCGCGATCTCGCCGCGATTGGCGATCAGTACCTTATTGAACATCTTCGGTCTCCTTGTTCCATTGCGCCGTGCGCAGGTCCACGCGCGGCAGCCGGGTGGCCAGCCAGGCGCCGAGCGCGGCCATCGCCGCGACCGCGCCGAATGCGATGCGCAGCGCATGATCGATCTGCGGCGGCGACAGCGCGGCCAGATCGATGCCGGCGGCGGCGCGGTCGCGCAGGTCGGTCTTCAGCAACGCGAACGCCAGGCCGCCGAACAGCGCGGTGCCCAGCGATGCGCCGCACGAGCGGGTCAGCGCCACCAGCGCCGCCGCCACGCCGAGCCGCTCGCGGCCGGCCAGCACCTGCATCGAAAGCTGCGCGTTCGGCATCACCGTGCCCAGACCGACGCCGGCGATGCCCATGCAGAGGGCGGTGCCGGTCATCGACGGCGGCAGCAGCGCCAGCAGGCCCAGTGCCGACGCGGTGGCCGTCAGTCCGAAACGCGGCGTCGCCGAGGGCGTGCCGAGCCGCAGCGTCACCCGGCTGTTCATCGTCGAGCCGGCCACGACGCCGAACGTCAGCGGCAGCATCAGCCAGCCGGCGGTGGCCGGATCGGCGCCGAGCGCGCCCAGCAGATAGATCGGCAGCAGGAACACCAGCGCGAACAGGCTGGCCGCGAAACAGACCACCGTCGCGCAGATCGTCGGCACGCCGGGCCGGCGCAGCAGTTCCAGCGGCAGGAACGGCGACACGCGCCGGCGCTGCTGGCGCCACAGCAGCCAGCCCACGACGGCGCCCGTCATCAGCAGTGCCGCGCTGGTGACCGACAGCCAGTGGAAGCGATGCCCGGCCAGGCTGAACCACGACAGCAGGCTGGTGGCGGTGATGACGAACAGCACCAGGCCGACCGGATCGGCCGGCAGGCTGCCCGCGCGGGCCTGGTGGCGAGCCGGCAGCCGCCACATCCGCCACGCGGCGAGCGCGCACAGCGGCAGATTGCCCCAGAACAGCCACCGCCAGCCCAGGTGATGGACGATCAGCCCGCCCAGCACCGGACCGCCGACGCTCGAGGCGGTGAAGATCATCGCGAACCACCCCTGGTAGCGCGGCCGGTCGGCCGGCTTGACCAGCTCGCCGATCAGCGCCTGGCTCAGCACCATCAGTCCGCCGCCGCCCAGCCCCTGCAGCCCGGGCGAGGCGACCAGCGCTCCCAGCGGGCGCGCCAGCGATCCTGCCAGCGAGCCCAGCGCGAAGGACGCCAGCACCGCCAGCATCGCGTTGCGGCGGCCGAACCGGTCGCCCATGCGGCCGTGGATCGGCGCGGAGATCGCCGCCGTCAGCAGATAGCCGATCGCGATCCACGAGGTATCGCCCAGGTTGCCGAACTCGTGCGCGATCGTCGGGGTCGCGGTGGCGAGCAGCGTCTGATCGACCGCGCCGAGGAACATCGGCAGCATCACTGCGCTGAACAGCGCCAGGAACTCGCGGGAACGGTAGGTCTGCATCGATGGGTGAAAGGCCGCGCAGCGGCGACGGATGGGGGCGCTGACCGCCCGACGGGATGGGGCGCTGACCGCCCGACCGCGATTGTCGCCGCGATGCGGAATTTTCGCAGCCGACATCGGCTCGCCGTCGGGCACGGCCGCCGGCGGACCGCAAACTGTTTCACCCTACCAAATTCTGTGCCCGGCGCGCATACTGGCCGTACATCGTCAACCGTAAAACGGGAGGAGAGAATGATGGAACTCAAGCAGCGAGCCGATCAGTTGCTGGCCGGTGCCGTCGCCACCGGGGCGGTGCCGGGCGTGATCGCAATGGCCTGCGATCGCGACGGAACCCTGTACGAAGGTGCGTTCGGCGAACGAACGCTGGGCTCCGGCAAGCCGATGACCCTGGATACCGTGGTGTGGATCGCGTCGATGACCAAGGCGCTGACCTCGATCGCCGCCGTCCAGCAGGTGGAGCGCGGGCTGCTCGATCTCGATGCGCCGGCCGCCAGGGTGCTGCCGGCGCTCGGCGAGGTCAAGGTGCTGACCGGCTTCGACGCATCGGGCAATCCGACGGTGCGCCCGCCCAAGCGCCCGATCACGCTGCGGCACCTGCTGACCCACAGCGCCGGTTTCAGCTACGAGATCTGGAACACCGACATCCAGAAGGTGCAGGCGGCGCACGGCATTCCAGGCATCACCGAATGCAAGCGCAAGTCGCTGACCACCCCGCTGATCGCCGACCCCGGTGAACGCTGGGAGTACGGCATCAACATCGACTGGGCCGGCCTGATGGTCGAGCAGGTCACCGGCAAGAAGCTCGGTGCCGTGCTGCGCGAGAACCTGTTCGAGCCGCTGGCGATGACCCACACGGCGTTCCGGATCACCGGCGCGATGCGCGAGCGGCTGGCCGGCATCCATCTGCGCGGCCCCGACGGCAAGCTCGCGCCGTTCGAGTTCGAGATCCCGCAGGAGCCGGAGTTCGAGATGGGCGGCGGCGGCCTCTACAGCACGATGGGCGATTACCTGCGGTTCGTCCGGATGATCCTCAATCACGGGCAGCTCGATGGCGAACGGGTGCTGAAACCCGAAACCGTCGTGCAGCTCGGCCTCAACCACATGGGCAATTGCCGCGTGACGTCGCTGACGGCGGCGATCCCGCTGACCAACGATGCCGAATTCTTCCCCGGCACTCGCAAGACCTGGAGCCTGGCATTCCAGGTCAACCTCGACCCGGTGTTCACCGGCCGCCCGGCGGGCGGACTGATGTGGGCGGGCCTGGCGAACTCGTTCTACTGGATCGATCCGCTCAACGGCCTGGGCGGCGTCTACGCGACGCAGATCTTCCCGTTCGCCGACGCCGGCTCGGTCGAGACCTACTACTCGTTCGAATCGGCGGTTTACGGCAGCAGGCGCTGACCCGCGCATCGGCGGCGCGGCGGGCAGGCCGCGTCGTCGGTCCGTCTTCTCCATCGGGCGCATCGCACGCATGCGCTTGCACCGCTTGCAGGGGGCGCGGGCATGCGCATTGCCCGATCCGATCGCAGGATCCGGCTGTTCGGATCTATGGATTGGATTGGAGACCCCCATGAAACTAGTCAGGACATTCGTCACCGTCAGCAGCCTCGCGTTCGCGTCACTGGCGTTCGCCCAGCAGGGCACCACCACCAGCAAGCCGCCGGAACCGAGCCGCCAGGGCGGCCAGACCGCGCCCGCCAGCCCAGGTTCGCCGAGGGACTCGATGAACCAGTCCGATCAGCGCACGATGCAGGACCGCCGCGCGACGCAGGACGACAAGGATCGGAAGTCGGGCTCGCGGGATCGCTCGGGCAGCTCCGCTTCGAAGGACACCACGCCGTCCGGATCGGGCAGCAGCATGGGCGCCGCCCCGTCGAACAACAGCTCGTCCAGCGCGCCGGCCGCTCGCACGCCGAAGGGCAGCGCGACGCAGTAACGTACGACGTGCGTCACCTCCGGCCCCCGTACGAACAGTACGGGGGCCGGTATGCACACAGGGCGCCGGCTGCTCCGGCGCCCGCCATGCTGACTCAGCGCGACGACGGCATCGCCAGGATCTCGAGCGCCTCCTTCAGCACCTCCAGCCGCAGCGACACCATCCTGATGCCCGCCTTCAGCACCAGGTGCTGCAGCCTGCGTTCGCGCGTGTCGAGCCGGTCGGCGAACGCGCGCGCCTCGTGCGCGAGATAGATCGCCAGCCGTTGCTGTTCGCGCTCGATGCGCGCCTGGATGTCGCGATCCAGTCCGGCCGGCCCGGTGGCCGCCTCGGCACGCAGCCTAACCATCAGTTCGTCGCGCGCGATCCGCGGCTCGTCGCTGCCCTCGGCGATCCAGCGCTTCAGTTCCTTGCGACCGGCCGACAGCACTTCGTACGAACGCTGACGGCCGCGGACGTCCTCGACCGGCGTCGACTTCACCCATCCCGCCTCCTCCAGTCGTCCCAGTTCGCGATAGATCTGCTGATGGGTCGCATGCCAGAAGTAACCGATCGAACGGTCGAAACGTCGCGCGAGATCGGCACCGGTGCTCGGGCGTTCGATCAGCGAGGTCAGCAGCGCGTGAGGCAGGGACATGGATGACTGCGGGGACGGAGCAACGATGGCAGGACGGCATCTTGCCCGAATCGCCGGAACGCCGGAACGCCGGTTATCGTGCGCCGACTCCGCGCTTGTCGCGGCAGGCCGGCACCCTCAGCATGACCTCCAGCCCCGAGGTCGCCGCCGAGTTCGTCCGCAAGGAACAGGAGAAGTGGCGCGGCATCGCCGCCGAGACCGGCATCAGGATGGAGTGATCCCGTGCCTGCGGTGCCACTGCTGCAGCGACTCCTCGGGCCAGTGGTCGCAGTGCACGTGGCCGCGCCCCTTCGGCACATCGACCCAGTCGGCCGCGTAGGCCAGCGCCGCCTCGACCACCTCCGGCGGCACCGGCAGCGGCGTGTCGATCGCCGACGCATGCGGATGAACGAGCTCCGGCCAGCGCGGATCCCAGAGCCACAACGGACTGCCGCACAGCGAACAGAAGTGCCGCTGCGCCTTCGAACGGCGCGTGCGCTGCCCCGGCTCGCGGATCAGCGCGTGATAGATCGACAGGTGCTCGCGGCCCCTGACCTTCAGGCTCGCCGCATCGCCGCCGAGATTGATGCCATAGCCGCCCGACCCCGCGGTCTTGCGGCAGATCGAGCAATGGCAATGCATGAACGGCGCCGGACTGTCCGATTCCAGCGAGAAGCGGATCTTGCCGCAGTGACAGGAGCCTTGCAGACGCATCGCGACCTCCGGGGAAGGATGGCGGCCCACGATACGGCAAGCCGGATGCCTGGTTCAAGCCGCATGGTTCCAAGCTTCTTACGTCACGGCAGCGAGCCGCGGCGATCACCGGCTCGGCGCGCCGGCGGGGGCGCTTGTGGGGGGCTTGCGCGACCTGGACGCGCCGCAGGTCCAAGCCGGTCGAGCTCCCACACCGCGCCCGTCTCGAAGCTGCCGGTCAGGAAGTCGAGCAGCGCCCGCACCTGCGGCGGCGTGTAACGGGTAGCCAGCGTGATCGCATAGAGCCGGTCGCCGGGGGACGGCGACAGCCGGAAATCGCCGAGCACCGCGCGCAGCCGGCCGCGCCGGATCGCGTCGGCGGCGATGTAGGCCGGCATCAGGCCGACGCCCAGACCGGCCACCAGCGCCTCGCGCAGGAACGTGAAGTCCGGGCACTCGAGCCGCGAAACCACCGAGACCCGGCGGTGCTCGCTGCCCCGCACCATCTCCAGCGCCATCCGGCCGCGCTGGCCCAGCCAGACGTGGCCCGCCAGATCCTCCGGTACCGCCGGCGTGCCTCGCTCACGCAGATAACGCGGGCTCGCGCAGACGACCCAGTCGACCCGCGCGAGCTGCCGCGCGACGGTGTTGGGGCCCGGCTGGTCGCTCAGCCGCAGCGCGACGTCGATGCCCTCGCCGATCAGGTCGTTGACGTTGGTCTTCAAGGTCACGCGCAGATTCACTTCCGGGTAGCGGCTGCAGAACGCGGCCAGCAGCGGCGCGAGGAACTCGCGCCCCAGCATCGGCGGGCAGCTCAGGCTCAACGGGCCGCGCACCGACGAACGCAGGTTCAGCAGTGCCTTCTGGGCGTTCTGCACCTCGGCATCGATCACCGCGCAGCGCTCGTAGAACAGCGCGCCGGTCTCGGTCAGCTCCATCCGCCGCGTCGTGCGCCTGAGAAGCTGCGCGCCGACCTCGCGCTCCAGATTGCGGATCCGGCGGCTGACGTTCGAGCGATCGATGCCCAGACGCCGCGCGGCATTGACGAAACTGCCGGCATCGACGACGGCGGCGAAGAACATGAAACTGTTGACGTCCAGAAGCGCCTCCGGGCCGGCCGCCGATTGATGCGCCGAGCGCACCAAAGAATTGCACCGGTGCAGTCTTGCATGCGGCGCGGGCGGGTGCAACCATCGGGGACTCCCCGCGCATCAATCGGGGACGAATCTCGCCAAAGAACGCTGCGAGTCGCTGCGAATAGACATGAACACGCCGGCACGGCCGGCGGCACGGAGGAGACCCTGGATGTTCAAACCGAGACACCTGATCGCGCTGGCGGCGCTGTCGCTGTGCGCCGCAACGGCTTCCGCCCAGTATCCGGCCAAGCCGGTCAGCCTGGTGGTGCCGTTCCCGGCGGGCTCCACCACCGACACCATCGCGCGCGTGCTGGCGCAGCATGTGTCGAACTCGCTCGGCGGGCAGGTGATCGTCGAGAACCGCCCCGGCGCCGAAGGCCAGCTCGCCGCGCAGGAGGTCCAGAAGGCGCCGCCCGACGGCTACAAGCTCACGCTGGCCACCTCGGGCAACCTGTCGGTGCTGCCGGCGCTGCGCAAGTCGCCGCCGTATGACGTGGTCGCCGACTTCACGCCGATCGCCGACATCGGCCGCTATGCGTTCTTCTTCTACGTGCATCCGTCGGTGCCGGCCCGGACCTTCGCCGAGTTCATCGAGCATGCGAAGGCGAACCAGGGCAAGCTCAGCTACGCGACCGGCAACAACACCGGCGTGCTGACGATGGGCCAGGTGAAGGCGCAGTTCGGCCTGGACATGACGCAGGTGCCGTACAAGGGCGAGCCGCCGGCGATGGTGGACCTGGTGGCCGGGCGGGTGCAGGCGATGATCGGCACCTCGATCGGCATTCCGTACCTGCGCGAGAACAAGCTGCGGATGCTGGTGCAGCTCCTGCCCCGGCGCAGCCCGCTGGTGCCTGACGTGCCGGTGCTGAACGAGATCGGCCTGAAGGATCTGCCGGTGCAGATGTGGGCGGCGGTGGTCGGCCCGGCCGGCATGCCGCGCGACGTGGTCGACAAGCTGAACAAGGCGTTCAACGATGCGCAGGCCCATCCTGAAGTGCAGTCGAGGATGGAACAGATCGGCTTCGCGCTGTCGCCATCGACGCCGCAGGCGCTGGGCACGCTGATCCGCGAGCAGGCCAGGGCGTATCAGGAACTGACGCGGATCATCGGCATGACGCCGGAATGAATGCAAGCACCCTCCCAAGGAGAAGACGATGCTCGAGAAAGACCTGCTGAAAGGCCAACGCATCCTGATCACCGGTGGCGGCACCGGGCTCGGCCGGGTGATGGGCGAACGGATGCTGCAGCTCGGCGCCGACCTGGTCATCTGCGGGCGCCGCAAGCCGGTGCTCGACGACGCCGCCGGCGAGATGATGCAGGCGCATGGCGGATCGGTGACCGCGATGGCCTGCGACCTGCGCGATGCGGACGCCGTCGACGCGATGGTCGGCGAGATCTTCCGCACCGCGCCGCTGACCGGCCTCGTCAACAACGCCGCCGGCAACTTCATCAGCCGCACCCAGGACCTGTCGCCGCGCGGTTTCGACGCGGTCGCCAACACCGTGATGCACGGCACCTTCTACGTGACCCATGCGGTCGGCAAGCGCTGGATCGACCAGGGCCTGAAGGGCAGCGTGCTGTCGATCATCGTCACCTGGGTCTGGACCGGCTCGCCGTTCGTCGTGCCCTCGGCGATGTCCAAGGCCGGCATCGACGTGATGACCAAGTCGCTGGCCGTCGAATGGGGACGCTACGGCATCCGGCTGAACGCGATCGCACCCGGGATCTTCCCGACCGAGGGCGCGACCGCGCGACTGCGGCCGAAGGAGGAAAGCCACACCGCCGAGACCACCTCGAACCCGATGCGCCGGCTCGGCCAGATGCCCGAGCTGGCGAACCTGGCCGCCTTCCTGATCGCGCCCGGCTGCGAATGGCTGACCGGCCAGACGATCGCGATCGACGGCGCGAACTGGCTCGCCAACGGCGCGTACTTCACGCAGTACATGGACTGGCCGGCCGAGCGCTGGGCGGCCGAACGCGAACGCATCAAGGCGGGCAACGCGCGCGACAAGGCGCTGCGCACGACCAGGCCCGCCGATCCGGCATGACCGCGACCCTGCGTTTCGGCGACGACACGCTGTCGCCCGACCGGTTGCTGCCGCGGGTGCGCAGGGTCGCCGGCGGCCTGCTGGCCCTGGGCGTGCGCGACGAGGACGTGGTCGCGCTGGTGCTGCGCAACGAGCCGGCCGCGATCGAGATCACGCTGGCCTGCAACCTGATCGGCGCCTATCACTGCCCGATCAACTTCCATTTCCGCGAGCAGGAGCTCGGCTACATCCTGGCCGACAGCGGCGCGACGGTGCTGTTCATCCATGCCGACCTGCTGCCGGCGCTGGCGGGCGCGATCCCGTCGGCCTGCCGGGTGGTCCGCGTCGAGCCGTCGGCGTTGACGCGGGCCGCGCACCGACTGCCGCCGCGAGCGGCTGCCGATGGGGCCGGGGGGGCCGGGGGGGCCGATGGGGCCGACACCGTCGCAACGACCCGCAACGCCGATGCGGCGGCCGACGCCATCGACCCAGACGACGCGCGGCAACCCGGCAGCATCCGCGCCGCCTCGCCGCCCGAATACGAATACGAAGCCTGGCTCGGCGCCCAGACCCCCTACGACGGCCCGCCGCACGTCGCGCCGGGCCGCTTCGCCTACACCTCCGGCACCACCGGCCGCCCCAAAGGCGTCAGACGGCTGCGCGAAACGCTGCACCCCGAGCAGCCCCGTCTGCTGGCCGAGGTGGCGCGCGCCAGCTTCGGCTTCGAACCCGGCGCCCGGGTGCTGCTGCCGGCGCCGCTCTACCACGGCGCGCCGAACCTCTATGCGATCCAGGCGATGCAGCTCGCCGAGCGGCTGGTGCTGCTGCCGCGCTTCGACGCCGGAGCCACGCTGCGCACGATCGAATCGGAACGGATCACCCATGCCTATCTGGTGCCGACGATGTGCGTGCGGCTGCTGGCGCTGCCCGAGGCGGTGCGCCGCCGCCACGACCTGTCGTCGCTGCGCTTCGTCACCGCCACCGGCTCGCCGTTCGCGCCCGACGTCAAGCGCGCGATGATCGGCTGGCTCGGGCCGGTGATCCGCGAGGCCTATGCCTCCAGCGAGCTCGGCGTCACCACGCTGATCGACGCGCACGAATGGCTGGCGCGGCCCGGATCGGTCGGGCGGCCGCTCGGCCAGGCGCAGGTGCGCATCGTCGACGACGAGGGCCGCGAACTGCCGGCCGGGCGGATCGGCAACATCCACGCGCGACAGCCCGCCTATGCGGACTTCACCTATCACCGGCTGCCCGACGCCAGGCGCGCGATCGACCACGGCGGACTCGCCTGCGTCGGCGACATCGGCTATCTCGATGCCGACGGCTACCTCTACATCTGCGACCGCAAGAGCGACATGGTGATCTCCGGCGGCGTCAACATCTATCCGGCCGAGATCGAAGCCGCGCTCGCGACGATGCCCGGCGTCGCCGACAGCGTGGCATTCGGCGTGCCGGATGCCGAGTACGGAGAAACGGTGTTGGCCATCGTGCAGCCCGAGCCCGAAGCGGCGCTGGACGAAGCCACGGTGCTGAACTGGCTCCGATCCCGCATCGCCGCCTACAAGCTGCCCCGCCGGATCGAGTTCACCCCGCGGCTGCCGCGCGAGGACAGCGGCAAGGTGATGAAGCGCCACCTGCGCGATCCGTACTGGAAGAAGGCCGGGCGGCGGATCTGAGGCCCGCCCCGGAGAAAACGACCTTAAGCCCACTGCCGCGAGATGAAGCTGGTGCTGGCCAGCAGCACCTGCACGCATTCCACCAGATTGTTCTCCATCCGATGCCGTGGCCCGGCGATCGCGATGGCGAGCGTTTCGCTGCTCACCGCTAGAAAGGCGGACACCGCCCACACGTCGGGCACGTTCTCGCCGCGCGTGACGAAGTAGCCGCGGCGCCGGCTTTCCAGGATGTCGTCGATCAACGCCTGCGCGTCGGTCAGCGTGCTGCCGGTGACCGCGGGCAGCGGCCGGCCGGCGATCTGCGCGCGCATCTCGGTCTCTTTCAGGCTGCCCAGCAATGCCTTGCCGATGGCACTGGAGTGCAGCGGCTTGAATTCGCCGGGCCGGGCCGAGTAGCGGATGGCGTGCGGGCCTTCCACGACCTGCAGGTAGATCACGGCGTCGCCCTGGCGCTTGCCCAGGATCACCGTTTCGCGCGACACGTTGCGCAGCCGCTCCAGCATCGGCAGCAGGCGCTCGGCGAACGGATCCTTCTCGTGGATGTCGCGCGCGATGTCGTGGAAGCGGCGCGTGGGATACAGCGCGCGCGGCCGCGCCAGCGAGTAGAGATAGCCGCGCGCGGTCAGCGTCGCGACGATCGCGTGGCAACTGCTCTTCGGGATCCCGGTGGCTTCGGCCAGGTCGGTCAGCGACAGCGGCTTCTGCACCTTGTGGAACGCTTCGAAGATGTCGAGCACGCGTTCGACCGCGGTCACGGCGACGCCGTTCGCGGACGGTCTGGCCGCCAACCCCGGCTCAGCCGATGGCCCTTCTCGTTCGATATTTCGAACATCTCGTTCGGTATTCACTGCTGAAGATCCTCTTTCCGATAGATTGTTCGAAATATCGAACTCCAGTTCTGTACGAAGAACGACGGGTGAATCTAGCATCCCGTCCATGCAAGCACCAGATGCCCTCACCGAAGATCCGCCGGCCCATATCAGGATCGAAGCGCGCCCGAACGGCGCGGTCTGGATCACCGTCGACCGCGCAGCCAGGCACAACGCCCTGGCCCGGCCGGTGCTGGCCGAGCTCGCGGCCGCCGTCGCGGCGGCCGGGGCGCGCGACGACGTCCGTTATCTGGTGGTGACCGGCGCCGGCGAGCGCTATTTCGCCGCGGGCGGCGATCTGCGCGATCTGGCCGACGTGCGTGACGAAGCGGAGGTCGCCGCGATGACGGAGCAGGCCGGCGCGGCGCTCGACGCGATCCGTCGCTGCCCGGTGCCGGTGCTCGCCTGCCTGAACGGCGATGCGATAGGAGGCGGCGCGGAACTGGCGCTGGCCTGTGACATGCGGCTGCAGGCCGCGCACGCGCGCATCGGCTACATCCAGGCCAGGCTGGCGATCACCTCGGCCTGGGGCGGCGGGCCCGATCTGTTCCGGCTGATCGGCCCGGCGCGGGCGATGCGCATGATGAGCCGCAGCGAGCTGATCGATGCCGAACAGGCGCTCGCCTGGGGTCTGGCCGACGCGGTGATCCGCGACGGCCCGCAGGGAGAGGACATCGCCGCCTTCACCAGCCCGCTGGACCACTGCGCGCCCCAGGTGCTGCGCGGCATCAAGGCGCAGGCCATCGCCGCCCGCCGGGGGCTGGACTGGGCCGGGCATCGCGCGGTGGAACGGCAGCACCTCATGCGCACCTGGCTGCACGACGACCACTGGGCAGCCGCCGACAAGCTCCTGAGCAAGGGTTCCCGATGAACGCAAGAGACTCGCACCCCGCCCCCGTGCCGCCCGATCCCGAACTGGGCCGGATCAGCCGCAGCGGCATCGCCGTGCCGATCAGCGTCGATGCCGGCGCGGTGGATCCGCGGCGCGTCGGCAGACCCGGTGAGTATCCGTTCACGCGCGGCATCTTCGCCGACGGCTATCAGGGCCGGCTGTGGACGATCCGCCAGTACTCGGGCTTCGGCACCGCCGAGGAGTCGAACGAGCGGTACAAGTTCCTGTTGGCGCAGGGCCAGACCGGGCTGTCGGTGGCGCTGGACCT
>OEIU01001858.1_pt1 | contig 12348 bp, 14 predicted proteins | sample 1539221 | NCBI WGS metagenome assembly OEIU01 (sample SAMN03792071, study PRJEB22550) | activated sludge metagenome | feature: wastewater treatment plant; material: activated sludge; isolation source: Wastewater treatment plant of a petroleum refinery complex | place: Argentina: Zarate | collected... | reverse complement strand
CCAGGCCGAGATCGGCTTGCCGGTCCTGGCCCTGGTGGCCATTCGCATCGGCGCTATCAGCCCCAGGGTCACGGACAGCCACAGCGGCAGGCGCGAAAGGTGCGCGGCGATGGCCGTCAGTGCGGTCAGCGCAAGAAGGTTGAACTGGCGGTTGCTAAGGCGCATCGGGTAGCAGGGCGAGGGCCTGCAGGCACCGGTGTCGATGGTGCTTGCCCAGCCCCGGACCGACCTGCTGGCCGGGGACGTCGAGGCAATAGCTCAGCATGGATGCCTCGGCCGCCATCACCCAGGCGGTCAGGCGGCTGATCCGGGCTTCATGGTCGAGGCCGCCGATCGCTGCATAGGAGAGCAGGCGACAGTCGTCCACCTGATCCTCGCTCTCGCGGACGAGCAGGCCATCATGGCGCGCCGAGGCTTTCCAGGCGATGCGCCGTTGCGGATCGCCGCTGCGGTATTCGCGCAGGCCCGAGTATTCGTCGCCGTCGCCCGCCGCAAGTCGTTCGCCCGGTTGGCCGGGGCCGCGCGGAAGCGGCGGTGGATTCTCCTCGGCACGCGGATAGACCAGGATCGACAGCTCCGGATGGATCCAGCTCCAGACCACGAAAAGCCCCAGCGGCTGTTCGGTCCAGAGCTTCATGCGGCCGGGCCGCAGCCAGCCGCGGCGCTGGGCGGGCAGGCTCACCTGCAGCCGACGGGCATCACCGCTGGCAATGGCGAATGCGAACTTCCCGCCGCCCAGTTCCAGATGCAGGCTCGCTCGCGGGCGCGGCGAAGGGGCAAAGACGAGTTCGAGCTCCAGTGGAGCATCGGCGTGGCATTCACCGGCACTGACCGAGGTCAGTTCGAGTCCGGCCAGGGCGCGGAATCCGGCAAACAGGCTCATCCATGCCGCGGCGCCAAGGATGCAGGTCAGCAGCAGGGCCGGATTGTTGCCGTAGTTCAGCGCGCCGAGTTGCATGACCAGCAGCAGGACCGCGAAGCCGAGGCCGAAAAATGTCGGCAGCACGTAGATGCGTCGCCGGTGCAGGCGTACCGGAAGGTTTTCAGGCGCGCGCAGGCGGGTCAGGGCCGGCAGGCGCCGTTCGGCCATGGCGAGCAGGCGCTGGGCCGGTGAAAGTGCGGCGGGCCCCGGCGTGCTCATCGCACCGGCGTGTTCTCGAGCAGGCTGGCCACCAGCATTGCACGGCTGGAGCGTGCGCCCGAGCCCAGGCTCAGGCGATGCGCCGCGATATAGGGAAAAACCGCCTGGACGTCTTCGGGAACCGCATAGTTGCGCCCGCCAAGCAGCGCATGCGCGCGGGCCGCGGCGAGGATGGCCAGGCCGGCGCGCGGGGAAAGGCCGATCCGTATCTCGGCCTGGCGGCGGCTGGCCTCGAGCAGATGCTGGACATAGGCGATCAGGGCCGAACTGGCGACGACCGATGCGGTCGCGTTGCGCAGGGCGAGGATCTGCTTGGCCGCCAGGCATGGGGCAAGGCTCTCCAGCAACTTGCGCCGATCCGTCGACCCGAGCATCGCACGTTCCGACTCCGCGTCCGGATAGCCAAGGCTCATGCGCAGCATGAACCGGTCCAGTTGGGAATCCGGCAACGGGTAGGTGCCGGCGAAATCGACCGGATTCTGGGTGGCCACGACGAAGAACGGCGAGGGCAAAGGATGCGTGCGGCCGTCGATGGTGACCTGGCCTTCGGCCATGGCTTCGAGCAGCGCGCTTTGCGTCTTCGGCGTGGCCCGGTTGATCTCGTCGGCGAGCAGGAGCTGGGAGAACACCGGTCCGGGGTGGAACTTGAACGTGCCCGGATCGCGTTCGTAGACACTGACGCCGACGATGTCCGAGGGCAGCAGGTCGCTGGTGAACTGGACGCGCTGGAAATCGAGGCCGAGCGTGATCGCCAGAGCGTGGGCGAGGGTGGTCTTGCCGACGCCGGGCAGGTCCTCGATGAGCAGGTGCCCGCCGGCGAGCAGGCAGACGAAGGCCAGGCGCACCTCCTGTTTCTTGCCGAGCAGGATGCCGTTGACCTGGACGATGCTGCGCGCAAGCGCATCACGGAGGTCCGCCGGAACGAGCCCTGGGTCGATCGTCGTGGCAGGGCGGGATTCGGGCATGGGATACCGGTGCGTGGGAGACGGGGAACTTGCGCGGCGGAAAATCCGCTGCGCCCCAGTGTAGCGGCGGCCGCTTGCGACTTGCGAGCGGCAGCGGCGATCAGTCCGGTCGACGGTCGTCATTCGCGGACAGGCGTCGACCGCGGGCGCTTGCGCCGCACGGCCGACGGCCGGCTCCGGGGATGCGGCCTAGGGAATGACGACTCCGGCCTGGCGCAACAGGCTGCACAGGCGAATGAGCGGCAGGCCGATCAGGGCCGTCGGATCATCGCTTTCGATGCGTTCGAAGAGCGCCACGCCGAGACGCTCCACCTTGAAGCTGCCGGCGCAGTCGAGCGGGTTGTCCCTGTCCAGGTAGCGGCGGATTTCGGCCTCGCCGAGTGCGCGGAATTCCACGCGGGTCAGGTCGCAGGCACCGTGCACGACGCGCTCGCGGCCGCGCCCATCGGCCAGACAGACTGCGGTATGGAACAGCACCTGCTTGCCCGAACAGGCAGCCAGTTGCGCATGCGCCCGCGCCCGCGTGCCCGGCTTGCCGATGGCCTGTCCGTCGAGCTCGGCGACCTGGTCCGAACCGATGACCAATGCCCCGGGATGGGCGTCCGCGCCCGCCTGGGCCTTCGCGGCGGCCAGTCGGACGGCCGTTGCCGCTGGCGCCTCGCCGTCGAACGCACCCTCGTCGACGGACACTGCAGCGCAGGCAAAAATCGGCACGACCCTGGCCAGCAACTCGGCCCGGTAGGCTGAAGTCGAGGCGAGCACGATGAGCGGGGCAGGGTTGTTCATGCGGCCGGATTGGCCAGATCGGCACCGGCTTCGGCCAGCTCCCTGCGCACCTGTTCGAGCCGCTCGAGCTGGGTAGCCAGTTTCTGCCGCGAGTGGACCAGGGCCGATGTGGCCTTGCGCAACTCCTCGAGTGAGGCATCCGCGCCATGCTGCTTGAGCCAGAGCCGGTGCTGCAGAAGGTCATGCAGGGCGGCCTGGACTTCCGGCTCGGCGGTCAGGGTGGCGCGCGCCGAAAGACTGATGGCCGGCGGCAAGTGGCTGACCAGGGCCGGAATTTCCCGCAGGCGGGCCCGGCATTCCTGCAGCTCGCTTTCGAGCGCGTCGGCATGGTCGAGTACGCCGCGAAGTTCGCGCGTGCGCGCTCCGAGACGACGCTCACGCAGGTAAATGGCGACCGGCAGCGGCGCCAGCAGCAGGGCAGCGAACAGCAGGTAGTACAGCAAAAGGCGGGTCTCCGTGAAAGCTTCCAGTCTGCCGGTTGCCGGCGGTGGCAGCAATTATTCCGGAAAGGCGCTAAAATTGCGGTTCGAGTCAATCGCTTGCGGCGATTTTCGATTTGACATTGAGGAATGTCGCACCTACCATCGCGCGCCCATGCCAGACACCTTGCCAGACAGTCTCGATCCTTGGCGCATGGTGCAGGGGCGGCGCGTGTTCGAAGGATCCTTGCCGCTGGGACAGTTGCAGCGTCTTCTCGGCTTGCTCGAATCGGCCGAGGGCGAAGCTGCCTACAGGATAGAATTCGGCATCGATGACTATGATATCGGCTATGTCGACATCACCGTCGATGCCGGCTTGCCGCTGGTCTGTCAGCGCACGATGTCGGTCTACGTGCAGCCGGTCAGGATCGACCAGCGCCTCGGCCTGATCCGGGACGAATCGGAAGAGGCCGCGTTGCCGGAAGGCTACGAGCCGTTGCTGGTTTCCGACGGGCAGGTGAGCCTGAAGGATGTCATCGAGGATGAGTTGATCCTCGCCGTGCCGCTGGTCGCACTGAGTCCGGGTGCGCCGCTGGAGAGGGTCCCGGTCACCGCCGGGCCTGATCCGGATTCCGGCGAGCCGTCGAATCCGTTCGCCGCGCTCGGACAGTTGAAGAAGTCGCAACACTGAACAGATTGGGCGTCGGCCAGGTGGCCGGGCCGCGATATCCACCGATTCATTTCATTTACGCTTGCACGCAAGCTCGGTTTCATCTGGAGAGTTGTCATGGCAGTCGCCAAAAGTCGAAAATCCCCGTCCCGCCGCGGCATGCGCCGTGCACACGATGCCCTCACTGCAAAGCAGCTGTCCACCGACCCGACATCGGGTGAAGTGCATCTGCGCCATCACGTGACCAAGGATGGCTACTATCGCGGCAAGAAGGTGATCGAAAGCAAGGCGCCGGTCGCCGAGGCGGACTGATCCTGCGCGGCTGACGTGCCAAAGCGGCGGATACCGGCAACATGGTGTCCGCCGTTTCCTTTTGTTCGGGAGAACGGGCCCTGTTGTATTCACGCATTGCGGGAACCGGCAGCTATCTGCCGGAGAAGATCGTCACCAACAAGGATCTCGAGCAGTTTGTCGAGACCAGTGACGAATGGATACGCACGCGCACTGGAATCCGCGAGCGGCGCAAGGCTGCCGACGGCGAGACGACCGGTGACCTGGCTTTCCACGCGGCAACACGGGCGCTCGAGGCTGCCGGCGTAGAGGCCGCCGAGATCGATCTGATCGTGCTCGGCACGACCACGCCCGATATCATCTTTCCGTCCACCGCCTGCCTGCTCCAGCACCGCCTGGGGGCCAATGGATGCGCGGCGTTCGACGTCAATGCGGCCTGCTCCGGGTTCGTTTACGCGCTCGGCGTGGCCAACGCGTTCATCCGCAGCGGCCAGTCGAAGAAGGCGCTCGTGGTCGGCGCCGAGACGCTGACCCGAATGCTCGACTGGAACGACCGCGGCACCTGTGTCCTGTTCGGGGACGGCGCCGGGGCCGTGGTGCTCGAGGCGGCCGAAGAGCCGGGCATCTATACGACCAAACTGCATGCCGACGGGGGTTACAAGCATCTGCTGTACAACCCGGTCGGCGTGTCCGCCGGCTTCCGCGACGACGAACCGAACCACGGCATCCGCGTGATGATGACCGGCAACGAAGTATTCAAGGTAGCCGTCAAGACTCTCGACCGCATCGTCGGCGAAACGCTGGAAGCGGCCGGCATGGACGAATCCCAGGTCGACTGGCTGATTCCCCACCAGGCCAACCTGCGCATCATCGAGGCCACTGCAAAGCGGCTCAAGTTGCCGATGGAGCGGGTCATCGTGACCGTCGACCGGCACGGCAATACCTCGTCCGGCTCGGTGCCCCTGGCCCTCGACGAGGCGGTGCGGTCGGGCAAGGTCAAGCGTGGCCAGAACGTCCTGCTGGAAGCCTTTGGCGGCGGATTCACCTGGGCTTCCGCTTTGCTTCGCTACTGATCCGGGAGTCGATGCGATGAATTCCACAGCCTTCCTGTTCCCGGGACAAGGTTCGCAGAGCGTCGGCATGCTCGCCGCGCTGTCCGAGCAGCACGAAATCGTGCGCAAGACCTTCGTCGAGGCCTCCGAAGGGGCTGGCGCCGACCTCTGGGCGCTCTCCCAGGGCGGTCCCGAGGAGATGCTCAATCGCACCGAATACACGCAGCCGGCCCTGCTTGCCGCGGGTATCGCGGTCTGGCGCATCTGGCAGCTCGCCGGTGGGGCGACTCCGGCGAGGCTGGCCGGACACAGCCTCGGCGAATACACCGCCCTCGTCGCCGCGGGTTCCCTTGCGCTGGGCGATGCCGCGCACCTGGTGCGCATCCGTGGCCAGGCCATGCAGGCCGCGGCGCCGGCAGGCGTCGGCGCCATGGCGGCCGTGATCGGTGCCGACGAGGCGCTGGTCGAATCGATCTGCCGCGAGGTTTCCGGGGATCACGTGGTCGTGCCGGCGAACTACAACTCGCCAGGCCAGATCGTCATCGGCGGACATGTTGCTGCGGTCGATGCCGCGGTTGCGAAACTCGGCGAACAGGGCGTGCGCAAGGTGGTCAAGCTGGCGGTCAGCGTGCCCTCGCACACGCCGCTGATGCGCGAGGCAGCCAACCGCCTGGAAGAAGCCATGCGTGCCTATGAATGGCGCGAACCGGTGATCTCCATCGTGCAGAATGTCGATGCTCGCGTGCATGCCACGGTTGCGGACATTCGTGATGCGCTGGTGCGCCAGCTGTATTTGCCGGTGCGCTGGACCGAGTGCGTGCAGAACCTGGTCGCCAGCGGCGTGACGCGTGCCGCCGAATGCGGTCCCGGCAAGGTGCTCAGCGGGCTGGTTCGCCGCATCGACAAGAACATCGACATGCGTGCCCTCGGCACGCCCGCCGATCTCGAAGCCGCACGCGAAGCCTGGGCCTGAACCGGGCCCGTTCGCTTCAAGACCTGTACAAGGAAATCCGGATGAATGCATCGCTGCAAGGTGAAGTCGCGCTGGTGACCGGCGCAAGCCGCGGTATCGGCGCCGCGATAGCGGAAACACTGGCTGCGGCCGGCGCCACCGTGATCGGCACGGCGACCAGCGAAAGCGGCGCGCGCGCCATCGGCGAACGATTGGCCGGGCAGGGCGGCGCCGGACGCGTGCTCGACGTCAGCGACAGTGCCGCCGTCGAGGCCGTGATCGCCTCCATCGGCGAGGAATTCGGCGCGATTTCCGTGCTGGTCAACAATGCCGGCATCACGCGCGACCAGTTGCTGTTGCGCATGAAGGAAGAAGACTGGCAGGCCATCCTCGACACCAACCTCAGTTCGGTGTTTCGCACCTCGAAGGCTGTGCTGCGCGGAATGATGAAGGCGCGCAAGGGCCGCATCATCAGCATCGCCTCGGTGATCGGCGCGATCGGCAATGCCGGTCAGTCCAACTATGCGGCCGCCAAGGCCGGCATCATCGCTTTCTCCAAATCGCTGGCGCGCGAGATCGGATCACGTGGAGTGACCGTCAATGTCGTTGCGCCGGGATTCATCGATACCGACATGACCCGCGCCTTGCCCGAGGAACAGCGCAGTGCACTGCTCGGGCAGATCGCCCTGCAGCGTTTCGGCCAGCCGCAGGACATCGCCGAGGCCGTCGCTTTCCTGGCTTCGCCAGCGGCTGCCTACATCACCGGCGAAACCCTGCATGTCAATGGCGGTATGCACATGGCCTGAGTCGGTATCGGCCTGAACGGGCACGCATTCCCGTGCCCTGATCCATTACAATCCACGGCCAGATCGCCAATACACACGGCAATTCGCATCCCTGGCTGCAAGAAGCCAATGAAGGCAGTTGCCGGCTGGCGGTAGCGGGTGCCGACACGTTCCACTACAATTCGCGGCGCTTCGCAGCAACCATCCCTGCGCGGCGGAAGCCGGATGCGACACCCTGGCAGCCGGCAGTCCGCAATCCGAATCACGATTAGAGATCCCATCGGGAGACAACACACTCATGAGCACTATCGAAGAACGCGTCAAGAAAATCGTCGTCGAGCAGTTGGGCGTAAAGGAAGACGAAGTCACGCCAAATGCGTCGTTTGTCGACGATCTGGGCGCCGATTCGCTCGACACCGTCGAGTTGGTGATGGCTCTCGAAGAGGAATTCGAATGCGAAATTCCGGACGAGGATGCCGAGAAGATCACGACCGTCCAGCAGGCGGTCGACTACGTCAAGGCGCACGTCAAGTCCTGATGCGCCTGAACCGGGACGCCTGCGTTCCGGCCTTGATCCTTCAGATCGAACGCGAGCGTCAGCTTCGATTTTCGGCGGCAGTGATCCACACCCGATCCGGGTACATCAGTTCTGCCAAGCTGCGCCCTCGAGGCGCAGCTTTCATTTTGAGGACAGGCAACGCTACGCCGGCGTATGTTGGCAATGGCGTTCCCCGCATTTCGGAAACACGAGCATGAGCAAGCGTCGCGTCGTCGTTACTGGTCTAGGTATCGTCAGCCCCGTCGGCAACGACCTGGCCACCGCCTGGGGCAATATCACCGCGGGCCGCAGCGGTATCGGCGCGATCAGCAATTTCGACGCCAGCGCGTTTCCAACCCGCATTGCCGGCGAAGTCAGGGATTTCGATCCGACGACATGGATTGCGCCGAAAGACGTCAAGAAGATGGACTTCTTCATCCACTACGGCGTCGCCGCAGGGCTCATGGCCCTGCAGGACGCGGGGCTCGAGATCACCGAAGCGAATGCCGAGCGGACCGGTGCCCTGATCGGCTCGGGCATCGGCGGCATCGCGGGCATCGAGAAGACCACGGTTGCCTGGCACGAAGGCGGCCCACGCAAGATCTCCCCGTTCTACGTGCCGTCGACGATCATCAACATGGTAGCCGGCCATCTGTCGATCATGACCGGCATCAAGGGGCCCAATTTCTCGGCGGTGTCGGCCTGCGCGGCGTCCAACCACAGCATCGGCATGGCAATGCGCCTGATCCAGTACGGCGATGCCGACATCATGATCGCCGGCGGCGCCGAATACGCGACGGTGCCCACCGCTGTCGGCGGGTTCTGCTCGATGAAGGCGATGTCGACGCGCAACGACGATCCGCAGCGGGCCAACCGGCCGTGGGACAAGGATCGCGATGGCTTCGTCCTCGGCGATGGCGCCGGCATCCTCGTGCTCGAAGAATACGAATCGGCCAGGGCACGTGGCGCGCGCATCTATTGCGAGCTGGCCGGAAGCGGCAGCAGCAGCGATGCCTTCCACATGACCGCGCCGAGTGAAAACGGCGAGGGCCCGGCGCGTTGCATGGCTGCCGCGATGAACGATGCCGGCATCAACCCGGGCGACGTCGACTATCTCAATGCGCACGGCACCTCGACGCCGCTTGGCGATCTCGCCGAGACCCTCGCGCTGAAGCGTGCACTTGGCGATCATGCCTACAAGACCATGGTCAGCTCGACGAAGTCGATGACCGGCCACCTGCTTGGCGCGGCGGGCGGCGTGGAAGCGATATTCACCATCCTTGCACTCCACCATGGCGTGATCCCGCCGACGATCAACCTCGATGAACCGGGTGAAGGCTGCGATCTGGATTATGTCCCCAATGTCGCACGCGAGAAGCGGATAACGACGGCGGTTTCCAATGGATTCGGATTCGGCGGCACCAACGGTACCCTGGTATTCCGCCGGATCTGAGCCCAGCCCAGCGCGCGGAACCGACGTGCCGCAAGAACCCGAGCTCGAATCCAGGACCCTGGCAGGCCGTCGCGACCTGCTGGCGCTTGCCGCTGCGCGACCGGATCGTTATCCGGGCTTGCTCGAGAGCGCAGCGGACGGAACGGCGCAGGCGCGCTACGACATGTTGCTGGCCTTTCCGCAATCGACCCTGCAGCTCGATGCTGACGGCCGTGTGCGCAATGGCGAAGGTGTCGAGCTGCCCGGGACATTTCTTGATGCTTTCGACGCTGCCTGGCAGGCGTGCGCACGCGCGCGCACGGCGCCGGACGGCCTTCCTTTCCACGGTGGCTGGCTGCTCTACCTCGGCTACGAACTGGCCGGGGAGGTCGAGCCGCGCCTGGATCTGCGCATGGGCGGGCACGGACTTCCCGTGGCCATGGCATGGCGCTGCCCGGCTGGCGTGATCGTCGATCATGTCGCGGACAGGACGCATCTCTTCGCCGAAGCGGGCCATGCGCACTTGCTGGCCGAGCTGGAAAGCGACCTTGCCGCTGCGAAGCTGCCGTCGGAACCGGCGATTCCAGCGGTGCAAGTCCGGGAAGATGATCCGCACGGGTTTCTGGAGGGGGTGGAACGCACCCGGGAATACTTGCGGGCCGGCGACGTATTCCAGGTGAACCTGTCGCGCGAGTGGCGATTGTCGCTGGACGCGCCGGTCGCTCCGGCTGTCATCTATGCCTCGCTTCGCAGATCGAATCCCGCGCCCTTCTCGGGCCTGCTGCAATGGCGAGACTGGGCGATCGCCAGTTCCTCGCCGGAGCGGCTGGTGCAGACCTGCGGAAATGTCGTGCAGACCCGGCCGATCGCCGGCACCCGGCCGCGCATCGAAGGCGATGATGCGGCCGCCCGCATCCGCGAGCTCGTCGGCCATCCCAAGGAACGGGCGGAACACGTCATGCTGATCGACCTCGAGCGCAACGACCTGGGTCGCATCTGCGTGCCCGGCAGCATCGAGGTCGACGAGCTGATGGTGGTCGAAAGCTATGCGCATGTGCACCATATCGTGTCGAACGTGCGCGGCCGCCTGCGCGGCGGAACCACGCCGGGACAGACCATCCGCGCGGTCTTTCCCGGCGGGACGATCACCGGCTGCCCCAAGGTCCGCTGCATGGAGATCATCGCCGAACTGGAGCAGGCACCGCGTGGCTGCTATACGGGGGCATTCGGCTATGTCGACAACAACGGTGACCTCGATCTGAACATCCTCATCCGCACGCTGGAGATCATCGGTGACCAGGTCAGCCTGCGCGCAGGGGCGGGCATCGTGATCGACTCGAACGCCGAGGCCGAACTCGCCGAAACGCGGGCCAAGGCGCTCGGATTGCTGCGTGCGTTCGGTGCCGGCTGATGGACCCGGCGAGACCGAACCGGCCCGACAATCCTGCTAGGCTTCCACGATGAATCCGGATCCGCACAGTCCAATGAATGCCCCGCAAGGACAGCGCGGTCGCGTGCGCCGGGTACTGCTGCTGGGCATGATCCTGATGGGCGCCGTTGCTGTCCTGGCCACGCTGGCCTGGCGCGACTATCGGCAGTTCGCGACCGCGCCCATGCAACTGCACGAGACCAGGATCATCGACTTTCCGCGTGGCACGTCGTTCAAGGAAATCGTCCGCCAGTTGCGCCGGGAGAACGTGTCCAGCGGCTCCCCGTTCTACTGGAACCTTCTATCCCGGCAAATGAAGGTTGCCTCGCGGCTGCAGGCCGGGGAATACGAATTGCAGCCCGGCCTGACGCCGCGCGGGCTGATCGAGATGATGGCTGCCGGCAGGGTCCTGCAGCACCACTTCACGATCGTCGACGGATGGACCTTCCGCCAATTGCGCCTTGCCCTGGCCGGCGAGGGCGGCTTGCAGCAGACCCTGCCCGGGCTCGACGAATCGACGATCGCCGCGCGACTCGACATCGCCGGTGGCAAGCCCGAAGGCTGGTTCCTGCCCGAGACCTATGCCTGGGTCAAGGGAGACAGCGATTTCCTCGTCCTCCAGCGCGCCCATGCCGCCATGCGCAAGGCCCTGGACCGGCTGTGGTCCTCGCGTGATCCTGATGTGCCGTTGCGCAACAGCTATGAGGCCCTGATCCTTGCCTCGATCGTCGAAAAGGAAACCGGCATTGGCGAGGAGCGGGCGCAGATTGCCGGCGTGTTCGCGCGGCGCCTGCGCATCGGAATCCGCCTGCAGACCGATCCGACCGTTGTCTACGGACTCGGCGAGCAGTACGACGGCAATATCCGGCGGATTCATCTCGAGACCGATACGCCCTACAACACCTACACGCGCGCCGGCCTGCCCCCAACCCCGATCGCCTTGCCCGGGCTGCCGGCACTGGAAGCGGCCATGCACCCGGCGGATGGCAATGCCCTGTATTTCGTCGCCCTCGGCGATGGCAGCGGCCGGCACGAGTTTTCGGCGACGCTGGAGGAGCACAATCGCGCGGTGGCGCGCTACCTCATCCGCAGCAGGCAGCCATGAGGGGCCGCCTGATCACGCTCGAGGGCGGCGAGGGCGCCGGCAAGAGCACGGTGCTGGAAGCGCTGCGGCTTCATATCGAATCGCTCGGCATTGCCCTGCGCACCACCCGCGAGCCGGGCGGCACGGCACTGGGCGAAGCGATCCGCAGCATCGTCCTCGATCGCGGGTTTGGCGAAGTCTGTGCGGAAAGCGAACTGCTGCTGATGTTTGCCGCGCGCGCGCAGCTCGTGCGCGAGTTGATCCAGCCAGCCCTGGCCCGTGGCGAGTGGGTGCTGGCCGATCGCTTCACCGATGCCAGCTTCGCCTATCAGGGCGCTGGCCGCGGCCAGCCGGTCGAGCGCATAGAAACGCTGGAGCGCTGGGCGGCCGGGGGCCTGCGACCGGACCTCACGCTGTTGCTCGACCTGCCAGTCGCGGTGGGCCTGGCACGAGCCGGCGAGCGCGGCAATCCGGATCGTATCGAGCACGAACAGGCCGATTTTTTCGACAGGGTTCGCGTGGCCTATCGGTCCCGCGCCGAAGCGGATCCGCGGCGATTCCGGGTCATCGACGCCAGCCGGGACGTGGCCACGGTGAAAGCCGACGCCTGCGCGGCGGTCGACCGCTTCATCAGGGACGGCCGATGACGATCACAAGCCTTCCCCCGTGGCTGGAGGAAACCTGGCGGTCGCTGATGGCGCGGCTCGTGCGCCACCAGATGCCCAACGCCATGCCCGTCTGGGGAGGCAGCGGACTGGGGCAGCGCGGGCTCACCCAGGCGCTGGTTGCCAGGCAGCTGTGGGA
>OEIU01001857.1_pt1 | contig 12355 bp, 10 predicted proteins | sample 1539221 | NCBI WGS metagenome assembly OEIU01 (sample SAMN03792071, study PRJEB22550) | activated sludge metagenome | feature: wastewater treatment plant; material: activated sludge; isolation source: Wastewater treatment plant of a petroleum refinery complex | place: Argentina: Zarate | collected... | reverse complement strand
ATCTCTTAGCCGCATTTCCGGACGCAAAGCCGCTTCACGCTCTTGCTGGAATGGTCTCGCCATATCGTCCAATCCGAAAACTGGCCCAGAAACGCAAAAACCCCGCCGAAGCGGGGTTTCGGGAACAGTATGCGCGCCGGCTCAGATGCCGAGATTGGCGAACTTGTTCTTGAACTTCGACAGGCGGCCGCCGCGATCGACGAGCTGCTGCTGACCGCCGGTCCAGGCCGGATGGGTCGACGGGTCGATGTCGAGGTTCAGCGTGTCGCCTTCCTTGCCGTAGGTCGAGCGCGTCTCGTACTCGGTGCCATTGGTCATGACGACCTTGATGGTGTGGTAGTCAGGATGGATCTTTTCTCTCATGACGAAATTCCTGCATCTGGTGGCGCGCGGCTCGCTCACGCCACCTGCGGCGATGTCACCCACGCTTTCAACTTGAAGGCCGTTCCGTCTGAGGCTACGGCTTCAAAACGGTCGGCTGGGCCTATACATCAGCCGAAATTCGAGCACAAGAGCCGCGCCCCGGACATTTTCGAACGGCGCGGGAATGGTGAGCATGGCCAGAGAGCCGCTTGGACAGATCGACGGCCGTCAAAGGTCGCTCCGCCCGCTGAGCCGGCTGTGGCCCTACGTGCTGCGCTATCGTGCCATGCTGGCCGCGGCGCTGTTCTTCCTGCTGCTTGCGTCGGGTACGACGCTGTCGCTGCCGCTTGCCGTCCGCCGGATGATCGATCATGGCTTCTCGGCGGCGGATTCGGCCTTCATCACCCAGTATTTCTCGATGCTGGTCATGCTTGCCGGCGTTCTCGCCTTCGCCTCCGCCTCCCGCTATTATTTCGTGACCATGATCGGCGAGCGCGTCGTCGCGGATGTGCGGCGCGACGTGTTCGCCCATGTGGTGACGCTCTCCCCGGCCTTCTTCGACGGGTCACACTCCGGCGAGACCGTCTCGCGCGGCTCCGCCGACACGACGCAGATCAAGTCGGCGGTCGGCGTTTCGGTGTCGATCGCGCTGCGCGACACGATCCTTGCCGTCGGCTCGCTCGGCATGATGATCTACACCAGTCCGAAGCTGTCGGCCGTGGCGATCGCGGCCATGCCCGTCATCCTCCTGCCGCTGATCGGCTTCGGCCGCAGCGTGCGCAAGCGCTCCCGCAAGGCGCAGGACATGCTGGCCGGTGCGACGGCCTACGCCAGCGAGCAGATTTCCTCGGTGCGGACCTTGCAGGCCTTCACCAATGAAAGCCTGGTGACGGACCGCTTCGCGCAGTCCGTCGATGCCGCCCTCCAGACGGCTCGCCGGTCGACGCTGGCGCGCACGGTGCTGAACTTCTTCGGCGTCTTCGCCATATTCGGCTCGATCGTCGGCATATTGTGGCTGGGCGCGCAGGATGTGCTCTCCGGGGCCATGTCCGCCGGCACGCTCGGACAATATCTCATCTACGCCGTTATGGCCGCTGGGGCGCTGGGCGCGCTTTCGGAGGTCTGGGCGGAACTGGCGCAGGCGTCGGGCGCGGCCGAACGGCTCACCGAGCTTCTGGCCGAGAAGCCGGCCATAGCGGCGCCCGTAAAGCCGAAAGCGCTGCCCGTTCCGCCGCGCGGCGCAATCGAGTTCCGCGGCGTTTCGTTCTCCTACGAGGCGCAGTCCGACAGGTCCGCCCTCCACGATCTCAGCTTCCGTATCGCGCCCGGCGAGACGGTCGCCATCGTCGGACCCTCGGGCGCCGGCAAGACGACGATCTTCTCGCTGCTGCTGCGCTACTACGACGCCGAGACGGGGTCCGTCCTGATCGACGGCGTCGACGTGCGCGACGCCGATCCCGCCGAGATCCGCAAGCGCATCGCGCTGGTGCCGCAGGACCCGACCGTTTTTGCCGCAAGCGTCGCGGACAATATCGGCTTCGGTCGGCCGGGCGCAGGCAGGGAAGAGATCGTGGTGGCGGCGAGGACCGCGCTGGCGACGGATTTCATCGAAAAAATGCCGTCAGGCTACGACACGGTGGTGGGCGAGCGCGGCATGACGCTTTCCGGCGGCCAGCGCCAGCGCATCGCGATTGCCCGCGCCGTGCTGCGCGACGCGCCGATCCTGCTTCTGGACGAGGCGACCTCGGCGCTGGACGCCGAAAGCGAGACGCTGGTGCAGCAGGCGCTGGAGCACCTGATGCAGCATCGCACGACGCTGGTCATCGCGCACCGGCTGGCGACCGTGCTCAAGGCCGACCGCATCCTCGTCATGAACGAGGGCCGCATCGTGGAGGAGGGCACGCATGCCAGCCTCGTCGCCAAGGGCGGCATCTATGCGCGGCTCGCCAAGCTGCAGTTCGAGACCGGCGCAAGCGCGTTCCAGGCGGCGGAGTAGCCGCGCGGCCAAACCGTCACCCGAGCATGTTCCGCACGGTGCGCAGGAACACCCGCGCGCCGATGGCGATCAGGTCGTCCGGAAAATCGTAGTCCGGATTGTGCAGGGCAGGATGGTTCTCGCCCGCGCCGAGGAAGAACATCGCCGATTTCGCCCTGTGGCCGAACGTCCCGAAATCCTCCGACGCGCGCATGGGCAGGCCGCTTTCGTCGTGCGGGACGCCCTCCGCGTCCAGGGCCGCGCGCAGATGGGCGATGGCCTCGGGAGCGTTGAGACTCGCGACGAAGATTTCGTGATAGTCGAAAGCGCAGCCGAGCCCATGCGCCCGGGCGGCGTCGCGCGCAAGCTTCTCGGCGTCCGCGACAAGACCGTCCATGCGCTCGTCGAGGCGCGTGCGCAGCGTCGTCCAGATCTCGGCCCTGCCCGGAGCGACGCCGAAAACCGCCTCGCCCATGGAGACATGGGTGACAGTCGCCATGGCGAAGTCTTCCGAGGAAAAATGGCCACCGCCGAGCGCCGCCAGTTTCGGCATGAGTTCGCTGACTGCCAGCATGGGCGAGGTGCCGGTCTCCGGCATGGACGAATGCGCCGTCTTGCCGGTGAGGACGACGCGCATCCCGCGCGAGGCGCAATTCACCACGCCGTCCTTCAGGCGGACGTGGCCAAAAGGAACGCCGGGAAGGTTGTGCAGCGAGAACGCGTAGTCCGGCAGGATTTCCTCGTAGCGCGGATCGGCGACGACCCCGGCAGCGCCCGCGCCCGTCTCTTCGGCCGGCTGGAACATCAGCACGACGCGGCCTTTCGCAGGACGCCGCCGCGCCAATTGCCGCGCCACCGCCGCCAGAATAGTCGTGTGCCCCTCGTGGCCGCACATATGCGACTTGCCGGGCACGCGGCTGCGATAGGGCACGTCTCCGATCTCCTCGATCGGCAATGCGTCGAGCTCCGAGCGGAACAGCAGCGTCGGCCCCGGCTTGCCGCTGTCGAAGACCACGGCGACGCCGTGCCCGCCCAGTCCGGTGATCACACGATCCGGGCCGGTGTCGGCTAGGAACGCGACCACCTCCTGCGCGGTCTTTTCCTCCTCGCCGGAAATCTCCGGGAACTGGTGGAGCTTGCGCCGCCATGCGGTGAGTTCGGCAATGTCGCTGTTCGAGAATTGCATCGCTATTTTGCCGCCTTTCGCCCTGCATTGCGTCCTGAAAATATACAGCCGCCGAGGAACGTACCCTCCAGCGCATTGTAGCCGTGATAGCCGCCTCCGCCGAAACCCGCCACCTCGCCGGCGGCATAGAGGCCCGGAACCGGGTCACCCGCACTATCGAGTACCTGTCCGTCAATATCCGTATGCAGGCCGCCGAGCATCTTGCGGGTCAGGATGTTCAACCGCACGGCGATCAACGGGCCGGCCGCCGGATCGAGAACCGCGTGCGGTTTGGCGACACGCACCAGCCGGTCCCCGAGATATTTTCGCGCGCCGCGGATGGCTGTGACCTGCGCATCCTTGGAGAACGGGTTTTGCAACTCGCGGTCTCGCGCCTCGATCTGCGCGCGTATATGCGCAGCATCGAGCAGGGCGTTGCCGGCAAGCGCGTTCATCGCGGCAACGAGGTCGTTCAGGTTGTTGCGCACGAGGAAATCCGCGCCCTTTTCCATGAAGGCGCGGACCGGCGGCGGAGCGCCCTTGCCGCGCCGGCTTTTCAGCACGGCCAGCCAGCTTTTCGAGGTCAGGTCGGCGTTCTGCTCCGAACCCGAGAGGGCGAACTCCTTGCGGATGATGTCGTGCGTCAGGATGAACCACGAGTAGTCTTTGCCGGTGGACAGGATGCGCTTCAGCGTGCCCAGCGTGTCGAAGCCCGGCATGAAGGGCGGTTCGAGCCTTTGCCCGAGCGCGTCGAACCACAGCGAGGACGGTCCCGGCAGGATGCGGATGCCGTGATTCGGCCAGATCGGCGACCAGTTCTCGATGCCTAAATTGCCAGGGGCATCGCTCGTCGCCCAGGGTACGGCGGCGCCGGCCTCCTGCGGGACGCGGCCCAGGGGGCCATGGACAGGGGCCGGCCCGCCCGAGACGATTTTTGCCGGCGGCGAGCCAAGCCGGTCGATCGGCCAGTTCTTGCGGACAAGCTCATGATTGCCGCCGATACCGCCGGAGGTGACGATCACGGCCTGGGCGGAAACCTCGAAATCGCCGACCACCGTGCGCGACGAAACCCGACCGCGCTCGACAGGGGATGGCTCCAGGATTTCGCCGCTGACACCGGTGACGGCGCCATTCTTCCTGATGAGACAACCCGCCCGATGCCTGAACTTTAGCGCCACGCGGCCGGCGTCGACATGCACGCGAAGGCGTCTCTCGAACGGCTCCAGCACGCCCGGTCCGGTGCCCCATGTGATGTGGAAGCGTGGCACCGAATTGCCATGGCCGCTCGCCAGCGCGCCACCGCGCTCGGCCCAGCCGACGACCGGGAACCAGCGCATGCCCATGCCGCGGAGCCACGGCCGCATCTCGCCGGCGGCGAAATCGACGAAGGCTTCCGCCGCCTTGCGCGGCCAAAAGTCTTCCGGGCGGTCGAACTGCGCGGAGCCCATCCAGTCCTGAAGCGCGAGTTCCCGGCTGTCGCGAATGCGCATCCGACGCTGCTCGGGACTGTCGACTAAGAAGAGGCCGCCCAGAGACCAGAAAGCCTGACCGCCAAGCGAGTTCTCGTTCTCCTGTTCCAGAATGATGACGCGTTTGCCGGAATCGGCGAGCTCGCAGGCAGCGACAAGCCCCGCCAGTCCGGCACCCACGATGATGACGTCCGCATGCTCGGCCACCGGCTCCTCCTCTCCCGCGTCTTGCCAGAATGCCACGCGGCGTGGTCAAGGCAAGCAAAGGCATTGTCGCGCGTGATGACGCCGGGTGATGTGTCTGCGGGAGGCGACTCTTCCCCTGCTCGTCCGCTCAGCGATTGCTTCGCCGGAGGAGTTCCCGAAGCAGGTCCGCGCCGGACCAGCGTCTGCGGGGGCCGGCTTCGGAGCGGTGGATGAGGTCCACCAGCGTTGCATTGGCGAGAGCGGTGAGGCCGTGCCTTTCGGCCAGCCTGACGATCTCGCCGTTCAGCCAGTCCACGTCGGTTTTGCGGCCGCTGTCGAGCGCGTCGATCATGGAGGAGCGCGCGGCCGGGTCGATCGCCATGACGCCGTCGGCGAGCTTCAGGAAAATCCAGTCTGGCAGGCGGAGCAGATGCGGCAGCCAGTGCGGCGGCAGCGGGGTCAGTTTCGCAGGGCGGATGCCGGCTGCGTCCATGGCGGCCAGCGCTTCCTCCTGCGCCAAGGCCAGGCAGCGGCGGTAGTCGCGCTGCGACAGTTCCTCGCGCAGTGTGAGGCCCGAGAGGCCGCTGATGGCGTTGTTGAGGTTCATCAGGAGCTTGCCCCACTGGACGGGGCGGAAATCCGCATGCTGGGTGAGCGGCAGGCCGGCTCGCGCGAAGGCGTCGAGGTAGGGGGCGAGGGCGTCGGCTTTTTCGATATCCAGCGCGCCGCCGCTCGCCTGCTTGAAAGTGGAGTGGGGAAGCTGGACGACGTTGAACGGCACCATGCCGGGCAGGACCGTGCGGCCGGGCAGCTTTCCGCGCAGAATGTCCTCGTTGCCGATGCCGTTCTGGAAGGAGAGGACCACCGCCTCGCGCGGCGCATATTGCGCCAGCGCTTGCGCCGCTGATCCGGTGTCGCCCGCCTTGACGGTGACGAGGATCAGGTCGGCGCGGGTAAGGCCCATCGGGTCCGTGCGGTAATCGACCTCGCCGGGGGCAATGCGCAGATCGCCGCCCTTGTGGTCGGTGAGGCGCAGGCCATCGGCCGCGATCGCCTTGGCGAGCCTTTCGCGGCCGATGAAGCGCACCTTCGTGCCGGTCGCGGCAAGACGGCCGCCGATATAGCAGCCGATGCTGCCGGCGCCGAAGACGGCGATCAGCCTGCCGTTCGAGCCGGCAGCGGGCTCAGGCACCGTAGCGGGCCTTCAGGTGATCGATGAAATAGCGTGCGTCGAGCCTTTCGCCGGTAGCGCGTTCCAGAAGTTCCGGCGTCGACCAAAGCGAACCCTGCGACCAGATGTTCTCGCGCCGCCATGCATTGACCGTGTCGAATTTTCCTTTGGCGATCTCGTCGTCGGCCTCGGGATGTTTCTTCGTCAGCATCGCCCATTGCTGCGCCGCCATCATCGCGCCGAGCGTGTAGGAGGGGAAATAGCCGAAGGCCGCGCCGGGCCAGTGCACGTCCTGCATCGGGCCGTCGGCCGGATTGTCGATGGTGGAGAGCACCAGATATTCCCGCATCTTGGCGTCCCACGCTTCCGGTATGTCGCGCGTCGCCATGCGGCCGGAGATGAGCTCGCGCTCCAGCTCGAAGCGCAGGATGACATGCAGCGGATAGGTGACCTCGTCAGCATCGACGCGGATCAGGCCGCGGTTGACGTGATGGACATGCGGCAGGATATCGTCCAGCGGCCAGTTCTCGCCGAGATGCTTCTCCACCGTCGGCAGCGCCCAGCGCCAGAAGGCCGGGTTGCGGCCGATCTGCTTTTCCACGAACAGGCTCTGGCTCTCATGTACCGCCATGCCGCGCGCGCGGCCGAGCGGCCAATGCGCCCACTTCTTCGGCAGGTTCTGCTCGTAAAGCGCATGGCCGGTCTCGTGCAGCACGCCCATCAGCGCGGACAGGAACTCCGTCGTTTTATAGCGTGTGGTGATGCGCACGTCGGTCGGCACGCCGCCGCAGAAAGGATGGTGGGAGACGGACAGGCTGCCATGCGTCAGGTCGAAGCCGACCGCCGCCATCATGGCGAGGCCGAGTTCGCGCTGACGCTCGACCGAATAGGTCACGGACAGCGCTTTCAGCGGGCGTTTGGCGAGACGCGCTTCCTGCACGGCCAGCGCCTGCGGGACGAAATCCTTGAGGAATGCCTTCAGCTCATCGAAGACCGGCTCGATGTCGGCGGCGCGGTTGCCCGGATCGAACTGCTCCATCAGCGCGTCGTAGGGATCGAGGCCGAGCTTTTCGGCGCGCAGGTTCGCTTCCTCGCGGACCAGCGCTATAACGCCGTCCAGCGCCGGCATGAAGCCCGCCCAGTCGCCCTTGGCGCGCAGGTCGCGCCAGAGTTGTTCGGATCGCATGCGGGCGGCGGTCTGCCGCTCGACGAACTCGGTCGGTAGGCAGGTCATGTTGATATATTGCCGCCTGAACTCGCGCAGCGCGGCCGTCTGCTCCTCGTCCAGCGCCTCGTTTTCGGCGGTGTCGATCCAGTCGGCGATATGAGGCGCGGTCGCCTGCCGATGATGCATGCCGGCCAGCGCGGCCATCGCCTCGGCACGCTTCTCGCCGCCGCCGACCGCCATGTGGGTGGCCTCGTCCGCGCCGAGGATGGACAGCGCATGCTCCAGCGCTTCGAGCTTGCGGCACAGTTCGTCGAGTTTCTGGAAGGACATTGCGACTCCGATGGATGCGGGGCCGGAGAGGATACGATGTCGCCCGGATTGGCAAGGGCCGCCGTCAGCGCGTCGGCTTCAGCGCTCGGTGAGCTTGAGCTCGATGCGGCGGTTCCTGTTGCGCGCCTCGTCGGTATCGGCGGGGTCGAGCGGCTGATACTCGCCGAAGCCTGCGGCGACAAGACGGTTTGCCGGCACGCCGTTGGCGATGAGGAATTTTACCACCGAGGTGGCGCGCGCCGAGGACAACTCCCAGTTGTCGCGGTAACGGCCGGTGCCGGACAGCGGGCGGTTGTCGGTATGGCCGTCGACGCGCAGCACCCAGTTGATCTCGGGCGGTATCTCGCGCTGCAGTTCGATGATGGCGTCGGCGAGCTTCTTCATCTCGCCCTGACCGGCCTCGTTGATCTCCTCCGAGCCGGAGGGGAACAGGACCTCCGACTGGAAGACGAAACGGTCGCCGACGATGCGGATATTCTCGCGGTCGGAGAGGATTTCGCGCAGGCGGCCGAAGAAGTCGGAGCGGTAACGGTTCAGCTCCTGCACGCGCTGGGCCAGCGCGACGTTCAGGCGGCGGCCGAGATCGGCGATCTTGGTGTTCGACTCGCGGTCGCGCTGCTCGGAGACGTCGAGGGCGGCTTCCAGCGCGCCGATCTGCTTGCGCAGCGCGGCGATCTGCTGGTTGAGCAGTTCGACCTGGCTCAACGCCTGCTGGCTGATGCGGCGCTCGCTGTCCAGTTCGCCGGTGAGCGAGCCGATGCGCTGGGTCGCCTCGTCGCTGGCGCCGGAACCTTGGGCGAGGAGCTGTTCGAGACGGCTGCGCTCCGTTTCCGCGACGGAAAGGGAGGCCTGAAGATTGGCGAGCTGATCCTGAGCGTCCTGTGTGTTGGAACGCTCCAGCGCGAGGAGCTGGGTCAGCTCATTGATCTGCGAGTTGAGGCGCGTCAGCACCTCATCCTTGCCAGAGATCTCGCGGCTCAGCAGGAATTGCGCCAGCACGAAGACCGACAGCAGGAACATGATGGCGAGCAGCAGCGTCGACAAGGCATCGACGAAGCCCGGCCAGTAGTCGATCGTCCGTTGCGGACGGCGCGCGCGGGCCAGAGCCATCAGTTGCGTTCCCGCTGCTTCAGCGCGTCAGTCAGCTTGTCGAGGGTGGCGCGCATGGCCTTCTGCTCCTCGGCCTGGGCCTCGACCCAGTCGCGCATCAACTGCTGCTCGTTGCGCATGTTCTTGACCAGACCGGAAATGCCGTCGGCGAGGTTGGCCATGGCGGTGGCGACGCGGGGGCTGGAGCCGCCCGTCTCCTGAAGGCTGCGCAGCCGTTCCGAGAGCACGCGGATTTCCTCGGCCGACTGCGCCTTGGAGGGATCGGCGACCAGAACGTCGGAGGAGACGTCGGTTAGGGACGACAGCCAGTTCTCCAGTTCCGTGTAGAAGCGGTTCTGGGCGCGGCCCGCCTGAAGATCGAGGAAGCCGACGATCAGCGAACCGGCGAGGCCGAAAAGCGAAGATGAAAACGCCGTTCCCATGCCGGACAATGGCGCGGACAGACCCGATTTCAGCGCATTCAGCACGTCGTTGGCGTCGCCGGAGCCGGGATCGAGCGACCGGATCGTCTCCCCGATGGAGCCGATGGTGGCGAGCAGGCCCCAGAAAGTGCCGAGCAGGCCGAGAAAGACCAGCAGGCCGATCAGGTAGCGGGTGATGTCGCGCGTCTCGTCAAGTCGGTTGGCGATCGAATCGAGGATCGAGCGCATGGTGTTGGTCGACAGCGACATGGCCGAGGATCGGCTGAGCAGCGCCTTCATCGGCGCCAGCAGCACGGGTTCGGACGACGGCGCGCCGGCGCGGAAGGAGTTGACCCAGCGGATCTCGCGGAACAGCCGCACCACCTGCGCGAAGGCGAGCAGGATGCCGACCACCAGCACGCCGAGGATCAGGCCGTTGAGGCCGGGATTCGTGGAGAATGCCGAAGAGATCTGCCGGTAGAGGATGGCCGCGATGAAGCCGGCGATCGCCAGAAAGATCAGCATGGACAGCAGGAATACCTGCGGACTGGAGAGCTTGCCTGGATCGTAATACTGGTCCTCGACCGTTCTCTCCGGTCCGGAACTCACCGTTGCCGCCATCCGCTCGCCTCTTCCCAGCCCGCTGCGATTTTGGCGCCGAGTCTAAACGGAATTGTGACGAAATTGAAAGACGCGAAGGCCGGGTCGTGTTCCGGTGCGAATTCCCGTCATTAAGATTTGCAGTTTGCCCGAAATCCTGCTGCGAATGTGCCATCGAGCCTTTGCCGGTCATCTCCGTCGGCGCCCGAAGTCGTCTTCTTGTAGTCCGGCTTGGTCATAGAAGGTCTCCGAATGCACGTCTGTGGCAAAGAGCGACAGTGATGACCGACCAGATTTCCGAGGCCGGAACGCATCGCGGCAGCGCGGCCGAGGTTTTTTTCACTTTTCTCAAGCTGGGCCTGACGTCTTTCGGCGGACCCATCGCCCATCTGGGATATTTCCGTGACGAGCTGGTGGTGAGGCGGCGCTGGCTGGACGATCATGCCTATGCCGACCTCGTCGCGCTGTGCCAGTTCCTGCCCGGCCCGGTATCCAGCCAGGTCGGCTTCGCGCTGGGGCTGATGCGCGCCGGATGGCCGGGGGCGTTCGCGGCCTTCGCGGCTTTCACGCTGCCTTCCGCTCTTATCCTGGTCGCCTTTGCGCTGACTGCGTCGACGATCACCGGGCCGCTGGGAACCGGCGCCCTGCACGGCCTCAAGATCGTGGCCGTCGCCATCGTTGCGCAGGCAGTCTGGGGGATGGCGAAGACTCTCTGCCCGGACCGGGAGCGCTCCGCGATCGCGGTTCTTGCCGTGGCGGTGCTGGCTTTCACGCCGGGCGCATTCGGCATGGTCGCGGCCATCGGCGCAGGAGCGGCGGTAGGGCTGGCTCTTGGTCGCGGCACGGCAAAACCGGCAAGCTGCCACGCCGCGGTGCCCGTTTCGCAAGGGGCGGGTGTTGCGGCCATGCTGGTGTTTTTCGGCCTGCTTGCCTTGCTGCCCATGTTGGCCGGTCAGTCGCAGGCGCTCGCCGTCATCGACAGTTTTTACCGGGCAGGGGCGATGGTGTTCGGCGGCGGCCATGTCGTGCTGCCGCTTCTGGACGCAGAGGTGGTGCGCAGCGGCTGGGTCACTCCCGATGCGTTCCTCGCAGGCTATGGCGCGGCTCAGGCCGTGCCCGGGCCGCTCTTCACCTTCGCGGCCTATCTCGGCGCGGTTCTGGGACCGGAGCCGAACGGCATCGCAGGCGCTGGTCTCGCCCTTCTGGCGGTCTTCCTGCCGGGTTTCCTGCTGCTCATCGGCATCCTGCCGTTCTGGGACAGGTTCCGGGTCATGGCTGCGGCGCAATCGCTGATGCAAGGCGCCAATGCGGCCGTCGTCGGCATCCTCGGCGCGGCGCTCTATTCTCCTGTCTTCACGACGGCCATTGCCGATCTGCGCGACCTCGCCCTGGCGCTCGCCTGTTTCGTTGCGCTGATAGTCTGGAGGATTCCGTCCTGGCTGGTCGTCGGTCTTTCAGCCTTCGGGGGAATAGGTCTGGTGCTGATCAGGTAGAGGCAGGCATGCCCGTTTCCCGCGAGCAGGGTCACAAGCGGGTTATGACCAGCGTGTCGAAAACCGCCGCGAGATGAAGGGCCGCGCCGCCGACGACGAAGCCGTGCCAGACCGCCGTCTGGAACTTCAGCCGGTGCCAGATGAAGAAGACGATGCCAGACGAATAGACGATGCCGCCCGCCACGATGAGCCAGAGCGTCGTCGCCGGCAGGTCGGAAAGCAGGGTGCCGAAGATCGCCGCGCCGCTCCAGCCTATGGCGAGGTAGAAGACGATCGCCAAACGGTCGAAGCGGCCCGGCAGAAACAGCTTGATCGCCACGCCCGCCGCTGCCGCGCTCCAGATCAGCGCCAGCAGCGTGCCGGCAATGGCGGTGTCGTCGAGCTGCGCGAGGAAAGGCGTATAGGTGCCGGCGATCAGCACATAGATCGCGGAATGGTCGAAGCGGCGCAGAATCCATTTGGCCGGCGTCAGCGGCCACAGATTGTAGGCGCAGGAGATGGAGAGAGCGGTGAGCAGCGACACGACGTAGAAGATCGCGGCGATGTATTCTCCCGACCCGGTGCTGAACGCGGCGAGGCTGAGCAGGGCCGAACCGGCCGCTATGGCCAGCACGATGCCGACGATGTGGACGACGCCGTCGGCGATCACTTCGGCCCGCGAGAAGACGAAGCGCCCGATAAACGGCACCTCGATCTCCTGCGTATCCAGCTCGGGCGACGCCATGCCGCCACTATCGCACCTTTGTGTGACAGGCCGATGGAGACAGGCGGTCAAATTTTGTGGATGCCGGCAATATTCCGGAAACCGCCTGCGCTCAGCGCGGCAGCGGTTTCTTCAGCGTCTTCAGGAGCGCGCCCTGGATCGCTTCGTTGCCGGCCACTATCGAGCCGTCGTCCAGCATCTTCTGGTCGCCGGACATGTCG
>OEIU01001856.1_pt1 | contig 12357 bp, 12 predicted proteins | sample 1539221 | NCBI WGS metagenome assembly OEIU01 (sample SAMN03792071, study PRJEB22550) | activated sludge metagenome | feature: wastewater treatment plant; material: activated sludge; isolation source: Wastewater treatment plant of a petroleum refinery complex | place: Argentina: Zarate | collected... | reverse complement strand
TCATCACTTTCCTTTGGAAAAGCACTGCCGAAAATTGTAATTGTTTTGTTCATACATTTTTAAAATTGTGAGAATAAAAATAAAAATTTATCAGTGAATAAGACAAAAGTATTCTATTAGAATAAACTCTAACTTATTGATGAGAGATTTTGTGATATTTTTTTTCCTAAGATTGACATAAATTATTTTATTACTTACATTGATAATAGAAAATTTTAACTTGAAAACATTAGAGGTTAAAATAGGTAATCTATTAATAGTTCTGGCACAGTTTTTAGCTCTCTCTCTGAAGGTAAAAGTGATGTCTGCTTTTTCATCCTCCTCTCATCAAACAATTATATACAATCTCAAAATAATTTAACTACAGAGCATAGCGGGGCACATATATGAAAAGAAATATTTTTAATTCACTTCTACTTTTATCATTACTTTCATTTTTACTGGTAACTGCATTTAGCTGTAAAGATGATGTTGTTATCCCACCTGAGGAAAAACCCGGTAGCAGAAATTATGAGTGGACACTTGATACATTAAAACTTAAAAACAATGATTTTTTATTTTTAACTAGAATGTGGGCAAATACTTCAAATGATGTTTGGGTTATTGGAACAGGAGATGTAAGTCGAAATCTAATTTGGCATTTTGATGGAAATCGCTGGTCAACCGATTCGATTCCTCGGGGTATGTCACCAACAGGGATTTTTGGTTTTGGAAGTAATAATGTTTGGCTTGGAACTGCAGAGGGTGCATTTTGGCATTTTGACGGTTTTATCTGGAGCGAGATAAGTAAACATTCCATTGCAGGCTACAACAGGCTTTATATTGAAAATATTTGGGGAACAGCATCAAACAATATTTTCGCAGTTGGCTTTGCAGAAAATATTAGTACACAAGACTTTAAAGCAATTTTAATGAAATATAATGGCGCCAAATGGGATTTTGTCCAGATACCTGTAATGAAATTAGACTTTACGAATATTCGGCAACAATTAACTACTGGCATCTTTATTATAAATGCTTATGATTTAGCTGGTACAAATAATAACAACAGACTTATAATTTATAACGGGAAAGACTTTACTGAGGTTAATGTTGGGAATTATACTACAGAAATTTATGATATGAATGGAGAAGTTTATATAACAATGAATAGAAGAATTTACAAATATTTAAATTCTAAATTAGTAATGTGGCAAGATTTATCAGCATTTTTCTTCAGGTATAGCGTATGGGGGCATAACGAAAGGGACTTTTTCGGTGTTGCAGATGAAGGTGTATCGCTTAATAAAGATATGGTCGGACATTATAATGGAACTGATTTTAAAATTTTATTAGAGACCAATCTTGATTTTACGGGTGCAGGTGCTTATACCGAAAATAATATTTTTATTACTGCTTTTGATGACCCATCTAATAGCAGTGTAATAATTCACGGAAAATTAAAACAATAAATTAGGAGGTTAGAGAAAAGAAATTTTTCATAAAAAAGAGGAAGCAGTGCGGCAACACTGCTTCCCGGTTTTGCAAATAAATTTTATTATATACTTAAAAACAGGATATGCAATGAAAAGATTTTTAAACATAGGCATTACAAGCTTAATACTATTTACCGCATTTAGCTGTAAAGATGATGTTGTTACACCACCAGAACTGCAGCCCGGAAGACGCGATTATACCTGGACTGTGGATACATTAATACCTCCACCACCAAATTCCACAGTGCCATTTTCAATATCCAACATTTGGGGAAGTTCCCCCAATGATATGTGGGCAGTTTGTTCCGGAGCTTCTCCTTCAATACTTTTATGGCATTATGATGGAATCAGATGGTCTCTATTTTCACAACAGCTTGGAAGAGATTTATTGTCTATTAATGGTTTTGCAAGTAATAACATTTGGATCGGGGATTTAGAAAATTCCATCTGGCATTTTAACGGAAGTAACTGGTCCAAAGCAAAAAGTTTATCTATCCCTGGGTATGATAGAGTAGCAATAACATACATTTGGGGGATCTCTTCAACAAATATTTATGCCGTTGGATTTGCTGATCAGTTTAATGGAGGACCCGAGTACAAGGGAGTTCTGCTTTATTATAATGGATATGATTGGAAATATTTAGATATACCCGATATTCGTGTTGGTTTCCAAATGATAGTTAGAAGTGCTCCTACAAATGAGTTCGTTATTTATGGATTTAACAGTGATTATGGATTTCTTGATAAGCTCTTTGTTTATAATAACAACAGTATAAAAGAAATATACTCTGATTATAAAGAACCCATTCTTGAGGAAATGAATGGTGAAATTTATGTAACTATTGATAGAAGAATTTATAAGTATAATAATGGGGAATTAGAATTTTGGAAAGACTTTCCAGGCACATCATTTTTTGCTTTCAAAGGTGGTAGAAATGAAAAAGACTTTTTGGGAGTAAGTGTTGAAGGACTATTACATTATAACGGAACAGATTTAAAAGCAATCTTTAATACATATCCAAAACAAATTGGTCTGTACCGTGTATTCATTTTTGAAAAGGATGTATTTATAACGGCTTATGAAGAAACCACCCAACTAAATTTTATTATAAGAGGAAGATTAAAAGAATAATAAGGAGTTGACGAGTACAAAATAATTCAAACAAAAAGGAACGGTGTGGCAACACCGTTCCCGTATGTAAATAAATTTTAGGCTGCTCACCTATTTGGGTTTTTATACCCTGTTTTATTTACAGCGAAAACATAATGAATTGCCTTTTAAATTAAAATGAAAGATCAAAGATGAAAAAGAATCTTTATTTACTTTTGTTTACATTTTTATCCCTAACGGGATTGCGGACTAATGCACAAAGCATTTATTTTACAAGCCCAACGAATGGACAAACTATTACTTCTATAGAATATGGCTCTACAGCAAGCAGTGTACCTGTCAATTTTAGATTTTACTATTCTGTTACTCCTTATCCTCCTGCATATAATTTAGCTTCACGCATAAGGCTAATTACTCATAATGCCACCTATGATTCTCAGGAAGGTGATTTACCACAATGGTTTTATCTCGAGTCTAACACATATACTTGGCGAGTAGAATTATTGGAAGCTTTTGTAGGCGCATCTAATTGGGAAAAAACCGCAGAACAAACAATAACATTTTATGTTAAGTATCCCGTTATATCTTTGAATAGTTTTGGCGGTGGGATAATAAATGTTGACGGGCAACAAAGATCAAACGGTTTTACAGTGAATAAATTAAAAAATGAAATCTTATTGGTTGGAGCAATTGATCAGAACATTAATAGCACAGATTATATATGGAATCAAAGTGGTACAAATAATAGTATCTGGGAGAGAAAACCTATGGGGCAAAATCTCTTTTCAGCTATTCCAGGTGCATCTTCAAGAGATTATGGATATATAGTAACTTCTAATGATAATGGAGCACAAATACGTGCTGCTATGCGTAAGATAGTAAATGTCAACTTCCAAAACAGTTTTGTTGGTATTGGCAATGGTGGAGTAATTAATGTTAACAACACCCAGTATAACTCCCCTACCTCATCTTTTTCCGTTGTAGAACTTAATCCCATTAATGCTTTACCAGCAAGCGGACAAATAATTAATGGCATTGTTTACAATTTTTCTAAATGGAGCGATGGTAATACTACTGCTAAAAGAACCTTTAATCCTTCTGCTAACGCAACCTACACCGCACAATACATTGGCAAGCCCTCAACTTATGATCTGAATACTGGCTGGTCACTGAATTTACACCACAGCACAACTATTGGTCAGCCAATTGTATTATACTGGAATGAACATCCAAATACTTATGTGACTAAATATCAAATCTGGAAAAAGGAAAAATATAATGGTGTAACCAGCGATCCCATCTTAATGGCTACAGTAAATCGTGGCACAACGAGTTATGTTGATGATAATTTTGTTTATTCACTACTAAAAAATAAATACTGGATATATTATGCTGTTGTTCCTTATTACTCTTTAGAAAATACTTATAGTGATCCTGGCTGGATGCCTGTAACGGCTGAAATAAATTATAAGGCAATGGATTCCACATACGCAGTAACATCAACTGTTCTTGAAAATTCACTTTCCAACTTCCCTAACCCATTCAATCCAGCAACAACAATTAACTTCAGTATTAAAGAAGCTGGTCACGTTAACATCAAAGTATTTGATTTAATTGGGCAGCAAGTCGCTGAACTAGTGAACGAAGAAAAACAAGCAGGAAGTTATTCTGTAAGATTTGATGCCTCTAAGCTGCCATCAGGAATTTATATCTATACAATAAATTCAGGTGTATTTACTCAAACCCGCAAAATGTTGTTGATGAAGTAATTTTACTAATTAAATTTTTGTTAAATATTATAAAAAAACCCGACTCATTTACGAATCGGGTTTTCATTCCTTCACATCATTTCTAATTACTTAGCATTATTTCCAACTATATTTACACTAACTTCAATATTTTCTGCAACTTTTTGTCCAATCAACTGATTTTTTACACCATAGTCTGAAAGTTTAACATTAAACTTAGCCTGCACTCCAAGCAAATCGCCGGGTGCACGCATTTTAGTCTGTTCGCTTTCATCAAGATAAGTTAAGGTAGCATTAGCAATAACTTCTTTCTTAACTCCATGCAAAGAAAAATCTCCTGTAACTTTAGCAGAAAGTTTATTATCTGCCAGAGATTTTACATCGCTAACTTTTTTAATAACAAAAGTTATTTCAGGATAAGCTTCAGCATTTAACCAGTTAGCGCCTTGCAGGTGCCCATCCCGCATCTCAATTCCTGTTTTGATAGAAGCAACCGGGACAGTAAAACTACCTTTAAGTGTTTTGATATCATTAACATTAAAAGTTACGTTTCCCTTAATTGCACCCGAAAGTCCGGTGATATCTTCAACAGGGGCAGCACTAAAAAAGGTTACCTGATTTCTTCCGCGCTCATCGGTGAAATTAAAGGTTTGTTCGCCAGTGGCTTTTACTTTAAACCCCTGAGAAAAGATAGCTGCAGTAAAAATCATAATTACTGCAAAGATCGAAAGTGTTTTTTTCATTTGGTTTCCTTTTTTTTGTTTCTGAATAAATAAATTAAAACTCCTGAAAGGACTACTACAAAACCGGATAATGTAGATGCAGATAGAATCTCATAAACTGATCCCATTCCCGAAGGCAATATCCCAAAGATGTATTTATCAACATATTGTTTGTTTTCAACACCAAGCATTCTGTCCAGATCGGTGGTTTTATCAATAAGCACTTGTGTTTTTGTAAGTGTTTCACCACCTTGCGCCTGCCATATAATCAACACAATTACAACCAAAATAATTCCAATTGTTGCTACTATTTTTTGTTTTTTGTTCATTCTCTAAAACAATGTATAATTTTGATAAACTTATTTAATAGCTCAGACGAAATAGTTAAATTAGATATCAGAAATGGATAATTAAATTAGTTCGGATTTTTATAAAATTCTCGCTCTATGTTATAACACAGAATAATAATAGTCAAGTTATTTCGTTTTAACTATCACACTTTATAAAGAAGCTAGTATGAATCAAACGTTTGATATTACTATAATTGGCGGCGGAATTGTTGGCACAGCGACTGCTTTATCCTTGTTAAAAATACGCCCATTAAATCTTTTAATATTGGAAGCTGAATCTTCTTTAGCAGCACATCAAACCGGAAACAACAGCGGAGTAATTCACTCGGGACTTTACTACAAACCGGGCTCACTTAAAGCAACAAATTGTAAAGTTGGTCGTGAAATGATGTATCATTTTTGTGAAGAGCATAATCTGCCATTTGAAAGATGTGGGAAAATTGTTGTGGCTTCTAATCAAAAAGAAATTTCTACTCTTAATATGCTTGAAGAACGTGGCAGAGCAAACGGATTGGAAGGAATTAAAAGAATATCCTTTTCTGAAATAAAAGAATATGAACCTCACGCTTTTGGATTAGAGGGATTGTTTGTTCCGCAAACCGGTATAGTTGATTATGTTGCAGTTACAAACAAATACGCTGAATTGATAAAAAAATCCGGTGGTGAAATAAAAACAAACTCAAGATTGATTGATGTTAAATCCGATGGGAAGGATTTAGTTCTCTTTACTGAACATGATGAATACAGAACCAAATTTGTTGTAAACTGCGCCGGTTTACAATCGGATAGAATTGCAAAACTCTTCGGTGTTGATCCAAAATTAAAAATCATTCCTTTCCGCGGTGAGTATTATAAACTAAAAAAAGAAAAAGAATATCTTGTTAAAAATTTAATCTATCCTGTACCCGATCCTCAATTCCCTTTTCTTGGAGTTCATTTTACAAGAATGATTAATGGAGGAGTTGAAGCCGGACCAAATGCTGTGCTTGCATTTAAACGTGAAGGTTATAAAAAAACTGATTTTTCTTTGCGGGATGTTTTGGAAATGAAATTTTATTCCGGTTTCTGGAAGATGGCAGCTAAATATTACAAAATGGGATTTGAAGAATACCGAAGATCATTCAGCAAAAATTTATTCGTAGAATCATTGCAAAAATTAATCCCGGAAATTCAAGCAGATGATATACAACCGGGCGGTGCGGGAGTTAGAGCACAGGCTTTGGAGCCAAACGGAAATCTTGTTGATGATTTCAGAATTGTTGAAGCGGAACGAATGGTGCATGTTTTAAATGCTCCCTCACCTGCTGCCACAGCTTCTTTGAGTATTGGCAAAACCATTGCCGAAAAAGTAATAAATCGTTTTAAGGATGAGGTTAATTAAATTAAAATGAAGTCCGATATTTTGAATACTATTTCTAATTCTTTAACACAAACTGATTTGAAGCAGATAAGAAAAGATTTTTCCGATCTGCTGACATCTCTAAGTAAACAGAATAAAGAAATTATTAATATTGATAATTCTCTTGCCTCTGTAAAAAAAGATTTTTTGATCAAAGAGATAAATCAAATCTTAAAAACACAAACCATTGAAAGAACAAAATATTACATAAAGAGATTGGAAAAGAGTTTAACAGAAACAAAGCAAAGTAAAATCAATGATTTGAATCTTAACCGCTGGAAAGAATATGATGACATAATTACGGATAGCTTGTGGATTTTAAATAAGCGGGATAATTCCGGAGTTCATCACGCAGGATATTGGGGAAATTTTATTCCGCAAATTCCCAATCAACTTTTACGCAGATATACAAAAAAAGACGAGTGGATTTTAGATCCTTTTCTTGGAAGTGGAACCACTTTGATTGAAGCGCAAAGACTCGGTAGAAATGCTATCGGGATAGAGCTTTCTAAAAAAGTTTTGGATCAAACAAAAAAAATAGTCTTGAAAGAAAATAATCCGCATAATGTAAAATTAGAATTTATAAATGCGGACAGCTCTGTTGTTGATTTAGAAAAAATCACCTCTTCGCTTCGGATAAAATCATTTCAATTTATCATTTTGCATCCACCTTATTGGGACATAATTAAGTTTAGCGATAGCAAATCCGATTTATCAAACGCAAGCTCTATTCAGGAATTTTTATCCGGCTTCGGAAAAGTCCTTGATAATTGTTTGCCGTATTTAGATAAGAAAAGATTTTTTGCAATCGTAATCAGCGATAAATATTCAAACGGGGAGTGGATGCCTTTAGGATTTTATCTTATGCAGGAAGCTTTAAAAAGAGAAGCTATTTTGAAATCAACAATTGTAAAAAACTTTGAGGAAACAACTGCAAAACGAAATCAAAAAGAGTTATGGCGATATCGTGCATTAGCCGGCGGATTTTATGTTTTTAAACACGAGTATATTTTTATTTTTCAGAAGAAATGATAGCTTTTAAAGTTGTGAAAACTGCTCTTAAAAGGAAAAATAAATAATTTGATTAGAATTACTAAAACAATAAATTTACACCAGGCAACAAAAGAATAGTATGATTAAAAAGGATTACATAGAATATTGGCTTTCAACATCCAAAGAAGATTTTGAGACCGCCTTGTCCTTATTTGATTCGGGTAAATATGTTTGGTCTTTGTTTGTTGCGCATCTGGCTTTGGAAAAATTATTAAAAGCTTTTTGGGTTAGAGATAACGAATCTAACTTTCCTCCGAGAACTCATGAATTAAACCGAATTGCAAAAGAATCAAAACTTGTCTTTACAGATAAGGAAAAGGAATTTCTAGCGGAAATATCCGCATTTAATCTTGAAGTTAGATATCCAGATTATAAAAGGAGATTCAACGAGAGATGTACAAAAGATTTTGCAAATAAATATCTTAATGATATAAAAGAGTTGTTTGAATGTACTCTAAAGAAAATATAGAAAATATAATAAATCGCTTTATCGAAACTATAAAAAAAGATATAAGTGTTGATCAGGTATATTTGTTTGGCTCTTACGCAAAAGGAACTCCAAATGAATATAGTGATATTGACTTAGCGATAGTTTCAAAAGATTTTGAAGGGATAAGATTCTTTGATCGAAAAAGACTTTTAAAATATTTAATAGAAATTAATACAGATATTCAATTACATCCTTTTAAAACCGAAGACTTTGATAGTGATGACCCTTTTGTCGAAGAGATTATAAAGACAGGGATAAGATTTAGTTGAGATGACCAATTTTACAACAGTCAATTTTGTTCTCTTCAATCAATGAATTACAGCTTAACCCAAATTGAATCTGAACTTAAAAAACGATTGGTTTATCCTTATAAATGGGGACAGAAACAGAATGATATCTTCGACAAACAAACCAATTTTATTTATCATACTTTTTCTTTTGATGAACTCTTAAAGGAAATTGAAATTAGATTTAAAACTGAAAAAAATTATAATCTATATTTTAACTACGCTATCAACCGATGGTACAATTTCTGGTCTGCACAGGCAGTAGAAAATATTTTTTGCTCGCTTCCTAATGTAAAACCCGCACTTGATAGTAAAGACAGATTAGTTGATTTCACAATTCAGGATGTTTCATTCGATCATAAAACATCAATTTATCCTAAAAATTTTCCTTACAAAATTGATGAGGCAATCAAGCATACCGATGAATTGATAAAATGGCTGTATAAATATCAATCTCAACAGCAAAGAAAGCATTTAAAGAACAGATTATTTATTGTCCTTTATTCAAAATCGGGAGAACATTGGAAATTAAAATCAGAAATAACATGGCTTAAGGAAAGAATTGAAAAATATATGATCGGGTTCAATCCTGCTTACTTAATGAAGTTTAACTTTGAAAAAGATCATACCACTTTATCTGATATAATTTGGGCGATAAAAGATTAAAATTCTTTAACTGGAATCATTCCGAGCCATAAGTATTGATGAAAGCGGGCTTTCTTAACCTTAATGTTATTAATCCTTCGCTTTGCCTAATGTGTCAAAATTTACACGACATATTTGACATAAAATATTTTTATTTTAATCGTATTTTTATTGAACGAGGGGTTCACTTTATTTATTTTCAACATACAAATTTTAAACAAGGTATATAAATAACATTATGAAAAACATTTTCTTATTCGCTCTTGCCACAATTTTTACATTCATTTTTATAAGCTGCGGAGATAACTCGAAGAATGATAACCAAAATCCAGAGAACGGAAAAAAATCAAATTTTCAAAAAAGATACGGCGTTAAGTCCGGAATTATAGAATACGATCTTTCTGGTGTGCAGGAGGGAACAAAAACCCTTTACTTTGATGATTGGGGAATGAGACAAGCTGAATATACCCGTTCCGTTATAAGTGTCAGCGGTTATACAAAAGCCGTTAACCTTGTAACTATAATTGATGGTGAATATCAATACACAATTAATCTTGATCAGAAGACGGGAACAAAAACCAGAAATCCTATTATCAAAGAAATGGAAACTCTTAAATATGAAAAAGGATTTAATGAATTTGGCGAACAAATGATTTTGAAAATGGGTGCGGAAAAGGTTGGCTCTGAAAACTTTCTTGGTAAAAATTGTGATGTTTATGAAATTAAAAAATCCAATACTAAGCTTTGGGTATGGAACTGGATAACACTTAAATCTGAAGTTAAATCACGTGCATTTGATATAAGCACCGTTGCAACAAAAATAGAAACCGATGTCCCGATTCCATCTTCTAAATTTGCAGTACCGGAAAAAATTGTTTTGAATGAGGTTGATCTTGATAATCTTGAAAACGAGATGAGAGAAGAAAATAAATGATTTCGTTTCTTCCAATAGGAGGTGGAAATGAAATTGGTGCAAACAGTTATTACTTAAATTTTAACGGCAATGGAATTATTCTTGATTGCGGAATTCATCCGCAGAAAACGGGATTAGAATCCCTTCCTAATTTTGATTTACTAAGAGATAAATCTGTTGATCATTGTATCATTTCTCACGCACACCAGGATCATATTGGCGCACTTCCCTTTCTTGTAAAAAAATTTCCTTATGTAAAGATTATCACTACACCTCAAACACGTGCGCTGGCAGAGCTTACGCTTCATAACTCAGTCTCTATTTTAAAAAAAGAAATTGAAGAAACAGATTTTGAGTTTTATTCTCATGATGAGGTGGATTTATTAATTAAGATGATTGATTATAAAGAATATAAAAATGAATTTGAACTAAATTCTTTTCATCAATCAGTAAATGCAAAAGTAAATTGTACTTTTTATGATGCAGGACATATTCTCGGCTCAGCGGGAATATTTCTTGAAAATAATGATTATAAAATTTTTTATACCGGCGATATAAATCTTACCGCACAAACACTTCTATCCGCAGCTAATTTACCAGAAACAAAAATTGATACACTGATTCTTGAAACCACTTATGGCGCAACAGATTCAAGTTTGTTATTAGATTGGAATTCTGAATCACTACGCTTTGCAAAAGAAGCAAATAAAATTTTAAATCAGGGCGGTTCAATTCTCATTCCTGTTTTTTCTCTTGGTAAGATGCAGGAAATGCTTGCAACAATATGGCAGTTGATGCAAAAAAGAAAGCTTACAACTGTAGATATTTACACCGGCGGACTCGGAACAAAAGTAAATCGTGCTTATGATTACAACCGTTTTGTTGTTAACAGAGTTGATAGCGATTTTGAATTGAATACAATTCCACAAAAAGATTATTATGAAATTTCAAATCCCGAAGAATTCTTTAAACATCCTTGTATTGTGCTTGCATCAAGCGGAATGATGATTAAAGGTACATCTTCTTTTGTTTTTGCAAAGAGCTGGCTTAAGCAAAAAGATTCTGCAATCTTTACAGTTGGATATATGGATACTAATACTCCCGGTTATGTAATTGCAAATTCTGAACGCGGAGATAAAGTCCAACTAACAGATTTTGATGAACTAGCAGAAGTTAAATGTGAAATAAAGAATTTTAAATTCTCTGCTCACGCAAGAAGAGAAGACTTATTAAAAATTGTAGATAAACTAAAACCTGATAATGTAATTCTAACTCACGGTGATGAAGAAGCATTGGATTGGATAGGTAGTTCAATTCTTAAAAAGTATAAAAGCATTAAAGTGAAAATAGCGTTGGTTGGAAAAGAATTAGATTTTCTTTAGTTGACAGGCGCAAATAATTATTTTTTCTTGTATATTTAAAACAAATAAAATTCATTTTCCTTTTTTAATAGAAGGAAACTTAAAGAACATCAACAGTTTATCTCAGGAGGAGAAAATGTCCCAGCTAAAGAAACAAGTCCAGGATAAGATCGAAGCCTGGCGCCCGCGCACAACCCGTCTTCTAAAAGAATTCGGTAATACTAAATTACAGGAAATAACCATTGAGCAAGCAATTGGTGGAGCAAGAGATATCAAATGCCTTGTTACCGATATTTCTTATCTCGATCCGTTTGAAGGAATTCGCTTTCGCGGATTTACAATCCCGGAAGTTTTAGAAAAACTTCCTAAAGTTCCCGGTGGTGAGATGCCTTATGTTGAAGGATTTTTCTTTTTCTTATTAACCGGCGATATTCCATCAGCAGAAGATGTAAAGGAAGTAGCTGAAGAGTTCAAGAAAAGATCAGCGGTGCCTAAATATGTTTTTGATATTCTGAAGGCAATGCCTAAAGATTCTCATCCAATGGTTATGCTTTCAACTGCAATTCTTTCGATGCAAAGAGAATCCGAGTTTGTAAAAGAATACAACACAGGTAAGTTGAAAAAGAATGATTATTGGTCCCCAACTTATGAAGACGGATTAAATCTTCTTGCAAAACTTCCTGAGATTGCCGCATTCATTTACAGATTAAAATATAAAAACGGCGATATCATTCCATCAGATCCAAAACTTGATCTTGGCGGTAACTTTGCACATATGATGGGCATTGCAAAACCTTATGATG